>Ga0111539_10011538_pt1 | contig 11088 bp, 9 predicted proteins | sample RhiMethybrSRZTD1_FD_79667 | JGI IMG/M metagenome (GOLD analysis project Ga0111539, IMG submission 79667) | Populus rhizosphere microbial communities from Tennessee, USA - Rhizosphere MetaG P. TD hybrid SRZTD1 (version 2) (version 2) | ecosystem: Host-associated > Plants > Roots > Rhizosphere >... | reverse complement strand
CCGTTAATTTATGGATTCTACTTCATTTTTATACTCTTTGAAGGCCCGGTATATACCAGAGGCGATCAATTCCTGGCCCTCGTCCCCGGCTAAAAATTTTTCTTCGGTAGAATTAGTCAAAAAACCTGTTTCTATCAGTACACTGGGCATGGTTGTTCGCCATAATACCACAAATCCCGCTTGTTTCACCCCCCTGCTCAGCCGCCCTACCCTTTTTTCAAATTGTCCTTCAACTTTCTGTGCAAACTTCAAACTGCTTTCCTGGTAGGCGCTTTGAATCAAGGTAAATAGTATATACGATTCCGGACTATTAGGGTTGAATCCTTCATAACGTTCCTCATAGTTTTCATCCATCAGGATCACGGAATTCTCGCGTTGTGCGATGGCCAGGTTTCCTTCATCTTTATGAAGCCCCATTACAAACGTCTCGGTTCCAAAAGCTTTAGTATTGGGATTAGCGTTCGCGTGAATACATATAAACAGATCTGCCTTGTTTTTATTTGCAATATCGGCGCGTTCGTCAAGTGCTAAATAACGGTCATCCCTACGGGTGTAAATGACCTTCACCCCAGGAATATTTTTTTCGATGTAAGTACCCACCTTGAGGGCAATGTTTAACGCGACATCTTTTTCTTTCAATAACTTGCCGTGCGTTCCATTGTCATGCCCTCCATGACCTGCATCGATAACAACTACATCGACCTTGGAATCAGGAGGAACTGTGTATGTACTGCCAGAATTTAGCAAGGTTATTGCTATTAGAAGCGCTGTTAGTCCTATAATCCTCACGTTCCGTTCAATGTTCAGTGTATTTGCAATAACTTTATGCAAAATTGTGAATTTTTCACTAAAAGCTAAAGTACTGTTCATCAACTCTGCACATGTGCAATATTTTATAGGTTTCATACTCTTTATTTTCATTGTCACCACTGGCTATGGGCAGGTTGAATCTGAAGTAAAACCCCCTACCGGCATATTACCTATTAAGGCTGATACTTCTAACATTAATCCAGATTCAATTATTGTAGCGAATGATACGATTCCAAGAACTCCAAAACTTAACGATTCCACAAAAGTTAAACCCGCTCCAAAGGGTGATATAGAGACAACTATCAACTATTCTGCCAGAGATTCAATTCGCGCCAGCGTTGATGGAAAGCTCATTTGGCTCTATGGCGATGCTAAAATTAAGTATGGAGAGATAGAATTAGAGGCAGAAGAAATAACAATTGACTACGGAAACAACACACTCTCGGCACAGGGAATTCGGGATTCTCTCGGAAACAGGATTGGTTTTCCCATTTTTAAAAACGGACCGGAATTATATGAGACCAAAGACATCGTCTATAATTTCAAAACCAAGCGGGCCCGCATCAGCGAAGTCGTGACCCAGCAGGGCGAAGCTTACTTGCACGGGGATGTAGTTTATAAGAATGAAAAGGGAGAACTGTTAAGCAAACGGAACAGCTATACCACGTGTAACCTTGAACATCCTCACTTTCTCATACGGGCCACCAAAACCAAAGCAATCCCAAATGATAAAATTGTAGCGGGGCCATTTTATTTTGAATTTAATGACATCCCAGTACCAATTGGTTTTCTTTTTGGAATGTTCCCATCTCCCAAAAGAAGTGCTTCAGGCATTATCGTTCCTTCTTACGGAGAGGAGCGGCGCAGAGGTTTCAATCTCAGGGGCGGCGGATACTTTTTCGACATTAACGAATACGTCAAGCTTGCGCTAACGGGCGACATCTATTCAAAAGGTGGGCATGCCGTATATGCAAACTCAAGCTACATGAAGCGATATAAGTATAACGGTACCGTTAACTTCGCTTACTCTAAAAATCCCGGGAATACCGAGAAGATTGAAGATGAGAGTTTCACGAAAGACTTTCGTTTGACATGGAGTCACTCACCTCAATCCAAAGGTTCGGGCAGGTTCGCCGCTTCCGTAAACATGGCTACCGCGACCTTCAACCAAAATAACTATTTGACCCCAGGCAGCAACGGTTACGCCAATGCCAACTTAAATAACATTACAGCTAAGTTGAGTTCTAATGTATCATACAGTAAGCGCTTTACTGGATCTCCTTTTTCGCTGGGTGTAAACCTCCAACACAGCCAGGATCTGCAGACCAAAGCAATCGACTTATTATTGCCTAACATTAGTCTAAACATGACTAACATCTATCCCTTCCAGCGCAAATCTGGCAAAACGGGAGCCCTGGATAATTTTTCCATTGCCTACACCATGAATGCCCAGAACCGCATTAGCAACAATATTGGAAGAGTACCGGCAAGGGCCGATCACGATAGCATCGCTGCTTTTACAACGGCAAATATGCCTCTCTTCTTTGATAATGCGCGAAAAGGGATTAGACATACGATCCCTACTTCATTTTCCTTTAAAGCGTTACGGCATTTTACTATGTCGCCCTCTTTTAGTTACGAAGAGAAATGGTATGGTGAAAAGTTAAAATGGGGATATAACAGCGACTCTTCGTTACTCGTCAAAACGGATACCCTCCGTCAATTTTCGCGCGTCGCCAATTATTCTGTCAGCGCCGCGCTTACCACGCGTATTTATGGAATCTATAACTTCAAAAATAAAAACAGTAAAGTAAAAGCAATCCGGCACGTTATTAACCCGAATATATCCTACAGCTACACGCCAGATTTCTCACAAAATCCAGATTATTTCCAACAATTCACGGACAAGTCTGGAAGGGTAATTTATCAGGACCGTTATCAAAGCTTTGTTTATGGGGGTTCAAGCCTGGGAAATAGCAGCGCCCTTGGATTTGGTATCGGAAACAATTTGGAAAGCAAAGTACAGGGCGCGCAGGATTCGGTCGCGCGAAAGGTGATGCTGCTCAATAACCTTTCGATCAATTCTGCCTATAATTTCCTTGCTGATTCATTTAATCTCGCCCCCATCAGTCTATCGGCTAATACGAATATCCTGGATAACCTTTTGAACATTAACTTATCAGCCTCGCTCGATCCATACTGGTATAGGCCTTGGGTTAACGAGGCGGGACAACAATTGGAGCAACGGATGCAGGGATATGCGTGGAACCATGGAAGTATTGGCCGTATTACAAACGCTACCTTAGCCATGAGCACGAACCTTAACCCCAAAATGCGAAACAAGAATACCACCAGCCGGGAAAAAATTGGCAAGTCAGACTTGCCGGAACAGGAGAAGGAGTATCTGCTGGCGCACCCCGATGTCTATGTTGACTTTGACATACCCTGGAGTATGAACATAAGTTACAATCTGAGTTATGTGCGTCCAATTAATAAATCGGCGAGTGTGACACAAACCATAAATTTTTCAGGCGATGTTTCGCTTTCGGAGAAATGGAAGGTGACCTACAGCTCGGGTTATCACTTTGAATCTGGAGAATTTACACAAACGAATCTAGGTATTACAAGAGACATTCATTGCTGGACGATGAGTATCAACTGGACGCCCTTTGGAAGATTTCAACAATTCTATTTTACGATCAATGTGAAGTCTTCGCTCTTGCAAGATTTGAAGTTGGAACGACGCAAGCCTTTCTTCGACAACTTATAGGTTATCAGTGAACCGTTATTGGAAAATTGCAAGATTAAAAAATTGAAAAATTGATGTCATCCGCTTTGTGATTTCTAAAGGAAACCTTTGTGACTTGGAGTCTCTGTGGCTAATAGGTCATGCTTGCCACGAAGTAACAAAGACCAAGGTTCACAAAGTGGAGTCAAGCACGATTAAACGGATAACGAACTACTTCAACCAGCCTTCAACTTCCTCCATCGTAGGATTTTTTACATTTTCGAGCTTCATCTTTTTCCGCAAGCCGCAGACATCATTAAAAAGTTTTGACGCCTTCATTTCTTTGAGCTGAGCTTTGGATGTAATTCCCAATTTTTGAAGCACAGGCACCAAATCGCTCCTGACGCCTAAGCTTTCAAAATCCTTTTCAGTCATATTGACGATTGGATTTTCAGGCTTCATTTGAGGGAAGAACAACACGTCCTGTATAGACGGTGAGTTTGTCATGATCATGCTAAGCCGATCGATTCCGATACCCAGGCCAGCCGTTGGCGGCATTCCAAATTCAAGGGCACGCAAAAAATCTTCATCGAGGGTCATCGCTTCTTCATCACCCCTTTTGCCGAGTTCAAGCTGTTCCTCAAAACGAAGGCGTTGATCGATCGGATCATTCAATTCGCTAAATGCGTTCGCTATCTCTTTGCTATTACAGATCGCTTCGAAGCGTTCCACTAAGCCTGGTTTGGTGCGATGCTTTTTCGCCAGTGGGGACATCTCAATGGGATAATCTGTAATGAAGGTCGGCTGAATAAGATTTGGTTCGCACTTCTCGCCAAATATCTGGTCAATAAGCTTGCCTTTACCCATGGTGTTGTCCTTCGGAACGTGGAGTTGTTCGCAGGTACTCTTCAACTCTTCCTCGTTCATATTGGAAATATCGATACCTGTAAAATGCTGAATTGCTTCGAACATGGTGTACCGCTTCCAAGGGCGTTTGAAATCAATTATTTTATCCCCGACTTTCACTTGCGTTTTCCCATGGAGATCGAGGGCTACTTTTTCAATCATCTCCTCCACGAGCTCCATCATCCAATAATAATCTTTGTATGCAACGTATAGTTCGATCTGCGTGAATTCCGGATTATGAAAACGGGACATCCCTTCGTTTCGGAAGTCTTTTGAAAATTCGTAGACACCATTAAATCCACCCACGATCAGCCGCTTCAGGTAAAGCTCATTGGCTATACGCAAATACAACGTCATGTCCAGTGTATTGTGATGAGTCTTGAACGGCCTGGCGGCTGCGCCACCATACAAGGGTTGCAAAATGGGCGTTTCAACTTCGAGATACGCCTTGGCATTGAGATATTGACGCATGGAGTTTACCAGCTGCGTACGTTTCACAAAAGCGTCGCGTATCTGCGGGTTTACGATCAAGTCTACATAACGCATGCGGTAGCGCTGTTCAGGATCTGTAAAAGCATCGTGGCGGGTTACATTTCCTTGTTCATCGACCGTTTCCTTTACAACAGGGAGAGGACGCAATGACTTTGACAACACGGTGAGGCTAGTAACGTGAATGGAAATCTCTCCCGTTTGTGTCGTGAAGCCATACCCCTTGACACCAATGAAATCGCCGATGTCGAGCAGTTTTTTGAATACTGTATTGTAAAGCGTTTTGTCTTCTTCGGGGCAGAGATCATCTCTACGGATGTAGATTTGAATGCGACCAGTCTCGTCTTGCAATTCAACAAATGAAGCATTACCCATTATTCTTCGGCTCATGATCCGGCCGGCGATGGATATCTGGCGATAATCGCTCTTCTGCCGTTCATAGTTTGTCAGAATTTCCTGGGCTGACGCGTTGACTTCATATAGGTCTGCCGGATAGGGATTGATTCCTAGCTTAGCAAATTCCTCCAGGCTTTTTCGGCGGATTACCTCCTGTTCGCTCAATTGCATATTCCAAATTTTGGGCAAAAATACGCGAATTAGGGAGAGGGAAAAACCGAATGGAAATATTGATGAAATTCAGTTCTACGGTTTAGCCCGCTTTCGAAGATCTCCGGCGCTTTAGCTCTTTTTTTATCAATGTCAGTTCCCGGCTGCTTTGACCTGCAACGGAAGTATTTTCTTCGGCCCTTCTGAAAAGATAAGGCATAACAGAACGTACTGGACCATAGGGAACATATTTAGCAACATTGTATCCTCCGGTTGCAAGGTTAAAGGAAATGTTATCGCTCATACCGTACAGCTGCGAAAACCACACCCGTTCATCGTTGTTGGCCAAGCCATGTTTTTCCATCAGGACCGTCAGGTAGTAGTTGCTGTATTCATTGTGCGAGCCGCACATAACGGCAATTCGTTGCTTGTGATCAAGACAAAAACTTAACGCCTGGTTAAATGCATTGTCCGTGGCTTCCTTATCAGGAAAAATCGGGCTGGCATAGTTTAATTCTTCTGCCCGATCCCTTTCCTTTTCCATGTATGCCCCGCGCACCAGCTTGGCTCCTAAAAAGTAGTTATTCATGGTAGCATCATGATAGGCCGCCCGAATGTTTCTTGGCGATTCGACTCTGTAAAACTGAAAGGTGTTGAATACAATCGGCCTTTCTTTGTTATATTTTTCCATCATTCGATATGCAAGCGTATCGATCGTGTCCTGAAACCAGCTATCCTCTGCATCAATGAGCACAGGAATTTTGTATTCGTGAGCCTTCCCACAAATCTTATTGATGCGTTCATACACGCGCTCGAATGCTTTTCGATCCTCGTCCGAAAGGGCTTCTTTCTTTTGAACTTTTTCAAGCAGCTCGGCCGATGCAATTCCAGTCACCTTGAAAACGGAAAACGGAATATTTTTCGAATGATGGGCGTTTTCGACGGTTCGGACGACCTCCTCCATAGTACTATCAAATCCTTTTTCAGATTGCTCACCCTCGACCGAATAATCAAGAATGGTATTGACGCGGTACTTTCCAAGTTGAGCGATTGTGGTTTTGCTTGCCTCAATGCTTTCGCCGCCGCAAAAGTGTCCAAATACCGTATTGCGAATAATCCCCTCGACAGGCAGCCTGAGCGTCAGGGCAACCTTTACTATTCTAATTACGATAGCAGAGATCCAGGGATGATTGATAAGGGCGAAAATAAAATTTGCCTTTCTTAGCGCAAGATTGGATTTATATTTGAACGCAACTGAGGTATCCTCAAAGGAAATATTAGGAACTGTATCCATACGTCTAGGTCGGTCTAAATATAATGGGTTTCCTCTCATCCATAACAAGGCAAATTGCTTTTGCTGAGTTTTTAATAACTTTCGAAATAGATTGAAACGATCCTAATGCTTCCCGATAATATTTTGTTGTCCGGCAATCTTACAAAGGATTTGCAGGCTTTCTTAAACCAAAAGAAATATAGCAATCTCGCCATATTAGTTGACGAAAATACACACCGGGATTGCTATCCTCTTATTCTTGACGCGCTACCGCAACATTTTATCATACAAGTCAAAAGTGGAGAAAGTGAAAAGAACATTCTCACCTGTGTGCATATATGGGAAGCGATGACGGTACAAGGCCTCGATCGTCATGCCGCCCTGCTGGTGTTGGGTGGCGGTGTTCTGGGGGATATGGGTGGGTTCTGTGCCGCTACCTATAAGCGCGGAATTGACTTCATTCTGATACCCACTACGTTACTCGCCCAGGTTGACTCGAGCATAGGTGGCAAACTGGGCGTTGATTTTAATCATTTTAAAAATCACATAGGTGTTTTCCAAAAGCCAGCGTTGACGTTGCTATTCGACGGGTTTCTCGAAACCCTTCCTGAAGCGGAACTTCGGTCTGGTTTTGCAGAAATTATCAAACACACCTTGATCTCGGATGAGAAGATGTGGAAGGAAATTTCCAGGTTACCGTTAAAGGCCCAGGATTGGAAAAAACTTATTAAACATTCCGTGGAATTTAAAGCACGGGTCACCACCGAAGATCCAAAAGAACAAGGGTTGAGAAAAATCCTGAACGCAGGACATACCATTGGCCATGCGTTGGAAAGTTACCTCTTGGCAAAGGAAAAGAGAATTTTACATGGCGAAGCGATTGCCGTTGGGTTGATTACGGAAAGCTACCTGGCAAAAAAACTTGAGTACCTGAGCAGTGAAGATTTTAGCAATATTTGCGACTTTATAATCAATATTTACGGGAAGGTTGCTATCGAAAGCGAAGACCTTGATTCGATTGGAAAGCTTACCTTACAGGATAAAAAGAATAAAGGAAATAGGATTTTATGCGTTCTCCTGGATGGAATAGGGAAAGCGAAATGGGACTGTGAAATTAGTCTTGAATCCGTAAAGGAAGCTCTATCATTCTATCGAACGATTCAGATATAGTAGCTATCCAATTCTGATGTTTGTACCCTGTCTGACTTAAGCGCGCCACGTAAACCTTCTGCTTTTTTTGACACAAAGTCTCTGGTCTTCACTTTTCTGTCTCCGGTAAGCAACCATGTTGCTAACAGCACACTTGATGCAAGACTTACACCAAGGGCAATTTTTCCTGTCGTTCTCATACCCCCCTCTAACTTTAATTCCAACGTAAATGTTCCATATAATTTAATAAAAATGTTTCACAAACCGTAATTTCGCATTCAAAATATAAAAGACGTTGGATACCTCTATTCAAATTAAACGAACGGTTGTTTTGAGGGGCGAAGCAGCGCTATTGCCAGCTTCAAAAAGCATCAGCAATCGCGCACTAATAATCAACGCTCTGGCCGGTGGAAGATCAGAATTGCACAATCTTTCGGATGCAAATGATACGCAACTCATGTTGCGGCTCGTCAACGCTACGGATAAGGTAATTGATGTTGAAGACGCAGGCACCACCATGAGGTTTCTTACTGCATACTTCGCGATAACCAAACAGCAAAAAATTCTTACGGGAACCGCAAGAATGAAGGAACGACCCATCGCAATTCTGGTGGATGCCCTGAGAAAATTAGGGATTGAGATCGAATACCTCGAAAAGGAAGGATTTCCTCCCCATGAAATAAAAAAATTTAATGAACAAAAAACGAATGACATCCGAATTCGTGGGGATGTAAGCAGCCAGTATATCTCGGCGCTCATGATGGTGGCACCAGTATTACCTACAGGCCTATCGCTTGCGTTGGAAGGCAAGGTGGGAAGCCGGCCTTATATCGAAATGACCGCTTCTTTGATGAAGCATTTTGGGGTTAATGCCAACGTACTGGCTGATCGGATCGTTATCCCCCACCAAAGCTATAAACCCGAACCGTTTACGGTAGAGTCTGATTGGTCTGCAGCAAGTTATTGGTTTGCTTTTGCGGCACTGGCTGAAAAAGCTGACCTCGTACTTCCTAAGCTCTTAAGTAATTCCTTACAGGGTGACAGCGCGATTGCTAAAATTATGGATGATCTCGGAGTAAAAAGTCAGTTTGAAAACGGCTTACTGAAGTTATCAAAGAAGGAAAGTAAAGAGGAGTTGCACTATGACTTTACCGATTGCCCGGATTTGGCTCAAACGGTGTCGGTAGTGTGCGCAGCGAAAAACATCAAAGGATTTTTTACAGGTTTAGAAAGTCTGCGCATAAAGGAAACGGACAGAATAAAAGCATTGCAAAATGAACTGAGCAAAATTGGTGCAGATTTGCACGAAGAAGATACCGAACATTGGACATTGATACCCTCACGATCGATACCGAGCCAAGCGTCATTCTTAACATATAAAGATCATCGGATGGCCATGGCGTTTGCTCCTCTTGGAGCGTTAATGGATGTAGAAATTGAGCGGCCCGACGTTGTCAAAAAATCATATCCTAATTTTTGGAATGACATGAAGGCGGTCGGTTTTGTCGTTCAACCAAGCTCCAACGTGTTGAAATAATCAACCGCTTTAAGCAATCGACTTCCATACCAGGAAAACATCTCCCCATCGATCAATAAGCTTTTTGATGTAGGACTAATTTGATGAAGCTCATCATCATGGCGCTTATTAAAAGGAAAAGGTTCTGAGGAGAGAAAGATGTATTGAGGCGCCAGTTTTTTTATTTCCTGTGTTGTTAACACTGGATATCGATCGCTCGATTCAATCGCGTTGTTCAACCCAATCGTTGTGAGCATTGCATCGATGAAGGTATTTTTCCCTGCTGCCATCCATGGTTGCCTCCAGATCAGATAGAGTACAGTCTGGCCATCATATTTTTTTACATTTTTGAATTTGTCAACTATTTCCTGCGAGCGTTGTGCAGCCAAATTTTGACGCCCTGTAATAATGCCAAGCGACGTGATCATAGATAGTGCGTCCTGTAGGGAAGTAATGTCACTCACCCATACGGGGTAGCTTTCACGCAGTCTTTCAATACCTTCCTTGTAGTTCTCCTCTTTATTTCCAATGATAAGATCTGGTCTTAGTCCTTCGATGACATCAAACCAATAATTCTTTGTGCCTCCACAAATTGTTTTCCTGGTTCTCCAATCGGGAGGATGTGTACAAAATTTTGTAATGCCAATAACCTTTTCATCAAGGTCAAGGTCTGCAAGGAGTTCTGTTTGGGATGGAACGAGGGAAATGATTCGCTGGGGTGCCCCGCTAAATTCGGTTATGTAGCCTGTTTGATCTGGAAAAGACGAAGTTGTCATTTCCTAAAAGTGAGAAAAAAAACGTACAGAGCACACAAAGAAAAGACCCTCTCATGTAAAAACTTTGTAGCCCTGTACGAATATCTTCAGAAAAGTTAGTTCAAAAAAAACGCACAGGTATACATAAAGAAAAGACCCTCTCTGTAAAAACTCTATGACCCCGTGCGTGTATCATTATATCCCTAGGCCGATGCCACTGATTGGATGCTTATCTTTTAAGATTCCAATCTATTTGGGATCATTTATTATCATTTTCTATATCAAAATTGCCATGCTGCTCAATTGACTGGAAACCTTGAGGTTAGAACCTGTCAGCGTGCCTTGGTTCATTTCAAATTTTAACTTGCCATCTACAACTTTAAAATTGATGCAGCTTCCTTTTTGTCCTAATCCGTTCCCGTCCGTGATCGTCAATATTGACTTTGCGCCAATGTTGTTTTTTACGTTTTCAAATTCCTTGTTCTTCGCTTTACCAATGTAGACTACCTGGCATGCAGAAGATTCATCAGCAGAAGCAAGCTTTTTAATTACATACTTCTTGCTGCCCTTGGTTTTACCATTATACCATGAGTTAAGGGTATTGTACACATTATCGTCACCAATCACACCCACTACAAAGTCGCCGCCCTCGCCTTCATTAGGCCATTGAATATACTTAATGAAGTTAAATAACATCGCTGCGTGAATTTCATGTGTTGGTCGTTCCTGAGCAGATACCGCCGTAGCCGCTACCATCAGAATTGCAAAGATTGATTTTTTCATAAGAGGTAAAAAAGTTGACACTAATAAACCCTTAATTCTGAAAAAACCCCGGAGAGTAACCTCCGAGGCTTCTCAAACAACCCCGTTAAATTAATATCGCCATAGAGGACAATGCACCTGACACTTTTAGGTT
>Ga0111539_10011537_pt1 | contig 11088 bp, 10 predicted proteins | sample RhiMethybrSRZTD1_FD_79667 | JGI IMG/M metagenome (GOLD analysis project Ga0111539, IMG submission 79667) | Populus rhizosphere microbial communities from Tennessee, USA - Rhizosphere MetaG P. TD hybrid SRZTD1 (version 2) (version 2) | ecosystem: Host-associated > Plants > Roots > Rhizosphere >... | reverse complement strand
CGGCGCTCCCGCGCCGGCCGCGCAGGTAGTCGCGCGTGCCGTCGTTCGGGTCCACGAGCCAGATCGGCCCGTCTGCGCGCGCTTCGACGCGGCCGGTCTCTTCACCGAGGAAGCCCGAGCCCGGCAGCTCGCGCAGCAGCCGCGCGCGGATCAGGTGCTCGGCTTCGGTGTCGGCGTCGGCCTTGTCGATCGCTCCGCGCGGCCCCTCCGGGCGATGCAGGTCGGCGCGCAGGCACTCGCCCGCTTCGCGCGCTGCCGCGATCGCCGAGGCGAGCGCGCGAGAGAGATCCGGGGCCATGGCGCGGGCATTCTGGTCCGCGCCGTGTGGCGGTTCAAACCAGGCGCGAGCTCCAGTGCGCGGGCGGCCCGTCAGGGCCTGGGGCGGCGCGGGGGCTGCAGCTCCGAGCGCCGGCGGTCACGCCTCGCGAGCACCTCGCGGCTCGTCCGCAGCGAGCCGTTGTCTTCGTCCTGCAGCCCGTACGCGCGGCCGATCTCGTCGACGTTGCTCTGGTCGGGGGTCGGGCTGCTCCCGCCGGGCACGTCCTCGCCGACGTACTCGTTCGCGAGGCTGTCGTCGTCGGGATCGCCGACGCGGATCGTCTCGTCCTCGTGCGGGATGCGGCTCGCCTTTTGGCGCGCGGGCAGCACGCCCGAGCGAAGCGCTTCCGCCGCGACCGCTGTCGGCGAGGCCTGGTGGCGCTCGTCCCCGTTCGCGAGGTGCAGCTTGCGCAGCCTGCCGGCACGCCCCCGGTTGGAATGCCGTCCACCTCTCGCCGTGCCGCTCTTCCGCGCCGCCATGGACTCCCCGTCTCGGTCCAACCTTGCGCCACCCGGACCGAGGGCGTCAAGGGTTTTTCGGACGTGACATGAGTCGAACGCCTGCCACAGCGCCCGCGCCGAGGCAAGAGAAAAGACGAGCGGGAGAAAGAGCACGGCCCGCACCCGAGTCTGGATGCGGGCCGTGGGTACGGTTTCGTGCTGAGGATCTAGAAGGTGTAGGTCACCGAGGCGCGGAAGATGTTGGCGTCGTAGCTCGGGATGGTCGCGCCCAGGAAGAACCAGCGGTTGGCGCCCGGATCCGTCCGCCCCATGTACGGCTGCAGGAAGTCGGCTTGCGGCTTCATGATGCTTCCGGTCTGCCAGTCCTCGTTGTCGTACTTCTGCTTCCAGTACATGACGCTCGCCGTGAAGTTCTTCGTGATGGTGTAGGCGAGGCGGATCTTGGCCATGGTGAACTTCTTGATGACGGTCGGGAAGCTGTCGTAGGCAAACGGCGTCGTGCCCGGGAGCGGAGGGACGTTGGCCGGGAAGATGCCGTTAGCCTCGTTGAGCCCGCCGATCGGGGTGCCCGGCAGCGCGAAGTCGTAGTTCGACGCGCTACGCGGCTTCGTGTAGTCGAGGGTCGCGTCGAGCGTCCACTTCTCCGGGACGATCACCCAGTTGAACCCCGCGCGGAAGGTGTCGACCTTGTCCTCGGTCGCGTTGTCCCACTGGTTGGCGGGGTCGAACGGCGGCGTCAGGCCGCGCGGGATGTAGGCGGCGCTCATGTCGAAGAAGTACTTCTCGTAGACGTAGCCCGCGAAGGCGCTGAGCTTCTCGCTCGGCGCGTAGCTGACGTCGACGCCGAACATGTCGAACGACTGGTCGCGGAGGCCCGTCACCGACTCGGCGAACTCGTTCGTCGTCTTCGCCCCGTTGAGCGTGACCGCGAGCTTCTCGGTGGGCGTCAGCGTCAGGAAGCCGCTCACGATGTGCCGGTTGCGCTCGCTGATGTCGGTCTGGGTCGCGCCGGCCCAGGTCGGCGGGATCGCCTCCTCGTTGGGATCGCCCGGCTTGCGGTCGAGCGAGTCCCACTTGAGGTGCGCGCTGAACAGCCGGTGGCTGTAGTCCGCGCTCAGCGTGAAGACGTCGTCGGTCACGTCCGCGTACTCGCGGATGTCGTAGCTGCGCTTGTCCTGCCCGTAGCTCGCGGCCAGCCGCAGGCCCGCGACGGGAGTCACGTGCGCCTCGCCGCGCCAGGTCTCGATACTCCAGCCCTCGTGCTCGCGCGTGAAGCCGGCCGCGCTGTAGGACGCTCCCACGTCGCCGCGGGCGGTGCTCGTGAAGTGGTAGTCGTCGGTCTTGTCGTCGAGCTCGAACTTGCGCCAGTAGACGATGTAGCCGAGCCAGTTGACGGGATCGCCCGTGAGCTTGAGGTTGCCCATGAAGGTGTCGTACTCGGCCGCGATGTTGCCGTAGGGCGGGACGACCGTGAAGTCGGGGCTCGGCGCCGTGGCGCTCGTCTGCAGGTTGGGGTTCGTCGAGATGTTGTACTGCAGCGGCATCTCCATGCTCATGTTGCCGGTGGAGAGCGACGCGGTGACCTTGTGCCGCTTCGGCAGCGTGACGCCGCCGGTGAAGTCGGCCTGCCAGGCTTCGTTGTCCGGGTACATCCAGAGCCGGAAGAACTCGGCGTCGTTCACGACGGCGCGCCCGTTCGTCGGGTTGGACATCTCGAGCCGCTCGGGGTTGTCGATCTCGACGAAGGGCACGTTGTTCTTGAACTGGCTCACGTCCACCGAGGCGCCGAGGAAGAAGCGGCCCTTGGCGTAGTCGCCGCCGAAGTGGAAGTTGTCGGTCGTGAAGTCGATCGGGGTCGCGACCTCGTAGTCCGGGCCGCCGTAGAAGGTGGTGTTCTTGTTCCCGTCGCGCAGCTCGCGGGCGTAGCTCGCGCTCAGCACGAGGTTCTTGCCCACCGGAACGTCGAGGCCGGCCCGGCCGGTCTTGCGCACGTAGCGCAGGTCGAAAGTGGGAAGGCCCAGGTTGACGAAGTTCTCGACCGCGTAGAAGCCGGGCACGGTCGGGTTGGCCGGAGCGTTGCCGATGCCGACCGGGTTGCTCGAGGTGGGAGTCACCCACGGCGTGTAGACGTTCTGCAGCGCGAGCCGCATGGAATCCGGGGCGCTGAAGACGCCAGCCGACGTCTCGGTGTACGGCGTGCGCGCGGTGTTCGACTGCCAGTTGGGGTTCTGGTCCCAGCTGAGGCCCAGCAGGAAGCCGCCCTTCTTGCCGAAGACGCCGCCCAGGAACTGGTCGTCGTAGCCGATGTCGATCGTCTTCGCGTCGAAGAAGTACTTCTCGTTGCTCCAGGAATAGGCGGCGCACGGTACGAGCACGCCCTGGGGGATCTCCTCGTACTGCTCGAGCTTCGAGGAGTCGCCCTGCGCGTCGTTGATCTGGCCCGACAGCGTCACGGTGCCCTTGTGGCCCCGCAGGAAGCAGTTCTTCTCCTCCTCCGGCCCCCACTGGGCCGAAGCGGGCAGCGAGACCGCGGCGAGGATCGTGGCGAAGGCGAGCGGGCGAACGATGGTCTTGGTGGTCATGTTCGTTCTCCTCGCCTTACCGGAAGAACCGGTTGCCCGACGGGTGGACCGACCCGTGGACAGCGGGATGGCAGTGCAGGCAGCCCTGGTTGAAGGCGTAGCGCGACTGCGCGGGATACGCCGGACCGGGGTGGCTCGAGGTCTGGTGGCACTGCTGGCAGAGGAGCGGCGTCTTCACCTTCAGCATCTTCTCGTTGATCGTCCCGTGGGCGTCGTGGCAGTTGAGGCAGTTCTCGCGCACTGGCGCGTGCTCCCACAGGAAGGGCCCGCGCTTCTCGGCGTGGCAGGTGTAGCAGTTCTGGTTGACCGAGGTCTGCAGCAGCATCTTGTCGTTGGGCGTGCCGTGCGGGTTGTGGCAGCTCGTGCACTCCATCTTGCCTTCGCGCAGCGGCATGTGGCCCGGGCGGATCAGCTGGGCCTTCTTCTGCAGGTGGCAGCTCGTGCACAGCTTCATCTGCGGCTGGCGCAAGAGCGCCTTCTCGTGCACGCCTTCCGCCGGGTGCGGGTTGTGGCACTGCGTGCAGGCGACCTGGCGGCTGTCGTGGCTCGATCCCACCCAATGCTTCTGGTTGTCCTTGTTGTGGCAGCTCATGCACGTGCTGGACGACTCGACGGAGCTCAGGCCCTTGAAGACCCGGATCTTCGTCTTGTCGCCGGCGTTCTCGGCGTGAGCCTGGCCCGGACCGTGGCAGCCCTCGCAGCCTTGCGAGGATGCCATGTGCGGGGTGGCCTTGAATGCATTCACTACGGGCTCGTGGCAGCCGGCGCAGGTGTCCATCCCCACGTAACCGGGAGCCGGTGCCGCCGGCTCGGCGGCCGCGGGCGGTGGCGTGGGCTGGGCCTGAGCCTGCGCCCAGCCGGTTCTGGCGGCGGACACGACCAGCAGGGCCGACACCACGGCCCAGGCGAGCGGTGCCCACCGATTCGTGCGCATGTGTTCCTCCTGGTGTCCCCCGCTGGGGGACGCCGGACCTTGCCGCCCGCGCCGACGATCTGCCGATCGCGGGCAGGACCCGGCGGACGAGCCGCCGAGCCCGAAAAGATTCCTTGCGACGATTGGGGACCGATCACGGCACAGACTCCTGCGCAGCTCCGAAACCTGAGACCGGGTCAGCAACCGCGTCCTCGCCTTCCTACCGGTCGAGGACGCATCGTCTGCCTTTCCCACGCCCAGCAATCTACAGTTCCGTTCCATTCGACCGAATGAAACAATCGCACCACGAGCCTAGTCATCGAGGCCTAGGAATCGGGGCTTGAAACGGGATAGGCTTCACGAAAGCTACAGGAGGGTCCGATGAAGCGTCGGTTCACGACGGTGTCCATGGTTTTGATGGCAGTCGCGTTCGGCGGAAGCGCGCTCGCCGCGGACGCCGCGGCAGGCAAGGCGGTCTTCGAAGGGGCCAAGCCGGCCTGCAAGACATGCCACACGGACGCCAAGAACCCGCTCGCCAAGGCCGGCGCCGAGAACAACGCCGAGGAGCTCAAGGCCTGGGTGCGCACGCCCAAGGACATGATCGCGAAGAAGAGCAAGAAGGGGATCATGCCGGCCTACGGCGCCGACAAGATCTCGGACGGCGATCTCGAGAACCTGGTGGCCTACCTCGGCTCGATGAAGTAGGGCGTCAGCGCGCCTTCGCGGGCGCGACGATCCGGACGAGCTGCAGCGCGGGCCGGGCGTCGTCGAAGCGCAGGATCGCGCCGATGCGGTCGCGCAGCGTCTTCGACAGCCCCAGGAAGCGGCCGCCGACTTCCTGGCGGCGGTCCGTCCCGACCCGGCGCTGCTTGCCCACCCAGAGCGCCTCGAGCAGCAGCCGGACCGGGCGGCGCGTGCCCCGCCGGCTGCCCGCCAGGCGCATCTCGAGCCGGTCGCCGGAGGCCACCTCGGGCAGCCGGCGGCCGACCAGCTCGAGCCGGGCGCCCGTGCGGCTCGCGTTCTGGACCGTGGCCGAGAGGCCGCGCAGGATCGCCCGCGCCTCGGTGCGGAGCGCCAGCGGCACGCGCAGCTCGCGGCGCGGCCGTCGCGTGCCGCGCCGCAGCTCGTCCATCGCCTCGCGCAGCCTGCGGCGCTGCGGCCCCGGGTCGAAGTCGTAACGCAGGCGCATCGCCATCTGGGGCCCGGACGGCCGGCAGTGGGTCACGACGCCGTGCACCTCGATCGGCGAGCTGACCGACGGTGTCGTCATCACGAGCACGAGCTGGGTACCCGCGGGCAGGCCGGTGTCGGCCTTGAGCAGCGTCTGCCCCTGGCTGATCGCGCGCGACAGCTCGCGCAGCAGCGCTTCGGCGGTGCGATACGCCGCCACGAGCCGGATCGGCCCCGGCACGGCCGGCACGGGCAGTCGGTCGAGCATGCCGCGCCGATGATGCCACAATGCCGAGCCGGCGGCCGGACGCCGGGGGTCTAGACGGCCGGGGTCCCCGGCGTGCCGGCGCTTCCCGGCGGGCCGAAGAGCTCGGCCAGCTCGGGGGCCGAGGCCTCGTCGACGAGCGCCAGCACCTCGTCGCCGGCCTCGATCCGCACGTCGCCGCGCGGGATCACCACTTCCCCGCCGCGCAGGATCGCGCAGATGACGGAGCTGCGCGGCAGCGGCAGCTGCCGGATCGTCATGCCCACGGCGCGCGCGCCCTTCGGCAGCGTCTCGCTCACGAGCGAGTGGCTGCCGCGCCGCAGCTTCAGCAGCGTCAGCATGTCGCCGAGCGACATCTGCTGCTCGATCAGGCTCGCCAGCACGTCGGCCTGGTTGAGCGCCACGTCGACGCGGAACTTGGCGTCGAACAGCCAGGCGTTGCGCGGGTCGTTGATGGTCGCGATCGTGCGCGGGACCTGGAAGCGCTCGCGCGCGATGAAGCAGAGCGACAGGTTCTCGGCGTCGTTCGCCATCGAGGCGACCAGCACCTGGCAGCGCGACACGCCCGCGAGCTCGAGCGTGCGCGGGTCGGTGGCGTTGCCCTCGTAGATGAGCTCGGTCGGCAGCTCGCGGTGGATGTGGTTCAGCACCTGCTGGCGGTGCTCGAGCAGCCGCACCTCGTGCTTCTGCGCGTGGAGCGTCTGCGCGAGCGTCGCCCCGGTGCGGCCGCCGCCGGCGATCAGCACGTACATGGTCAGGCCCCCTCGCCGAACAGCTTCCGCCGGAGCTGCGCCGCGGCGCCGAGGCTGGCGCCCACCTGCAGCACGTCGTCCGCCTCGAGCAGCGCGCTGCCCTCGGGCAGCGACGCCCGCCCGCCGCGCGTCAGGCTCACCGGCGCGCACTCGACGCCGGCGACGAGCTCGTTGAGCGTCCGGCCGCGCCAGAGGTCCGGCACCGCCAGCTCGTAGACCTCGACCTCGCCGTTGCCGGCCGAGAGCACCGGCCGCAGCCGGCCGCTCTCCAGCAGCTCCTGCACGCGCTGCGCGCCCCAGGCCGTCGAGCTCACCATCGGCAGGCCCATCGCCTCGTGCAGCGCGCGCCAGCGCGGGTCGTAGTTGCGCGAGACCACCGCGGGCACCTCGAACACCGTGCGCGCCACGTGCGCCACCACCGCGTTCACGGCGTCGGAGTTGGTGACGGCCGCGAGCCCCTGCGCCTGGCGGACGCCCGCCCGCTCGAGCACGCCCTCGGCCATCGCCTCGGCCTCGATCGTGCGGCCGCGCCAGGCCGGGTCGAGGTGCGAGAACGACGAGCCCACCTGGTCGATCACCGTCACGTCGTGGTCGCGCCGGGTGAGGAGCTGAGCGAGCTCCGCGCCGACGCGGCCGCAGCCGACAACGATCACGTACATTGGCTAGTCCCCCGCCTCGCCCACTTGATAGGGCACGCTCGTGATGACGATACCCCGCTCGAACAGCAGCGCAAGCCGGAGCGTGATCGCGGTCTGCGCGTGCAGCAGGTTGTGCCAGCGCTTGCGCGGCACGAACTGCGGCACCACGATCGTGATCACCTCGTTCGGCTGGCGCCGGGCGGAGATGTCCTTGATGTACGCCACGATCGGCTCGAGCAGCAGCCGGTAGGGCGAGCTCAGCACCACGAGCCTGACGCCGGCGCCCCAGAGCCCCCACTTCTTCTGCACGGCGGCCGTCTGCTCGGGATCGGTGGACACGTAGAGCGCGGTGACGTCCTCGGAGAGGGCGCGCGCGTAACGCAGGCCCTGCACCGTCCCGCGATGCACGCCGCTGATCGGCAGGATCACGCGGTGGCGGTCGACGCGCGCCGGCGGGCCGAAGTCCTCGAGCGAGAGCTGCTGCGCGAGCGCGCGGTAGTGGCGGTGGATCGAGAAGAAGACCATCACGAGCGCCGGGATCACCAGGATCACCACCCAGGCGCCGTCGTGGAACTTGGTGACCGCGAAGATCACCGTCACCACGGCGGTGATCAGCGCGCCGAGCGCGTTCACCACCATCTTCAGGCGCCAGCGCCGATCGTGGCGGACGACCGACCCCGCCTCGTGGATCTCCTGGCCGGCCGCGAGCCGCCCCGACTTCCACCAGCGCCGCGCCATGCCGAGCTGCGAGAGCGTGAAGGAGAGGAAGACGCCGATCGCGTAGAGCGGGATCAGCGCCGTGACGCTCGCGTCGAACACCATGATCAGCAGCGAGGCGACGATCGCCAGCACGATGATGCCGCGCGAGTAGACGAGCCGGCTGCCGCGGTAGGTGAGCTGGCGTGGCAGGTAGCCGTCCCCCGCCTGGAGCGCGGCCAGGCGCGGGAAGCCGGCGTAGGCGGTGTTGGCGGCCATCACCAGGATGAGGGTGGTGGCTCCGATCGTGGCGAGATACAGCAGCCCGCGGCCGTCGAAAGCGGCGCGCGCCAGCTGCGAGATCACGGTCTCGTGCTCCGAGGGCACCGCGGCGATCGGCCCGGCCAGGAAGCTGATGCCCAGAAAGAGCGAGGCCAGGATCGACGCCATCCAGATGAGCGTGATGCCGGCGTTGCGGCTGCGCGGCTCCTTGAACGCCGTGATCCCGTTCGAGAGCGCCTCGACTCCAGTGAGCGCCGTGGTGCCGCTCGAGAACGCGTGCAGCACCAGGAACATCGTGAGCGTCGCGGCGGGGCCGGTGTGCATCTCGGGCGGGTCGGCGAGCGGCGCGAGCCCACCCATCAGGTAGCGGACGAACGCCGTCCCCACCGTCAGGTACATCATCCCGATGAAGAAGTAGGACGGGATCGCGAACACCGCGCCCGACTCGCGCACGCCGCGCAGGTTCACGACCATCACCAGGCCCACGAGCGTCACCGCGAGCGCGACCCTGTGCTCGATCAGCGCGGGGAACGCCGACACCAGCTGCGCGACGCCGGACGAGATCGAGACCGCGACCGTCAGCACGTAGTCCATCAGGAGCGCCGCCGCCGCGGTCTGCGCCGGCAGCTCGCCGAGGTTGTCCCTGGCGACGATGTAGGCGCCGCCGCCGCCGGGGTACGCGTGGATCGTCTGCTCGTACGAGATCGTGACGAGCAGCAGCAGCCCCACGATCGCGAGCGAGATCGGGAAGGCGAGCCCGAGCGCGGCCGCGCCGGCGAGCGCCAGGATCGCCAGGATCTCCTGCGTGGCATAGGCGGTCGACGAGAGCGCGTCCGACGCGAAGACGGCGAGCCCCACCGCCTTGCCGATCGCCTCGTGCGGAGCGTCGGCCGTCGGAAGCGGGCGGCCGAGCAGCCACAACCGCCACGGCGAGCGCCTTCGGGCGCGCGACTCGCGCTGGTCCTGCGCGAGCGCTGCCCCGGGCCGGATGAAAGAGGAGTCCTTCACGGGAGGCGGGAAAACTGTAGCACCGCGCCGCCGGGCTTCAAGCGGGAGCCGGAAACCCGCTCATGACCTCGATTCCGCGCGAGCATCATGAGACGAAAGGTTTGCGATGAAGTCGAGCGCGCGCAATGCCTTGAAGGGACGCGCGGTCGAGAGCTCACACGGACTAGCGGCCCCTCGAAAGGCGGTCGGCCTTGGAGCCCAGGACGATGGGAACCGTTTCGATCAGCTTGCGGGACTTGATCATGAGCCGTGTGGTCTCCACGTAGTTCTTGAAGTGCGCCGAGTCGAGATGGCGCCTGTACGCAGCCTCGTCGGCGTAGATCTCGAAGAATCTCAGATGGGAGGGGTCATCCTTGACGGACACCGCATAGATGGCGAGAACGCCGGGCTCCACTCGGATCGAAGTCTCGATCTCCTCCGTGACCGCGGCCTTGTAACGGTCGAGCTGGCCGGGATCGATCTCGAGCTCCGCCATCCGCACGAGCGGCTTTGGCGCGGGCTCGGCGAATCCGGGATCGCAGAGGAACCCGGTTAGCAACGCTCCTACGCCGAGAAACCGAGACGCAGTGACGTTCATGTCGTCCTCCCGGCCGCCGCGACGCGAAGTGGTGCTGGCGCAACGCAGATCCGGCCCATCTCAATCTTCGGGCGACCAACCGACGCGGCGAGACGCCAGCAAACAGGCTCGAAGCGGCACACCGGTGTGCGACGATGCGCGCTCACTCTCACAAGGAGCACGCACGAATGTGGGTTACGACTGGAGCCGGTAAGTTGGTCAACCTCGACCAGGTTCAGACAGTTTCTGGCAAGCGCGACGGCAACGTCATCGCCGCATTCCCGGATGGCTCGCGAGAGGAGACTCTGATTGCTGCCACGAAGGCCAAGCCGGAGGAGTACATAAACCAGATCGCGGTTGCCCTGGCAAGCGGGGCTGCTCATGTGGACCTTCGTCGCGTGTGACAGCAAGTCCTCTCCGATCGCATCAACGGAAATCCAAGGGATAATCGTCTCGTGAACCTCAGGATCCTGTGCCCGAATTGCCACAGCCTGAAGCCGACGCATAGGGCCAGGAAGCTCAAGCAACGCCCGGGTGGTGAAACTGGCAGCCACGCGACACTTAAAATGTCGTGAGCGAAAGCTCGTGTCGGTTCGACCCCGACCCCGGGCACAACCCTTAGAGAGTCGACGTCAGCGCCGGCTTCAGCTCTTCGCGTAAGGCCGCGACGAGCGCCTCGTGGATGAGGCCGTTCGTCGCGACGATGCCGTCTGGTCCGAGCCCGAGCGTGCTGCCGTCGAGGCGCGTCGAGCGCCCTCCCGCCTCGCTCAGGACGAGGCGTCCGGCGTGCATGTCCCAGGGCTTCAGCACCTCTTCCCAGAAGCCGTCGGCGCGCCCGGACGCCACGTAGCAGAGGTCGAGCGCCGCCGAGCCGTCCCGCCGCACTGCCCGCGCCTTGCCCATCACGCGGTAGAAGAGCCGCAGCCGCTCGTCGAGCTTCTGGTGCAGGTCGTAGGGAAAGCCGGTGATCAGCAGGCTCTCGATCAGTGACTCGGCCTTCGATACGCGCAGCGGGCGGCCGTTCACGTGGGCGCCCGAGCCGCGCTCGGCGCTGAACAGCTCGTCGCGGAGCGCGTCGTAGACGGCGCCGGCCACGATCTCCCCGTCCTGTGCGAGCGCGACCGACGCGCAGAAGAACGGGTAGGAGTGCGCGAAGTTGACGGTGCCGTCGAGGGGATCGATGAACCAGACGAAGCGCGACCCCGTGTGGCCGAGGTCGGTCTCCTCGGTCACGATGTCGTGGTCGGGGTAGCGCCCGCGGATCGTCTCCAGGATCGAGAGCTCGCAGGCGCGGTCCACCTCGGTGACGAGGTCGATCTCGCCCTTGTACTCGACTGCGACGCCGCTCGCGTAGCGCTCGCGCTGGAGCCGGCCGGCGCGCAGCACCGCTTCGCTCGCGACCGCCAGGTACCTCCAGCTCAATCCCTTCCCTCCGAAGCTGTCATT
>Ga0111539_10011536_pt1 | contig 11088 bp, 10 predicted proteins | sample RhiMethybrSRZTD1_FD_79667 | JGI IMG/M metagenome (GOLD analysis project Ga0111539, IMG submission 79667) | Populus rhizosphere microbial communities from Tennessee, USA - Rhizosphere MetaG P. TD hybrid SRZTD1 (version 2) (version 2) | ecosystem: Host-associated > Plants > Roots > Rhizosphere >... | reverse complement strand
GTCGAGCACCTGGCCGAGATCGGCTTCGACCCGGAGTTCGGCGCGCGTCCGTTGCGTCGTGCCATCCAGCGCGAGTTCGAGAACGAGGTCTCGCGGCTGCTGCTGAGAGGGGCGCTGCAGCCGGACGATCGCGTTCGCGTTGACTACGACGACGTCCAGCTCACCTTCGACGTCGACAAGGGAGCCGCCGAGGTGATGGAGGAGGTCGAGGAGCCGGAGTCGCAGCCGGCACACGTCTAGCAAGGACCCGTGTTCGGGTGGCGCATCGGCGCAGCGCACCAGGCCCTCGTAGGTCCGGGCCCCCGGCAGGATCGGCCAAGGGATGCCCTCGCCCCAAGAGGCTCAGCCGATCTCGCCTCCCCGGTGGCCTCCGCAGCGAAGTGCGTGAGCGTCCCCGTGCTCCCGCGTGCCTACCCACCGCACTGGGCCGGGGTCGAGCCGAGCACCGACCGCAGCGCGGCGGCTAGGGCCCGCGCGGTGCCGCGGCGAACTCCCGAGCGAACACGCAGCGCGCAAGAGCCTCTCGGTCTGAGTCGGACATGGGCCAGAGGACATGTTCACCGGAGGTTGCTTCCCTGTAGGCGCGTCTAATGAGCCGAAGCGCGCGCGCAGCCACTCCGGTTTCTGCAGTCAGTGACTGGGCGATGTAGACCAGCGGCCGGCCGGCTGCGCGCTTGAGCTTTGGAACGAGCTCGTCGGGATGGCTCTTGGTGAGGTACTTGGCCACGTAGTGGGCCTCCGAGCCGGCCTCGCCCGAATAGTCCGCCTGGGTCGGGCTAGTGGATTCCGGCTCGTTGTGGTTCGATCCCAGGCTGCGCCCATCAAAGCCCCGCCGCGCGCAGCACGCATCGAGGCTCCTCCAACCTGGGACGCGGGCGCTCGGGACACCGGTTCACTCCGGCCTCGGTGGTATGTCGAGCACGACGGCGGCCGAGCCTTCGTCGAGAAGTCCCTCGATGAGCTCCACGAACGCGTGTGGATCCTCAAAGTGGGTATCCGGATCGAGGCCCGCGGCGATGAGGAATGTTCTGTCGCCTTGGACGCGTCCATCTATCCACCTCGCCCACACTTCCTGACCTTGACGCCTGCCCCCGATCTCTACTCTGGCCACGCCAGTCCTTCCTTCCGTTTCGGCGAATTGCGTCGGGCGTTCGGGTCCTGACGCGCCAAGCCGGGGTTCGCGCCCAGCGGCCCACTAAGACACTCGAGACATGCAAGAGGCTGGCCCCGCGGAGGAATCTGTTCGCCTAAAGCTCCTCGCCTCGCGCGCCACAGCGCGTCGGTGTTCTTATGCGGGCTTTGGGCCGGATTCCGAGAGCAGAGCCAGTGAAACCACTGTAGCTGTTTCATTCGACTCCGACGACTGCGGATAGACGGGCCGTGCCCACGTTCTGGCCGATCGGAAGAGGGCGGAGCGTCGATCCATGGTCCCGATGTTCGTCGCCCCAGTTGTTTCATCGGCGGTGGTCTGCTGATCGTGCGCCGCCCTGCTACTACGCGGATACCGCCCCGTCGCGGTTCGCGAAGACGTTGTCGAGCGCGGCTCGTTGCCCGACCGCGAGCGCGCCCATCAGGACGGCCGCCTCGCCGAGGCTCGAGGTCTCGATCCGTGGCGGATACGGGAGCCACTCGCCCAAGTGGCCGCGAATCGGCTCGAGGAGGAGGTCTCCGTTCGCCCCGATGCCGCCGCCGAGGACGACGAGGCCGACGTCCGCCACCGCCGCGATCGGGGCAATGTGCAACGCGATCCGCCGAGCCTCCTCCTGTACCACCGCCCGCCCCAGCGGGTCGCCTCCGCGGGCAGCCGCGAACAGAGCGCGAACGTCGAAAGGCGGGACAACGCCTGACTGCCCGTTTCCCTCACGTGCGAGCTGGGCGGCGAGCTCCGAGATCGCGGGCGCCGAAGGATCGACCTCGTTCCCGAGGCCCAGCAGCGCGAAGTCGACCTCGCCGGCCGCCCCATGGTGCCCGCGGTGCAACTCGCCCTCGAGCACGAGCCCGGCGCCCATGCCCGTCCCGACCGAGAGGAAGACGAAATCCGCGACGCCACGCGCAACGCCAGCCCAACGCTCGCCGAGCGCCGCGAGGTTGATGTCGTTCTCCAACGCTACGGGGAGCGCGAGGCGCGCGCGCAGGTCGTCAGCGAGAGCTCTGCCCTCGAGCCCTTGGACGTTGGCGGCGAGGCTGAGCTTGCCGGTGCGAACCTCCACCACTCCCGGCACGCCGACGACCGCACTGTCGATCAAATCGCCGTCGAGCCCGCTCGTCTCGACGAGGGAGTCGCGGAGCGCGGCGGCCGCGGTCAGCGCTTCGTCGACGTCGGCGGCGCGGAGCTCGACGTCCTGGCGCGCCCGGACCTCCCCGGCGAGGTCGCAGATGGCGCCGCGGAGGAAGCGCGCGCCGAGGTCGAGGCCGAGCACGAGCGCGGCCTCCGGCACGGATTCGAAGTAGACGGCGCCGTAGCTCGGGCCCTGGGGCGCCGAGCGGGACTCGCGCACGAGCCCGGCATCGAGGAGCGATTGCAGCGCGAGCGACACCGTTGGCTTCGAGATTTCGGCACGCCTCGAGATCTCCGCCCGCGAGATGGGCGCGCCGAGGCGTATCGTCTCGAGAACGGTGCGCTCGTTGAGCCGACGGAGAAGCGGAGGAATGGCGCGGTCGGACATCTCGTCAATGACTCTAACGCACCACCGCGTCGTTGCACGGTTGACAGCCAGGGGGTGGCGTGCAAAAGTCGCTTTTCGTAAAGTTCTCTAACTCCATCTCCCGAGGAGGGCGTGGCGCATGAGACGCGTGGCGATCGCAGGACTGGTGCTCTTGGTGCTCTCGGCGAGCGTAATCGCCGGCTGCGGCGGGTCGAGCGAGTCTTCGTCGGGCTCTGCGGATCTGACCTTGTGGACCGGCTTCACCGACCGCGAGCTCGGGGTCATGAAGGACGTGATCGCAGACTTCGAGAAGACGCACCCGGACATCCACGTGAAGGTCGTTGGCGGAATCTCCGACGACAAGATCGTCGCGGCGATCCGCGGCGGCAACGCGCCGGACGTGGCGCACTCCTTCGACGCGGGCGCCTACACAGGCGCTTACTGCTCGAACGGAGCATGGATCGACCTCGCCGACTACATGAAGCAGGACGGTCTGAGCGACGACGTCTTCCCCGAGGTGCCGCGCCAGTACTCCCAGTTCGAGGGCACCCGCTGCGCACTCCCCATGCTCGCGGACGTCTACGGCCTCTACTACAACAAGGACCTCCTCGCGAAGGCCGGCATCGACAGCCCGCCGCAAACCGTGTCGCAGCTCATGGACGATGCGAAGAAGCTCACTGAGCGGAACCCCGACGGGTCGCTCAAGGTCGTCGGCCTCGATCCCTTCGACGGCTTCTACGAAAACGTCGCTGCACACTGGGCGCCGCAGTGGGGCGTTGACTGGGTCGACGAGTCGGGCAAGTCCAACCTGGCCGCCCAGCCCGGGTGGGCAGCCATGCTTCGTTGGCAGAAGGAGCTCATCGACTGGTACGGCTATGACAACCTCGTCCGCTGGCAAGCAAGCGCCGGCGACGAGTTCTCGGCGCAGAACGCCTTCGAGCGCGGCAAGCTCGCCATGAACCTCGACGGCGAATGGCGCGTCGCGTTCGTCCAAAGCGAGCACCCCGAGCTCAATTTCGCTACTGCGCCCCTCCCGGTCGACGACGCCCAGCCCGATCTCTACGGGTCGGGCTACACGAGCGGGAGCATCATCGGCATCCCGAAGACCTCCGGGCACAAGGACGAGGCCTGGCAGCTCCTCAAGTACTTGGCGACGGACACGGGCGCGCTCGTCAAGATGACCAACGGGATCCGCAACGTGCCGACGACCACGGACGCGCTCGAGTCACCCGACGTCAAGCCGGACGAGGCATTCAACATCTTCCTCGACATCTTCGGGAACCCGAACACGAGGACGACGCCGATCACCCTCGTGGGCAGTGCGAACCAGGACCTCGTCGACGCCTTCGTGACGAAGTACCAGGCTGGGAAGGTCGACGACCTCGAGGGCGGGCTCGCCGACCTCGACCAGCAGATCGACGCCCAGCTCGAAGCAGCAGGCGGCGCGCAGGTGCCGTGAGGTGAGCCGGGCCGCCGAGGCCAAGCCGCTCCCTGTCGCCCGGCCGCTCGACCGGCGCTCCGCGCGCCGGCGGGCGGCCTGGCGCCGCCGTGGCCAGGTTCTGGCCTTCATGAGCCCGTGGCTCCTCGGCTTCACCATCTTCTTCGGCTACCCGCTGGTCATGACCGCGTACTACTCGTTCACGCACTACGACCTGCTTTCGCCGCCGAAGTGGGTCGGCCTCGCCAATTACAAGTACCTCTTCACTGGCGATCAGCGGATCTGGCCCGCGGTCTCGAACACGCTCTGGATCATCGCCGTGGCGGTGCCGCTGAACGCCATCTTCGCTTTCGGCGTCGCGCTGATGCTCTCACGCGCGCGTCGCGGGATCGGATTCTTCCGCACGGTCTTCTACCTGCCCGCGCTCGTGCCTCCGGTTGCGGCGACCCTCGGCTTCGTCTACCTGCTGAACCCGGGCACGGGCCCGGTCAACAACCTTCTTCGCCATCTCGGGCTCCCTGACCCGCTCTGGTTCGACTCGCCGACCTGGTCGAAGCCGTCGCTCGTCCTGCTCGGCCTCTGGGGCGTCGGCAACCTGATGATCATCTTCCTCGCCGCGGTCATCGACGTGCCGCGGCATCTCTACGAGTCGGCTGAGCTCGACGGCGCTGGAGCCTGGCAGAGCATGCGTTGGGTCACGGTCCCGACGATCAGCCCGGTGATCCTCTTCGCAGTCGTCATCGGAGTCATCGAAGGGCTGCAGTACTTCACGCAGGCCTATGTCGCGAGCACCATTGCCGCTGGCTCGGCCGCCTCTGCGACAGAGGGCGCCAACTCCCTCGGCTATCCGCTCGACTCGACCCTCTTCTATCCCGTGCTGCTCTACCAGCAGGGCTTCCGCTACTTCAACATGGGCTACGCCTCGGCGATGGCGATGCTCCTGCTCGCCGTCGCGTTCGCAGTGACGTTCATCATCGTCCGCAACTCGCGCCGCTGGGTGCACTACCAGGCGCCAGCGATCCGATGACGAGCGTGACCGCGCCGGCGCAGTCACCGACCCTCGTGCGGCGCAAGCCCCCAACGCACGTGCGGCGTCGGCGCTTCCTGGTCGCAGTCGCCGACCACAGCCTCCTCATCGTCGCGGCCCTCGTCTTTCTCGCTCCGTTCGTCTTCATCGTCCTGACCGCCTTCATGACGAACGAGCAGGCGCTCTCGCCCGACCTCTGGCCACATCCGTTCCGATTCCAGAACTTCGCCGATGTCTTCAGCGAGGCGCCTCTGTGGCGCTACGCGTTGAACTCTCTCATCTACGGCGGCCTTGCGACGCTGTTCCTCCTCGCGTCGAGCATCCCGGTCGCCTATGCGCTGGCGAAGCTGCGCTGGCGCGGTCGCGAGGCCGCATTCCTGGTCGTCCTCGTCGCCATGTTGCTCCCGCCGCAGGTGACGGTGATCCCCGTCTACGTCATGTGGGCGAAGCTCCACCTCGTCGGGAGCCTGTGGCCCCTGATCCTGCCGAACCTGCTCGGCGACGCGTTCTCGATCTTCCTCCTACGGCAGTTCTTTCTCACGATCCCGGACGAGTACCTCGACGCCGCGCGCGTCGACGGCTGCGGGGAGTTCCGCATCCTGACGACGGTTGTCCTGCGGCTCACCAAGCCGGCGATCGCGGCGGTCGCGCTCTTCTCGTTTCTCTTCTGCTTCAACGACTTCTTCGGGCCGCTCCTGTACACCGGCGAGACCCCGGACAACTGGACGCTCTCGGTCGGCCTGGCCCAATTCCGGACAATTCACCAGGTGCAGTGGAACCTGACGATGGCGGCAACGCTCATCGTCATCGCCCCGGTCGTCCTCCTCTTCTTCTTCGCGCAGCGGGCCTTCGTCGAGGGCGTGACGCTCACGGGAGTGAAGGGATGAAGGTTGCGGTCATCGGCGGCGGCTCCACGTACACCCCCGAGCTCGTCAGCGGGCTCGCCCGCGAGCGCGAACGGCTTCCCGTGCGTGAGCTCGTGCTGCAGGACATCGACGCCGAGCGGCGCGAGGTCGTCGGAGGACTTGCGGCCCGCATGCTCGAACGGGACGGCTTCGGGGGAGAGCTCGTCGTCACGGAGGACCTCGATCGCGCCGTCGAAGGCGCCGACTTCGTCCTCGTCCAGATCCGGGTCGGCGGTCAGGAGGCGCGCCTCTCGGACGAGACCGTGCCGCTCGCCTGCGGGTGCATCGGGCAGGAGACGACAGGCGCGGGCGGATTCGCCAAGGCAATGCGGACGGTCCCCGTCGTCCTCGGCATCGCGGAGCGGGTCCGGGAGCTCGCCGCGGACGACGCCTGGATCATCGACTTCACGAACCCGGTCGGGATCGTGACGCGCGCTCTCCTAGACGCCGGCCATCGTGCCGTTGGGCTCTGCAACGTCGCGATCGGCTTCCAGCGGAGGTTCGCGGGGCTCCTGGGCGTCGAGCCGGAGCGGATACTCGTCGATCAGGTCGGCCTCAACCACCTGACGTGGGTGCGCGCAGTCCGCGTCGAGGGCGAAGACGTCCTGCCGGAGCTCCTCGCCGAGCACGGCGAAACGCTCGCCGCCGAGGCCGGGCTTGCGCCTGAGCTCGTCGCCGAGCTCGGCGTCATGCCCTCCTATTACCTGCACTACTTCTACGAGCACGACGCCGTCCTCGCGGAGCAGCTCGAAGGAATACCTCGCGCGGAGACGGTGATGGAGATCGAGCGCGGGCTGCTCGAGCTCTACCGGGATCCGACGCTCAACGAGAAGCCGGCTCTCCTCGAGCAACGCGGCGGGGCCTATTACAGCGAGGCTGCGACCGGCCTCGCCGCCTCCCTCGCCGCCGGCTCCGGCGAGACGCATGTCGTCGACCTCCGTAATGGAGGAACGCTCGCCGGCCTGGCCGACGACGACGCTGTGGAAGTACCGGCGCGGGTGGAGCGCGGGGGTCCCGTCCCGCTCGCCCAGACCCCACTCGCGCCGGAGCTCCTCGGCCTCGCCCAGCACGTAGCCGCGTACGAGCGCCTGACAGCCGAGGCGGCGGTGACCCGCAACCTCGAGACCGCACGCAAGGCGCTACTCGCCCATCCGCTCATCGGCCAGTGGGGCCTGAGCGTTGGCTTGCTGGAGCGGCTGATCGCAGCGGGCCACCTCCCGACCCTCGTGGAGACCGCGGCGTGAAGACGGCGCTTGCAGTCGACGGTGGCAACTCGAAGACCGACGTCGCGGTCGTCTCGGCCGAGGGAGACGTGCTCGGCTTCGCGCGCGGTCCCGCGAGCTCGCCTCACCACATCGGCGTCGAGGGCACGGTGGAGACCGTCGCGGAGCTGATCGAAGAGGCGCTCGGCCGCCCGCCTCAGGGGCGAGTCGCGGATGTCGCCGCACTCCTCATGGCGGGGGTCGACTTCCCGGCCGAAGAGGACGAGGTCCGCGCCGCCGTCGCGGCACGCGGCTGGGCCGATGAGATCTTCGTCGGTAACGACACGTTCGCGGTCCTCCGCGCAGGGACGGAGCGCGGCTGGGGCGTCGCCGTTGTGTGCGGCGCGGGAATCAACTGCGTCGGCGTGGCGCCCGACGGCCGGCATGCCCGCTTCCCCGCGCTCGGCGCGACCACGGGTGACTGGGGAGGCGGCTTCGACGTCGGCCTCGCAGCCACCTCGGCCGCTGCGCGCAGCGAGGACGGGCGCGGTCCGGCGACGTCGCTCGAACGCCTCGTCCCGGCCCACTTCGGGGTCGGCACCCCACTCGAGCTGGCAGAGGAGATCCACCGCGGCGCCATCTCGATGAGCCGTCTCGAGGAGCTTCCCCCAGTGGTCTTCGCGGCCGCCGGCAACGATGCCGTCGCCGCGCAGATCGTCGATCGACTCGCCTCGGAGGTCGTGGCTCTTTCCCGCGTCGCGCTCGAGCGCCTCGACCTCACAGAGCAGCCGGTCGAGCTTCTCCTCGGCGGCGGGCTCCTGCAGGCCGGGGACGGACGGCTCCTCGACCGGATCGAGGCCGGAATGCGCGAGGTCGGACCCGAGATCGCCGTGCGCCTCTCGTCCTCCCCACCGATCGTGGGTGCCGTTCTCCTCGCCCTCGACGCCGTCGGCGCCCCGCCGCAAGCTCAGGGGCGTGCCCGCGATCAGGTCGGGCAGGCGGCCGGTGGCGCGGAAAGGATGCCCGTTGGCTGACGTCCGCTTCGAGCAGGCGACCAAGATCTACGCCGGCACCGATGCCCCTGCTGTCGACGCGCTCGACCTGCACATCGAGAACGGGGAGTTCGTCGTCCTCGTCGGCCCGTCGGGATCGGGGAAGACGACTGCGCTGCGCATGCTCGCGGGCCTCGAGGAGGTCGACGCGGGCGCGATCTACATCGGCGACCGCGACGTGACCGACTTGCCGCCGAAGAAGCGCGACGTGGCCATGGTCTTCCAGAGCTACGCGCTCTACCCGTACCTGACCGTCGAGGCGAACATCGGCTTCCCGCTCCGTATCGCGCGCGTCAAGAAGGAAGAGCGCGCGCAACGGGTGCTCGAGGTTGCCAGGCTGCTCGGCCTCGAGCCGTATCTCCAGCGCAAGCCCGGCCAACTCTCCGGTGGTCAGCGGCAGCGGGTTGCGATGGGCCGGGCAATTGTCCGCCAGCCGTCGGTGTTCCTCATGGACGAGCCGCTGTCCAACCTCGACGCGAAGCTCCGCGTGCAGATGCGCGCCGACGTCGCCGCGCTCCAGTCCCGCCTCGGCGTGACGACGGTGTACGTCACGCACGACCAGGCCGAGGCGATGACGCTCGGGAACCGCGTCGTCGTCATGTCGGACGGGCGCGTGCAGCAATGCGGGCCGCCCCGCGAGCTCTACGAGTCGCCGACCAACACCTTCGTGGCGAGCTTCATCGGCTCGCCGGCGATGAACCTCCTGACCGTCCCGGTCGAGGGGGGCGCGCTCACGATCGGCGGCGAGCCTGTCCCGGTGCCGGCCACCGCAACGGCGAACGGCCGCGCGAGTCTCGTGCTCGGATTCCGTCCGGAGGCGCTCGACCTCGCGCCCGAGGGGATCCCGGCCGAGGTCGAAGTCGTCGAGGAGATCGGGGCGGACGCGTACGTCTTCTGCGTCGCCGAGGTGGCCGGGGAAACGACGAAGCTCGTTGCGCGAACGGACTGGCGAAGCGCCCCCGAGCGCGGCGAGCGGGTCAAGCTCAAGCCTCACGCCGACGAGGCCCATGTCTTCGATCCGGAGACCGGCGATCGGATCGGCGAGACATGAGCCGCCCGGGCGCACTCTTCCTTTCCGAGATCCGCGGCCAACCGAACGCGATCGGCAGGCTGCTCGAGCACACCTTCGAGTACGACGCGGTCGCTGCGGAGATCACGAAGCGCGCTCCGGCACCGATCCGGCTCGTGGGACACGGCTCCTCGGACGCGGCGGCGTCCTACGGCGTCTATGCGTTCGGGGTCCTCGCCGGCCTCACCGCGATGCGGGACTCGATCTCGCTGACGACCTACTATGACGCGAAGCTCGAGGTCTCGAGCTCGGCCGTCATCGCCCTCTCGCAGTCGGGCCAGACACGGGACGTCGTCGAGTACGTGGAACGGATGCGGGCCCGCGGCGCCTTCACCGTCGCTCTCACCAACGATCCCCGCTCCGAACTCGCCCGGGCGGCGGAAGCGACTCTACCGCTCCTTGCGGGGCCGGAACGATCCATCGCGGCGTCAAAGACCTACGTGAACCAGCTCGCCTCGCTCGCGCTCCTCGCGGGTGGAGCGGCCGGCAAGGTACGGAAGATCGCCGACGGCTTGCGGCGCGTCACCGAGCAGATGGCCGAGATGCTCGACCCGCTCGGCATTCGCGCCGGCGAGATCGCTCCCGCCTTCACCTACGTCGAGCGGATGTTCGTCATCGGCCGCGGTTTCGAGTTCGCCACCGCACGGGAGGTCGCGCTCAAGCTGACCGAGACGTGTCGCGTCGCAGCAGAGCCGTTGACCGCCACGGACCTCGCGCACGGGCCGGTCGCAGCCATCGAAGCGCTCTTCCCGGTCTGGGCGATCGCTTCGCACGACGAGACGCTCGCGGCGGTCATCGAGGCGGCCGTCCGCGCTCGCGTTGCGGGCGCAACCCTCGTCGCGAGCGGGAGCGCGGCGGCCAAGATCCCACACGCGGCCTTTTCGCTTCCCGTGCCGCGCCCTTCCCGGCCTGCGTTCGCGCCGCTGCTCTCCGTCGTCGCCGGCCAGCTCTTCGCGGCGGCGCTGGCTCGGGCCAAAGGGCTCGACGCCGACCATCCCGAGCAGCTGACCAAGGTCACGCTCGCACAGTAGCCGCGGCCGTGCGCGTCGCCCTCACTTTCGACACCGAGCACCCCGACCGCCCCTGCTCGGGAACAGCACTAGAGCTCATCCTGTCCTCGCTCAGGGATGTGAGCGCGCCCGCAACCTTCTTCATCCAGGGGCGCTGGACGCGGTCGAGCCCCGGCGAGGCGAGGAGGATCTCGTCAGCGGGTCATCTGATCGGGAACCACTCGCACCATCACGCTCCCATGGACTCGCTCACCGAGGCGGGCTTCCGCGTGGACGTCCGCGAGGCCGAGGGGCTGATCAGGGAAATCACAGGGGTCGACCCGCGGCCATGGTTTCGCTGCCCATTCGGCGCAGGCATGGACGACCCGGGGGTGCTCTGCCGCCTCGAGGAGCTGGGTTACGTGCATGTCGGCTGGGACGTTGACCCACGCGATTGGCACGAGGATTCGGACGCCCACGCCGTTGAGCGACGAGTGTTGGAGGGAATCCGCGCGCGCGACGACTCGATCGTCCTCTTGCACTCGTGGCCGGACTCGACCGCAGAGGCTCTGCCGCGCATCCTTGACGGGCTCGCCGCGGAGGGAGCGGAGCTCGTCGATGTCGCGACCCTGGGCGGCTAGGCGGCCCCCCGCTGAACTGTTGTTTTTCGGCTGCCCCTTGACGTGCGCCGCTTCGTCACGACAGTAAGAGAAGGCGACTTCGTTGCGGCAACTCCGAAGCGCCACTGCGGCTTGCACATC
>Ga0111539_10011535_pt1 | contig 11090 bp, 8 predicted proteins | sample RhiMethybrSRZTD1_FD_79667 | JGI IMG/M metagenome (GOLD analysis project Ga0111539, IMG submission 79667) | Populus rhizosphere microbial communities from Tennessee, USA - Rhizosphere MetaG P. TD hybrid SRZTD1 (version 2) (version 2) | ecosystem: Host-associated > Plants > Roots > Rhizosphere >... | reverse complement strand
GTAATTCTGAGCCGCCATTCGAACCTCCAAGTCACCACGCCTTCGCCTGCCGCGATCGGCGCAAACAATCCTCGTTACCTGCGCTCGTTGTCTCGTATCACCGGCAGGGCAACGAACGTGCCGCCGTTACGTTGACAGACGATGCGCATGAGCGTCGCGTAGTTCGCTCCCGTGAATAGATCGCCGCCCGTCATCAAGTACACGGCGGGGAACGCGACGGCGTGAATGCGGACGAGCCGCTCGCCGTTCGCGTTGGCGTGATTGCGCCGGTCGATCTCGCGGACGACGGGGTTAATCGAGCCGTTCTGGAAGTCGTCGCTGTAGACGTAGAGCGAAATCTTCTTGTTGGGATCGTAGAACCTGTCGATGGCCGCGAGAATGCCCTCGCGCGGATTCGAGTTAGAGAACGGCGCCCAGTTCTTCATGGTGTCGAGGATCGCTTGGCGGCGAGTCGGCGTATCGGGAATCCACTCGTCCCGGTAGCTCTTGAACATGTACTCGCCTTCGTCGTTCATGACCTGGATGCCCTTGACGGTCGGGTAGACCTCGAGCGTCTCGCGCAACTGCTGCTGCGCGCGGCCCCACTGGTACTGCTGCATGCTGCCCGATGTGTCGATCAGGAAGATGATGTACTCGCTGTCCACGGGGATGCCGCCGACCTTGTAGTCTTCGATCGGCGGCCGATAGTCGGCGAGCAAGCGCTTCATCTCGTCCGTCAGTGTCTGCTTGGCCGACGCGAGGCGGTTCTGCTCGCTCTCGAGCGTCGGGTCTTCGACGGAGAGCACCTGCGCACGAATCTTCTCGAGCTGCGCTTGCAGATCCTGTATGCGATTGCGGTCGACCTGCACGTTCTCCGTCGTCGTCACTTCCTGGTGGCGAACACGCTCGGTCTCGCCCACGATCTCGTTCAACTCCTGCTCGTATTGGTTGATCAGGCCGTCAAGGTCGCGCGCGCTTTGCTCGAGCCGCGCAGGCTCGCTCGTGCGGATCACGAGGAAGAGCAGAATCATTGCGCCGAACCCGCAGCAGATCGCGTCGAGGAACGACATGCTGAAGATCTCGAACTCGCGGCGTCGTTTCATGGCCAATCCTCCGAAGGCGCCATCATCGAGCCGCCCGTGCGGATCGCGAGGAGCCAATATGCCGGCGCCGCTTGCGGGTCGCCTTCCATCGGAAACAGCAGCGTATTGACGGGAACGCCGACGGGCAGCTGCCGAATCGCTCGATTGAAGTGGTCGAGACGTTCACTGGCCTTGACGCCGGCGCGCGTCGGCAGGACCTCGCCCATCGTCGGCAAGCCGTCGACGAGCAGATAGATGTTGTCGGGCTTCGGCTCGAGCCCCTTGATCGCGTTGAACGCCACGGCCAGGCTCGTCGGCCCTTGCGGATAGCTCTTCCGCAGCGCTTCGACGGGCGCGTCGAGCTCGGTGCCGTCGTTGACGGTGACCCATTTGCCTTCAGTGCCCGGGATCAGCCACGTCGCCTTGTCCGTGAAGCCGATGATTTGTACGTCGGTGCCGGGCGCGATCTGCGTCGAAAGCCAGTCCACAGTGTTGACGACTTGCTGCCACTTCGGCGAGCGGCGCTGCTGCTCGGGCGTCATGTGGCGACGCCGCAAAATATTGACGATCGTGCGGTCGAGCATGCTCGTCGACGTGTCGACGAGAATCACGACGTGCCTGCCGCCCATACGCAGGCCCGTCAGGTACTGGCGGTTGCCTTCGCCCTGGAACGACCGCAGCCTCGTCGCGTCCTCGGACTCGTCTCGCTGTTTCGTCACCAGGTCCTGCGACTGCTTGTTCATCTCGGCGAGCTCTTTGCGCAAGCGCTCGATCGCCGCGCGCCGCGCCTCGGAGTCCTCCGTGATCGTCGCGAGCTGCGACTCGGTATCCTGGATTTGCGTGATGAGCCCCTGGCGAACGGCGAGCAAGTTGGTCCACTCGCGAACCTGAGCCTCGAGCGCCTCGCGCAGCTGCACGAGGTTGCGCTGGCCCGTCAGCACGCGCAGCTCCCAGCGGCGCGCTTCGGCCTCGCGATCCTCGACGACGGTGCGTTGGTCGAGCACGGCGTTCGCACTGACGAGCATGAACAGCAGCACGACGCAGCCGAACCCCGCCGTGATCGCGTCGAGGAACGACATCGAGAATACGTTCAGCTCGCCCTTGCGCCGTTTACTCACTCCGCGCCCTCCACGTCGACGACGTGCAGCTCGGCCCCGGGCGAGCCGATGCGAATGATGTCCGCTCGGCTCAACGGCGTCTCACCGGCGACTCTCGTTTCGTTGACGAACGTGCCGTAGCGGCTCAGGTCGCGCAGCTTGAGCTCGCCGTCGCGCAACATCACTTCGCAGTGCAGCCGCGATATGCCGCTGCTCCCCGAGAGCACGATCGTGCGGCGTTGCGGATCCGCCTCGCTGCCGATCGCAAGGCCCGCGGCGCCCACGCGATAAGCGAGGCCGCCGTAAACGACGTGCGTCGGCGGCTTCGCACGCTCGAGGACCGGCGCAGGCTCGGGCGCATGGCGCTCGCTCTCTTGGCCGTCGTCGTTCGGCGGTTCGCGCCACGGCACGCGCTTCAGCATCTTGACGTCGCCTTGCGCACCCGCGATCGACGGCACGCGCAGCACGCTGCGCGCAGCGTGCCCGACGCCGAAGGACTCGAGCTGCGAGTCGTCGAGGCGCGCCAGCTCGCCGATGAACCCGGGCAAGATGGCGACCCGATCGGAAAGCTGCACGACGAGCCTCTTGCCCGGCTCACGATGTTGAGCGATGAGCTGGAGGATCGCACGATAAGGCGCCTTAGCGGCGCTCAAGACGGCGTCGCGCTCGGCCGTGATTCGGAACTCTTCGTTGCGATAGCGCAGCGTGAGCTCGACCCGCTCCTCGCGTTGCAGCGCGGCGACCCACTCGCCCAGCCGGTCGAACAGCTGCTGCTCCGTCTCGGCGTGCGCGTACGGATCGAGACGCGTCGCCCGCACGAACTGGTCCGCGATGCGCCGAGCGAACCCGTCCGCGATTCCGGCGAGCCCTTGCGCGAGCGCGTGCTCGGCGCGTACTTGCGCTTCGCCGTTCTGTTCGAGCAACGAGAGCGACACACGGTAGAGGCTCGCGTCGAGATACATCAGTTGACGATTCGGGTACGGACGGATGCTGGCCGCGGCCGCAACATCGACGAGCGCACGCACCGGCATGTTGCATTCCTGCGCGAGTCCGAGCAGCAAGCCGAGCTGATCGGTGCGATACCCACCCGGCACGACGAGCACGGCCGCGGTCGCGTCGGAGCCGAAGCGTTGCCAAAGCGACTCGAGCTGGGCGTAGGCAAGCTCCGCGGCGCTGCTGCCGATGTCGGAGCCCGCCGAGCCCGGATCCATGCTGAGCGCGCTCCAGAACCGGCTGCTCGTCTGCCGCGGCTGCAATCGTGCGCGCCCCCGCGCCTGCTCGCCCGTCACGACTTTACCGCCCTCGATGCGCGCGAACCCAGGCTCGACGGCGAGCACGCCGGACTCGTTGGCGACGGCCAGCCCGAAGTCGTTGATCTCGATGGCGACGGCGCCCATGGTCGTATGCTCTAGATGTCGACGGGGAACGTGACGGCGGCGTCGGGCTGCAGCTCTTCCGTCGGGGTGAAATCTTCTTCGGCGTCGTCCGCCGCCTGCTGCGAGTCACCTTTTTCCGCCTCGGGCGCCGCCGCCGGCTGCGGCGTGCTCGGCTGCGGCGTGCTCGTCGGCGGTGTGCGCGCCGGAGGCGTTCCCGCCGAAGGCGTGCTCGGCGGAGACGTGCCGGCCGGCGGTGGACTCTGCTGCTGCGCGACCGAGCTCGCGAGCCACGCGGCGAGCGCGACCGCGGCAGCCACCAACCTCAACCCACGCATGTCAGCTCGAGCTCTCATGTTTTCTCGGCACGCCTCATTGCAGATTGCGCGCGATGCGGAATCCGACGTCCTCACGCCCTTCGAAGCCCGAGCCGCGCGCGGACAGGCGCAAGTCCTGCGGGATCGCGCTACGCCAACTTGCGCCGCGCACGACATGCAACCGGCCGTTGTCGGGACCGAGCGGGTCGTCCAAGATCTGGCTCGACTCGAGCAGATCCAGCGTGTAGAAGTCCTGTACCCACTCGGCGACGTTGCCGCCGAGGTCGAAGATGCCGAAGGCGTTGGCGTCGAAGCTCGCAACGGGCGCGCTGACGATGAACCCGTCGTCGTACGTATTCAGCACCGTTGGCAGAATGTTGGCCGCGTTCACGTCGGCATAGTTTCCTGAGCGATCCGGCGGTCGCCCGTCCGTGCCCCAAGGGTAGAACAGTCCTTCCGTTTGACCCGCGAACCGGGCCGCCCATTCCCATTCGGCGTCCGTCGGGAGACGGTAGCCGTTGCGTAGCGGCCGGACCGGAGCCCAGCCGCTGGCGCTTTTCTCGTAGACGGGCTGGAGGCCGTCCTTGAGGCTGAGCCAGTTCAGGTACTGCGCGACGTCTTCCCAGCCGACGTTCACGACCGGCTGCTCGTCGCCATTCAAAGAGTTGCCTTCGAACGAGCCGGAGTCGTGATCGGCTTTGAACTCGCGGAACTCTGCGTTCGTGATTTCGCGCGCGCCGAGATAAAACGCGTGCGTGAGACGTGTCGTGCGCAGCGGCTCGTTCGAGCGCCGGTACTGGTCGCGCCGCGACGAGCCCATCACGAATTGCCCGGCCGGCACGAGCCTGAGCTCTTGCCGCATGCTCGTGCGCAGCACGGTCGCGAAACCGCCGCCCGACGACTCGTCGAGCTTCGTCAACGTAACCGCGAGCTTCTGCGGGAAGCCGGGCCGCGGCGTCAGGTCCGAGCGCTCGACGGCGTAACCGGCTTGGCGAACTTCGATCGCGTGGCTGATCGACGTCAGCGCGAGCGTCACGGGCGTCGAGCCGCGCCGCTCGCCGTCGACGAATACTTCGGCCGGCGGCGTGCTCGTCACTTCGATCTCGCCGTATTGCGGCGTCAGATCGATCTGCAATTTCCTGCCGCTGTCGGCCGCTACGGAGAGTTCGCGCGTCGCGCTCTCGTAGCCCGGCTTCGAAAACGCCACCCGGTGCGTGCGCCCCGGAGACAAACGAATCGCGAGCGGGGTGCGGCCGCGGAACTCGCCGTCGACGCTGACGGTGGCCTCGCTCGGATTGCTCGCGACTTCGACGCGACCGTCGGCTTGCGTCAGTGCGACGTCGGGCAGCTGCTGAGGCTTGTCCGCCTCGACGAGGACCTTGCTCGTCCATGCGTTGTAGCCGGCGAGCCGCACTTCGATGTCGTGCTCGCCGCTCATGATCTCGACCGCCGCAGGCGTGACACCGGCTTCGGCGCCGTCGACGAGCACGGTCGCCCCGGAGGGAGCAGTGTTCAGCGAGACGATGGCCCAGTCGGGCGTCAGCGTCACGGCGAGCGCCTGGCGCTCGTTGGCGCCGGCGACCTCGAGCTCGCGCGCCGCCGCGAGGTAGCGCTCGGCCGACAGCTCGAGCTGATGCATTCCAGGTGTGATCTCCGCATCGACGAGCGGCGTCTTGCCGATCGATACGCCGTCGACGAGCACTTCCGCATTGATCTCGGGCTCGGTCGTCACCGTCACGAGCCCGGGCAGCTTCGTCAACGTCAACGCGATGACCTGGTCCGCGAGCGGCCCGACGTCGATCTTCGTGTCGAGCGGGTAGTAGCCAGGCGCCTCCGCCACGACGCGGTGGGAGCCGGGACGCAGCAGGAACCGATCGCCAATCTTCACTTTGAACAATGTGCTCGGCAGGCTGACGCTCGCGGGCTCCGGCTCGAAGTCGAGAGCCACGGACTTGGCTGTGAACGCGAAGAACGCGACGACGGCAAGCAGGCCGCCGGCCGCCGAGAGGGCGATCGTCATGCGGCTCGGGCCGCGGCTCGCCGCAACCTTTGTTTCCGAGCGCGGCTTGAACGCGATCGGCGTGATCGCGACGTCCGACGAACGGCTGCGAGCACGTGCGGCCTGCTCGAGATCCGGCGGCGCCGTGTCGCCGGCCGTGACGATCCACTCGACCTTCAGCGCAAGCTTGCCGCCGGCGACGCGGCACGTGAGGCGCGCTCGATCGAACGCGATGACGTCGCCGTCCTGCAGCTCGCGCGTGCCGGTCAGCGGCTCGCCGCCGATGCGCAAGTTGCGCGCGCCGCGCCCCGTCTGCACGAAGAACACGTCCTTGAAGCGGCCGATCTGGATGTTGCCGGCGACGCTGTCGAGCACCACGTCGGAGTCGTGTGCCGCGCCGAGCGTAACGGGCAAGTCCGCGGAGCCGAACTCCTGCCGGCCGCCACGCTCCTCGATCGTCACGATCGACTCTCGCCTGCTCTCTGCCGCTGTCTGTGTCACTCGATCTTCCTAACGCACTAGATGGGTTCGACGCAGACTATATTGATCGTCGGCAAGTTCCGGCCGGGCCGCACCGTGAACGTTTGGCGCACGTCGCGATAGCCGTTGCGGCTGCCAATGACCGTGTATGTACCCGGGCGCAGCTCGAGATCCTTCGCCGCGAATGCCCCGAGCGCGCCGACGCGATACAGCGTGACGGTCGTCAACTGATCGGACTCGATGCGCACGGCGATCGGTTTCGACGCCAGCTCGACGAGCTCGCTGAGCCGCTCGATTTGCCCCGTGAGGCGCGGCCCCTTCACCGTCTGCGCGCCGGCCGTTTCGATCAGCGCACGCGCGTCCGCGAGCACGGCATCGCCGAACAACAGCGTGGGATTGTCGATGAGATTCGTGAGCTTCGCGTCGAGGCCCGCACGCTCTTGCGCTCGCTTGATCCCCGTCTGCGCGAATAGGAGCGTGCCGTCGCCCTCGAGCACGGTGCGATAGAGCTCGATCGCTTGATCCCAGAGCTCGCGCCGTTCGAACGCGAGCGCGCGCGCCTCGGCCAACGCGATCTCGTCGAGCTTCGCGCCTTCCTCGGCTTGCGTGAGGCCGTCAGCCGCTTCCCGCGAGCCGGGCCGCATCGCGAGCGCCGCTTTGAACTCGCGCTGCGCACCGGCGAAATCCTCGGAGCCGAGCAGACCGAATCCGGCCGAGACCAAGCGGTCGAACTCGGTGTCGCGCAAGATGCGGTTGACTTCGTCGACGCCCGCCTTCGCGGCCGGCCAGTCGGCGTCGATTGCGAGCGCCTCGCGGTAAGTCGCGAGCCCAGCCTGGAGCTCGCCCTGCGCTACCTCCACGTTGCCGCGCTGCACGAGCCCCTGCACTTCGGGGAGTTTTTCGGCGCGCGCTCGACCCGCGAGAGCAGCCGCGTGCGTGGGCTCGATCGTCAGCACGACGTCGTACTGCTGCAGCGCACGTTCCGAGTCGCCGGCGGCGAACGCGGCGCGAGCCGCGACGAGTGCTTCGGCGAGCGTCGTCACTGCGCGTGCCTTCAGCGATTCGCCGAGAGCCTTGGCCTCCGCGTAGCTGGTGGCGGACGTCGAAAAATCGTCGGCGAGAAACGCGTTGTCGCCGGTTTCGGAGAGTTGCTGATACTTCGCCCAATCCTCAGCGGCCCACGCTTCGACGTTCAGGCGTTTGAGCTCGTCAGTCAAAGTCAGAAGTAGTGCGAGCAAGTCACCCGACTGCGCCTTCAGCTTCTCGCTCTCCTCCGGCGTCAGCACGGGCCGAGCCGGCGCGGCAGGAGTCTGCTCCGTGGCCGCCGGTCGTGCGACCGCCGCGACGCGTTCCTCTTCGACGCTGGCGGGCAACCAATAGAACGCCGTGCCCGCGAGCACGACGAAGGCCACGCCGCCAGCCGCCATCAGCGAAATTCGGACGAGCCGCTGCCCTGACGCCGCCAGCGGCGGCGCCTGGCGCTCCGGGACAGCACCGCGCAAGCGGGGTCGCACCGGAACGATCGTTTCGTCGTGTTGTGGGACGTTCGGTTCCAAAGCCTTGGTCAATCGTGCATACCGCGGACAGATTCTATGACATCAACGAAATACGAAAGTCCCTGCCTACCCTGGGCCCGCAGGGCAGCCGCGGCCGCCGCCTCGAGCCGCGCGGCAGCAGGATCCCGCACGGCCACGTGGGCGAGCTCGGCGCCCGCCGCCGCGCCGAGCTGTCCGTACGGCAGCCGCCCAGTCGCGAGCTCGAACAGCAGCGCGGCCAAGGCGAAACAGTCGGCGTCTCGGGCACGGGCGCCACACGGCTCGGGCAGCCCGTAGGCCGCCGTCCCCGCCGCGGCCGGCGCATCGAGCGGATGCGCCGACGTGAGATCGGCGAGCCGCGCACTGCCGTCGGCGGCGAACAGCACGTTCCTGGCCTTCAAATCGCCGTGCGCGAGCCCATGCCGCTCGAGGTCCGCGAGCGCCGCGAGGACGATGGCGAACGCATGCAGCCATTGCCGCGGCGGCGTCCCGACCATCGAAACGAGGTCACCGTGCGGCAAGTATTCGAGCACGAGCACCGCGGCACCGTCGCAGTCGATGAGCTCGTACGGCGCCACGAGGTGTGGGCTCGCGACGCTGCGGAGCGTCTCATGCTCGCGGATGAGCAGCGCGTTTGCGCCCGGATGCCGGCGCAGCTTGGGTCTAACGAGCTTCAACGCCGCTTCGCGCCCATCGGGCGCAACGGCACGCCATACCTCGGCCGTGCCGCCGCTGCCGAGCAGCTCGGCGGCACGCCAATTGCCTAGGTTTTCGCCATTCGGGAAGTCGACGGCGGTGAAATCAAACTCCGTCGCCAGCTCTTGGGTCCGCATCGGCGGCTTCCGTCGTGGCCTGGCCGTCGACCGGCGTCGCACCGGCGGCATCCGTCGCCTGACCTTCGACCGGCGTCGCACCGGCAGCTCCCGTCTCATCGGCGGTCCCGGTCGCATCTCCGGTCACGTCGGCGGCCCCGGTTGCGTCTCCCGTCACGTCGGCGGACCCCGTCGCGTCCTGTGCGTCCGCTGCCGCCGCCGCAGCCGCAGCGGCAGCCTCTTGCGCGGCGGCGAGCTCCGGCGTCGGCGGTAACTCGATTGGTGCCGCGGGCGGCGGCTCCGTGTAGATCGCGACGTCCTCGGGCACGAACCCCGACTCGTTGACGAAGATCTGCCGCAGCAGCTGCCGCCACTCGTCATATTGAGCGTCGGCCGTGCCCGTCAGGCGATGCTGCGTTCCTTGTACCTCGACGACCATCGGCTCGATGCTGTCGTCGAAGTCCTGAGCCAACTCCTCGAGCGTCTCCGTGTGCAGCCGCTTCTCTTGCTTGCGTACTTGGCTCGCACGAATCATGTCGACGCCCACGTACATCAGCGCGTCGCGCAGCATGCGATCGGAAAAGCTGCCGCTGTCCGAGTTCTGGCCGTACGCGATAGACGCGACGATCGCCGCGATGCCCATGCCCGTGCGCCAGCGCGCGGACTTCGTGAGCTCGCGGACCGCGATGGCTTCTTCGCGCGTGTACTCGCGCCAGCTGTCGTACGGCGCCATCGCCTCGGTCTGGAACTGCGAGTAGTGCTGGTCGAGCGTGTCCAAGAACAACCGCTCGCGCTGGCGGACGCGCTGCGTGCGGTCGTACATCGGATCGCCGTCGGCCGGCAAGCGGTTCAATGCGTACTGGCCGTTCTTCTCTTCGACGACGTAGCCGGCAAATGCGTCGGGGCTCACGTCGGCCGCGTAGCGGAGACTCGTCACGGTGCGAACGCCGCGCCGGTCGGTGCCGTTCAGCTTCGTCTGCGCAATCGCGAGGTCGTTCGCGATGTGGTTGAACACGTCCTGGTACGGATCGAGATCCGGATAGCGCTGCCGATTGAACGAGCCGGCCGCCGTTTCCATTTCGTACGGCTTTTCGTTGAGCCAAACGCGGCCCGTAGAGTCCGTCGCCGTCACGGACAAACGCAGTTGATCGCCGTCGGAGTGCAAAATCTTGCCGACGACGTTGACGTCGGCGGTCGTCGTCGGCTTCGGCGAGATCCAGACCGAGCCCCAGTTGCCGGTCTTCTGCAGGGTTTGGCGCAAGAGCACCGACATGTACACCGACTCCGAGCGCCGGATTTGTACGAACGTGCCCTCGCGGATCAGCTCCTCGACGACTTCTTTGGGCACTTCGCCTTCGGGGACGCCGGAATCGAACAGCACGATGCCGACGTCGAGCAATTCTTCCTCGGCCACCGCATCCTTCGCGGTGGTGAGCGGCACTGAGTGCGCGACTACGACTTCCGAGCTAGTACAGGCGGCGAACCACCAAGTTCCGACTAACACCAAAGCGAGACGACGCATTTTTCCCCCTCGTGACCTTAGTCGCGAGCGATCTTTTTGTACTGGTTATATTCGTCCCAAAGTGCGCCCCGTAAGAACGGGTCGTTCTCTTTCGTCGCGGCTTCGCAGAGCTGGCGCGCGACGCGATCCTGATCGTTGCATCCTTGTACGGTAGCCGCGGCCGCCGGATCGGGGCCGAGGTCTCGAATCGAAGCGGGCCCGCCTTCGCCGTTGCCTCCGGCTGCACCGCCGCCACCGGCTGAACCGCCCTCGCCCGCGGCATCTGCACCACCGCCACCCCCGCCTGCGCCCGCGGAGCCGCCGGCTCCGCCCGCGGAGCCCGCGTCGGCTGCCGCGCCGCCGCCTTGTTTCGCGATCTCGCCCTGCTCGCGGCTCATTTGCTTGTCGAAGTCGCCGAGCGACTTGTCGAACTCCTCGTCACCGCCGAGGCCGCCCGCGAGGCTGCCGTCACCGCCACCGCCGCCACCGCCGCCGCCTTCGTCGCCGAACGGATCGCCGTCCGAGGAGCCGCCTTTTCCATCGCCGGAGCCGTCGCTGCTGCCACCGCTCTTGCCGTCGCCGCCGGCGCCACCACCGGCAGTTTTGCCGGCCGGAAAGTCACCGCCACCGCCGCCACCCGAGCCGCCAGAACCCTGGCCCGCGGCGCCACCGCCAGCCGCGCCGCCACCGGCAGCACCACCGCCGGGGAAACTGGAACCGCCGGGCAAGCCGCCGCTACCACCGCCAGACGAGCCGCCGGCTGAACCGGCGCTACCACCACCGCCCGATGATCCGCCGGGCAGGCCTCCCGACGATCCGCCACCGGATGAGCCGCCACCGGACGAGCCGCCGGACTGTCCGCCGCCGCCGCCACCCGACGAGCCACCGGGCAAACCGGCGCTACCACTACCACCG
>Ga0111539_10011532_pt1 | contig 11091 bp, 8 predicted proteins | sample RhiMethybrSRZTD1_FD_79667 | JGI IMG/M metagenome (GOLD analysis project Ga0111539, IMG submission 79667) | Populus rhizosphere microbial communities from Tennessee, USA - Rhizosphere MetaG P. TD hybrid SRZTD1 (version 2) (version 2) | ecosystem: Host-associated > Plants > Roots > Rhizosphere >... | reverse complement strand
TCGATTGACTACTAATAGTCAATCGACTACCTTAGAACGACGGCAAGTTCTTTCGGAGCTGTAGGTTGTGCATTCGGAGGCTGGGGCCGAGCATTCCTAAACCGCAGGTCGGAGGTTCGAATCCTCTCGGGGATACCATTTCTTGAGCAGGACTTAAGAACTGCGGATTCTGGCCAAGTCCGAAGCATGTATCACAGCAACGATCCCACTAGTCGCCTCCCCCTCGGGGCCTGGGGATATTGACAACCAGAATGCAGGGCCGCTCGTCGCTGAGGCGGACGTTCGAGTGGATTCCGTCAACCCAGAAGTAGACGTAGCGCTTCCCTTCGAGAGATCTCCTGGACCAAGCTTCGAACTCTAGCTGCTAGGTCTCCTTCAGCCGGACGATGCTTGCAAGGCACCAAGGACACGCCGCTTTTTTTCCCAATCGCACCTCCAGAACATCTGTCAAACCCCTACTTGACTCCTCCCATGTCGGTCTCCCATACTGGTTCCCCCTTCACAGCGAGGGCGATCTTGTGGTCGCCCCGGCTTCGCTGCCGCAGCACGGATAGCAAGTCGCTGCAACCACGCTGGGGCTTATGGGGAAAGGTAGAGCATATGAGAGCACCAAGAACGAAGCTTGTAGCTGTGTGGATCGGCAGTCTTTCCCTGACACTGGGTAGCACTGGATGCGACCAGCGGTCCTACGCGCCAGCGCCGGCCCCACCACCGGTTGCCAAGGAGATCCCTAAGGACATCCCTAAGGAAATCCCTAAGGAAGCCCCTAAGGCCGCCCCCAAGGAGATTCCTAAGGACATCCCTAAGCCCGCCCCCGCAGCCCCCGCCGTCAAAGCCGTGGCCAAGGATATGCCGCTGCCGGCGGACATGGTGGAGTTCAAGGCCGAGATCAACCGGGCCTCGGCGCAGATCGACGTGGTCGTATCGCGCCTCGACGCGCTCGTGAACGCGAGCAAAGACCTGGAAAAGCCCAGCGAGCAATACACAGCCGCCGTTATGGCCCTCGATACAGAATCGGCAGGGCTGAAGAAGCGAGCCGACGACATGCGCGAGCGGGGCACGGCTTACTTCGAGGCGTGGGAAAAGGGGATCGCGGCCATAACCACCCCGGAGGTCAAGGATCTCGCCCTCCAGCGCAAGGCCGAGCTCGCGAGCAAATACACCGAGCTTCTCACGGCGATGCAGGAGACGCGAGCCGCCTACGATCCGTTCGCCGCTGGCCTCCAGGCGATCCAGACGAAGCTCGACGACTCCCTGACCGTGGAGAGCATCAAGGCTCTCGCGCCCGACATCGCCAAGGCGAAGACCGGAGCCAAGTCGGTCAAGGACCGCATCGGTGTAGTGCTCGATAAGTTAAGCAACGTCGGCGGCATTTACGCCAGGCCCTGAACGGCGCCCCTTGCCATCGGCTTCACGGTCCCGACTTGAGCTTCAACACTATCCAGGAGATCCCTATGCAACGTATTGAGAAACTCGTCCTTGCCGTTCTTTTCGCCGCCGGGGTCACGCTCGCTGCCGGTTGCTCCTCCAGCCCGGACGCCGCCGCCACGGCTAGCAGCATGGACAAGCTCAACCTCGAGATGGCCAAGGTCAACGACTCCATTGATCAAGCGGTGAAATCCCTGAAGACGCTCGTTGAGTCGCCGGGAGACAACCTGAAGAGCTCCTATGACGCGTACAGCGGGAGCGTGAAAGCGCTCGAGGCGCAGTCCGAGGTGGTGCGCACGAACGCCGAGGAGATGAAGGCACGCGGTGATGAGTTTTTCAAGGAGTGGCAAGAGGGCTCCGGGACCGGAGTGAGCCAGGAGACCCAGGCGAAGCTCAACATCTCCTACGCCAAAATCAAGGAGCAGATGATGGCCGCGAAGGACGGGTTCGTCCCCTTCCTCACCTCGCTCAAGGATGTCGAGACGTACCTGGCTCTCGAATTGACGCCCACGGGTCTGCAGAAAGTCGCTCCCCTGGCGTCGAAAGCCCAGAAGAACGCCACGGACGTCAAGTCGCGCATCACGGGCACCATGGACCAGATCAACGCCGCGAGCGCGCTCCTGTCGAGAAAGCCGGCGTCGTAGCATCTATCCGGTCGAGTCGACGGATGCGGCGCGCTGCGAATCGCTGTTGCGATGCGCAGCGCGGTCCACGAAGAAAGCGCAGCAGCACTCGAGCGCAGAGAAGAGGCAGTTTGCGCGCGGAGTGCGCTTGCAGGTGGAGGCCGCGGGGCTGAGGCAGAGGCGGCGGCGTGAGAAACGCAAAGTGAAGCGAAAACCCGGCGCGCCGGCGTGATGCGCGCCGGGTTTCCGTTGAGGCCGTGGCGGAGCAGGATGGCTAAGCTACTTCGCGAGCCGCTTGCGCGTTCGGCAGGATTCGAGAAGTATTCGAGCCCTGAACGGCCCTCGGCCTCGATCCTCCGGGAGTTGTCAACGTGCGATCCAGACTGCTCCCGGCCGAGGGACCCTCTGTCAGGCCCCCGGCTTTGTTCAAAGCGAAATTCTTGATGGCATAGAGATGCAGAATCAGCGCCATCGGGGCCGCCAGCGCTGGCACCATCACCAGCGAGAAGTCCGCCAGGGCGGCGCTGGAAGGCGCCGCAGGGCTCCAGCTCGGGTAATAGTAGAAGAGCAGCCCGGCCACATTCATCAGGTCGACCAGCCCCACGAGGCTGAACAGCGCAAACGACACGGACGCGCCCTTTCCGCGTTTCGCCAGCAGGACGCCAGCGACCGCGGCAAGCAGACCAGTCGCCAGATCACCGTAGCCACCGACCACAAACGCAGTGGGCAAAAGGCCGAGGCCGGGAATGATCAAGAAGACAAATCCCGCCAAACGGAACGCTTGAACCCCCGCCAGCGTGGCCACGGGCGTGCGGTCGATGACCGTCCTGGCAGCGGGGTACCGCATGAGCGCGATCGCCGCGATCACCGGGATGAACAGCGGCAGCGCGATGCGCGGCCAGCTGTCGCCCGCGTGATAACTGATCAGCCCCGCCAGCGATAGCCCCCACACCGCTGCCGTCCAGGCGGCCGTGACCCCGTTGATCGTGCGCCGGAAGGCCGCTTTCTGGGCGTCACTCAAGGGGCTGCGGGCCACGCCCTGATTCAGGGCATACGCAAACAACCCCGGGACGACTACTCCAAGCACTCCGCCCAACACCGTCAAGATCGTATTCATGGCTATTCGAAAGCCTCCTTTCGAGTCGTGATCGCCAGGTCGGTCGCGCGTGACGTCACGAGCGATCCGCACCTGCATGCAGCGGCAAAGTCTAATGAGCCCCGCCAAGGCGCACAGTGCACTCGAGGTACACGGCCCGCGGCGTGCACCGGGTACACCCAGTACCGTTCACCAGCACCCACGGCCTCGGCTTCCCTGCCCGCCATCGGCGGCACTCAGCTCGCCGGCGTACCCGCATTCCTCGACAGGAACAGCCCTGATGCGCGCGCTATTTCCTTCGCCGAGACCGCGACCAGCTCTCGAATTGGTCCGGGCTGGCCAAGCCAAACCAGAGCGGTTCGCCCGGGCTCACGTAGATTCGCACGCTGGCGCCTTCGAAACGCGCCATCTGGGGACGATCGACGGCAAAGCAAATAGCTTCCTCGTAGCCCGGCGCGTGCAGTGCCGCAGCGAAGATCTTCCGGCCTTCGTGAGGCGGCTCGCTCAGAACCTGCTCCTCCCCTCGCTCGTCCGCGGCAATGATTCGCAACCACTGCGGAGGGCCGCCCCACGCGGTCCATCCGAAACGCTCGCCGGGGAAAATGAACTCATGAGGTGCTTCCGCCGACCAAAGCGCTACCGGTTCGATCCGCACGGCGTCGTCTTCGAAGCTCCAAGCCAAGCGGCTCCGTCCGGCCCCGACCGTCACCGAGGCGGGCGCCGTGCTGGGCCAGAGAAACTCGGCGGGGTTGCCCCAGGCGAGGGCATCCTCGTCGTTCACTCGCAGGCGCGGAATCGCGTCGGGAGTGGTTGCGGCGGTCGGCCGCCGATCCCAGAACGTTGCTTCGCAACGGGGGCGATTCGCATCGTCCAGCAGGAAACGGGACGTGCCGTAGCGTTTGCTCAGGCGCAGCGTATAACGCGGCGCATAAATCACGTACTCACCAAACGTGGGAAAGGAATTGTCCTCGACCAGCACCGGGCCGAGCGTGATCAGCAGCGGGACGGGAATGCTCCAGTCCTCCACTTTCGTGCCGGTCACCTGCACGGTGGCGGGATGAATTCCGGCTTGGCCCGTGCCATCGGATGACAATCGCAAGTGAACGCTCGTGGCCTCGTGCGGCGCGAGCGGGGGCAATTCCCAATCCAAGCTGCTGCCGCCGTCGCTCCGGTCGCCGCGGTGGACTGCGCCGCCCTCCGAAGGCTCGGCAAGAAACCCGTGGGGCAGGCTCAGTCTTATGCGCGCCCCTTGCGGATTCGGCGACTCGTTTCTCAGTTGCAGTGCGACCTGGCGTGAATCTCGAAGCGCCAGCCGCACCGGATCCTTGGGCGCGGTGATCTCCAGCGGCTGAGCATGAGGGATCGATTCCGTACTTTGATTGCCGGCGGGCGCGCTCGGGTCCACCAGAGGTGAGACGGCCAAGTTGGTTTCGCCGGGCTTCGGGCTTTGCGGAACCTCACCCATCACGAGGTAGTCGCCCTCTCTGCGGTATTGGGCCTCCTTTCCATTCACCTCCAAGGCGGCGACCTCGAGGGATTGCGGACAGCGGACTCGAAACCCAATCCAGGGGCCGCGTGCAATCCAGCGCGCGGCGCCTTGCGCTGTCTTCGTCTGGCGCAGGTACCCGTAGTCGAGAAAAGCAAACACCTCCTGCGGGTCGAGCTCGCTCCGAAGCTCATGAGCGACATTGCTCTTCGGCTCGCCCAAAGTGAGCCCGACACGGTCGAAGTAGCCGTTCGAGGACACCTCCGCCACATAGGCATCTTCAGAAGCTGCGGCCTTTCGAACGCCGTCGATAGCCGGCGAGCTGAATTTGTACGGTTCGTGAAGTGCGGCGAAAATGGTCTTCCGGCACTGGCGTCGGACGAGCAAGAGAGGAGAGTTGCCTTCTGGATTCATCACCGGATCGGCGGGCGGTCCACCCGTCGGACCTTCGGCGCCGTAGACGATGGTGCCCGGCTCACCGACCATCGTGACACGGACGGCGGCGCGGTCGTTGAACCACTCATCGGTTTGCCGGCCCATCCCACGCACCGCGAGGCCGTTCTGTTGAATGAAATCAGCGCGCCACGAGTGCGCAGTCTCACGGCGCCGCTCGTTTTCGACCCACCAGTAATCCCGAAGGAGATCGGAGCTAGGCTCGTAGGTTGTGGGGTTCTCGAGATGCAACTTGCCGATGGCATGCAAAACCCAGTCGTAGGTGTGCGGCAGCTCGCTCGTGGCCCAGAACACGTCGAGGAGGTACTCGCGCGTGAGCGCGAGGGCACGGGTCTGGAGCACTCCGGGGTAACAGCTCGCGGTGGTTGCCAGAAACTTGACGTCCGGCGTGAAATCGTGGCTGTAAGTGAACGGCGCGTTGGCAGTTTTCCCGCGATCCACCACGAGGGTGTTATGGGCGACGCTGTTGGCCGTCCAATTGATGCTGGGCGGTTCGTACTGGATGCAGTTGAGGTCGGGGTAAAGAAGGCGCCCGCCGGCGTGCATCACGATCATCATCTTGTCTCGATGATCATGGCCGTAGCCTCGAGCCATCATGTGCAACACGGCAATGGAACCGTTCGTCCAGTAATTCGGGGACTCATCCGCACGCAACATCGCGATGCCAGCTTCGGGGAAGATCGAGCTGGGTGCTGCGGGCGGGGCGGCTGATCCGAACGGAATGCTTTCGCCGTACAGAAACGAGGGCTCGCGTTCCACCGAATGCGAAAGGAACCAGGCGTACTTGGGGTCGCGGCTCAAGTAATACGCCTGCTCGATCGAGTTCACGATCTCGTGTCGGTCGTCGCCGCGCGCCCAAGGCAGATTGACCAGGTAAATGGCATCCGTCTTGTGATGTTGGCTGTAGGGGTTCTCCGTGCTGCCGTCGCCGTACGTGGCAATGTGGAAAGACCCAGGCCCCACCCCCGTCCGTTCCCGGGGATAAGTGAGGGCAATGTAACCATCCAGAACCTTCTTGATGCTTCCACCCTTCGCGGACTCGAAGGTGAATAGGTCTCTCCCGTCATAAAGCCGATGGAGAATGGCCAGTTGCATCATCGGCTGGAGGACGTTGACGGCGGCGTAGATGGTGGCCTCATCCCAAATCGCCCCGTCGCGCAGCATCGCGTCGAGCACCGGGAAGAGACCGCCTCGCGTCGGCCCGAATTTTCCGCCCGAATCCCGCAGCCCCCATTCGATGAGGTCCTCGTCGTTGACGCAAAACCCAATCACGGCGGCGTGGTAGTGAATTGGAAAGACCAGGTTGGGCGTCGTGGTCCATCGGCTCAGGCTGTCTTTCCAATACCGACCCAGCTTGCGATAGAAGGTCTCGATCGCCTCACGTTCTTCGGGCGCGAGCGCGGGATACACGAGGTCGTAGGCGCGGATGTCGGCGGTGTCCCAATAAAAGTCCATGTTGCCTTCACGGTGGCCGCCGGCGGCAACGTCCTCGTCCAGGCGCGGGTGGCGATACTGGACGGTCTCCATCAAATGGCGGCGAACGGCGTCGGCCGGCTTTTGCCCCCCTTCGAGGGCGAACACGAGGGCCGCATCGGTAAATTGGCCCTGATCCGCGCGTGCTTTGATCGCCTCGTACTGCGTGCGGGCCGCTTCACTCGAACGAAGACGTTCGAGAAGTCGCTGTTTCTCGGCAGGCGGCATGAGGTACGGGTGGGGATGGGCGGGAGCGGCCACGAGATGACCTCCCCAGAGCCCTGCGAGCAGCCCCAGCAGGCTGCAAACGCGCCCCGGGACGTGCTTGCCCACTCTCCTGAAGTTTCCGCGATCTTTCGATTCCAAGCTGACCCGTTGGCCTCCAGTGGAAAGTGTGATCCCGGACTCACCGGAAAAAAGCAAAAATCGACCTCAGCCGATGTCGAATCGGCCGTCTCGGCTCCGACTTCCTGTCGAGACCCTCGCTCTTTGCCGGAGCGCTCCGGCGGCGTGGGGTCGTTTCCCCGAGTCGAGACCCAAGGCCATGAAAAGAATCCTTACTATCCTTCCCGTTTCCGATTCCGTTCCCATTCTTCTTCTCGCCGCCGCTGCTTTGATGTGCGCGTGGGCCCAGGGCGGCCCTATCACCGGCGCGTGGGGCGAGTCCAAAACCCGAGGTCCAGCAGCAGGAGACACCATGCCTTCAACGCAAAAGATCGTCCCGTTCCTTTGGTTCAATAACCAGGCCGAGGAGGCCATCCGCTTCTACTCTTCGATCTTCCCCGACTCGAAGGTCCTCAGCGAAACGCGGACGGGCCCGAAGGGAGCCCTGATTTCGGCGAAGTTTCGGCTCGCCGGGCAGGAGCTCATGGCGCTCAACGGTGGGCCCATGTACTCGTTCACGGAGGCGATCTCCCTGTTCGTGAGCTGCGAGAACCAGGAAGAGGTCGATGATCTCTGGGCAAAGCTCACCGCCGGGGGCGGAACGCCTGGGCGCTGCGGCTGGTTGAAGGACAAGTACGGGTTATCCTGGCAGGTCATCCCCAAAACGCTGGGCGAGCTCCTCCACGACAAAGATCCGGCGAAGGCAAAGCGGGTCGCCGAAGCCATGCTGAAGATGGACAAGATCGACATCAAGCGACTCCGGCAAGCCTACGACGGACGCTGAACCCCGAACGCGGAACTACGCTCGAAGGAAACTAGAACCATGAAGTTCATGCTGATGATGCAGGGAACGCGCAAGAATTGGGAATCGATGTACGAGTGGGCGCCGGCCGAGATCAAAGCCCACATCGAGTTCATGAAGGGCTTCGCCCGTGAGCTCGCTCAGGCCGGGGAGCTCGTTCTCGCCGAGGGCCTCGACCTGCCGACGAACGCGAAGATTGTCACCGGCAAGGGCGGCCCGCCGGTCATCACCGATGGTCCCTTCGCCGAGAGCAAAGAGTTCCTGGCCGGGTTCTGGATCGTCGATGTCCCCACGCCCGAGCGGGCGATCGAGATCGCCGGAGCGGCCTCCGCGGCACCTGGACCCGGCGGCAAGCCGCTCGGCATTCCGATCGAGATCCGTCAGGTAATGAGCGGCCCGCCTGATATTCCATGACCGAAGAGGCGGCGGCGCCGGCGATTCGGGATTTGCTGCGCGACGCCGTGCCGCGCGTGCTCAGCGCCGTGACGCGGCGCTGCGGCGACTTCGCCGCGGCCGAGGACGCGGTGCAGGAGGCGCTGCTCGCGGCGCACGTCGAGTGGCCGAAGTCTGGCACGCCAGCCAACGCGAGTGGCTGGCTCTACCGCGTGGCGTGCCGGCGCGTGGCAGATCTTTTGAACAGCGAGGTGGCCCGGCGGCGGCGCGAGCAGGCCGCCGCCGGAGCTCGCGCGACTGAGACCGAGCCGCCGCTGGCGGACGATGAGGTCGAGGCGATGGCGGGCGACGAGACGTTGCTCCTGCTCTTCATGTGCTGTCATCCGACGCTCACGCCGCCCTCGGCGATCGCGCTGACGCTGCGCGCGGTCAGCGGCCTGACGACAGCTGAAATCGCCTCTGCATTCCTCGTGCCCGAGGCGACGATGGCGCAGCGCATCAGCCGGGCGAAGCAAACGATCAGCGAGTCCGGAGTGCGCTTTGCGCCGCCCGATGCGGCCGAGCGCTCGAAGCGGCTCGATCTCGTCCTGCACGTGCTCTACTTGATGTTCAACGAAGGCTACGTGAGCACCTCGGACCTGCGGCTCGTGCGCGTCGAGCTGTCGAGCGAGGCGATCCGGCTGGTGCGCGTCCTCCACCGCCTGGAACCGGAGCACCCCGAGGTGGCCGGGCTGCTGGCGCTGCTCCTCTTGACCGACGCGCGCCGTCCTGCCCGCACGGGACCCGATGGTGAAATGATTCCCCTCCACGAACAGGATCGTGCACTGTGGGATCGCGCCGCCATCGAGGAGGGCACGGCGCTGCTCATGGCCGCCTTCGCCAGGGGCGCCGTAGGCAGTTATCAGCTCCAGGCCGCCATCGCCGCGCTCCACGACGAGGCACCCAGCGTGGCTGCGACCGACTGGCCGCAGATCCTCGCGCTGTATGGGCTCCTCGCGAGCATGTCGGACAACCCCATGGTCGCTCTCAACCGCGTCGTCGCCGCCGCCATGGTGCACGGGCCGACCACCGGCCTCGAGCGGCTTCGGACGCTCGAAGCCGATCCTCGCCTCGCGCGCCATCACCGCATCGCCGCGGTGCGCGCGCATCTGCTCGAGATGTCCGGCGACTTCGCCGCCGCGATCACGGCCTACCGCGCGGCCGCGGCCGCCACGGCCAGCCTTGCCGAGCGCCACTACCTGGTCACCAAGGCCGCGACGCTCGAGCAGCGGCGTGCAGCAACCTGAGCTGGCGAAAAAGAAGCGCTCCCCCGATCTCGTAGCGAGCGCGTTCTATAACAGCCTCAAGGCGCCGGTCGATCAATCCGCCTCGGCGCGCCGGCCGGAAGTATCTGGAAGGCCACCAGCTCCAGGTCGGTATCTCCTTCATTCCTGATGATGTGCGAGTGGTCGCCCCCCTCGTCCACGAAAGCAGTCCCGACCGCGTGGACAATGCCATGGGGCTCGTCATCGCGGTACTCGGTCGCTTGCCCGGATACGACCGAGATAATGGATGGACCGGGGTGCGAGTGCCAACCCGTGTGCCCCCCGGGTACGATCCGATTATTCACGACATAGACGTCCGAGACCCCTTTCGTTTTAAACTTCACTTGGTTGATGTCGCTCTTGCTCTTGATTCGAACCGCTTCCAGAAGCGAAGGGCCGGCGAGAATGGTTGTGCTGATTCCCTGACCCGCCGTCGCCCACGCGATCCCAATACTGATACCACCGAACGCACAAGCGGCAGAAGCACCAACGACGATCAGCTTCACAATGCGCGTCTTCATGGTCGATCCTCCTACAATAAGTTGTGCGGCAAGACCGCAATGGGTGGCAGCTCTCCCGAAAACGCTGCCGGTTCTGGCCGTCCGACCGTCGGACGGTGGGTCCATCAGCCAGCAGACTGCGCAGCGATCACCTGTTCCACAAGCCCAATTTCCGTCGCAAGGTTTGTCGCGAGGGCTTGTGGACCCATCCGTGCGCGGAAACCGAGGCTATATGGTCAAGCACAGCCCGCGTAAGCCTCGCACCCCAGGTCGCCCGGTGAACCCGAAGGATCTAGATCGACGCCGCAGGGCGCCGTGGGCGGCCCAGGGACCGGCGGTTCAGCACCTCCGCGAAACAGCCAGTTGAGGAGAAAGATCCCGTCGGCGATGTTGATCCTGCCGTTGTTATCGGCGTCGGCGGACTCTTGGCAGGATAGATTCGTTCCGCTGCCGAGGAAGAGAATGCCCATGATCGTGATCACGTCTGCGAGATCGACGTGGCCAGAGGAGTCAGTGTCGCCGCGGTGGAAGGGCGCGCGCTCGCACTCGTCGGGGACGGCGTTCTTGTTCCGATCCAGGCTGACCGGAATTGCTGGGAAATTGTACATCAACGTCACGCTGCCCTGACTCTCCTCGGGGAGGGGCTCCTCCCCCGCGCCGACGTTCGGAGTCAGGAGATCGAGGCGGCCGTCGCCGTTCAGATCCGCAGAGGAGATCCAATGCGTCTCAAGCAAATTATGGAATGGCGTGAACGTGAACCGCTCGGTCTCGAAGCTCCTGGCTCCTGAGGGGACCACCACGGTGAAGCCGGCGGTCCCTCCGGGGACATACCACGGGGCCAAGATCTCGCTCCGTCCGTCGCCGTTCAGGTCCGCGGCCGTCAGTGGAGAGGTAAAAAATGGATTTCCGTCGAGACCCAGTGGCACCCCATCTCCACCTCGGAACTGGCCGCCCGCCTCTCCGAAGAGGATACAGACGCTCTGCCCGCACCTGCCCGCCAGGTCGAGAGTGCCGTCCCCATCGACGTCCACTGCGACGTCCGAAGACGCGCTGTACGCAGTAACCCGCGCAAACGCGCCCGCCCCATCGCCCAGCAAGACGCTGGAGCCGGCTGTGACGAGGTCGAGATGGCCGTCGGCATCGAAATCG
>Ga0111539_10011531_pt1 | contig 11091 bp, 10 predicted proteins | sample RhiMethybrSRZTD1_FD_79667 | JGI IMG/M metagenome (GOLD analysis project Ga0111539, IMG submission 79667) | Populus rhizosphere microbial communities from Tennessee, USA - Rhizosphere MetaG P. TD hybrid SRZTD1 (version 2) (version 2) | ecosystem: Host-associated > Plants > Roots > Rhizosphere >... | reverse complement strand
TCGGCCGGATCTGGGATTTTAATAATTGGGCTTATGCTCGAAATAGTGGGTCGCATTGATGACCCGCACCGTTTTAGTCTTGGAGCGCATCACCACCGACTGGGTCGTCGCGCCGCCGGCGAAAAAGTGCACGCCGCGCAGATAGTCGCCATCCGTGACGCCGGTGGCGGCAAACATGACATCGCCGGCAGCAAGCTCGTCGATCTGAAATTTTTTCTTAATGTCCCTAACGCCCATTTTTTTCGCCCGCTCGATCTCTTCGTCATTGCGCGGCGCCAAACGGCCCTGAAATTCGCCGCCCACACAGCGTAGAGCCGCCGCAGCCAATACGCCTTCAGGCGCGCCGCCGATACCCATAAGCAAATCAATGCCGGTTTCAGGTTTGGTCGTAGCGATAGCGGCTGAAACGTCGCCGTCGCCGATCAGGCGAATGCGCGCGCCGGCTTTGCGCACTTCCGCAATCAGAGCTTCATGGCGTGGGCGAGATAGAATAATCACCGTCAGGTCTTCGACTTTGCAGCGCTTGGCTGCCGCCAACGCGTGAAGATTTTCCGTCGGCGATTTGTCCAGATCGATCACACCCTTGCCGATCGGGCCCACGGCGATTTTTGCCATGTAGGTATCCGGACAATGGAGTAAATTGCCGCCGTCGGCCATGGCGATCACGGCGAGGGCGTTCGGCGCGCCGGTGGCACAGATCGTCGTGCCTTCGAGCGGATCGAGGGCAATGTCGACTTTCGGCCCGCCGGAGCCGACTTTTTCGCCGATATAGAGCATCGGCGCTTCGTCGCGCTCGCCTTCGCCGATCACCACGGTGCCGTCGATCGGGAGGGCGTCGAAAGCCTTGCGCATAGCGTCGACCGCCGCCTGATCGGCGGCCTTCTCATCGCCGCGACCGGTCCAGTGCGCGCAGTTGAGCGCCGCGGCCTCGGTTACTCGGACAGCTTCCAGAGCTAGATTTCGGTCCACGTGGGCCTCCCTTCGATCAGCGCTTCCATCAGTCGATGAGCCTTCTTTGCCACAATACCGGTTTTCAGCGCGTCTTTCTCGTTGTAGCCGACGTTGCCGTTATTTTGCGGCGCTTCGGCCGAATACAAAACGAACGGCACCGGATCCGCGACGTGCGTCTTGAGGATGATCGCGGTCGGATGGTCCGGCATCAAAAGAATCCGATAATCCTTGCGCGCCGCCATGCCTTTCAATACGGTGCCGACAACTTTTTCGTCGAAGTCTTCGAGCGCTTGAATCTTCTTTTCCACGTCGCCCATGTGGCCAGCTTCGTCCGTGGCTTCGACGTGAATAAAGACCAAGTCGTTTTTTTCCAGCGAGCGTACACCGTATTCGCCCTTGCCGATGTAATTGGTATCGAGAAACCCGGTGATGCCTGGCACGTCGATGCGCTCCAGTCCGGCGTAGACACCCAGACCATGGATAATATCGACCGCGGAAATCACCCCACCTTTGATGCCGAATCGTTCGGTCAGCGGCGGCAGTTGCGGCGCTCTCCCCTGCCCCCAGAGCCAGATCGTCGTCGCTTGGCGATGTCCTTCGGCATCGCGTTTTTTGTTTACGGGGTGGTTTGCCAATATCGGCTGGGAAGCGTGCATGAGGTGCAGCAAGCGCGCCGCGCCGTCGCCCTCCGGCATATACGGGGCAATTTTCTGATCAGTGATATCGTGCGGCGGCGTGGTGGTCATTTTCTCTTTGCCGTCACGCCAGACCATCAAATGGCGGTAACTTACTCCGGCAAAAAACTCGATGCCGCCACCACCGAGCTCGCGTCCGAGGTCACCGATAATCGCCGCAGCTTCTTCGGTAGAAATGTGGCCGGTGGTGAAATCCTCCATGAAAGTTTCATCGCCGGCGCCGCCGAGCGTCACAAGATTACAGCGAAACGCGATGTCCTTCGGCCCGAGCGCCACGCCCATACTAGCGGCTTCGAGCGGCGAGCGGCCGGTATGATAGAGCGCTGGGTCGTAGCCCATGATGCTCATGTTGCCGACGTCGCTGCCCGGAGGAAAACCGGCGGGGATCACATGCGCGATGCCGTATACGCCATGCTGCGCAAGCCAATCCATGTTGGGCGTACGCGCCGCTTCCAATGGCGTCTTGCCGCCGAGTACATCGAGCGGATAATCCGCCATCCCATCGCCTTGAAGAATGATATATTTCACTTAGCAATTCCGCCTTGATGGCTTGTGCCTCACTGCCAGATGGGAAACCACACCGGCTCCATCAAGATATAATCTCGATTGCGAATCGAATCCAGAGCCCTGCGCATTTGACGCAAGGAGGTGCGCTCCAAAGTCATGACGAAAGGCAAAATCTCGTGGTGTTTTTGCTTGAGCCGATAACTTTGCTTCAAGCTTTCGATCTCTTCTTCGACATGGCGAAGCTGCCAAATTTCTGAAATGTTCACGCCAACGCGGCCAAAGACCCGGCCGATGTCGCCGACGATGCCGGCACGGTCCTGGACCACGAAGCGCACGTAGAAGGGCACATCGATGTCATTTTCCGCTTGCAGCTTCAGCAGCCCCGGCCGAATCAGACTGGGCGCCCCGCTGAATTTGCGCTCGCCGCGCGCCAGCTCGCAAACATCGCCGAGCACCGCCACCGCGGTCGGACCACCGCCGGCGCCCGGGCCGACTAAAACATAATCGCAGTCCCGTTCGCCGCGCCCGGCGCTGCTGCTCTTGCCGGCGAAACAGACGGCGTTGGTTGCGCCGTCGACGCTCGCCAGAAAATTTTCGCCCGGCACCAGGGCGGGTGAAACGAAAACCTGAACGGCCGCCCCTCTTCGCCGCGCCACGGCGAGTTGCTTGATGGTGCTGTTGCCGATACGGCCGGCATAGCGAAAATCGACCGCTTGAATATCTTCAATTCCCTTGCGCCAGATTTTGCCGGGTTGGAGCTGCAAGCCGAAACCGACCAAACTGAGTAAAAGCAACTTAGCCTCGGCGTCGCTGCCGTTCACGTCGGATGCCGGATTAGTTTCCGCGTAGCCTTTCTGTTGCGCTTCTTTGAGCGCCTCGGCATAAGGTTTACCGCTTTTTTCCATCTGCGACAGGATATAGTTGCAGGTGCCATTGACGATACCAAAAATTGCTTCGGGCTCTTCGATGGCGAAGCTTTCGCTGAGCGAGCGAATCACCGGAATGCCGCCGCCGACGCAAGCCTCGAAGCGAAGCTGCTGGCCGGTCCGCTTTGCCGCTGCCCAGATCTCTTTGCCGTAGCGGGCGAGCACGGCTTTATCGGAAGTGACGACCGATTTACCGTTCCGGAAGGCGCGCAGGATATAATCGCGAAACAGCGCCAACTGCGCCGCTGACTGAAAACCCAACGCTTCGATCACAATATCGACGGCGGGATGATCGAGCACCTCTTCGACCCGGCTGGTGAACAGCGCCTTGTTTTTGCCGAACCATTTTTTGCCTTTGGGATTGCGCGTATAAACTTTGCGGATCTCGAGCTCAACGCCATCGGCGACTTGGCCGGTCTGGCCCTTAAGGTCGTGAAAAAGAATATCCTGGATGGCTTCGCCAACCACGCCGGAGCCGAGCAGGCCGATGCCGACTGTACGTCGTTTGTTCGCTGATGCCATGACAATGGGTCGGAAATGATCCGAGAGATTATTCGAAGCCTAATCGAGCAGTTTTCCGAGCGCCCGCTTGATCTTGCGCACCGCCTGCTTAGTGCGGTGCTCGTTTTCGATCAGCGCGAAACGGACGTGTTCGTCGCCGTACTGGCCGAAGCCAATGCCCGGCGACACGGCCACTTGGGCTTCCTGAAGCAAGTACTTGGAAAACTCCACTGAGCCCATTTTTTTCGCCGGCTCGGGAATCTCGGCCCAAACAAACATCGTCCCTTTCGGCTTGGGAATGTGCCAACCGCCTCGGTCCAGGCCCTCGATCAAGGAATCACGGCGCTTCTGATACATCAAGCGAATATCCTCGACGCAATCTTGCGGGCCGTTCAGAGCTTGGATCGCGGCGATTTGGATCGGCTGAAAGATGCCGTAATCGAGATAGCTCTTGATGCGCGCCAGCGCGTGAATGATTTCCCTATTGCCGACGCAAAAGCCGACCCGCCAGCCGGGCATGTTGTAGCTTTTCGACAACGAGAAAAATTCCACGCCGACCTCTTTGGCGCCCGGCACTTGGAGAAAACTCGGCGCTTCGTAACCGTCGAAGGTTAGATCGGCATAGGCGAGATCGTGCACGACGAGGAAGCCATGCTCTTGAGCGGTCTTGACGACCCGCTCGAAAAAATCACGCTCGACGACCTGCGTCGTCGGGTTGTGCGGAAAGCTGATGATCAGCATCTTCGGCTTGGGCCAGGTTTGACGAATCGCCTCTTCCAGATGGCCGAAAAAAGCTTCGCTGGTGGTCAGCGGGATGCAGCGTAGGTCACCGCCGGCGAGCACCACGGCGTATTGGTGAATCGGATAAGTCGGGCTGGGACAGAGAACGACATCGCCCGGATCGATGGTTGCCCAAGCGAGGTGGGACAGTCCCTCCTTCGCGCCGATCGTGACGATAGCCTCGCTGTCGGGATCGAGATCGACCTGATAACGCCGCTTGTACCAATCGGTAATCCCGACGCGCAGTTTGTAGATGCCGCGTGACACCGAGTAGCGGTGATTCGCCGGCTTGCTAGCGGCCTCGATCAGCTTCGCCACCACGTGTGGCGGTGTGGGCAAATCCGGGTTGCCCATGCCGAAGTCGACGATGTCTTCGCCCCGATGCCGCGCCTCCATCTTCATGCCATCGATAATGCTGAAAACGTAGGGCGGAAGCCGCTTAATCCGCTGAAATTCCACGGTCGTTACCTAGTCCTTTCTAATTGCGAGTTAATGTCATTTTATAAAGCATCGCTTTAGCCGGTGCAACTAAAAGCTTTTTTCGTTCGAGTCGTAGCCTACTGTGGGATGATTACGAAGTAAGTAAGCTTTCGACTTGACCTAGGTTTGATCCCCGACGTATGCTCAAATTATTTTGACTGACTTGGTTGGTTTCAATCCTAGCCTCGGAGGCCGTCATGGAAGCTCACGGAAAAGAAAAAAACGCTTTACACTTAGCGACTCATTCGGGCTGGTATCGTTTTGAGCGGCGTGGTGAAAACTGGGAGCAGGCGGATCGCGCTCTAACCTATTGGCAGATGAGTTGTATCCAAGTCGATCCGGATAATTCTGGGCGCGTTTATATCGGCACCGAGCATTCAGGCATGTTTGTGACCGACGACGGCGGCAAAGACTGGGCGCGGGCCAATCCCAACGTGCCGTGTTTGACCATGTCGTCAATGCTCGCCCTATCGGGCAAGCTCTTTGTCGGAACCATGCCGGCAGCGCTGTATTTAACGGCAGAAGGCGGCGGTTGGCAGGAACTGAAAGGCGTGCGAGAGGGAGCCGTGGGCGGCACGTTCCCGCCCAACCCGGATTTGCCCGCGCGCACTCGAGTGCTCACCCAAGAGAACCTCAACGGTGGCCGTCTTTTTGCCGGCATCGAAGTTGCGGGAATTCTGGCCAGCGATGATGACGGTCAGAGCTGGCAAGCCATGAACGATGGCTTGACCGATCCTGATATCCATCAGATTTTACCGTCGAAGAAAATTCCCGGTTTGATCGTGACCGCTTGCGGCGAAGGTGTCTCGCGCAGCAGTGACCGTGGCAACCGCTGGGAAAAAGTCACGCCCGCGGGCGGACGCACCTACGGCAACGCGCTCGCCGAAGATGATCATGGGACAATTTATTTAGGGATCACGCAAGATCGGCCGCGCACGTGGACGCGCGCGGGAAGGGCACGCAGCGCGATCTTTAAATGCACCGACGGTGCGAATTGGCAGCTACTCACAGAAAAGATGTCCGGGGGCGTTACCGATATCACCCCCGCAGCGGACGGCGACGGCGTGTTGATCGCAACTGCCGACGGCGAAGTGGTCGAGCTCAATCCATCAGGCGATACGCGCACGATCATCGCCGGCCTACCGTGCATTACCGCGATGGCGTTGGGAGCTTAGTAACGTTTAGAGTCTGAGGTCTGGGGTTTTGAGTTTAAATGCCAAACCCCAGACTCGAGACCCCGGACGCGCGACTTCCTAATTCGGTAGGCGCTGATATTTCCCCTTGAAAAAAAGCAATGGCCGTTCACCCGTCGCGTCGACGTTGACGATTTCACCGACAACGATGGTGTGATCGCCACCATCATGGCATTGGGCAATCTTACATTCGACGTAACCCAAGACGCCGTCGATGATCGCTGCACCGTTGCTGCCGGCGCGCCATTGCAGCCCGGCGAACTTGTCGGCGCCTTTGGTGGCGAAACGGCGCGATATCTCTTCTTGCCCTTCGCTCAGAAAATTCACCGTAAAGCCGTTTTGCAATTCGAAGCAGGCATAGCACGTCGCGCCTTTATCGACGCTGATCAAGATCAAAGGCGGATCGAGCGAAAGCGACATGAAGGCGTTTGCCGTCAAGCCATTCGGCGTGCCGGCCTTATCAATTGTGGTGATCACGGTTACACCGGTCGCGAAGTGACCCATCACGCGGCGCAGCTCTTGTGGATCCATTGTTATACTTTCGCTCAATCTCCGTGAAAGTTTTTCCCTTGGTAACAGAGGCCGCCCGACTATGTCAATAACGCTGCATCGACAGCTCGCGCTGGACGAGTGCTCGGGGAAAGTGGTAAAAATGTTTTCTCAAATCAAAAGGAGGGCTGCCAATGGCCGTGCAAGAACGCAGAGGAGAAAACTCGTTAGACCGTTATATCGCCGAAGTTCGCGCTGCGTGGGGCGACGGCAAAGACCCCCAGTTACCGTTCAAAGTGGCGGCTTCGATGGAGAAGCTCTTCGCCTCGACGCGCCCGGATGATCCTTGGATGGCCGAGCTGATTCGCGATGGCAAACCGTCGCGCGAGCTTTATCGCGATCCTGATTTTGGTTTCATCCAGATGGGCCACATTCATAAACAAGGGCATGGCAATAAGCCGCATGATCACGGCCCCTGTTGGGTTGTCTATGGATCTTTCCAGGGCGTAACCGAAATCACCAAATATAAACGCACCGACAATGGCGCGCAGCCAGGCGTCGCCACGTTGGAAAAAGAAAGACTCGATCGTCTAACGCCCGGCGTGGTGACGCCTTACCTTCCGGGCGATATTCACTCGACCAACGCGGTCGAGGGCCCCGGAGTGGTGTTTCGCTTCCTGAGCTATGACTTGGAAAAGATCGACCGTTACCGCTACAACCCTGAAAAAGGCACCGTGGCAAAAGTCTAAAGCCGGCGAAATCGAAAAGCGCCATAATGGCTGAAGACGAAATTTTCTTCGAGCAGATTCGTTCCGCAGGTTGCTTGTCGTATCTCTTGGGATGCGCGCAGGAGAAAGTCTGTGTTGTCATCGACCCCGAAATCGACAAAGCCGAGGATTACGTAGGCTTAGCGGAATTCTTCAAAGCAAAACTGCTTTACGCCATCGATACGCATACCCACGCGGACCATAACTCCGCGTGCAAAATCATGCGCGAGCGCTATGGCATCAAAGTCATCATGCACCGCGCCACAGACGCGCCCTATATCGATCTGCGCGTCGACGACGGCGATGAAATCCAATTTGGCCGGCAAACGCTGAAGGTCATACACACTCCAGGTCATACGCAGGACGCCATGTGTCTGCTTTTGAAAGATCGACTTTTTACCGGTGATACTCTGTTGATCGGTGGCTGCGGCCGGACGGATCTGCCGGGTGGCAATGCCGAAGCGCAATATGAGAGTCTCGCAAAACTCAAAATGCTCGGCGATCACATCCGCATATATCCGGGTCATGACTACCGAGAAGCCGTATCAAACCTGGGTGACGAAAAACAAAATAATCCGCGCATGCGGCTCGTCAGCAAAGAAGAATTCGTCCACTTCATGACCTCGCGCAAACCTCCCCTGCCGCGAAAAATCCAAGAAGCCCTCGAATGGAACCGCACGCCCATTCAAGGCACACAACGAGGAAAGGGAGAGGGAATTTAGTTGATCGCCAGTTCAGGGTGTATTCTCTTCTGCGCTCAATAATGCGAAGTCGTGAATCCCCGCTTGACGCCGACAAAATTCTGACCGGTACGCTGTTAATCCTCCGACATCTATTGCCAGCTGGCTGGTTGTATTTCTGCAAATGAGTGCACCAAGCAACTTCTCAATAAGCGACATCCTCGGCACAGTGCGCCGTTACTGGGGATATACCGAGCTTCGTCCACTCCAAGAGCAAGCGATCAGAGCCGGACTCGAGCAACGCGACTCGCTGGTCGTCATGCCGACGGGCGGCGGCAAATCGCTTTGCTACCAAGTGCCACCGGAGCTGGCGCAGCGAACCGATATCGTCGTGTCGCCGCTGATCTCGCTGATGAAGGACCAAGTCGATGGGCTGCGCGAATGCGGCTATCCAGCGGCGGCACTTTACAGCGGCATGACTCCTGAGGAACTGCGCCGGACTGAAGAGCAGATGCTCGCACGGCGCTTTCATCTAGTTTTCGTCGCGCCGGAGCGATTGCTGGCGCCACGTTTTCTACAACTCGTTGAGCGTCTCGAAATACGCGCCTTCGCCATCGACGAAGCCCATTGCATCAGCCACTGGGGCCACGACTTTCGTCCGGAATATCGTCAATTCGCAAGCCTCAAGAAACGTTTTCCCCAGGCGAGCGTGCACGCTTACACCGCCACCGCCACCGAGCGCGTGCGCGCGGATATCGCCGCACAATTGCGCCTGCGCGATCCGGCAATCCTCGTGGGCACCTTCGATCGTCCGAACCTCGTGTATCGTATTGTGCCGCGTCTCGATGCCCGCGCTCAGGTGTTGGAAATTCTCCAACGCCATCGCCGTCAAGCCGCCATCGTCTACTGCATTAGCCGCAAGGACACCGAATCGATGGCTTCCTTTCTCCAGGCAAACCAGTTGCGTGCCGCTTTCTATCACGCTGGCATGGAAGCCGACGAACGCCGCCGCACCCAAGACGATTTCGCCGCGGAAGATCTCGATGTCGTTGCCGCCACCGTCGCCTTCGGCATGGGTATTGACCGCAGCGACGTGCGCTGCGTTATTCATGCCGCCATGCCGAAATCCATCGAGCATTACCAGCAGGAAACCGGCCGCGCCGGTCGCGACGGGTTGGAAGCCGAGTGCGTACTGCTCTATTCCGCCGCCGACGTGCTGCGCTGGGAATTGTTGATTGAAAAAAGCGCCGGCGATGCCGAGGCGGCCCCGGAAATCATCGCTGCATCGCGCGAACTGCTCGATCATGTGCGCCGGCTGTGCAGCGGCGTCCACTGTCGCCACCGCAAACTGTCGGAATACTTCGGTCAGGCATATTTGAAGCCGAGCTGCGAGGCGTGCGACGTGTGTTTGAACGAGGTCGAAGGTCTGGCCGATGCCACGGTCACGGCGCAAAAAATTCTCTCCTGCGTCGCCCGGGCCGGAGAACACTTTGGCGCGGAGCACATCGTCGACGTTCTTTTAGGCGCAAGTACCGACCGGATTCGGCGCTGGCACCACGAGGAGTTGAGCACCTACGGCTTGATGAAAGGCACCGCCCGCCCGGCTCTCACCAACATGCTTTACCAGCTCATCGACGACGGGTTGCTGGAACGCACCACCGACGAACGTCCAGTCCTGCGCCTAACCGATGCCTCGCGCGAAGTCCTGCGCGGCAACCGCAGCGTGCGACTGCTGCAGCCCAAAACTAAAGTCAAAAAAACCCGCTTCGACGAAAAATCTTGGGAGAGCGTCGACACCGGTTTGTTCGAAACCCTGCGCAATTTGCGCCGCCAACTCGCCGACGAACGCCGCGTGCCCGCCTACGTCTTGTTCAGCGACGCGACGTTGCGCGACATGGCGCGAGTCCGGCCGGGATCGCCGAGCGCGCTTCTCGGCATCCGCGGAGTCGGGGAACGCAAGCTCGCCGACCTCGGCCAACGCTTTATCGAAGTTATTGTGAGCTACTGCCGTGAAAATCGATTGCCGCTAGAGGTGTAAGTCGGGGAACGCTAGACCCCTCACGCCAAGCTAAACACTATCAGCTCGTTGGTCCTTCCCCCGCCGCCGCATTCCACCGCCCCGCCAGCGTAGTAAATTGAATTGCCAACCACCACTCCTCCAAAACCATGTCGCCCCGCGGGCATGGGCGCAAAGGTGGACCAGCGGCCGCTTTTTAGGTCGTACGCTTCAAATTCCGGATAAGTTTTCTTGTCGCGACATTCGCCGCCGGCGATGAAAATTTTGTCTTGATAGAGAACGCCCGCGATACCGCTGCGAGCCGTCGGCAACTGTGGACCGGCTTGCCAAGCATTGGTAGCCGGATTGTAGATGTCGTTAAAATCCGTGTTCTGTGAAGAAGCATCAAGGCGTCCGCCCACAGCGTAAATCCGTCCACCCCCGGCCACTACCGCTAAATGATCGCGCGCCTTGGGCAGCGGCGCCAGCTCGGTCCATTTACCGCTTGCCGGATCGTAAACCTCATGCGTTGTCACCGTGACTTTGTCGACGCCGCGCCCGCCGATCGCATGGATCTTGCCGTTCAACACCGTGACGCCGACCGAACCGCGCGGACTTTTTAAAGGCGCGAGTGCGCGCCACGCATCCGTGGCAGGATCGTATTCGTAAACGAGATTGACAGCGTTACCGTGTCCCGTCGCTGTAAAGGCGCCGACAACATAGATTTTCCCGTTCAACGATGTCGCTGCTGCATGTGTAAGGCCGCGCGGCAGCTGCGCGCGATTGCGCCACGTATTTGTGGCGATGTCGTATTCCTGGTTGAGTTGCTGATCCACACGGTCCGCGGTGCTACCGCCGATAACGTAGATTTTGTTATTGGCGGCGGCGACCGTCACCTCGCCGATTTGAATCGGCATCGGTGTTTTCGCCGACCATGTGCCTTTGGAGTCGGTTGATCGATTTTGCGGAGAAGTGGATTCGATCGAACAGGCGGCGATAAGACTTAACGCCAAAACGCCACAAAGATTTCTACGAACCAGGAGCCGCATATGGTTACCTCCCGCAAGAGACTTTACACGGTGGGCGAAAAGAAATGTCGCGCAATTGATAGGAAACTGTCAAGGAT
>Ga0111539_10011529_pt1 | contig 11092 bp, 8 predicted proteins | sample RhiMethybrSRZTD1_FD_79667 | JGI IMG/M metagenome (GOLD analysis project Ga0111539, IMG submission 79667) | Populus rhizosphere microbial communities from Tennessee, USA - Rhizosphere MetaG P. TD hybrid SRZTD1 (version 2) (version 2) | ecosystem: Host-associated > Plants > Roots > Rhizosphere >... | reverse complement strand
GCGCCCGGCGCGGTGGCGCGGCGCGCGCGTGTACGCCGAGCGCCTGTCGCTCGAGCCGCGCGACGCGGGCGGCATCCTCGACCTCGCGCTCGACGGGCTCGTCGCGCGCTGCGGTCCCTCGCTCGGGCTCGTGCTGCTCGTCTGGCTGCCCTTCGGGCAGATCCGCGCGATCCTGGAGAGCGCCGGTCTCGGCGACTTCGCGGCCGGGATCACCGCGCTCTCGGTGAACTTCCTCATGCTGGTGCCGCAGGCCTTCTCGCTGGGCGTGGTCACGAGCCTCGTGGGCGACGCGCTGGCGGGCGGTCAGAGCGGCGTCGGGCGGAGCATCCTGCGCGGCCTGTGGGCCGGACCGGCGGTCACGGTGATGCTGCTCGCCACCCAGGTGCTGACGCTGCCGCTGATCCTGTGCTTCTTCCTGCCCTACGTGCTCGTGCAGTGGCTGACCTGGGCCGCCGTGCCGCTGTACGTGCTCGAGGGCGAGGAGCTGCTCACGCTGCGCGAGCGCGTCGCCGGGCGGCGCAACCCGCTCGTCGCCGTGGCCATGGTGCCGCGCCGCATCGCGCGCGCGTTCGCGCGGAGCGTGCGCCTGTCGACCGGCTGGGCGAGCCTCGGGCGCTGGACCGTGCTCGCGATCGTGGGGCTGCTCCTGCTCTCGGGTTCCCTCGAGCTCAGCGCCACGCTGCTCTCCGCACCGCAGGTGCGCGAGTTCCTGCGCACCGACCTCGGGCTGGGCGGCGGCCTCGCGGAGCTCGCCATGGCCACCGTGAGCGGCTTCTTCCTCGCGCTGGCCTCGTCCGTGCGCGCCGCGCTGATGACGGCCTACTACCTCGACCTGCGCGTGCGCCGCGAGGGGCTCGACCTCGAGCTGTCGCTGCGCGAGCTCGCCGCCGGCGCGGAGGCCTGAACGCGATGCAGGTCGGCGCCGAGCGCGTGCATTCCGAGCTCCACCACGTCCTCTCGCGGGGCGAGTTCCGGCACGAGCGCAGCCTGCTCGAGGAGCTGCTCGACCGTCTCCCGGGGCTCGACTCCGAGCACGTGACGCTGATCGGCGACGTCCTGCGCTGGACACTCGTGATCCTCCTCGGCGTGGCGGTCGCCCTGCTCGCGCTGCGGCTCGCGCGTGCGCTCGTCGCGTCGCGCGCCACGCCCGTGGGCGCGGCACGGGCGCAGGACATCGCTCCGGAGGCGCGCATCGCGGAGCTCCTCGCGCGAGCGCGCGCCGCGCGCGGGAGCGGTGACCTGCGCCTCGCCCTGCGCCTGTACCTGCTCGCGCTCCTGCACGCCTTCGGCGGGAGCGGCGACCTCGAGTACCGGCCGACGTGGACGCACCGCGAGCTCCTGCGCCGCGGCCGGCCGTCGCCGGCGGCGCGCGCGCTGCTCGAGGACCTCATCCGCGAGCTCGAGGCGAAGGAGTTCGGCCGGGCGTCGATCGATGGCGGCGATCTCGATCGTCTGGAGGCGCTGCTCGAGCGGCGGCGCGAGGTCCTGGCCGGAGCGAGCGCATGAGGCGCGGTGGAATCGGACGGGTGCTCGCGTTGGGGGCGCTGGTCTTCCTGCTGCTCGTGGGCGTCTTGCTCTCCGCGCTGCCCGGACCCGCCGTCGACGCGCGGGGCAGCACGCTGTCGACGAAGGAAACCGGGCTACGCGCCGCGTTCCTGCTGCTCGAGCGACTCGGCTTCGACGTCGAGACCTGGAGGTCGGCGCCCGGCGAGCTCGTCGGGCCTGGCGAGCTCCTGTGGCTCGACGGCCTGCCGCCGGCGCCACCGCGCGGGGGCCCGCGAGAACACGAGCCGAGCGAGGGAGCGGAGCTCTCGCGCCGCAGCCGCGACCTCGGCCACTACCGGCGCTTCGTCGAGGCCGGCGGCGTCCTGCTCGTCCCCGCGCTGTACGACGAGCAGCTGCAGCTCCTGCGCGACGTGCTGGGGCGGGAGAAGCTGGAGTTCGAGCTCGAGGACGTCTCGGACGAACGGCCCGCGACGCTCACGGTCGGGCTCGCGGGCGAGTGGATGCCGCTCTCGGACGCGGCCGTGCAGTGGGCCTTCGCCGAGGGCGGTGCCGGTGAGGACCTCGTCGTCGACCGCGAAGGAGCGGTGCTCGGGCGCCGCTTCCCGATCGGCAACGGGGCGCTCGTGCTGCTCACCGTGGGCACCACGGTGTTCGACAACGAGCACGTCGAGCGCGAGGAGAACGCGCTGTTCCTCGTGCGTCTGCTCGAGGCGACCGCGAGCGGCCGGCGGATCCTCTTCGACGAGACTCCGTTCGGCGGCTGGAAGCCGCCGTCCGTGGTCTCGCTCGCCTTCTCGCCTTCCAACTGGGTCTTCAGCGCGCACCTCGTCGTCCTGTTCCTGCTCCTCGTGTGGAACGCGAGCTGGGCCGGCCCGTTCCCGCGCGACCCCGAGGCGCTGGCGACGGTCTCGGCGCTGCAGCGCGCGCGCGGCCTGGCCGACACGCTGGCCGGCGCCGGACGCTGGGACGTCCTGGCCGGCATCCTGCGGGCGGGCACGCTCGAGCGCTGGTGCGTGCGCCGCGGACTGCGCCGCAATCCGCGCGACTCCGACCGAGCCATGAACCGCGAGGCCGAGGACGCCCGCCTGGCGACCCTCGCGCGCGGCGACGACGCCCTGCTCGAGCGCGCGCGCGCGGCGTTCTTCACGCGGACCGTCGAGGACGAGGAGGGGCTCGAGGAGCTCGCGACGGAGCTGGGCGAGGTCGAGCGTGGGCTCTCCGGCGGCGCCGGCGAGCGAAAAAGCGTGCGCGCGATTTGAACGATCGTGTCCGGGAGCGGATCCTCTCCGCCGCCATGGAGGCCGACGGAAGCTCGCCCCCGGGGACCGTGCTGTCCGCCGCCGCACCGGTGCTCGCCGGCGTGGCCGAGCTCGGCCAGCGCATCACCGCGGAGAGCACGCGCGTCTTGCTCGGGCTCGAGGAAGTGCTGCGCCTCTCGCTGGGCGCGCTCCTCGCCGGCGGGCACGTGCTGCTCGAGGGGCCGCCGGGCGTCGCGAAGACGCTGCTCGTGCGCACGCTCTCGACCGTGCTGGGCGGCAGCTTCTCGCGCCTGCAGTTCACGCCCGACCTGATGCCCTCGGACGTGACGGGCACGAGCATCTTCCATCCGCGCGAGGGCGAGTTCCGCTTCCAGCCCGGGCCGGTCTTCGCGCAGTTCGTGCTGTGCGACGAGATCAACCGCGCGCCGGCCAAGACGCAGTCGGCGCTGCTCGAGGCGATGCAGGAGGGTGCGGTCACGGTCGACGGCGTCCGTCACGAGCTGCCGAAGCCGTTCGTCGTGTTCGCCACGATGAACCCGATCGAGCACGAGGGCACGTATCCGCTCCCCGAAGCCCAGCTCGACCGCTTCCTGTTCAAGCTGCTCGTCGGCTATCCGCTTCCTGCGGTGGAAGCGCGGCTGCTCGCCGAGGCCCATCGCCGTCATCCGTCGGCGACGCCCGCCGAGCTCGGCCTGCGCGCCGTGACGTCGCCGGAGGAGCTCGAGCGCGCGCAGCACGCGGTCGAGGGCGTCGAGGTGCGCGCGGATCTCTTCGAGTACGTGGTGAAGCTGCTCGCGGCGACGCGCGAGTCGCGCGCGCTGAGCCTGGGCGCGAGCCCGCGGGCCGGGATCATGCTGCTGCGCGCCGCGAAGGCGCTGGCCGCGCTCGAGGGGCTCGACTACGTCACGCCCGATCACCTGAAGACGGCGTTCCTGCCGGCGCTGCGCCACCGCGTCGCGCTCGATCCGGTCGAGGAGATCGAGGGCGTGCGCGTGGAGACCGTGCTGGAGGGGATCCTCGACTCGGTGGAGGTGCCGCGCTGATCCCCACGCGCCGCGCGCTCGCGCTGGCCGCCGCCCTGCTCGCGCTCTCGGCGGCCACGCTCGTGCTCCCGGTCTTGCGCGCCGTCGTGCTCGCGCTCGACGCGCTGCTCGTGGCGGCGTTCGCGGTCGACTTCCTGCGCACGCCCGATCCCGCGCGCGTGCGCGTGCGGCGCACCGTGTCCGAGCGCGTCCGGCTGGGCGTCGACTTCGAGCGCACGCTCGTGCTCGAGGCGCCGCGCGGTGGGCTCGCGGTGGAGGCCTTCGAGGCCTTCCCGGCGGCGTTCCGCGTGATGGCGCGATCGGTGGAAGCGGCGGAGGTCGAGCCCGTGGCGGACGACCCGAGCGGCGGACCGGACACGGCGCTGCTCGACGAGGGCGGTCGAGCGGAGCTGCGCCGCCGCTATCGTTCGGGCCTGCGCGGGCGCTTCGCGCTCGGAGCGCTGCGCGTGCGCCTGTGCGGCCGGCTCGGCCTCGTCCTGCGCCAGGCGCGCTTCCTCGGCCAGCAGGAGCTGGCGGTCGAGCCCGCGCTCCTGCGTCTCTCGGAGACGCTCGCGCTGGCCGCCTCCGAGCGCTGGCAGGATCTCGGCGCGCGCACGCTGCGGCGTCACGGCGGCGAGCGCGACTTCGAGTCGCTGCGCGAGTACGTGCCCGGCGACGAGGTGCGGCGGGTCGCGTGGAAGGCGTTCGCGCGGCGCGGCGAGCCGATGGTGAAGAGCTACCAGGTCGAGCGCGGCCAGGAGCTCGTGCTCTTGCTCGACTGCGGCCGGCGCATGCGCTCGGTCGTCGCCGAGGGACCGCAGGCCGGCTGGACGAAGCTCGACTGGGCGCTGGACGCGGCGCTCGAGCTCGCGGCCGTCGCGCTCGCGAAGGGCGACCGCGTCGGTGCCGCGGGCTTCGACCGCGGGCTCTTCGCGTACGTCGCGCCGGCGCGCGGGGCGCGTGCGCTGACGCGCCTCTCGAGCGCGCTCTTCCCGCTGCAGCCCTCCGAGCGCGAGGCCGACCTCGCGCGCGCGCTGCGCGAGCTCAACGTGCGCCACCGCCGCCGCGCGACGGTGATCGTGCTGTCCGACGTGGCCGATCCGCTGTCGGTGGCCGAGCAGGCGCGCGCTCTCTCGTCGGCCTCGCGCCGCCACCGCCTGATCTTCGCCGCGCTCGACGATCCCGCGCTGCGCGCCGCGTCCGAGCAGGGCACGGGCGACGCCGCGTTGCGTGCCGCGGCGCTCGAGCTCGTGGCCGAGCGCGCGCGCTCGCTGCGCGCGCTGAAGGGCTCGGGCGCGCGCATCCTCGACGCGCTCCCGGCCGAGGCTGCGGGGCCGCTTCTAGCCGCGTGGCTGGACGAGCGGCGCGCGGGGTGAGCGCAAGCGAGGGATGCCGCGCAGCGGCATTCCCTCGCAGGCGCGAGCGTTCTACCGGGCCGCGCGATCCTCGCGCGGCCTCGATCCGTTCGGACTCTCCCGCCCACCCAGCGCCACCCACAGCACGAGCGCGATCCCGCTCGCCACCGCGACGCTCACGCGCACCGGCAGCGGCGCGTGCGGGCTCACGAAGCCCTCGATGAGGCCGGCCACGACCAGGATCGGGAACACGGGCACGAAGAGCTCGAGCGCGCGCCGACTCTCGCGCACGAGCGCGTGCCGGCGCGAGTACGCCCCCGGCCGCACCCACGCGCGCACCAGCACGAGACCCGCCGTGCCGACGAGCACGAGCGCCTGGATCTCGAGCACGCCGTGCGTCCACAGGATCGACGAGATGGCGCCCGCCTGTCCCCAGTGGCTCGCGACGCCCGTGTAGGCGCCGAGCATCAGCGCGTTGGTCGCCAGCATGTACAGGTACAGCGGCGGCAGGAGCGCGGAGGCGAAGAACACGATCCCGATGCCGATGTTGTGCATCACGATCCAGCCGGCCGCGACCGGAGCCTCGCCGATGCCGAACGTGAAGTTGCCGCGGAAGGGCTCGCCCTCGGCCGTATCGGCGAGCTGCTGCATCTCCTGGTCGACCATCGCCGGGTGGAGCAGCGAGTGCGCCACGTCGAGGTCGCGGCGCACGGCGATCCAGGCGACGAGCGCGAGTCCGTAGAGCAACGCGAACGAGAAGGCGAGCAGCCGCCACTCGGCGCGGATCGCGCGTGGCGCCGCCCGGAAGAACAGCTCGTGCGCCCGATCCCCGAGCGCCGTCGCCGGCGTGGGCCGCGGCCGGAAGAGCCGCACTTGCGCCGCACCGACGAGCGCGCGCACCTCGGCCGCGAGCGAGGGGTTCTCGCCTTCCTGGTCCAGCCGCGCGAGCACCGTGCAGGCGCGGCGGTAGAGCGGGAAGAGCTCGAGCAGCTCGGCCTCGGTCCAGCGGCCGAGTCGCTCCTGGCGCTCGAGGAGCTCGCGCAGCCGCACCAGCTCCGCTTCGAGGCTGGTGCGGCCGTCTTCGACGGCCTCGGCTCCCGAGCGCTCGGTCATCGCCACGGAGTGTAGAGGTCGGCGTGGTGGGGGTGGAGACTGCGCCGGCTCGGGCCCATCGCCGTTCGCGTGGGGAACGCGAGCGGTCCGGCGGCGCGGCGAGTGAGCGGAGCAATGCGCCGGTCGAAGTCCCGCGCGCAGATCGATCGGCCCCTGGACGGCGTCACGCACCTCGGCGAACCCTGCACCACCTGCGGACGCGCGAAGAGAAGACAGCGGCTCCACCCTCCCCCAACCCCTACACTCCCCGCCGATGTCCGACCTCGTCCTGGAGACCCCCGAGGGCGTCCCCCTGCGCTTCGAGATCGCCGGCGCGGGCACGCGCCTGCTTGCGGCAGTCCTCGACGGGCTCCTGTGGTCGTTCACGATGATCGCGCTCACGCTCACCGCGGGCCTGATCGGCCTGGGTGGATTCTTGCTCCTGAGCGGCGGGATCCTGTGGCTCGTCCTGTACTGGTTCCTGTTCTCGCTCCTCTGGAGCGGTCGCACTCCGGGGAAGCGCGTGCTCGGGATCCGCGTCACCGACGAGCAGGGCTTCCCGGCGCGCGCGTCGCAGCACTTCCTGCGCTGTCTCTTCGTCCCGCTCGAGGCGGTCGTCGCGGTGCCGATCCCGCTCGTGTGGATCCTCATCGCGGGCACGCCGCGCCACCAGCGCCTGGGCGACCTCGTCGCGGGCACGCTCGTCCTGCGCGAGCGCGTTCCGCCGGCGCCGCCGGAGCCCGCTCCGCGCGCCGTCTGGTCCAGGCTCGAGTCGCGCAGCCTCGCGCTCGGGCCCGCGGACGCGCGCGCCGTCGAGGGGCGCGAGCTCGGCTTCCTGCGCCGTCTGCTCGCGCGCACCGACCTCGAGCCGCGCGCGAGAGAGCGGCTCACGCTGCGCGCCGCGCGGCACTTCGAGCGCCGGCTCGGCCTCGAGCGCCGCGCGACGAGCCCGCGGGAAGCGCGCGCGTTCCTGCGCGAGCTGTTCCTGTTCCTGCGCGAGCTGCGCGCGCCCGCCGGAGCTCAGGGCTCCGACGAGGGCTTGCGCAACCGCCCGCGGTAGGACTCGAGCCGGCGCACGGCCTCGTCGCTGAAGCCCCCGCGCACCGCGCGCGGATCGAACGTTGCCGGTCGCCGAGCGCCGCCCGGATCCGCGCTCGCGTCCTCGGGCCCCGGTTCTCCGGGCGCCGCCTCCGCGGGACGCCACACTGTCCCGAACGGCGACACGCCGTGGCGCATGCGGACGGCCCACAGCTCGCGCGTCCCCGCGAACCACACGAACAGCGCGATGAGCGGACCCACGCACACGCCGGGCTGGACCAGCATCGCAGCGACCGAGGCGGCGAGCAGGAGCAGCGCGACGATGCGTCCGACCCGCACGGCGGCTTCCGTGGCCGCGACCCAGTCGCGCCGCCGGCCGAGCCACGCGCGCAGCAGCCTTCCGCCGTCCATGGGGAACGCCGGGAGCAGGTTGAAGATCCCCTGCACGGCGTTCACGCCGACGAACCAGCGCAGGTGCTGATCGGAGAGACCGAGCGCTCCCGCGATGACGGCGAGCACGACGGCCAGGCCCGCGAGCGCGAAGTTCACCGCCGGGCCGGCGATCGCGACCAGACCCTCGATGCGCGGGCTCTCGGGGATCTCGCTCATGCGCGCCATGCCGCCCAGCGGCCAGAACGTGATGTCGAGGACGTGGATGCCGAAGCTGCGCGCGACGAGGCTGTGCCCGAGCTCGTGCAGGAGCACGCAGCCGAACACCACGATCACCACCGGCAGCGCCTGCAGCACGGGGATGCCCGCGAGCGCCAGGAGGTAGAGCGCGAGCAGGAACGTCCAGTGGATCCGCACCGGGATCCCGAAGGCCGTTCCGATCTTGAGAGAGCCGTTCACGAAGGAGGGAGGTGGCAGCGTGCCCTGCGCGGCGCGCGCAGGATCGTTTCCGTTCGCCCTCGCGCTCTCGTGGGAGCGTGGAAAGTAGGGCAGTCCACGGCGGGGCACAAGACGGGCCGGCCTGCAAGGGGGCTGTACGATGGCGCCCATGGCCGGGCGCGTGCTCACCATCGACCTCGCCCGTCCCGGAGAGGCGCGCCTCTCCGCGGCGCTCCTCGATGGCGTCGGCGAGCGCATCGGCGGCTGGGGCGGCAGCGCGCTGGGTCTCGCGCTGCTCGTTCGCCACGCGCGCCGCGCGCCCGGCGCGCCGACGCCGCTCGTGCTCGCAGTCGGCGAGGCCGTGCGCGCGGGCCTGCCCACGGCCGCGCGGGCCACCGTCATGACGCGCGCGCCGCTGACCGGTCGCTTCGCCGAGGGGCATGTCGGGGGCGAGCTCGGACCGCGGCTCGCTTCGCTCGCGGATGCACTGATGCTCACCGGGCGCGCGCCGCGCGCGGGCTCCGTGCTCGTCGTGGAGGCGAGCGGGGCGTGCACGGTGGAGGCGCGTCCTGACCTGGCGGGCCTCTCGCCGGCCGAGACGAACGCGCAACTCGCGCGCGAGCTCGGGCCCTGCGCTGTCCTCTCGATCGGTCCGGCGGGCGAACGCGGCCTGCCCTACGCGAGCCTCGCGAGCGGGCACGAGCCGCCGAGCTTCGTCGGGCGCGGCGGGCTTGGCGCGGTGTTCGGCCGCCTCGGCCTGAAGGCCTTGTGCCTGCGCTCGGCGCTACGCTCGAGTCCGGCGCGTGCGCCAGAGCTCGTGGAGCGCCTCGCGCGCTCGCCGCGGCTCGCCGAGCGCGCCCGAGGGGGAACGCTCGAGCTCTTCGGCGCCCGCGCGTCACAAGGCGAGCTCGATCCCGCGGCCGGCGCCGCACTGTCGGCCGAGGCCGCGCAGCGCGCGACGCAGCGTCATGGTTGCCGCGGCTGCCCGACGCCCTGCGGGTGGGTGTTCGAGCGCGCGGACCGGAAGCTCCAGGGCGCGCGCTTCGGCGCGAGCTTCGCGCTGGGCCTCGCGCTCGGCCTCGACGGCCTCGACGACGTGCTCGGACTGCTCGCGATCTGCGACCGCCTGGGCATGGACGCGAAGGAGGTCGGAGCGATCCTCGCCCTCCAGTGTCGCGCGCAGGAGCTCGGGCGTCTGCCCGGCACATCGGCGTGCGGCGCTGCGGCGGAGCTCGCGCGGCGCATCGAGGCGCTCGTGCACGACGACGCGAGCCCCGGCCGCGACGGCGCCGCGGAGCTCGCGCGCGCGCTCGACCTCGAGGACGAGCTCCGTGCGAGCCCCGTCGAGCCCGGCCGCGCGGAGGAGAACCTCGCCGTGCTGCTCGGACAGAGCGTCTCCACGGGCGGCGCCGATCCGATGCGCAGCTTCCCGTTCCTGACGAGCGCGGCCTCGCGCGATCTACTCGGACGGCTGCTCGCGCCGCTTCCCATCAGCGAGCGCGCGCTCGATCCGCGCGATCCGGCCTGCAAGGGCCGGCTCGTCTTCTGGCACGAGAACCTCGTCACCGCCGTCGACATGACGGGCTTCTGCGCGTTCTCGGCGGCCGGGCTCCTGGCGGACGATCTGTGCGCGCTCGACGAGCTCGCGCGCTGGATCTTGCCGGCGGCCCTGCAAGAGCCCGAGGACGCGGCGTGGCGCGAGCGCCCTCCGTCCGGGCGGCTGCTCGCGGCCGGTGCCAACCTCGTGCTCCTGCGGCGCGAGCTCGAGCGGGAATGGGGGACGGGTGTGCGCGTCTCCGGGAACGACGGGCACGCCGCGCTGCTCGCGCCCGGGATGCTCGACGAGTACGCCGCGCTGCGCGGTCTCGACGCTGCCGGCGGCGTTCGCGAGGATGCGCGCGCAGCGCTCGGCAGCCCGCGCGTGCTCGCGCTCGCGTCGCTCGCAGCGGAGCCCGAGGTCGTGGAGAGCACACCGGTCCAGGGTCGAGCGCTCGGCCACGTCCGGCTGCGCGGCTCGGGTGCAACCGGCCCGCTCGCGTCCACGGAGCTCGCGCTCGAGCTCCCGGCGACGCTCGACGAGGTCCTGGCCGCCGCCGCCGCGGACGCGGCGCTGCAGCGCGCGCTCTACGCCGGCGGTCGCCTGATCCCCTCGGTGTGGCGCGCGGGTCGCCGCCTCACCGCGCGCGACTCCGTCGGCGCGGGCGACGTGCTCGACCTCGTGACCGCGATCGCGGGTGGCTGAGCGCTAGCGCTGCGTCGCCTTCGGGCGCACGACGACCGGGAACGAGCGCTGCGAGCGATTGCCCGCAGCGTCCACGGCCTCGCACCTCACCGTGGTGGTGCCCTGCGGGAAGAAGCTCCCCGACGGCGGCACGCAGGTGAGGCTCGGCGACGAGTCGCGCTCGTCGGCCGCCGTGACCACGAACGTCACGTACTCGCCGGGAGCACCGGCATCGCGCACGCTCACCGAGTCGGGGCTCGAGATGGCGGGCGGCGTGCGGTCCGGGTAGCCCTGCCAGCGCGCGAGGAAGCTGTCGCCCGAGTCCGGCGTCGTGGAGAACGACCCACCCACGAACAGCGCCGGTCCGCCGCGCGCGGGACCCGGATCGAAGGCGGCGAGCGCCCACACCGAGCTGTGGTAGTCGAGGTCGACGCCCATCACTCCGTTGCCGAGCGCGGACCAGTGCGTCCCGTCCCAGCGCGCGACCTTCGAGGCCGGCTGTCCACCCGCCATCGAGAACGCGCCGCCGGCGTAGAGCGCGGGACCGCTGCCGTCGTCGAACACCTCGAGCGCCGACACCCAGCTGTCCAGGCCGCTGCCGAGAGGCGACCAGCCGTGCCCGTCCCACTTCGCGACGTAGAGCATCGGCACTCCACCCGAGTCGAAGAACGTGCCACCGGCGTAGAGCGCCGGGCCGCCGCCGTCGTCGTACACCGCGAGGGCCTCGACCCCTGTGACCGTCGACGAGTTGCCCACGCCGTCGCCGAGAGG
>Ga0111539_10011527_pt1 | contig 11093 bp, 8 predicted proteins | sample RhiMethybrSRZTD1_FD_79667 | JGI IMG/M metagenome (GOLD analysis project Ga0111539, IMG submission 79667) | Populus rhizosphere microbial communities from Tennessee, USA - Rhizosphere MetaG P. TD hybrid SRZTD1 (version 2) (version 2) | ecosystem: Host-associated > Plants > Roots > Rhizosphere >... | reverse complement strand
GCGACGGCCGATTGTCGAGTACATGAAGTGGCTGCGCAGCACCAGCCGCGGATCCGCCACGAGCGCGCAGAGCCGGTCCAGGTCGGCGGCCGTGAAGCCGGCGTCGAGGAACTCCTGCCGCAACTGGGCGACGTTCGCTTCGATGATGAGCGCGCCGGGCGTGCCGCCGCGCCACGACTCGGCGTCGATGTGGGTGTCCACATCGGACAGCCCGAGCGCGAGCATCTCGGCATGCACGCTCTCGGCCCAGTCCGGGTCGTTGCCGCGGCCGGGCAGGATCGTGTCGACGAGGGCCCGCTGGTACGCGTCGATCAGGTCGGCGTCGTCCTTGGTGGGAGCCGCCAGGACGAGGTTCCCGAACCGGGTGGCCCAGTCCTCGACGACCAGCGCACCGCCCGGCGCCAGCGCGGCGGCCAGGCGGCGCAACACGTCGCGCCGCTCCGGGATGTGCAGCAGCACCATCCGGGTGTGGATCACGTCCCACGGGCCGTCCGGAACGGGCTCGGCGACGACGTCGTGCCGCAGCACCTCGTAGCCGGCGTCGGTGGGCAGATGCCGGGTGTTCAGATCGGTGGCCACGACGCGGCCCGTCGGGCCGACGCGTCCGGCGAGCCAGCGTGCCACGCTGCCACCGCCCGCGCCGATCTCCAGGCAGCGACCACCGGTCGGAGTGCCTACTGTGGACAGTCTGGTGAACGTGAACGGGTCGAGTATCCGAGCCAGGTACTGGTGCCGGTCGACGGCCTCCGGATCGTCGTTGTCGAACGAGTAGGTCGGTGCGTCCGGCTGGACGGATGCCGTCACGTCGGTGCTCCCTGCGGGTCGGTCGGGGCTGGCAGGTCGGGGGACGGTGGCGCGGGGCACCGTCCCCCGACCCGTGTCACGCCTTCGGGGTGATATCGAAGTCGACCACCTGGTCGGCGGTGAGGCCCGACGGGATCAGACCGGCGCCCTGCAGGATCGCGATGGCGCGGGAGGCCCGCTCCTTGTCGAGCCCGCCGAACGGGCCGCCGCCCGCGGTGACGTACGGCGTCATCAGCTTGATCTCGCTCGTCGCGGCGCCCTTGTCGGCGGAGGGCTGCGCCTTGTTCATGATCTCGGCGGCCTCCTCCGGGTGGTCGATCGTGTACTTGAGCGCCTTGAGCATCACGTCGCGGAACCGCTTGGCCATCTCCGGCTTCTTGTCCGCGATGTCGGCCGTGGTGATGATGGCGTTGCCGAACAGGTCACGCAGGTAGTCGCTGTACGGCATGACGAGCGCCTTCTTGCCGCCGGCCGCCTTCTCGATGCCGCCTCGTCCGATGAGGAACGTGCTGACGGCGGGCACCTGCCCCGACGCGAGCAGTGCGGGCACCTGGGCCGGCTGGGTGTTGACCCAGGTCACCTTCGACCCGTCGAAGCCGGCGAGCCGGGCGTAGGCGGGGAACAGCAACTGGTTCACCGAACCGGTCGCCGCGCCGATCTTCTTGCCTTCGAGGTCCTTGGGCGCGTTCACGCCGCCACCCTCGAGGCTGATGATGGACACCAGCGTCTGCTGGTGGACGGTCGCGATCGCGCGCACTCCGGTGAAGGCACCCTTGCCGGCCTGGATCATGACACCGGTCATGTCGAGCGAGCCGAACTGTGCCTGGCCCGCGGTGATCGCCTTCAGGTTGGGGTCGGTGCCCGCACCCAACTGGATGTTGACATCGAAGCCGGCTTCCTTGAAGTAGCCCTTCTCCTGCGCCACCCAGGCGAAGGCGTCCCGGCCGACCGCGCCGAACGCCGTCAGGTAGGTGATCTTCTCGACCTGCTTGCCGTTGGCGCCGGCCTTGTCGCCGTCGTCGCTGGAGCAGCCCACAGTGCCGGCGGCCAGCGCCAGCGCCAGCGCCGCTCCCAGCACTGTGCGGTATCGCCTGATCATCGTCGCGGTTCCTCTCGAATTCGGCTGTGCGGTGTGTTGTCGTGACGCGGCCCGGCCGGCCGCCTCAGCCGAGCAGGCGCCACCGGCCGCCCCGGGCGACCAGCACCGTCAAGGCCTGTGGCATCAGGCCGGAGTGGTTGGCCGGGGTCAGCCGGATCGGACCGGACAGTCCGTCGGCCTCCATCGATTCCAGGGCGTCGCGCACCGCGCGGCGATCGGGCCGACCGGCCCGGTTGACGGCGGCGACGGTCAGTGCGAGCGCGTCGGCGGCGAACGACGACTGGCCGTGGTAGCCGCCGTAGCGGGAGGTGTAGTCCTCGAACCACTGTTTGCGGGCGGCCTTGGCCGGGGTCGTCGCGATGACGTCGTCCATGGCGAGCGTCTGCGGGAAAACCACCGACGCGCCGTCGATGGCGGCCGCCGGACCGGTGAGGAACAGGCTTCCGGCCGTGCCGCTGTCGAGGAACAGCCCGCCGCGGTGGCCCGCCTCGCGCAGGGCCGCGGCGACCTCGCCGGCCTGCCCGGGTGCCGACCAGATCGCGACCGCGCTCGGGTGGGCCGTCGTCGCGGCGCGGGCCGCGTCCTTGAGGTCGGTGAGGTCGTTCTGGAACCGGCCCGTTCCGGAGACGGCGATGCCGGCCTTGGCCGCCTCCCGGGTCATCGCGTCCCGGCCGTCGTCGCCGTAGGCGTCCTTCGCGGTGATCAGGCCGAGCGTGCGCACGCCGGCGCGACCCATCTCGGTGGCGAGCGCGCGCGCGTCGTCGGCGGCGTTCGGGCCGATCTTGAAAACAAACCGCCGGCTTTCCGGCGGCGTGGTGACCGCAGAGGCGGGTGCCAGCGAAATCAGCGGGATGGCCTTGTCGTTGGCGATCGGCGCCGATTGGATGGCGCACTCGCTGCACCGGCCCATCACGATCGCGGTCACCGCCGGGTCGGCGGCGAACCGCGCCGCCTGGCCCTCGGCCTTCGCGGGGTTGCTTTGGTTGTCTTCGACGACAAGCCGCAGCCGTCGACCGTGCAACAATCCGCTTGAATTGAGCTGTTCCATTTTGAGCCGCAGACCGCGCTCGTGCGCCGCACCCACGTCGGCGGAGGGGCCGGTCAATTCGAGGCTTGCCGCGACAACCAGCTCGGTCGTATCCGCGGAATCGCCTGGGGACGTGCAGCCGACCGCCACGAGAAGCACGGCTGCCGCGACCCCCATCGCGCACCTGCGCAGCACGCCGTCCTCCTCAGTGGACATTTGGATTTGCCGTCGACACAACGGCTGCGGCGTCGGTGCCCAGTTCATGGGTACGCCGCAGTGGGGCGGGTTCGCGGACCGCCGCCGATGTGAACGGCACATACCTTGCCAACCGGCGCGGACCGGGTCAAGCATCGAATTTATTTACATCGCAGCGAAGCTTGCCGATGCAAGTAACGCACGCGCGTGACCTGCACCGCAGCGATCTTGTGACGTTTCACGGTGCCTGTGTCGCGAGGGGTTGACCTATTCGTGCCCAGATGGGGTTCCTTCGGATAGGCAACCCGTGATGGAATGCCGCGGATGACGAGTCGCCGTCACCCCCTCGGCGACCCGTCATCGGAGGCATTCGTCGTGGGTGGGACCGCGACAACGCGCTACACCACTGGCCGGCTCCATCGAGATTCAGAGGAGACGTGGAGTTTCCATGCCCGCATCACGCAGGCCTGCGTCGCCGTCCGGTGTCCGTTCACGGCCGCGGTGGCCGGGCCTGGCCGACGTGCGGATCCGGTCCAAGCTCGGTCTGATCCTCGTCATTCCGGTCCTGGCCATCGTGACGCTGGCCGTGCTGCGCCTCGGCGACGCTAGTCGGCAGGCGCAGGACGCCGAGCTCGTCGGTGCGCTCACCGACCTGTCGGCGAAGTCCTCGGCCGCCGCGCACGAACTGCACCGGGAGCGGATGGTGGCGGCCGTCGCGCTCGCGAACCCGACCGGCCCGATCGACCCGTTCCGCAAGCAGATCGGCCGCAGCGACGGCGCCATCGACGCCTACACCAAGGCGCGCCAGGGGCTCGGCACCGTCCCTTCCACAGTTCGCGACCACCTCCGCCGCATCGACGTCCAGCTCGGCACGCTGGCCTCCCTGCGCGAGGCGGTAGTGGCGCGCCAGGGCATCGCCGTGTCCGAGGTGGTGCTCCGGTACGGCCTCATCCTCACGGAACTGGTCTCGTACCGGGAATCGCTGAGCCAGGCCACCGGTGACGCCCGGCTCGCCAACTCGCTGATCGCCGCCGCCGCCTTCTCCAAAGCGAAACTTCTCGTCGGCAACCAGGAAGCGATCATCTACGCGGCGCTGCGCGCCGGCGCGCTCGACGGCCAGCAGTATTCGGCGTTCATCGCCACACTCACCGGTCAACAGGAGGCGTTCGTCACGTTCTCGCTCGCGGCGAGTCCGGCGCAGCGCACCCGGGTCGAGGAGACGATCGCCGGCGACGCGGTACAGCTCGCCGACGACATCACCTCGGAACTGCGCCGATCCGTCAATGGCCCCGGCACGCGGGTGACCGCCGAGGAGACGTCCAGCGCGCTCGGCGCGGTCAACGACCTGATGCGCGGCGCCGAACAGGAGATCGACGCCGACCTGAGCGCCCTGACCGCGGCCCGGATCGAACAGGTCCGCCGGCAGGTGCTTGTCGAGGGCGCCACAATCGTCATCGTGCTGGCGCTGCTCATCGCGCTCGCCTTCTGGATCGCCCAGTCGATGGCGCGCACCCTGCGCCGCCTGCGCCACGGTGCCCTGCTGGTCGCCGATCATCAGCTCGCCGAGGCGGTCGACCGCCTGCGCGACGCGGAGGCGCTCGGCCAGAGCACGCCGGCCGAAATCGCCGCCAACGTGCCGGACACGATCGGCATCGACAGCCGCGACGAGATCGGCGACGTCGCGCTGGCGTTCCACGTCGTGCACCGGGAAGCGGTACGCATCGCGGCCGAACAGGCGGCACTGCGGGCCAGCGTCTCGGCGATGTTCCTCAACCTCGCGCGGCGCAGCCAGACCCTCGTCGACCGGATGATCGGTCAGCTCGACGGCATCGAGCGCGAGGAGCAGAACCCGGCCCGGCTGGCCCAGCTGTTCAAGCTGGACCACCTGGCGACCCGGATGCGGCGCAACGACGAGAACGTGCTCGTGCTGGCGGGCGCCGACACCGCCCCGGCCCGTCGCGACAATGCCCCGCTCGTCGACGTGGTGAGCGCCGCCCAGTCCGAAGTGGAGCTGTACGAGCGGATCGAGTTCGACGCGGTCGACGAGGAGATCCTGGTCTCCGCGCACGCGGTCAACGACGTCGTGCGGCTGCTGGCCGAGCTGCTCGACAACGCCACCCGGTTCTCGCCGCCGGACACGACTGTCGTCGTGGTGGGTCAGCGGGCGGCCAACGGCGCGTATCTGCGCATCGAGGACCGCGGCCTCGGCATGGCGCCCGACGACCTGGCGGCGCACAACACCCGCTTCGCGGCACCGCCGACGATCGACGTGACCACGTTCCGGATGATGGGCCTCGCCGTCGTCAGCCGGCTCGCCTACCGGCACGACATCCGCGTGCGCCTGCTGGGCAACGCGGCCGGCGGCACGACCGTCGAGTTGGCGTTGCCGCCGGACGTGGCGCTGCTGCCGGGCGGCCGCCCGCTGCCGTCGGCCGGCGCTCCGCCGGTGCCCGGCGCTCCGCCGGTGCCCGGCGCTCCGCCGGTGCCCGGCGGTGTGATGGCCGGAGCGATGGCCGGCCCGCCGCCGACGGGTGGAGGCGGGATGGCCAACGCTCTGGCCGGTGGCCGGCGCAGCGCGGCGCCGGCCATCACGGCGCCGGCGCCGTCCGCGCCCGCGTTCGCACCGCCCGCCCCCACGTACGCACCGCCCGCCGCCGCGCCCGCCTTCGCTGCGCCGACTGCCGCACCCGCGTTCGCGGCGCCGGCCGCCGGACGCGCCTACCCCGCGCCGGTGCACACCGACAACGGCGCCGGCCCGCCGTCCAACTGGCCGGTACTTCCCAGCCGCCGGCCGGTCGAGCCGGCCCAGCAGCCGGCCCGGCAGCCGGCCCAACCCCTGGCGACGCAGGCCGCGCCGGCGCCGCCGCCCGCACTGCCCGCGGCGCTGCCCGCACAGGCATCACCAGCGGATGCGACGGTGACCGGCGAGATGGCCGTGCATCCGTCGTTCCTCGGTCAGTCCACATCGGACAACGACCGGTGGGCCGGGCTCTTCCCCGATCCGGCCGACCGGCTCCCGGCTCGCCAGGCGGATCCGAACGATACGGCCGAGCTGCCCATCTTCCGCGAGATCCAGGCGACCTGGTTCCGCTCGCTGGGGCACACGGCCACCGGTGGCTGGCCGCTGGTCGAGCCGTCGCCGGCCGCCGCTGCCGCCGTCGCGCACGGCGGACCGGCCGTCGGGCACGGCGGACCGGCCGTCGGGCACGGCGGACCGGACAACGGTGCGGCGTCGTCGCGCCCAGCGGCGGGCCGTGCCGAACCCGCCCGCGCGGCGGCGGCGCCGGTTTCGGCGGACGACCAGGATCCCGACGAGATGTGGCGCACCCGGGCCGACGTTGGTTGGCGCGCCGCGGCCGTCGCCAGCAACCCGCCCGTGAAGGACCGCACGCGATCCGGCCTTCCCAAGCGCCAGCCGCGGGCGCAACTGGTCCCCGGAGGGGTGAGCGGACGGCCGCCCACCCGGTCCGCCCGCGATCCCGAGGAGACCCGTGGCCGGCTCGCCGCCTACCACCGGGGGATCCAGCGGGGCCGCGCGTCGACCGCCGATTCGAGCAACCCGACCGAGGGGAACACCTGATGAGCGAGGCGATCGCATGAGCGGGCCGGGTCGCGTACAGAGCATGGACTGGTTGCTCAACAGCTTCGCCGAGCAGGTCAACGGGGTCGCGCACGTCATCGTGGTGTCCGTCGACGGATTGCTGATCGCCGCGTCCGACGACCTTCCGGCCGACCGGGCCGACCAACTCGCCGCGATCACCGCGGGCCTGGTGAGCCTGACCATCGGGGTGTGCCGCCACTTCGAGGGTGGCGATGTCCAACAGACCATCGTGGACATGGAGGGGGGTTCGCTCGTCACGATGGCCATCAGCGACGGCTCGACGTTGTCGGTCCTGGTGGCGCGCGACTGTGACCTCGGCCAGATCGGCTACGAGATGACACTGCTCGTGGACCGGGTCGGCAAGGCACTGGCGCCGGCCCGGCGCGAGACGGTCACCACCGGAACCGAACGGTAGCTGCCACCGGCTGAGCAGACTCGATCTAGGGCGTAAGGGGGGCGTGCCGGGATGGGACAGGCCGACGATCCACGCGGCCGGCTCGTCCGTCCGTACGCGGTGACCCGCGGTCGCACCGAGCCGACCCGCGACATCGCGATCGAGGCGCTGCTGCAGACCAGCGAGCGCGGGCAGCACGCGGCCCAGCACCCCAACCGCGACCAGCGCCGCATCGTCAACCTGTGTCGCGACCGCCCGCAATCGCTGGCCGAGATCTCCGCGCACCTCGGCCTCCCGCTGGGCGTGGTGCGCGTCCTGGTCGCCGACATGATCAGCGCGGACATGCTCGTTCTCCACGACGTGGCGGAAGGCGGCGACATCGCCGACCGCATCGACGTCCTCGAAAGGGTTCTCGTTGGACTTCACCGACTTTGACCAGCACCGCGGCCGCGCGAGCAACCGGATCACGTCGGCCAAGATCGTTGTCGCCGGCGGGTTCGGCGTCGGCAAGACCACGCTGGTCGGCGCCATCTCGGAAATCACGCCGTTGACCACCGAGGCGCTGATCACCTCGGCCGGGCTGACCGTCGACAACATCGCGACCGTGCCGGGCAAGACCACGACGACCGTCGCCATGGACTTCGGCCGGATCACCTTCGGTGCCGACCTGGTGCTGTACCTGTTCGGCACGCCCGGACAGTCGCGGTTCTGGTTCATGTGGGAGGAGCTGACCCGCGGTGCGCTCGGCGCCGTGGTGCTCGTGGACACCCGGCGGGTCCAGGACAGCTTCGCCGCCATCGACTACTTCGAGAACACCGAGCTGCCGTACCTCGTCGCCGTGAACTGCTTCGACAACGCGCCGCGCTACGACCTCGACGAGATCCGCGAGGCGTTGTCGATCCCGGGGGACGTGCCGCTGGTCCTGTGCGACGCCCGCCAGCGCGACTCCGTGAAGCAGATGCTCGTCGTCATGGTGAAGTACGCGCTGGACCTGCTGTACGCCCAACGGGAAAGGGCGGGATCCCCGGTCTGACGATGTGCTAGAGAGATGGCATGACCGGTACACCCGACCTCGAGAAGCTGCGCGCCGAACTGGACGACATCGACCGCCACCTGGTCGAGCTGATCGCCCGGCGGCTGGAGACGGTCACGGCGGTGGGGGAGGCCAAGGCCAACTCGTCGGCTCCCGTGCGCGACATCGAGCGCGAACGCGCCGTGCTGGAGGCGGTCGAGGCGGTGGCTCGCCAGCACGGGGTCTCCGGCGACCTCGTCCGGCGGGTGTTCCGGGAGATCATCGAGCACGCCGTCGACAGGCAATCGGCCGACCTGATGCCGACCTCGGCGCAGGTTGTCACCGTCGCCTTTCCGGGCGCCGATCACTCGTACAGCCATCTCGCCGCGATCAAGCACGTGGCCGGTCGGGGTGAGAAGGCCAGCTATACCGGTCACAAGAGCTATGCCGACGTGGTCGCGGCCCTCGAGTCGGGCCGCTGCGACCTCGCTGTCCTGCCGATCGAGGACACCACCGCGGGCAGCATCAACCAGGTGTACGACCTCCTGCAGCACCGCGACGTCGCCGTCGTCGGCGAGGAGACGTGGCGGGTTGACTACTGCCTTGCGGCGGTCGCCGAGCTACCGCTGGGCGCGCTGACCCACGTGCTGACCGACCCGCGCGGGCTGGAGCAGTGCGGGGCGTTCCTGCGGACGCTGTCGGGAGCGGTCGCGGTGCACAACGCCGACGGCGGTGAGGCGATGCGTGCCGTCGCCGAGCGGGCCGACCCGCTGTACGCGGCGATCGGCTCCCCGGAGGCCGCGGACGCCCACGGCCTGGTGGTGCTGCGCACCGGCATCGCCGACGCGGCCGAGACCTACGCCAGGTTCGTCGTCCTGGCCGCGCGGCCGATCGACGTCGACGCGCGGGTGCCGAGCAAGACCAGTCTCGTGCTGACCACCCGGCACGAGGAGGGCGCGTTGCTGCGCTGCCTGGAGATCCTCGCCGGCAGCGGGCACTCACTGACCAAGCTCGAGTCGCGGCCGCGGGCCGGCCGGCCGTTCGAGTACCTGTTCTTCATCGACTTCGAGGGCAACGTCGCCGACCCGCGCACCCAGTTGATGCTCGACGAACTGCGCAGCGCGGCCCTGTACGTCAAGGTGCTCGGCAGCTATCCGGCGAAGGTGACCCGCATCGATCCGCAGCCCGGCGAGGTGCCGCAGGCGTCGGCCACCGAGGCGCTGGAGGCAGTCGTCGTCGCGCCGCCCGCGCCGGCCGGGCGTCGCCCGAAGCGGCTCGTGGACCGCGACGCGCGGGCCGAGGACACCGTCGTGCGGGTCGGCGACCTCCTCGTCGGCGGAACCGGGTTCGTGGTGATGGCGGGCCCGTGCTCGGTGGAGTCGGCCGAGCAGGTGCGGGCCACCGCCCGGGCGGTGCGCGACGCCGGTGCGCACATGCTGCGCGGCGGCGTGTTCAAGCCGCGCACCTCGCCGTATGCGTTCCAGGGCCTGGGTTGGGACGGGCTCGAACTGCTGGCCGCCGCCGGCCGGGAGGTCGGCCTGCCCATCGTCACCGAGGTGATGGCCGTCGAGCAGGTGGCCCGGATGGCGCGAACCGCCGACCTGCTGCAGGTAGGCGCGCGGAACATGCAGAACTTCGACCTGCTCCGCGCCCTGGGCAAGGTGGACCGGCCGATCCTGCTCAAGCGCGGCCTGTCCAGCACGATCGACGAGTGGCTGGCCGCCGCGGAGTACGTGCTGTCGGCCGGCAACCAGCAGGTGATCCTGTGCGAGCGGGGCATCCGCACGTTCGAGTCCGCGACCCGCAACACGCTCGACCTGTCGGCGGTTCCGGTGCTGCACGAGCGGACCCACCTGCCGGTGATCGTGGATCCCAGTCACGGCACCGGTAACCGGCGCTACGTCGCCCCGATGTCGCGCGCGGCCCGATCGGTGGGCAGCCACGGTCTGCTGATCGAGGTTCATCCGCAGCCCGACACGGCGCTGTCCGACGCCGACCAGAGCCTCGACCACGCCCAGTTCGCCGCGCTGATGGCCAGCCTGGCCCGCTAGGACGCGCGCGATGGCCTAGCCTCCCGGCATGGACTGGGTGCTGGAACTGGTGGGCTGGGCCGGGTCGGCGCTGCTGGTGTGGTCGCTGCTGCAGACCAGGATCGTGCGGCTGCGGGCGCTGAACCTGGTCGGCTGCGTGATCCTCATCGGCTACAACACCGCCGTGGGGGTCTGGCCGATGGTCGGCCTCAACGTGGTGCTCGCCGTGATCAACATCGTTTACCTCTACAAGCTGCTCACCACCCGGCACGACCAGAGCGCCTACCAGGTGGTGCGGGTCCGCACCGACGACGAGTTCCTCGCCCACACGTTGCGGGTGCACGGCGCCGACATCGCCAGGTTCAACCCCGGGTTCCGCTGGGACCCCGCCGCGCCCGACCGGGCCGCGTTCCTCGTCGCCCGCGACGACGAGGTCGTCGGCGTGATCCTGATCCACCTGCTGGGCGACGGCACCGCGAACGTCGAGCTCGACTACGTCACCATGCGTTATCGCGACCTGACCCCGGGCGAATTCGTCTACCGCAGCAGCGGCCTGCTGGCCGATCTCGGCGTCCGGCGGGTGACCACCCGGCCCGGCATGGTCGCCCCGTACTACGACCGGTTGGGCTTCCGCCGCGACGGCGATGCTTACGTCCTGACGATCTGATGCTGTCCGTCTTCTGGGTCTGCGGGCCGCCCGGCGTCGGCAAGTCGTCGGCGGGGTGGCGGGTGTTCACCGGTGCCCGGTCGATGCGCACCGCCTACGTCGACATCGATCAGTTGGGGCTGCGGATGCCGTGGCCGCCCGCCGACCCCGACGCGCACCGGCTCAAGCACGACGGGTTGGCGGCCCTCGTCGGCGCCCTGTCGTCGGCGGGCGTCGAACGTGTCGTCGTGTCCGGCATCGTCCGGCCGGAGCACGCCGCCGACT
>Ga0111539_10011525_pt1 | contig 11093 bp, 10 predicted proteins | sample RhiMethybrSRZTD1_FD_79667 | JGI IMG/M metagenome (GOLD analysis project Ga0111539, IMG submission 79667) | Populus rhizosphere microbial communities from Tennessee, USA - Rhizosphere MetaG P. TD hybrid SRZTD1 (version 2) (version 2) | ecosystem: Host-associated > Plants > Roots > Rhizosphere >... | reverse complement strand
TCTACGACTTCGTCGCCCTCCGTGTGACGACGCAGTCAGTCAAGGACTGTTACGCCGCGCTCGGCATCATCCACCAAACGTGGTCGCCGGTGCCAGGTCGCATCAAGGACTTCATCGCGATGCCGCGGCCCAACGGCTACCAGTCGTTGCACACCTCAGTCATCAGCGAACAGGGATTTCCCTTCGAGGTGCAGATCCGTACCGACGAAATGCATCGCCGCGCCGAGGAAGGCGTCGCCGCGCACTGGAAGTACAAGGAGGGCCGCGTCGGCGATTCTCGCGACGAGCGCTACTTCCAGTGGATGCGCCAGCTTCTGGAGGTGCAGCAGGAGGTGCGCGATCCGCGGGAGTTCCTGCAGAACCTGAAGATCGACCTCTATCCAGAGGAGGTCTACATCTTCACGCCGAAAGGCGAGGTGCGCTCGTTGCCGCGCGGCGCGACCGCGGTCGATTTCGCGTATACCGTGCACACCGACGTCGGCCACCAGTGCGTCGGCGCGCGCATCAACGGCCGCATGGTGCCGCTGCGCACGAGACTGCAGAACGGCGACATCATCGAGATCGTCACGCAGTCCGGGCACAAGCCGAGCCGCGACTGGCTGACGTTCGTCGCGACGTCGCGCGCCCGCAGCAAGATTCGGCACGTCCTGCTCACCGAAGAGCGGGCGCGCAGCATCGAGCTTGGCCGGCGTCTGTTCGACAAGGAAGCGCGGCGGTTCAATCTCAATCCCGCAACGCTGCTCGAGAGTCCGGAGCTCACCAAGTTCGCGAGCGAGTACGGCGCCAAGACCGCTGACGAACTGCTCGCGCACATCGGCTACGGGAAGCTCTCGGCGCGCACGGTGCTACAGAAGTCCGTGCCAGCCGCTCAGCTGCATGAGGCATCACCGGTCGTCTCGATGGTGCGGCGCGTGCTGCGCCCGGGCCCGAGCTCCGACAAGATCAAGGTCCGCGGCGCCGACGATGTGATGGTGTTCCGCGCCAAGTGCTGCAATCCGATTCGCGGCGAGAAGATCGTCGGCTACATCACGCGCGGCAAGGGCGTGTCGGTGCACTCGCTGGGATGTCCGAACGTGTTGAATCTGATGTTCGATCCCGATCGCCGCATCGAGGTCGAGTGGGACAGCGCCGGTACCGATCAGGCTCCGTATGTGGTGCGGCTCACCATGCAGGTCGAGGATCGCAAGGGCATGCTCGCGGAGATCAGCGCGAAGATCTCCGACATCAACACCAACATCACCAACATGGAAGCGCGCACCGGCGAGGATCAGCAGGCGCGTATCGATATGACCGTTGAGATCCGGGACGTGAAGCACCTCGAGAGGGTGATCAAGTCCATCAAAGGCGTGCAGGGAGTGTTGGGAGTGGAGAGAACCGCCCGAGCGTAATTACGCGAGGACTGCTATCGCGTCGATTTCGATCTTCACGTCGCGTGGCAGTCGCGCGACTTGCACTGTCGCTCGCGCTGGCGGCGGATCGACGATGTATCGGCTGTAGACCTCGTTCATCCCCGCGAAATCGTTCATGTCGGCCAGGTAGACCGTCGTTCGAACGACGTTGGTGAAGCTTGCGCCCCCGGCGCGAAGCAGCGCGGTCAGATTCCGCATCACCTGATCCGCCTGTGCGGCGATGTCGCCCTGAATCAGATTGCCGGTCGTGGGATCGACGGGGATTTGTCCCGAGATGAACAGGAGATTGCCGGCCTTGATTGCGGGGGAATAGGCCCCCATCGCTTTCGGCGCGTCGGGCGCCGTCACTAGCTGACGCATAGCCGCCTTCGCTCAGCTTTGGCGCCCAAGTCAGGCAGCCTTGACGACTTTGCCGCCGCGCAGACAGCGCGTGCAGACGCGAATGCGCTTGGTCGCGCCATTGATGAGCGCGCGCACAGTCTGCAGGTTGGGCTCGAACCGGCGTGGTCCCACGTTATGCGCGTGAGAAACCGTCCGGCCGAACACCGGACCCTTGTTGCAGATCTCGCACCGCTTGGCCATAAATCCTCTTCTCGCTCTCTCAGGGCGCCCACGTACCCGCAGGCACAAACTCTGAATTGTAGCAGGTCTACGGCACGATCAGGGAACTCGCCGGCTTCGCCAGTTCGCTCGGTCCAGCGGCCTGTGCCCGGCGGACCTGAAGCAGCCGCGCAATCAGCGACGCATACGGGGTGTCGGTCCCGTCGCCTGCCTTCTTCGCGTCGCGGGCGCCGTGCTCGATCGCACGCAGAGCGATGGCGGCCTCAGCATCGGAAACCGTTCCGCCCTGCTCGCGAATCTGACCCAGGAGCGACGTGAGATCCGTCGCCAGCCGCTGCGCCGGCAGCGTCGCCGCCGCGTGCTCATAGATGACTCCGCGACCGGCCGTCTCGAGCGTCGCAGCCACCGCGCCAGCGGCCTGTTCGATATCCTCGTCCACGAGGCGCGTGAACCCCTGTGGAGTATGGCGGGCAATCGCCGAATGAAACAGGAAGAACAACTGATACTGGCGTTCGGTGAGGTGTCGGATCGACGGCAGGAGCACCGCGACGTCACGCTCCTGCTGTCGCTTTACCTGCGCCGCCGGATGCTCGCGCGCCGCGGACAAATGCGGGCAGTCGCCCGGACAGTCGATCTCAACGAGCCGCTTAGACCCGCAGCACACGCTGCAAATCGTCTGACCGAGAGCTGGACATGCGCGCCGACCCTTGCGTTGTCCGCAGGACGGGCAGGTCATACCCCAGCTTCGCACACGCCGGTTGCCCGGGGCGAGCGAAACGAGTCAGAGGATCGTCAATTCCGCCACGATTGTCATCTGCCAGTCGATTGCTTACGAACTTGCTATGTGTAGATTTTTAGACAGACTGTTGAATTATCAGCGTATGCCCATAACTCAGTCGTCTCGCCGCTCTTATTCGCGGTTGCGCAACTCGCCTTCGCCTGTCTGGTCAGGCTGAGCCATATAAACACTTAATTATTAACAACTTACAGATGGTGATCTGTCGCGAAACTGGTTCCGGTCTCTCAGGCCCATGTGGACGACTCTCCACTTCCGGGGCTTTCAGGCCACATATCCGTCACCACTCCTTGCACTCTTCAGGGGACAGTGCAGATGAAAACCTCGATCGCCGTACCGGCGTCTAATGTGTCAGTAGCCAGCGGCTCGGATAGTTATCGTTGCTAAGTTGATGATCTGAAACGATTTGTGGACGTCACTTATCGTGAGGGCGACGGGCGACTGGTTCTTTTATAGCTCGCGACCGCAACTGGACGGTGGTCGTCGCAAGGCGGGCACTCAAATTGCATAGCGGCGGCATCATATCGGAAGCGCCTTCAACCAAGGCGACGTGGAAGGGAGCGGCAGGCATCATGGCGACGACGACGAAGAACAAGGTGGCGGCAAAGACGAGCCGCTATAACGAGCTCAAGAAAATGCTCGAAGAGCGCCGCCGCGAATTGCTGAATGCGGTCCAGGGAAAGATTCGTGACGTGCGGGCTGAGGGCAGCAAAGACCGCGACGTGCTGGATCAGGGCGAGAGCTCCGAGGTCGACATTCAGGAAGACATCGAGTTCGCGCTCATTCAGATGAAGTCGGAGACACTCACCAAGGTGGACGCGGCCTTGCGCCGGCTCGAAGAAGGCAGCTACGGCGACTGCTTCGAGTGCGGTGACGAAATTGCGGAAGCGCGTCTGCGGGCGCTGCCGTTCGCAGTGCGTTGCAAGGACTGCGAGGAAGCGCGTGAGAACACCGAGCGGCGCGAGCGCATGCAGGCGCAGAAGCGCGGATCCTCGGCGCTGTTCTACGACGTGTCCAACTAACGGAAGTCTCACGAGGCAGGTCTCACGGCCTGCCTCAGCGTAGAGACCATCCACACGGACGTACCTGGGTGCGGCGGGCGCGACGCCCGCCGCGTTCTTTCCTCGTCGCCGTTCCCAGAAAGAAAAACCTCCGCGCACTCCTTGCGCGTCTCACCAAAGTAAGAGAGCATCCGCCCATGAGCGAACGCGACGAGAGTCTCGAGTTCGAGGAGCTGTCGGTGAGCGATCGGCCAGTCGTGCCCGACGAGCTGCCCATTCTGCCGCTCCGGGACACCGTGCTGTTTCCGAACTCGTTCATGCCGCTCGCCGTTGCCCGCGAGTCGTCGGTACGTCTGATCGACGAGGCCATCTCGACGGGTAAAGTCATTGGTGTCTTCACACAGCGCGACGCATCGGTTGAAGAGCCGACAAAGGGCGATCTCTACAAGGTCGGCACCGCGAGTCAGATTCACAAGATGTTCAAGCTCCCAGACGGCAGCCTCCGCCTGATCGTCCAGGGACTCTCGCGGCTGACGCTCGACGAGATCACCGACACCCGTCCGTATCTGCGCGGCCGGGTGACCTCGGCGATCGAGTCGGTCGCCGAATCCGATCGTCTCGAGATCGACGCGCTGCTGCGCAACATCAAGACGAATTTCCAGCAGGTCGTGTCATTGTCGCCGCTGCTCTCGGACGACTTGCAGACGCTGGCCTCCAACATCACCGAACCCGGGCGGCTGTCGGACTTCATTGCCTCGAGCCTCACCACGATTGCCACTCCGGTGAAGCAGGAAGTGCTCGAGACGCTGGATGTGCGTGGGCGCATGGACGCCTTGAACCGGATCCTCATCAAGGAGCTCGAGGTCCTCGAGCTCGGATCGAAGATTCAGTCGCAGGTCCAGTCTGAGGTCGGCAAGAACCAGCGCGAGTACTTCCTGCGCGAGCAGATGAAGGCGATTCAGAAGGAGCTCGGCGAAGGCGACGACCAGACCAAGGAGATTGAGGAGCTCGAAGAGAAGATCGAGACGGCGGGCATGCCCGAAGTGGTCAAGAAGGAAGCCATGCGCGAGCTCGATCGGCTGGCGCGGATGCCTGTCGCGGCCGCCGAGTATACCGTCTCGCGCACCTATCTCGATTGGTTGGTCACGTTGCCGTGGCAGAAGCGGACCGAGGAAGTCATCGATCTGCCCAAGACCAAGAGCATCCTCGACGCCGATCATTCCGGGCTCGAGAAGGCCAAGGATCGCATCCTCGAGTACCTCGCGGTTCGCAAGCTGAACCCGAATGTGAAAGGGCCGATCCTCTGCTTCGCCGGGCCGCCTGGAGTGGGCAAGACCTCACTGGCCAAATCGATCGCGGCGTCACTCGGACGCACCTTCGTGCGCGTCTCGCTGGGCGGCATGCGTGACGAAGCGGAAATCCGCGGGCACCGGCGGACGTATATCGGCGCCCTACCGGGACAAATCATCCAGGGTATCCGCCGCGCCGAGTCCCGCAACCCGGTGTTCATCCTCGACGAGATCGACAAGCTCGGCGCGGACTTCCGCGGCGACCCGGCGTCGGCCCTGCTCGAAGTGCTCGATCCCGAGCAGAACAACTCGTTCCGCGACCATTACCTCGACGTGCCGTTCGATCTCTCGGAGGTGCTCTTCATCACCACCGCGAACGTGCTGCATCCGATCCCGCCAGCGTTGCGCGATCGCATGGAGGTGCTCGAGATTCCCGGCTACACCGAGGAAGAGAAGCTCGCCATCGCGCGCGATCATCTCGTCCAGAAGCAGATCGTCAATCACGGTCTGACGCCCGAGCAGATGACCATCACCGACGAGGCCATCCGCGCCGTGATCCACGGGTATACGCGTGAAGCGGGTGTGCGCAATCTCGAGCGCGAGCTCGGGGCCCTCTGCCGAAAGGCTGCTCGCTGGCGCGCCGAAGGCGCCGAATCGGCGCTGACGGTGACGCCGATCGTGGTGACCGAGATGCTGGGGGCGCCAACATTCCTCGACGAGGAGATGGAAGAGCGTACCAAGGACCCCGGCGTGGCCATCGGCCTGGCGTGGACGCCCTCTGGTGGCGATGTCCTGTTCATCGAGGTGTCGCGAATGGCGGGCTCGGGCACGCTGACGATCACCGGCCAGCTGGGCGACGTGATGAAGGAGTCGGCGCGGGCGGCGCTCTCCTGGTTCCGCGCGCACGCGGCCACCTATGGCGCCGATCCGGAGTTCTTCAAGAACGCGGAGCTCCATCTGCATGTGCCCTCGGGCGCGATTCCCAAGGATGGTCCGTCTGCCGGCGTCACCATCGCCACGGCTCTGGCGTCCGCGTTGACGAAGCGTCCTGTGCGCGGGGACATTGCGATGACCGGGGAGATCACGCTGTCAGGGCGAGTGCTGCCGGTCGGCGGGATCAAGGAGAAAGTGCTGGCCGCGCGTCGGGTCGGCATTCGGGAGCTCATCTTGCCGCGTCAGAACGAAAAGAACGTCAACGAGGATCTCAACGAAGAGCTGCGACGCGAGCTGACGATCCACTACGTGCACAGCGTGGACGAGGTCCTGCTGCTCGCGCTGATGCCGCCGACGACGGCCGCCAAGCCCCGCGGTGATCGCAAGGCGGGCCGGCGGGTGCAGCCGCCGTTGCAGTAGCTTGGCCTTTGGGCTCTCGGCTCTTGGCTCTAGACTCTGGGCAGCCTAAAGCCCAACGCCTAGAGCCCAAGGCCGATGTTTCTCGTCTACTCACCCGACTATCACTTCGTGACGCTCGGAGACCACGTGTTTCCGATGCTCAAGTACGAAGCCGTCTACCGCGAGCTGCGCGCCCGCGGCGGGTTCGAGTTCCTCGAACCCGAACCCGCGACGTGGGCCGACCTCGCGCTCATCCACACCGCCGAGTTTCTGCGCAAGATCCGCACGAACACGCTGACGGCCATGGAGATTCGCCGCCTCGAGTTGCGGTGGTCGATTCGCGTGATGGAGCAGCTACGACTCATGACTGGAGGCACGCTGGCTGCGGCATTCGCCGCTGTCGAGCCTTCATCAGGCGGCATTGCCGGCAACATCGGCGGCGGCTTTCACCACGCGTTCGACGATCACGGCGAGGGTTTCTGTCTCTTCAATGACGTCGCCCTGGCGATACGCCTGTTGCAGCGCGACGGCCGCATCCAGCGCGCTGCCGTCATTGACTGCGACGCGCACCACGGCAACGGCACGGCCGCGCTCTTTCAACGCGACGAGCGTGTGTTCACCTTCTCGATCCACGCCGAGCACAACTATCCAGCATTCAAGCCGCGCGGATCGCTGGATATTGGTCTCGAGAGCGGCGTTGGCGATCGTGAATACCTCGACCGCCTGAGTGCCGCGCTCCCGTACGTATTCGCGTCGAAACCGGAGATAGCGTTCTACGTCGCGGGCGGCGACGTGCATCATGAGGATCAGATTGGCGGTCTTGGATTGACCTCGGCAGGTGCGCGGGAACGCGACCGTCTGGTGCTCGCGTCGTGCCGCGAGGCCGGCGTTCCGGTGGTCGTCGTGCTAGCCGGTGGCTACCCTCGATCGCTCGACACGCTGGTGGAGATTCACTGCGCGACGTTCGAGGAGGCGAGACTCCTAGAGCAGCGAGAGACCGGCGACAGTCTTCAGATCGACAATCTCACCTGACGCGATCATCGTTCGCACTGCGGCCAGCGCGAACCGCTGCGCCACGATGTCCTCGTCTTCGTCCTGATGCGCGGCTTCGTCGCCCGCACCCGGCGTCCGCAGGCCTGAGGCGATGAAGAAGTGCATTTCTTCGTCGCAGTAGCCTGGCGTCGGGAAGAACGAGCCGGCACCCCGCACGCGCGACGGAATCAGGCCGGTCTCCTCGTGACACTCACGGATCGCCGCGCGTTCGATCTCTTCGCCGGGCTTCAGGCTGCCGGCCGGAAGCTCCCATGCGAGACGGCCGATCGCGTGGCGATACTGCTGAACGAGGACGATCTCTCCAGCGTCAGTGACCGGCACGATCACGACCGATCCGGGGTGCCGAATGATCTCGGCCTGCAGCTCGCCGCCCTTCGGCAGAGTGATCGTCTCGATCTGCACGGTGAAGATGCGGCCGCGGTAGATCGTCTTGATCTCGCGCGGGACGATGGGCTGCATGGTCATCTTTCTTTCTCTTCAGGAGGCCAGCCGGGCAGACCATCGAGCACCCGCACGAGGTCGTCGGGAAGCGGCGCGATGAACTGCATGCGACGGTGCTCGGTGGGATGTGTAAACGCCAGGCGCGCGGCATGAAGGAAGGGTCGTTCGAGCCGCTGCACGGCGCGAATGTCGCCAGGCACGCGCCGGTGGACACCGCCGTAGAGCGAGTCGCCGACAATTGGATGACCGATCGCGCTCAAGTGTACGCGAATCTGGTGGGTGCGCCCGGTGTGAATCGCCACCTGACACAGCGTGACGCCGGGCAGGTGGTGCGCCCGGGTGATCCGCGTCACGGCTTCCCGCGCGTGCTTGGCTCGCGCCGACATCTTTTGTCGATTGGCCCGATCGCGTCCGATCGCGGCGTCGATGCGGCGCCCGGCCTGGACGACGCCCCACACCAGCGCGATGTATTCCTTCTCGACCTCGCGATCGTGAAACTGACGCGACAGCTCCTGATGGGCGCGATCGTTCTTGGCGATCACCATGACGCCCGATGTTCCCCGATCCAGCCGGTGCACGATGCCTGGCCTCAGCTCGCCGCCGATGCCGCTGAGATCCGTGAGATGGTGGAGCAAGGCGTTCACGAGCGTGCCCGATCCATGACCGGCGCCAGGGTGAATCACCATGCCCGCTGGTTTGTTCAAGACCGCGAGGTCCGCGTCTTGATAGAGGATTTCGAGAGGCAGCGCTTCAGCGGTGACGGCCGATGGCGCAGCCTCTGGTGCATCGACGACCACCTGATCGCCCTCATGCACCTGCAGGTTGGCCCGCGCCTCGACGCGGCGCGCCGCCGAACTGCCAGAACGCGTCGGCGGCAGCGCACGGCGCACGGTGACGTGCCCGTCGGTGATGAGCTTCTGAATCTGCGAGCGTGAGTACTCGGCGAGGACCGAGACCAGATAGCGGTCTAGCCGTTGACCCTCGGAGTCGGAGGTGACGACGAGATTAATGCCCACAGCCGAGAGCCCACCGCCGAAAGTCCAGAGCCTTCAGGCCGCCGCCGTTAGGCGGCCGCCTTCCGTCGTCCGCGCATCTCCTGCGGTGTCTCAGGCGACGATCGGCGCAGCCACGCCAGCATCGCCAGACTGAGCGGCGCCAGGATGAGCGAAATGAACTGGGACGTGGACATGCCAAGCACCATGCCGCGCGGATCGCCTCGATAGAACTCGATGACGTAGCGCGAGATGGCGTAGAGCAGCATGTAGGCCCAGAACGTTCGGCCGGCGAACGGGCGCCACCGCTTCTCGGTCGCAAGCAGCAGGACCAAAATCAACAGTTCCGCGCCGGCCTCGTAGAGCTGTGTCGGGTGCAGCGGGATATTCAGCGGAGTGCCGACGTTTGCCGCAGCCAGCGGGTTCGTAAAGATGATGGCCCATGGCACGTCCGTCGGTTTGCCGTAGCAGCAGCCGGCGGCCATGCACCCGAGACGGCCCGTCACATGACCCAGCGCAATCGCCGGCGCAAACACGTCGCACGTCGTCCAGAACGGCATGCGATGCCGGTTCATGTACCAGAAGGCGACCGCCACTGACAGAAGCAGGCCGCCGTAGAAGACACCACCGGCACGCACCAGTGAGAAGAGATCGGCGGGCGAGCGGCGGAACTGATCGAAGTCCACGACGAGCAGCAGGAGCTTCGCGCCGACCAGCGCCGCAATGATGATGTAGATGCCGAGGTCGAGGACGCGGTTGCTATCGAGCCCGCGCTTCTTGGCGCGCGTCATTGCCAGCCGGAGACCGAGCAGATACGACGCGGCGAGCAGCACGCCGTACGAGTAGACGGTCACGGGTCCGAGGCTAAATAGTTCTGGATACACGATAGAGCCGCCCCACCCCGAGCATCTCGAGGATCATGAGTGCGACGCCGATGTTAATGGCGGCGTCGGCCACATTGAAAGCCCAGAAGTGCCAGCCGCCGCGGTAGAAATCGAAGAAGTCCAGCACGTAACCGTAGATGACGCGATCGATTAAGTTGCCGATCGCGCCGCCGATGACGAACGATAGCCCCACCCTCGTCAGGCGCTGCTCATGAGCGAGCATGGCCACGTAGACCGTCAAACCGATCAGCGCCGCAGTCTGAAGCAGGGCCAGCACGGCTGCCTTGTACGGAAAGTCGATGCTGTTCATCAGCCCGAAGGCCGCCCCGGTGTTATGGACCCGCGTCAGGCTGAAAAAGCCGGGGACGACGGTGATGCTCTCGTACAGGTCAAGGCTTGGACGGATCAGCGCCTTCACCGCCTGATCGACGATGACGACGAGGGCGATGACCCAGACGAGGAGCGCGTGACGAACGGATGCCACGTCAGCAGTTGACGAGCCCGGCAAGGGCGTCGACGCAACGGTCGCAGATGCCCGCACAGTCCGGCTCAGTTCGCACGCTCGGGACGAATCGCCAGCACCGTGCGCACTTCACGCCCGGCGCCTTCTCGACCTCGACGCGCACCTCGTCCGCGGCGTCTTCCCGCACCGTCAGCGATACATCAGAGACATTGAAGAGCATCGGCAGATCGTCCCGTCGGTTCTTCAGGAGCGCACCGATCGGGCCCGATGCGTTGATGATGACCCGTGCGCCAAGCGAGGTGCCGATGACCTTGTTCTTGCGTTTCTCCTCCAACGCCGCGTTGACCGTTTCCCGCACGTCGAGCAGCGCCTCCCATGTCTTGAGCAGCGGCGCATCCGAGTAGGCTTCGACCTTCGGGAACTCCTCGAGGTGAATCGACCCGGATCGACGGCCAGGGATGTGCTGCCACAACTGATCCGCGGTCACCGGCAGAATCGGCGCCAGCAGGCGCGCGAGTCCCTCCGAGATGAGATACATCACCGTCTGCGTGGAACGACGCTCGCGCGACTTCGCGCCCAGCGTGTACATTCGATCCTTCGTCACGTCCACGTAGAACGCACTAAGGTCGACGGTCGCCAGCGTATTCAACGTCTGGGAGACGACCGAGAAGTCGTACTCGTGATAGGCGCGAATCATCCGCTGCGCGGCTTCGGCGTAGCGGGCCAGCGCAAAGCGATCGACTTCGTCCAGCGCGTCCACCGGGACCATATCCATCGCCGGATCGAAGTCGTACAGATTCGCCACGAGGATGCGGCACGTGTTGCGCAGCTTGCGGTAGACGTCCACGACGCGGGTCAGGATCTCCTTGCTG
>Ga0111539_10011524_pt1 | contig 11093 bp, 10 predicted proteins | sample RhiMethybrSRZTD1_FD_79667 | JGI IMG/M metagenome (GOLD analysis project Ga0111539, IMG submission 79667) | Populus rhizosphere microbial communities from Tennessee, USA - Rhizosphere MetaG P. TD hybrid SRZTD1 (version 2) (version 2) | ecosystem: Host-associated > Plants > Roots > Rhizosphere >... | reverse complement strand
TCAGCGTCGACGTCGCGCAGAAGCGCATCGGCGTTGCGCTTGTCGAGGAGGGCTCCTCACGCGCGGCCGGTGCCACAGCGCCACAAGGCGCGCTCGCGCCGGGCACGATCGTGACCGGAAAGGTGGAACGTCACGAACGGTTCGGCGTGTTCGTGTTCCTGTCGCCAGGGCGAACCGGCCTGATGCCGTTCTCCGAAGCCGGCCTGGACCGCGACGCGGACATGGCCAAGGCATTTCCCATTGGCAGCGAGCTGGAAGTAGCGGTGCTCGAGGCCGACGCCAGCGGCCGGCGCATTCGCCTCAGCAGGAAAGCGCTGGCGCAGCAGCGCGAGCAGGCCGAGCTGCGCGAGTATGCCGCCAGGCCGGACGCCACGCCCGCGACGCCGCTCGGGTCGCTTGCCGACAAGTTGCGTGACGCGCTCAAGCGGCAGTGAAGTCGCCGCTAGTTACCCGCACGCTGGAGAACGTGAGATTCGATCGTGAAGATCATCATTCTGGCGGTCGCGCTCGTCGCCGGCTGCGTTCGGCTTCCTCGCGCTGAACCAGAGATTCATTTGATTCCACAGGGATATGCCGGTTGGGTGAGGATCGCATTCCGGGCAGCCAACGGTGAGGTGCCGGTATACGAAGGTGACGCCCGCGTGTACCGGATTCCCTTGAGTGGGATATTGATCACTCAATCGAAGCCCAACGTTGGTTCCAGTCCCCCTTGGCGCTTCTTTTTTGAAGATCCAGAAGGGAGAAGGACGCCCATCGTGCACTTCTGGACTACGACAGTTCCGGACACGGAAGCCAATCAGAAAGACCCGACCGTCGGGATCTCCTACATGAGCAGGGGTAGCCTGCAGGGAGTCCACGTCTCTTGCGACGTGGAGTTCGACCAGTACTTCGTCGGTACGAAGGCGCAGCTGCTCTCGGCTGTCGGTCGCGAGGCCCAGGAGACGATGAGCGAATTCCTCACAGCTAACTATCGGTGTTGACCGCCGGCGGCTACGCGCGGGAGAAGTCAATGAAGCCGCGCTCGGCGTCCGTGTGCACGAGCTTCACCCTTACCCGATCGCCCACGTCCAGACCGAAGGCCCTCTCGACGACACGACCCTCCACCGGCGTGCCCTGCGTACGGACCCAGGTACCCTTGGCTGACGCGCCGGTCACGATCGCATCGAAACGTTCGCCGATCCGTGACTCCAGCAGCATGGCCGCTGCCGACTTGCGCACTTGCCGCTCCACCTTCGCGGCATTGTCTTCCTGCGTGGTGCAGTGTCCGGCGAGCAGGCCCAGCTCCTCGTCGCGGTACGGCGGCTCCTTCCCGCCGATGGCGGCCTTGAGCAGTCGCTGCGTGATGAGATCGGGAAACCGCCGGTTGGGCGCGGTCGAGTGCGTGTAGGCGTCCGCGGCCAGGCCGAAGTGCCCTGGAATCATCCCACCGGGGCGCTCCACCGCGTATTCGCCGGACCCAAGCATTTTGACGATCGACAGCGATAGGTCCGGAAAATGTGTCGGGTCGTTCGTCCGTTGCTCTTCAAGGAACGCCTCGAGCGCGGCGGCGTTCGGAGCTTCCGGCAAGCGCGTCCCGGCACCCGCGGCGAGCTCGACGATGCGGCTCCAGCGCTCAGGCGCTTTGAGCACGCGGCGGATCGACGCGAAGCCGCACTCGTCGAGGAACCGGGCGCTCGCTTCGTTCGCCCCAATCATGAAGTCCTCGATGAGCTCTTTGGCGCGGTTCTTCTCGTCGACGCGCAGGCCGGTGAGGTGATCTCCGTCGAAGATCGCGTGAGTCTGCATCGTGTCCAGCGTCAGCGCGCCGCGATGATGCCGCAGCCCGCGCATGGCACGGGCCGCACGGTCCTGCACGCGCAGCTGCTCGTCGAGGCCGGCCGTCGACGCCACGCTCCCCGGTATCGGTCCTGAGCCGGCGAGCCATGCGCCGACCTCGTTGTAAGTCAGGCGCGCGCGGTTCCGTACGCTCGCGCGATAGATGTCGGCCCCGGCCACGGCGCCGTCGTCGTTGACCGCCATGTCCACGACGACCGCGAGACGATCCTCACACTCGACCAGCGACGTCAAATCAGTCGAAAACCGCGGCGGCAGCATCGGAAAGTTTTTGGCTGCGGTGTAGACGGACGTCGTATTGACGCGGGCATGCTCGTCGGCAGGCGAATCCGCCGGCACGCTCGCATCGACGTCGGCAATCGCGACGAGAATGCGGACCTGTCCGTCGCGCGATGGGACCGATACCGAGAGCTGATCGAGGTCACGCGAGTCGTCGTTGTCGATCGAGCACCACAGCAGATTGCGCTGGTCGCGAATCGTCCGGTCGTTCGAGTGGCCGTTGGCGTAGGCCTCGCGCGCCTGGGCCTGTGCCTCCGCCGGGAAGTCGGGCTGGAGGCCGTAGTTTTCCATCGCTCGGCGCGCGAGCGCTTCGAGCCGGCGGCGATGCGATGACCTCGTGGGCGACGAAGGCATGAGACCCAGTATCCCGCGAAGACGCGGATTCGCGGTACTTGGTGCTTCGTGCTTTGTCCGTCCTTGGTCCTACCCCGGCGGTCATCAGTGAGTCATGGCGTAGACAGCAACGTCGATACCGAGGGCATACCCGTCTCGCCCAAAGACCGCGAAGTAATCCTGATTGTCGCCTTCCCGCTCCCAGCTGTCGGACACGTCCGAGTTCATGCTGACGAGCACGACCAGCCTGTCGCGGGCGTCGAAGACACCGTAGTAGTGCACGGTTGAGGGCCCGATCTCGGAGGTTTGACCCGAACGCGCCCAGGAACCGAGCGACGGAATCTGGGGGAGTGGATCGAGGCGGTACACGGTCGAGAAGATCGGATGATCGGCGGGCAGGTCGACGATCCGGGCGTCAGGCAGGATTCGCAGCAGATTCGGACGGATGTACTCGAAGTCCGGATCCCAGTTGTCGTCGATCCAGAGGAACCCGCCCTTCAGCAGGTAATCGCGCATGCGGACGATCTCTTCGGCTGTGAAGTCGTAGTTCGCCGCATTCTGCATGCGCAGGTACGGACACTGGAAGAGATCGGGATCCCTGACCGTGATGTTCGCAAAGCCGGGGTCGCCGTTCTTCCACCGGCTGACGTGCGTTTTGGTCAGCTCAGACAGACGCACGAGGAAGTTGTAATCCGCTTGCGGATAGTCATCGCCCCAGCCGGACTTTCTCGCCCTGCGAATGTTCTGGTAGCGCAGGCGGCAGAAGGTGAAGCCGATCGTCTTGTCTGGCAGCCCGTGGTTGATCGGAATCTGGAGGTTTCGTCCGTTGGTCAGGATGGTGGATGTTTGCGCGGCGGCGCTCAGGACGGCCAGGCCCATCGCCAGTGCACAGCCGAGTGCGAGCCGCGTCCACCGAACCGATGCCAGCGCCCGTCGCATGTGAGGATGTTACTGCCTCCGCTCGAGGCGCCGGACCAATCACGTTGAGCTGGCGAGGGGCGGAGCGGGACACAGCGCCTCGAGCTCCTGCGGCAACGCCTCGCCATGTCGGACCGCTGCGATTGGCATCGCGGCTTTTGCGGGCCTGGAACAGCAGACGCCGCGATTTGTTGGCAGCCCGGGGCGGTTATCGTCCCGCGGTCTGAGTCGCCGGCGCCGCCGCCTGAGGCCGTGAAGCAACGTAGGCGGCAATCGAGACGAAATCTTCGGCCGTCAGTTTCTCGACCACCGGTTTCATCAGCTCCGACCAGCTGCCCTTCCGCGCGCCGGTCTGCATGTCGTGCATCTGCCGCACGAGATAGCTCGGCGAACGGCCACCGATGCCCGGCACCGGACCCATCCCCTGCAGGTTCGCACCGTGACAGGTCCCGCACGCGATCGTCCTGCCGTTGCCACCGTTGGTGACCAATGCCTGGCCGCGCTTGATGCTGCCCATCGGCGCGTAGGCGACGAATCCCGAGCGCGGGTCGCGCAGCACCTCGGTGCGCTCCGTGTCCTCTGGCGCTTCGATGATCCGATTGCCAAGCGGCTCGGTCTCGTTGCCTTCGAGCCTGAGGAACATGCCGCCCTGGATTCGCGTCTTCGGCACGGTGCTGACCTCGACAACGCGGATCCATTGCGTCCAGGGCATGGCGCCGAAGTACGTGGCAGCCTGCATGATCTCTTCGTCGGTCATCGCCTTGGCGAAGGCGATCATCCGATTCGTATTCGCCTTTCTCGGGTCTGAACTCTTCCGCAGGTCATTCTTGAAATCCATCATCGTCTTGACGAAGTACTCGGCCGGGAATCCGGCAACGGGCGCGTTCTCCGGACGTCCCTTGCCGTTCGGCATGTGGCAGAGGCTACAGGCGGCGACGTTCTGCGGCTGCTTTCCCCTGGCGACGATTTCCGGCATCTGCGGGTGATCGCCGGGATACCAGTCCGCCGGCCCGTATTGGTTGGCGATCTGCGCGCGGGTGAACTGCTGCGCCGCCCCTGGCAGGCTGTGCAGCGTCGTGTCAGGTGCCGCCCCACCGCCGCGAGCGCCTGCGGCCGCCGGCGCGGGAGCTGCGGTCGCCGGCGCGGCGCCCGGTGGCGGTGGAGGCATCGTCACCCCGTACGCCCACGACGGAAATTCGGCAACCGCCTGAAGTCCCGCCCCGGCGAGCGCACACACCACCGCGGCAGTCGAAACGGCAAGTAACCTTCGCATCGGTCCTCCTTCGGTCGCACCGCGCGATCACGCACAGATTGGCGCGCGGATTATACGCCCGCGTCAGTTGGCGTGCGCCGTGCTCCCGATTCTGATCAACACAGTGCCGCCGCGAGTTTTCCTCGAATTTTCGGGAAACGCACGTCTCGTGTGCGCGGCAGTGACGACGGCACCTGCGCGCAAGCCGCGGTATGTCGCGGCCAGCGCTGAGAAACTCCAGGCGGAGATTGACATGGTCGGACATCGTGCACGCATCAAGCTGTTTGTCGCGCTGACGTGGACCTCGGTAACGCTGTTGGCGAGTCCCGCCTTCGCACAGTCCCCTGTCACTCCGGCAAACGGCGACCTGAAGACCGAGGTCGACGCCTTGAAGGCAGAGAACGCATCCGTTCGAGAACTGCTCCACCGGATGGAGGAGCAGCAGAAAGCGCTGCTGGAGCAGGTTGACCGTCTACAACGACGGCTCGACGGCGACACGATTGCGACCGTGCGGCCCCTGGCCCAATCGCCTGTCGCCGACGAAATCGCGGCCACCACTGCGAATCCAGCAGCGCTGACGGCGAATGCAGCAAGCAGTACAGCAGCACAAGCACCCGCACCGCCGACCAAAGAGGATCGATATCAAGATGGGATTGTCCTCTGGCAGAATGCGGACGACGCGAAAGTCCCGTTCCTGCTGCGGTTCAACAACAACACCCAGGTCCGATATCTCAATACCCTCGACAGCGGCGAGACATTCACCGACCATCTGGGAAATGCCCGCGAGGTCCATCGACGCAATGACATTACGGTCAACCGCTCGATGTTCATCTTCGCCGGCTACATGTTCGACCCGAAGCTGCAATACAGCCTGACCGTGTGGACATCCGCTGGCGCGGCCTCCATCGTCGTCGCCGGGAATATCGGCTGGCGGTTCAACAAGGCGCTGACGCTCACTGGCGGGTATACCGGCGTTCCTGGCAGTCGATCACTGGTCAACACGTTCCCGTTTTTCCAGCCGACCGACAGGAGCATGGCGGACAACTTCTTCCGTCCGGCCTTCACTCAGGGAGCCTGGGCCAGCGGAGAACCATTGAAGGGTCTGAGTTACCTGGCGTTTGTCGGCAACGGTCTCAACACGCTGAATCTCTCGGCAAACAAGATCGACACCAATCTGCTGCTTGCCGGCAGCGTCTGGTGGGAACCACTGGCCCCCTACTCGGAGCCTGGCAAGTCGCGGCAGATGTACGACGACTACTTCGCTTCGCCCAGTCCCCGCATCAGGTTCGGAACGAGTTTCACGAGGTCGCGCGAAGACCGTTTTTCAGATACCGATCAATCGAGTCCGGACAACACCTCGATCTACAACTCCGACGGCGTGCTGGCCTTCGCGACCGGTGCCTTTGCTCCCGGCGTGACTGTCGAAGAAGCCACTTACAAAATGTGGGCGATCGACGGCGGTCTCAAGAAGAGCGGGTTCTCGGTCAACGGGCAGTACTACCTTCGCTGGCTGGGCGACTTCGACGCCGACGGCCCGCTTCCCCTCGCATCCACCTTCGACCACGGCTTCGAGCTGTCGGCCGGCCAATTTGTCGTTCCGAAGACGCTGGTGCTATATGCGCGCGGTTCCAAGGTATTCGGACAATTTGCCAATCCGTACGAATATGCGGGCGGCGCCAAGTGGTATTTCCTTCCGACCGAGCGATTGTGGCTGACCGCGGAACTGATGCGCGTGCATAAAGCCCCGTACAGCGGCGCGTTTACGCCTTATACCGCCGGGATGACCGGCTGGATGCCGATGCTCCAGACGGTGCTGGCGTTTTGAGATGGTGACGCTGCGGAGCTGCGCGGATAATTGGTCCGTCGAAAGGCCACCCGAAGAGTGACCATGTGGACTTCCGTTCGTCGCGCGGCGGTGCTGCTGCTGCTCGCGCTTTCCCTGGCAGGGAGCTCCAGCGATGCTCAGCCTGCAGCCGGCGGCCGGGTCGTCGCCATCGGCGACATCCATGCGGATCTCAACGCGCTGCGGGTTGCTCTGAGAACGGCCGGCGCCATCAACACGAGCGACGAGTGGGTCGGTGGCTCGCTCACCGTCGTCCAATTGGGTGATCTCGTCGGGCGCAGCGACCAGGAACGGGAGGTCCTCGACTTCGTATTCGCGCTTCAGCGTCGCGCGCGCCAGGCGGGCGGAACCTTCCACGCGCTGATCGGGAACCACGAAGTGTTCGGAGGGCGACTCGACAACCAGGCCGTCGGACCGAACCCGTTTCCTGCCTGGGAACAGGTGCCCGGTCTGCAACTCGAGCACCCGCGGCTGCGCGTTCTGCCGCCGCGGGCGCGCGCGCGCGGCGCGGCTCTGATGCCGGGCGGACCGTACGCGCGTCGCCTCGCTGAATTCCCGACGGTCCTTGCGGTTGGCAGGACGGTGTTCGTGCACGGCGGCGTGACGCCACGATGGGCGCGATACGGGATCGAACGAATCAACCGCGAGGTTCGCGACTGGCTGCTCGGACAGACACCCGAACCCGACGCCGCGCTTGGCGTGGACGACGGCGACCGCGTCATGTGGACACGGCAGTTCTCCGCCAACGTCACCAGCGAGGATTGTGCGCTGCTCGACCAGTCGCTGAAGATCCTCGGCGCCCGGCGCATGATCGTCGCCCACACCGTCCACCCGGAAATTACCTCCAGATGTGACGAACGCGTCTGGGCCGTGGACGTCGGCATGTCACGTGCCTACGGAGGGCGCGTGCAGGTGCTCGAGATCGTCAACGACTCCAGGCTCCGCGTACTGCGACCCGAGGGCGTTGCCACTGAGCGCACGACTGCGGCTCAACAGTGGTAGGGGCGATGCAGGCCGCGCATAGGAACATCTATCGGATTCCAATTCCACAGCTCTGAGCTGTCGGTCACACTGTCGTGCCTCCCAACGAACGTCAGCCCGCGACCGGCTTAATGCGCTGGTTTCCGGGACTGATCACACTTCGCCACTACGAACGATCGTGGCTTCGTCACGATGTCGTCGCCGGTCTCGTGATGACGACCATGCTCGTGCCAGTGGGTATCGCCTACGCCGAAGCGTCCGGCGTGCCGGGCATTCACGGCCTCTACGCGACGATCGTACCGTTGCTCGTCTACGCGCTCTGCGGCCCCAGCCGCATTCTGGTGCTCGGCCCGGACTCCTCACTGGCGGCCGTGATCCTCGCTGTGGTGTTGCCGCTGTCGGGGAGCGACCCGATGCGCGCAGTCGGCGTGGCCGGCATGATGGCCATCGTCTCGGGTGTGGTCTGTGTCGCCGCCGGCCTCGCGCGTCTCGGCTTCATCACCGAGCTGCTCTCCAAGCCGATCCGCTATGGCTACATGAACGGTATCGCGCTGACCGTTCTGCTCAGTCAGATCCCCAAGTTGTTTGGCTTCTCGATCGCTGCTCACGGACCGCTGCGGCAGGCGCAGGCGATTCTCGAAAGGATTGCCGCGGGCAGTACGAATGGAGCGGCACTGGCGATCGGCGCTGCGGCGCTCGTGCTGATCCTGGTGCTGAAACGGCGGCCGCGCATTCCGGGGATCTTGATTGCCGTGGTCAGCGCCACCGCGGTCGTGGCGGCATTCAATCTGGCCTCACGCGCCGGTGTGTCGGTCCTCGGGCCGCTGCCGCAGGGATTGCCGGCGCCGGGTATTCCATCGATCGACATCAGCGCGGCGACCGCGATTCTAGTCGGTGGCCTGGCCGTCGCGCTCGTGTCGTTTGCCGATACCAGCGTGCTCTCGCGAACGTATGCCGCGCGCCTCGGGACGGCGGTGGATCCAAACCAGGAGATGGTCGGCCTCGGCGCCGCCAACCTGGCCGCCGGCTTTTTTCAGGGGTTCCCGATCAGCAGCAGCTCGTCGCGGACGCCGGTGGCGGAGGCGGCGGGCGCGAAAACTCAACTGACCGGCGTCGTCGGGGCACTCGCGATCGCGGTGCTGCTGTTGGTCGCGCCCAACCTGCTTCAGTACCTGCCGAACACGGTGCTCGCGGCCGTCGTCATCGCGTCGGCAATCGGCCTGTTCGAGATTTCGGACTTGAAGCGCATCTACCGGATCCAGCGCTGGGAGTTCTGGCTGTCGATCGCCTGTTTCATCGGCGTCGCCGTCTTTGGCGCGATTCCCGGCATCACGATCGCAATCGTTATTGCCGTGATCGAATTCCTGTGGGATGGCTGGAGGCCACATTCCGCCGTGCTGGGTCGCGTCGATCAGGTCAAGGGGTACCACGACATCACCCGGCATCCGCAGGCGCGTCAGATTCCGGGTCTTGTGCTGTTCCGGTGGGATGCGCCGTTGTTCTTCGCCAACGCGGAGTTCTTTCACGAACGTGTAATGGCGGCGGTGACGAACTCACCGACCCCCGTTCGGTGGCTGGTGGTCGCAGCGGAGCCTGTCACCAGCATCGACGTCACCGCCGCCGATGTGATCGCTGAGCTCAATGACTCACTGCAGGCGGCGGGTATCGAGTTGTGCTTCGCCGAGATGAAGGACCCGGTCAAGGACAAGCTGAGACGGTTCGAGCTGCTGACCCGCTTCGGCGACCACAGATTCTTCGCAACCATTGGCCAGGCCGTCACCTCCTATCTCGATCGGCACGAGGTGGAGTGGCTGGATTGGGAGGGCCAGAAGTGACGATCAGGGCAAATCTGCGACCCGACCGACCCGCGCCACTTCTGCCTCGAACTTCTTGCCAGTTCCGGAATCGACCGCATCCTTGAGGACGATCTTCTCCAGCCCATACAATTCCTGGCCGTTGACGAAGTCGTCGAATTTGACGCTCAGCGTCGGCTTCTGGTCAATCGCCGCCTCTGGCCAGGGACACGCCACGACGGCGGTGTAACACCTCGCCGGCTGGCGACACTTCCACTCAGGACGCATTGAGAGGGAACGCGTCAGGAGGATGGCCGATGGCCCGGATCGACGAAATCGCACCGGATTTGTACCGAATCTCACTGTACGTGCCGCAGTTCGACCTGCAGTTCAATCACTTCCTGATCAAGGACGAGGAGCCGCTGCTCTTCCACACCGGCATGCGGAGAATGTTTCCGGAGGTCCGCGACGCCGTCGCCAGGCTGATTGACCCGGTCGCACTGCGCTGGATCAGCTGGAGCCACTTCGAGGTCGACGAGTGCGGCGCGCTGAACGAGTGGCTGGCCGTCGCCCCGCGCGCACAGGCGGTCTGCAGCCAGGTCGGGGCGGCCGTCAACATCGAGGACTTTGCCAACCGCCCGCCGCGCGGCCTTGCCAAAGACGACGTCATCGAGACAGGCCGGCACAGGTATCGATACGTGCCCACTCCGCATCTGCCGCACGGCTGGGACGCCGGTGTGCTGTTCGAAGAGACCTCCGGCGTGCTCCTCTGCTCCGACCTGTTTCACCAGGTCGGCGACGTCGAACCGGTCACGTCTGCCGACGTCCTCGGCCGATGGGATGCCGCGGTGGCGGCCTACCAGCAGCATCCGGTGCTGATGGACTACCTGCCGCTGACGCCGGCAACGCGGCGACGCCTCAACGAACTGGCCGACCTGCAGCCGCGCGTGCTCGCGGCGATGCACGGGTCGACGTTCGTCGGCGATGCCGCAGGCGCGCTGCGCTCCGCCGCCGACATGCTGCAACGTCGTCTCGGCGGGGCCCCGGTTGACGCACAACATGCCGCCTGAGTACCGTCCGGTTCATGCCGGACGCGCACGCCACGCTCGCCGACGCCAGCGACGAAACACTCGCGCTAAGAATCGCCGGCAGCGTGGCGGGATCGACCGATGACGAGGAGGCGGAGCTGTATCGTCGTTTCGCGCCGCGCGTGCGGCTGTACGGCCGCCGGCATCTGCGGAACGACGCCGCTGCCGACGACCTCGCACAGGACGTTCTGCTGCTCACGATCGGTCGGCTGCGCGCCGGTGAAGTGCGCAAGCCGGAGGAAATCGGATCGTTCATCCTGGGAACCAGCCGGATGATGGCGCACTCGGAACGACGCGTCACACGACGACGAGAAGCGCTGGCCGCGCGATTCATGCAGACAACGGAGGACACTGCGCCGTCATCTCTGTCGTCACTCGACGTGCCGCGGCTGGCAGCGTGCCTGCGCGCCCTCGCCGAGCGTGACCGTCTGGTCGTGCTGCTCACGTTCTACGCTGAACGCGAAGCGCCGCGGATTGCCGAGGATCTCGGTGTTTCATCCGGCGCCGTCCGCGCGATCCGCCATCGGGCGATGACACGTTTGCGCGACTGCGTGCTGGGCGAACCATCGCCTGCCAATAGACAGGACCCGCAGCCATGACGACGAATGCGTGCGAGCGGATCGCACTTGCGGACCTGACCGATTACGCCGCCGGCGAGCTGGCAGAGGCGGATGCAGCCGCCATCGAGGAACACGTCTTTTCCTGTCCCGACTGCGCCGCACGCGCTGCGCAGTTCGACGCCCTCGTGCGTGCCATCCCCGCGTCGGTTCGAT
>Ga0111539_10011523_pt1 | contig 11095 bp, 6 predicted proteins | sample RhiMethybrSRZTD1_FD_79667 | JGI IMG/M metagenome (GOLD analysis project Ga0111539, IMG submission 79667) | Populus rhizosphere microbial communities from Tennessee, USA - Rhizosphere MetaG P. TD hybrid SRZTD1 (version 2) (version 2) | ecosystem: Host-associated > Plants > Roots > Rhizosphere >... | reverse complement strand
GGCGCGGTTGGCGCTCTCCAATTGCCGGCTCTTCTCCTGAAGCTCGTCGAACAGTCGGGCGTTCTCGATTGCGATCACCGCCTGGTCGGCAAAGGTCGCGACGAGCTCGACCTGCTTGTCGTCGAACGGGCGCACAGTGGTCCTGCTCACCAGGATCACACCGATCAGATTGCCCTCGCGCAGCAGGGGCACGCCGAGATGCGTGCGAAACCCGCTCAACCTCTGGGCTTCGCGCAAGGTGTAATCCGGATCGGCAAGAACATCCGGGATCTGCACGGGCTTGCCTGTCAGCTGGATGCGTCCAACGACGCTCCCTCGCCCCGGCGGAAACGTCATGCTCCTTACGTGGTCGATGTACTCAGGCGGGAAGCCGTAGCTTGCGGCGCAATAGTAGCCCACGTCTTTTGGTCGGAGGATCTGAGCCTTGTCGGCACGACAGAGCCGCGCCGCCGACTCGACGAGCGTGTCAAGCACAGTCTGCAGATCAACGGTCGAGCCGCTGATGATCCTGAGGACGTCGGCCGTGGTGGCCTGCTGCTCCAGCGCCTCGCCCAGCTGGCGCGTTAGGTCGGCTACTTGCTTTTTCAGCTCAGCATGGCATTGCCGCGATCGGTCTTGAGCTGAGGGGCTGGCCACATCGACCTCTGTGAGTCACCGCCAACTATTGGCGAACCCTGCATCCGCCTGGTATCCGGTGATGCTGCTGCCCGATTGGGCCAGCGAAGAAGACATGGCTCGACGTCTGAGCATGGTCCTTCTCAGCCTGATGCCTGAGCCGGAGTCCGTGCCGATACCTCTGACATGCGCGCAACTGAACTCGTGCAGGTTGTCACGTGGAAAACAATCCAGCCCGGAAGCTGACGCGGCGTCAATGAGTTCTCGCCTCCTGGGAGGTCTTTCAAGCAGGAGGGCTGACCACGACCGACAGCAAAGCTCCATCATAAAGCGAAAGCACCGTTCGGCACCTGGGCGTCAGGGTCGACGATGCGCCCGACCTCGCCGAGACAATTGAGGCCTGAATTGCCCGGGCAGAGGTGCTCCCCTCTCCCCATCGCAGGACCGAAGGAAAGAGAAGATCTCGGTTAGCCCCGTCCGCTATGGTCCGGGTTTCTATCGATATTCGCGCTGACCATATCCGGGCACGATGCCTCTCGCTGTCGAACTGGGAGGCTCCGCATGCTCGCCGCACTTCTTTCGCTCCTGCGGTCAGCTACGCTTCTGGCCGCGCCTGGTGGAAGGGCTGTCTTTGCGGTTTCGGGCGTCCCACATCCCCAACCCGCGAGCCTCATGCCAACGGAGCTGACCGAACATACGTCCCACTTAACGACAACGAGCGCGTAGTGCCTTTGTCGGTCGGCCAAGCATTGCGGGAGAGCCGTGTTCATCCCACGGCAGTGAGTGCACCGCTGCGCCGCGCGAGCCAACGGCCGCGTTGCCTTCCGACTTGGCGAGCATGAGAGGTCCACAATGGCAAAGCCTTCGTCGAAATTGAACGGTGGGCAGTCGGTCAGCCCTAGCAATGCTGAAAAACGCGACAGCTTCTCGCGCGATATACTTCCAATCCCAGACAACAAGTATGTCGGATTGACGACCTACGACGCCAAAGATCCCAACACCAAATATCCGCCGATCCGCGCGCTGCGCCCGCCTAACGGGGCACCAAATGTGCTCATCGTGCTGATCGACGACGCCGGCTTTGGCTCCTCCTCCGCGTTCGGTGGGCCATGCAATACTCCAAACATTGAAAAGCTCGCCAAAGGCGGCCTGAAATACATCCGCTTTCATACCACGGCACTATGCTCTCCGACCCGAGCTGCGCTGCTGACCGGGCGCAACCGCCATTCGGTCGGCATGGGGGCGATCACAGAGATGGCAACTTCCGCGCCAGGCAACAGCAGCGTTCGGCCGAAGGAGAAGGCACCCCTTGCCGAGATCCTGAAGCTGAACGGCTATTCGACAGCGCAGCTCGGCAAATGCCACGAGGTGCCGTATTGGGAAGTGTCACCGATGGGGCCGTTCCATCAGTGGCCGACTGGCTCGGGCTTTGAATACTTCTACGGCTTTGTCGGCGGCGAGGCGAACCAGTATTACCCCGGCCTTTATCAGGGCACGACAGCGGTCGAACCACCAAAGACGCCGGAGGACGGCTACACGCTGAACGAGGACCTGGCCGACCGCGCCATCACCTGGATCCGCCAGCAGAAGGCGCTGATGCCGGACAAGCCGTTCTTCATGTACTACGCGCCGGGCGCAACGCATGCGCCGCATCATGTGCCCAAGGAATGGTCAGACAAGTACAAGGGGAGGTTCGACGGCGGCTGGGACAGCCTGCGAGAGGAAATCTTCGCGCGGCAGAAGACGCTCGGCGTCATCTCCAAAGATGCGCGGCTCACGGCGCGGCATAAGGAAATCCCGGCCTGGGATGAAATGGACGCCAAGCTGAAGCCGGTGCTCGCCCGTCAGATGGAAATCTATGCCGGATTCATGGAGCAGACCGATCATCACATCGGTCGCTTGTTCGATGCGCTCGCCGACCTCGAGATCATCGATGACACGCTGATCTTCTGCATCATCGGCGACAACGGCGCATCGGCGGAAGGGACGATCAATGGCTGCTTCAACGAGATGACGACGTTGAACGGCATGCCGGCGATCGAAACCACCGACTTCCTGCTGTCCAAGATCGGCGATTTCGGCACACCGAAGGCGTACAACCACTATGCGGTCGGCTGGGCGCATGCGCTGTGTACGCCGTATCAGTGGACAAAGCAGATCGCCTCGCACTGGGGCGGCACGCGCAACGGCATGGTCGTGCACTGGCCGAATGGCTTTGAAGGCAAGGGAGAAATCCGCAACCAGTTCTATCACGTCATTGATGTGGCGAAGACTGTGCTGCAAGCAGCCAGGCTGCCGGAACCCACCATTGTCAATTCAATCGCGCAAGCGCCGCTCGAAGGCGTGAGCATGCTGCCGAGCTTCACTGACGCGAACGCGCCCGAAACGCACACGGTGCAGTATTTCGAGATGATGGGGAACCGCGGCATCTTTCACAACGGCTGGACCGCCTGCACACGCCATCGGACCCCCTGGAAAGCCGACGCACCTCCGCCGTTCGACGAGGATGTCTGGGAGCTTTACGGTCCCGACGACTGGACGCAGGCGAACAACATCGCGGCGAAAGACCCGAAGAAGCTCGCCGAATTGCAGCGGCTCTGGTTGATCGAGTCGGTGAAGTATAACGTCGTCCCGCTCGACGACCGCGGCTTCGAGCGCATCAATCCGGACATCGCCGGACGTCCACAGCTCATCACAGGGAACAGCCAGGTCTTGTTCCAGGGCATGCGCGTCAGCGAAGCCTGTGTGCTCACGCTGAAGAACAAGTCTCACTCCGTGACCGCAGAGGTCAAAGTCACGAACGGTTCGGCCAAGGGCGTAATCGTCACGCAAGGTGGCGAGGCCGGCGGCTGGACGCTCTACGCCAAGGACGGCAAACTGAAGTATTGCTACAACTTTTTCGGCATCGAGCACTACTTCGCCGAAGCCGAGAAGCCCATCCCATCCGGCAAGCATCAGGTCCGGATGGAATTCAAGTACGATGGTGGCGGGCTCGCCAAAGGTGGCGACGTCACCCTCTACTACGATGGCGAGCCTGTCGGCAAAGGTCGTGTAGAGAAGACCCAGCCGATGGGTTATTCGGCCGACGAAGCTGCCGATGTCGGCGGCGACACCGGTTCACCCGCGTCCCCGGACTACGGTCCGACCGGCAATGCCTTCAACGGCGAGATCACGTGGGTCCAGATTGATCTTGGCGACGACAACCATGACCACCTGATCACGGCTGAAGACCGCTTCCGCATCGCGATGGCGCGGCAGTGAGCGGCAAGGTGGCAACGTCCGCAGGGGCTCGCAACCGGAAGAACGCGCCGCGCGGTGCCAGGCATGTCCGTCTGGCGCCCGTGACCGGGCGTGCGTCCGCCGGCGCCGCTGGGTCCGCGATAGGCCACTTTCTGCCTGAGCAGCTCGGCAACCGCAGTAGGTACTTAAGCGGCGGACGGCGTGAATGCGAAAGACTGTCAGACTAACTGCCGCAGCTCCGCTTCCGCCTGCTCAAACCAAAACCGAACATCCATCTCGCGCCACATCGTCGTCGCTGCTCCGAATTCATCGCGAGCCTTCGCGGGCTGACCTGCGTGCCGCGCGAGTTTGCCCAATCCCAGATGGCAGTGCGCCATGAGCGGCCGCAGGCCGAGTTCTGTCGCCAGCGTCAGCGCCTTCCGATAGTGACCTTCCGCGGTGTTGCGATTTGCCTCCGCGTTCTGCGCCTCGATTTCCCCGAGCAGCCGCAAGGCCCATGCCTCCTGTCCTCGTTGGCCATCTGCGTGGGCCAGAGTGAGGGCCCTCTCGGCGAGCCCCAACGACTTCTCCGGCGCGCCTCCGAGCAGATGGGCTTCCCCCAGATGCACGATCATCGGGATCAGAAACATGTTGAAGCCGATGGTCTCGCCAGCCGTCGTCGCCTGCGCCAACAGCTCGATGCCTTCCGAGCGGCGGCCCGACAGCGCGTGCACATAACCCAGGATCTCCATCAGCGTGGGTGAGACGAACTTGAGGTTCCATTCGCGGCACAGCGCTAGCCCCTGCTCCAGGAATGGCAGGGCATGCCGGAAATCGCCCATGATGCCGTACAAATAGCCGAGTCCCCGGCAGGCGAATGCCAGGCTGTAGGGATGGTTGAGCGTCTGCGCCAGCTGTACAGCCTCGTGGCCAATGGCGATGCCCTGGTCGAACTCGCCGCGTTCGGCCAGCCCCCACACCCAGAAGACGCGCGCCATCACCACTGGAAAGCCGGCAAGGCCGAAACGTTCGCGGCCGAGGTCGCCATCGAGCAGGCGGATCGTGCGCTGCAAGTGTGTACCGGCCTCGACATAGTCGCCGGCCGCGAAGTGGGCGGTGCCCAGGTAGTAGTTGGCGGCGACCTTCAAGGGGACATCGCCGAGCTCGTCTGCGATCGCCGCAACCTTTCGGGCCGAGGCGATGGCATCGGCGGCATGACCGGTCAGGCGGTGGTGCTCGCTCGCGTAAGCCGAGATCAATGCAAGTCGGCGCTTGTCGTCGAGCTCGGTCGCTATCCGCTCGGCATCGCGCAAGTGCTGCAGGCCCGCTTCCACCTGTCCAAGCGGAAACAGCGAGTTCCTGAGCCCAAGCCGCACGTCGACTGACAGTTCCTCAAGCTCGCGGTCACGGAGCAGGTGCCCGAGCGACGCAAGCGCGCTCTCGAAGTATTGCACCGCCTCACGATGGGCAGACCGCGCCAGCGCTCTTGCTCCGGCCTGAGAGAGATACCTGGCGGCCTTCTCCCACAGCTCGCCGCCAAACGCGTGCTGGGCGAGACGCTCGATGTTCTCGGAGCGCAGCGCCTCTTCGGAGGCCTCGAGGGTCTCGACGATGCGAGCATGCAAGGCACGGCGGCGCTCGTGCGTCAGGCTATTGTAGGTGACCTGATGCGACAAAGCATGGCGGAACGTGTACTCGACCTCTGGAAAGAGTCGAGCCTCGAACAGGAACTCGGCGGCCTGCAGGTGCGCAAGGGCCCTGTGTACCGCCTCGTCGGACTGCTCGGCAATCGCCTGGAGCAGAGTCAGCGGCACCTCCGCGCCTATTACGGCGGCGGCCTGCAGCAGCCGCTTGTCGTCGGGCGAAAGGCGATCGATGCGAGAAGCCAGGATGGCCTGCACAGTGGCCGGAACCCGGGCAATCTCAATCGGCTTGACCAAATGGTAGCTGCCGCGCCCGCCCGCAAGGGCCTTCGTCTCAACCAGCGTGCGGATGCATTCCTCAAGGAAGAACGGATTGCCCTGCGTCTGCGCGATGAGCCGTTCCTTGAGCGGCTCGACGGAGGGGTCGGCGCCCAGCAAGGCGTCGAGCAGCTCGCCGCTGCTTTTGGGAGGTAGCGGGTCGATGCGCAACTGGGCATAGCAGCTCTTGCCGCCCCAGCCGTGCTTGTACTCGGGTCGATAGTTGACGAGCAGGAGAAGCCTCGCCGCGGCGATGCTCTCGATCAAACTGTCGAGGAGGCTTTGGGTCTCCGAATCGATCCAATGCAAGTCCTCCAGCGCCAGCCCGAGCGGCTGCACCTGGCTCTCGCGCACCAGCAGCCGCTTGAGTGCATCGAGGGTGCGCTGGCGCCGCGTGGGAGCGTCAAGGCTCTGCCATTGCGGGTCCTCCACCGGAACATCGAGCAGGGTCAAGAACGCTGGCAACCCCGGCTCCAAGGCGCGGTCCAGCGACAGGATCTTGCCTGTGATTTTCTCGCGGACCCTGCGCACTTCGTCGCGCGGCTCAATCTGGAAATAGGACTTGAGCAGATCGATGACCGGCAGGTAGACGCTGGACTTGCCGAACGACGGCGTGCCGCCTTCGAGCACCAGCCAGCCGTGCGTCCTGTGCGAATGGATGAACTCCCAGAACAGCCGGGACTTGCCCACACCGGGGTCGCCGACCAGAGCCACCACTTGGCCGTGACCCGCCCTGGCTTGCTCAAGGGCCTTGTTGAGCGATTGTAGCTCGGTCTCCCGGCCGACGAACGGCGTGAGGCCGCGCGCCGCCGACGCCTCCATGCGGGTTCGCGCGGTGCCGGCAGCCGTCACCTCGAATACCTCGACGGGGTCGTGCATGCCCTTTACCGCCAGGGGGCCGAGCGGCTTCACCTGCACGTAGTTCTCCGCCAACGCCATGGTGTCGGCGGGGATGAGGATGGAGCCTGGCATCGCCATCTGTTCCATGCGCGCGGCCAGGTTGGTCGTCTGGCCGACGGCGGTGTAGTCCATGCGCAAATCGCTGCCGATCGAGCGGACAATCACTTCGCCGGAGTTGAGCCCTACCCTGATCTGGATCGGAATACCCTCCATACGGCGCACGCCTTCCGCGTAGTGCTTCACCGTCTCCTGCATGCGCAGCGCCGCGTAGCAGGCCCGGATCGCATGATCCTCGTGGGCCAGGGGCGCGCCGAACAACGCCATGATGCCGTCGCCCATCACTTGATTGACGGTTCCCTCGTAGCGGTGAACCGCATCCATCATGTGCGCCAGAACCGGATCGAGCAGCTTCCTTGCCTGCTCGGGATCGCGGTCGGCAAACAACTCCATCGAGCCCTTCAGGTCGGCGAAGAGTATCGTGACCTGCTTGCGCTCGCCTTCGATGGCGGCGCGTGAGGTGAGAATTCTCTCGGCCAAATGCTTCGGCGTGTAGGTATCGGGAGCGAGGGGCTGTGCGGATGGCGTCTGTGGGGCCTGTGCCGGCGAAACAGCAGGCGTACCGCACTCGGCACAGAATTTCGCCGTTCCGGACAGATCCGCTCCGCAGTGCGAGCACCTGCGCGCGACCGCGGCACCGCATTCTTCGCAGAATTTCGCGCCTGGGCGGTACTCATGCTGGCATCTGGAACACTTGGGCATCACGGCACTCGAAGGAGGCTTTCAGCCGGGTTTGGGCAGACTCCGTTGACAGAGAGAATAGCAGACGATCTCGTCTGGGCGCTCCGGCGTTTGCTGCATCGGGACGCAAAGCAGCTAGCGGAGACAGCGTCCAGGATACGCCGTTAACCCTCCGCCACCGGAAGGAAATGCTGCGGCGTCAAATACTTCCACGTCATGCCACAACAGCCTCCGCTCTGATGTGCCCCCCATCACAGCGACGCTGCTCGGCAGCCACCAGATTGGCCCGCGGAGACGATAGTCGTCCCGTCAAAACCGCTGTCTTGAAGCAATGGTGCACGGTAAGCACAAAAGGAGACGTGACATGGAATGCTCAAGCGAAATCCTGCCGCTGAACGATGCCGAAACCGAACACGTCAGCGGCGGCGGCCACGTTGGCAATTTATACTTCTACAACAGGATGCGCGAACTCACCGCGGGTCTGACGAACCCGTCAACCGAGACCGCTATTCAGTTGCGAGACGCCTTCCTGGGTCCCAGCGGTCCGGAGCGACCGGTTCTTGGCTAGCGCCGCCTCGCGTGAAAGAATCAGGCAACGGTCAATGACATTGTTGTCATACTCCATAGAACCTAGGACTACACCAAGCCGATGGGAACTCGCCCCGCCCCGAGCGGGGTTCATCTTTGTGAGGCGGGAGCGGCGACATCTGTATTCGCGCCACTGACCGCATCATCCGCAGTTTGCTGAAGACCGCGTTCGCCTCGGCGTCGACCACGTCCCTTGATCAGCTGGGAGCTAACGAAGCCCGGTCCGCCGGGCACGGCTCCTCGCCAGTTGCTTGCCCACATTCCGGTAGATGCGGTAAACAGGGAAGAGGGCGGGCGTAGTTCAGTGGCAGAACATCAGCTTCCCAAGCTGAGTGTCGAGGGTTCGATTCCCTTCGCCCGCTCCAATGTTTTCAAGCATTTAGTCACTTTCTGATCCAAAGCCCATGTCGCAAATGGCTGCGACATGACGTTAGCAAAATCAATGAGTTGTAACTAGTGGCAATGACGGGCTGCGACAAGGCCGCTACAAGGCTGCGTCGTGCGCGCGACTAGTCCACACCCTCCAAGTTTGTATGGATGGAGTGATGGCCGCAGCTTGGTGGGGTGGTAGACCACACCCATGAGCGAGCCGGCAAAAGCTAGGACGACGCCAGAGGCCAAGGTGTTCGGCGCCGAGGGCTGGAACCGGCGCATGCGCATCGCGCGCGCGCGCGCCGGCTTGTCAGTAGAGAATGTCGCGAAGGCGCTCGGAGTAACGCCGTCGGCTGTCCGCAACTGGGAGGGCGCCCACAAGTTTCCGAGCCGGGAGTACCTGCAGGGTTTTGCGGAACTCACCGCCGTCGACATGGTGTGGGTGATCACTGGCTTCAATGCAGAGGAACTTAAGCTCGCGGAGAAGCTGGTCGGGCAAACACGCGCACTCCCCGTCCTCCAACCAAATCAGCTAACTGAGCAGCACCCTCAGGCATTGGATGATGGGCCAATTATCTTCGCTTCCTTTCCATGCTCAGATTCGGCATTCGCGATACCGGTCTTCGACCATTGGAACAGCCCGGCCTACGAACCTGGCGAGATCGTGATCCTCGACCCAGCGGTCAAGCACGTGCACGACGACTGGGTGTTAGCAACCGTAGGCCCAGCGCGCTTCATTATCTTCGCTCGGTATGTTTTGCCTGGCCTGGACCTTCAGGTTGAGGAGCAAATCAAGCACATCGTTGCGCAAGCCAAGGAGGAAATCATCAAGGCGCGCGATGAGATGGTAGAGGAGGTGGGCCGGGAAGAGACGGTGCGGTTCATCCAGGAGATGACGGAGAAGCTCAAGGCCGAGGGAGAGGGCCAGCCCCCCCCGACCGCATGGCTAGTACCCTTGCGGGGGCGGCCAATTCCGTTCCACGACACAACCGATCGGGTGTTGGGCACGATGGTCGAGCACCGACGCCGTATCCGCCGCCGCACGTTATCAACAGACGATTTCAAGGCAAATTAGAGCACAGCTTGACCACTGCTGCTTCCGAATTCCAAATGGTGACGAATGGTTCAATTTGTCACCATGTGGTTATGGGCAGCCATGGCAGAAACCCAACTAGACCTCGATTTCTCTAACGATCGGCTTGTAGGCACCGAGGCCATCGCGGAGTTCCGCGGCGAGTCCGTTGAGCGAACCCGCTACCTTATTCGACGCAACGTTATCCCGACCTACCGGGAGGGCACCAGAATCATCGCGTCGCGCCGCGTTCTGATCGAGCACCACATCAGAGCTAGCAAGGGCGAAGTGAATGGGGACGCGGCTGAGGGCAAGGCCGCCTCGGGTGCAGCGGAACGATCTTTGGGTCGTCCCGGCCATCCAAGCTTGCAGAGTCGGGGTTAGAAACTGAACACGGCACGACGCTTGGCCACAAATGGTCCGGGTTCTCCGACCATGTCAACAGGGGCCATGCGGGCGCGCGCATGATGATGTACGCACACAATGACTTTAGACGCCGAACGCGATGCGCTTCCCCATACGGTCTCCGGCTCGCCGGAAAAATCCCACCAATGCCACCAAACCCACCAACCCAAGGTGGCCGTGACGGTCATCGAGAACGCCAACGGTCCGGTTGCGAAGCGGTTTTGGCTCAACGAAGTCGACACGCTCATGAAGCACTCGGCGGCCCAAATCTACGAGGGCACGGCGCGGATCCAGGAGGTCGAGGGTGTCGAAGGTCTCCTTGCGCTGATCGAGGGGCTCAAGCTCACCGAGGCGTTGGCCTACGGGGTGATCACCTCGGGCGCGCGGGACGCGCGCATCATCACGCAGGACGAGCTGAAGCGCGGCTCCCATCTCGACGCTATCGCCAGGGATCGCGAGCACTTCACCTTTGCCGCTGGTCGGCCTGGCGTGCTGATGCTCGACTACGATCCGCAGGACGGCACCCGGGCGTTAAGGTGCGACGATTTGGATGCGATTCTTGCTGAGACAGTTCCGGGTTGGATCGAGGTGACGCGGGTCTGGCGGCCCAGCTCGTCGGCCTTCATCCGCCGTGTCCACGACAAGAAGGAGCTGATCGAGGTGGGTGGCTGGCGTTGCTACGCTCTCGTGGACGATGCGTCCGCCATCCCCGATATCGGAGCCCTCATCCATCAGAAGCTGTGGGACGCGGGGCACGGTTACATCTTCATCTCAAGGTCTGGACAGATGCTCGACCGCACCCTGTTCGACCTCGCGGTCTACCAGCCGGAACGCCTCGACTTCGCCGCCGGCCCCGACCTGAGCGCTGATCTTGAGCGGTTCGCGCCCCAGGCCGTGGTCAAGCACGGCAAACCGCTCCTGGTGTCGGCCCCGCTGCATCCTGAGTACACGATGAGGCAATGGCGAGAAACCTCAATGGCACTCAGCTCAGCTCGGCGCAAGGCGCAGGCGGAGGCAGCGGAAAGGCGCAAGATTTTCATTGCCGATACGATGGCCGATCTCGGCAATCACATGCCGAAGGCGAAGGCGCGTCACATGCGGGGCATCATCATCCGCGCTGTCGAGCACCGGGTTCTGTCTGGTGATTTCCCACTCTTCCGGCCGGACGGTTCGACAGTCGCGGTTGCGGAACTTCTGGCCGATCCCGACAAATGGGATAAGGCGC
>Ga0111539_10011522_pt1 | contig 11096 bp, 7 predicted proteins | sample RhiMethybrSRZTD1_FD_79667 | JGI IMG/M metagenome (GOLD analysis project Ga0111539, IMG submission 79667) | Populus rhizosphere microbial communities from Tennessee, USA - Rhizosphere MetaG P. TD hybrid SRZTD1 (version 2) (version 2) | ecosystem: Host-associated > Plants > Roots > Rhizosphere >... | reverse complement strand
GTTCACGTGGGCCATCAGGCAGGCCGACACCAGGTTCTGGCAGGTCCGGAAGTTCGGGCCGTGCACGCCGCCGTTCTTCCACGCCGGGCAGAGACCCATGCCGTCCTCGAAGGTGTACGAGGCGCCGTACTGGTCCTGCTTGGTCAGCGTGTCGCCCGCCGCCAGCGCGCAGCGGATCAGGTACTTGATGGTCTGGCGACCGCCGTCGGTGGTCATGAGACCGTTGACGCCCGACAGGCCGTTGACGCCGGACAGGCCGTTGAGCGTCGACAGGCCGTTGACGCCGGACAGGCCGTTGACGCCCGACAGGCCGTTGACACCGGACAGGCCGTTGACGCCCGACAGGCCGTTGATGCCGGACAGGCCGTTGATGCCCGAGATGCCGAACTGATCGGCGAGCTCTGCGTCATCCGACTGCTCGCCGCATCCGATCAGGCCGACGATGGCGCCGAGCGAAAGTCCGACTCTGAGGCCCAGGTTGATGTTCTTGGCGGTGCGAGCGTTCATTTGTAAGCCAAGACATAAGCAGTAACCGAGCCAACGTTATTTAGAGGCATAGACGCCGGAAACCCGCCAGTTTGCGAGGTCGCAAAAGCGGCAGGCGTTGCCTGGCGCACAACGGGTCGATGCGCGGATGACAACCGATGCGCCGCGATGAATCGGGGCGAAGCGCGGGCATGGGGGGCGCGGACCTCACGCGCCGGATTCCTTGACCGGGTTGGGCAGGTGCCTAGCTGGGCGCGCACTCATGCGAACGCTGAAGACGAATCAGAGGGGGCGCCTGCGCCGGATCGCCGCGGCGCTGGCCGCGATCGCCACGGCGGTCGTCCCGCACGCGGCCCGGGCTGGGGGCGCCGCGCTGCCGGAGGGGATCGAGGCGGAGGTGTCAGGAACGGCGCCGGCGCGCCTGCTGGAGCTGGCCCACCGACACCCGGAGCAGGTCCTCGCGAACCGAGCGCTGCGGCGCCTGCGCGCGCAGGATCCAGGCGTCCACCGCGACATCGTGCTCGCCGCCCGCTGCGCGCGGGCCGAGATCGCGCTGGCCAAGGCGAGGGCGAAAGCCGACGAGCCGACCCTGCGTCGGTTCGCGTGCGACTGCGCCGCCCGGGTCCTGCCGCTCTATACGCGGTTTGCGCCCGGCGTCGATCCATTGCGGCGGGACGGCATCGGTGCGCCCGCGCCGACGATGGCCCGGGGTGGGGCGGCGCCGAAGCCGGCGCTCCGAGCAACGACGAGGACCGAGACGTTCGAGACGGCGATCCGCGACGCGGAGCAAGAGGTCGTCGCGCTCGAGCGGGAGGTGGCGGCCGAGGCCGGCATCGTGCGCGGCGCGCGCGGCAGGCTGGGCGACATCGCCTTCGCCCGGATCGAACAGCACGTCGCGCACCTGGAAGACGGGCTGGCGGGCAGAGGCGCTGCCGAGGAGCCGGCGCCGCCCCTCCGCATGTTCACCGTCGCGATGAAGGCGGCGGAGGCGATCGACGAGGCGTCGCTGGTGGCGGCCGGTGGAAGCCTGCGGCGCATCGACGGCATGTGCGAGGCGGTCGCCGAAGCCGTCTACCTCGACCACGCCTTCCGGGGCAGCGGACGCGCCGCCGCGCTGGACGCCGTGTTTCGCGAGCTCGACTGGCAGCGGCGCCACCTGCGGGCGCTGACGATCTAGATGGGGACCCTCAAAGGGCCCCAAGCCCCCCCGCGATGGTCCGCGGCGAGCAAAGCTCGCCGGCTCCCCACGCGATAGGGTTCATCTTGGCGGCAGCGCCACCATCAACACGTTCAGGCACATCTCATTGCGCGTGCCCCAGCCCGGCAGCACGGGCGCCGTGTCGGATCGGGTGTCGTATTCGCACGTGACCTGAACCTGGCTGGTGGGCGTCATCGGAATCGGCGTCTTGTAGAAGTAGAACTCCTGCCAGTGGAAGTCCCAGTTCTCGAGGCGGGACGCGCAGGACGACCCGATGCGCATCTCCTGCCGGAGCCCGCGCCCGTGCATGTGCGGCATCACGGCCACCAGATCGACGGACGGCACACCGTCGATGCCAATCTGGCGCCCGGTGCGCGTCCAGCTGTAGGCGACGTTGGCCTGACCGGCCGCGAGCGAGTCTGGGGTCGCGCTGGCGAGCGAGTCCAGGAACGGATCGGGCAGCGAGAACGCGATCTCGCGATTCACGCTGTCCGCGAAGCGCAGGTGGACCTTCGTGCTGTCGCTCTTGCCCGCGGAGGACGGCTCCGCGAGGTTGTAGTGGACCTGGATCACCAGCTTGTCGGTCGCCTTGATCGGAACGCCCATGCCGGTCGGGTACTCAACGATTCCCTGACCGGGCGCCCAGGTCACGGGCACGCCCGACGCGTCGATGCCGTCGCCCGCGCCGCCGAAGCAGGGCCAGCCGAGGCGGTCGGGGGTGGCATCGTCCAGCGCCTGCATGATCGCGGCGTTGGTGCGCTGGCCCTGGCCGGGCGCCGCCGGATCGATGACGAACGCGAGCACGTGATGGACGATCGACGCATCGCCGGGCGTGACGGCGTACCCGGTGAGGAACCGGTTCGCGGTCACCGGCGCGTCGAGCTGGAAGCAGCGGTACTCGTCGTGCTCGGCGAGCGCGCCGCCCTGCTCGACCGGGGAGAACAGCGGCGTGGTGACGTCGACGGCGCCCGCCAGCATCGGCTGCGGCGGCAGCGTCAGCGTCACCGGCGTCCCCTCGGGCGCGCCGCCGTCGACCCACGCCGCGACGATCGCCTTCTGGGCGGCGGTCAGCGTGACGTCGTCCTGGAACGACTGGCAGCTGCCGTCGTTGACCATGAAGTAGGGCGGCATCGTGCCTTCCGCGACGCGCGCCTTCTCCAGCTCGGCGTAGTTCTTCGCGTCGGCGTAGTTGTCGAGGCGGAAGGGCGCGATCCCGCCCTCCTGATGGCAGCGGACGCACTTCGTGTTGTAGATCGGCGCCACGTCTTGCCAGAACATGACCTCACCCGGCACGGGCGGGTTCGTGCCGCCCCCGCCGCCGCCGCAGGCGGCGAGGCCGAGGGGCAGAGACACAATCGCGATCACACCGAGTCGGCTCATGGCGAGCTCCTTTCGCGGTGTGACAGCGTAGCGCGGGCCTCCGTTGCCCGCCCGCTGATCTAACCAGCGGCGATCACGGGTTGGTGACGATCACGTTGTCCCAGCTCACGTCGCTGCGGTCGACCAGCAGGGCGACCTGGCCCGAAGCGAACTGGGGATCGGTGGTCGTGATCTGGACGACGCCGTCGACGGATAGGGTAAGCGTCGAGCCCTTCAGCTCCAGCTTGAGCGTGTACCACTTGCCGAGCTCGATCGGATACGGCACCCGGGCGATCTCGCTGCTGGTGCCGGCGACCTTCTTCCGCACCTGGACCTCGAACGGTGTGCCGTTGTAAATCGCGGCGCCGTACCAGTTGCTGGAGTCGGTGAATCGGCCCGCGAGGTAGATGCGCCGGCCCAGGTCCATCGCGTTCACCTTCACCTTTGCCTGGACGCTGTATTCGCCCCAACCGACCTGACCCGCGAGGGCGCGCGCTTCGTTGCCGCCGTTGATGCAATTGAGGACGTTGCTGTTGGTGACGTCGGTGCCGCCGTCCGCGCCGTCCACGATGACGCTGCAGGTGCCCTGCGTGAAGGTCCACTTGGCGGCGCCGCTCTCGAAGTCGTCCATGAACAGCGTGCCTTCCGGCGTGACGACGATCGGGTTGGCACCGCCGGTCCCGGTGGCGCTGCCGCCGGTTCCCGTGGCGCCGGCCGTGCCGCCGCCGCCCGTGCCCGCGGTGCCCGACGTGCCGGCCGTGCCCGGGTTCGGGTTCGTGGCGCTGTTCGAGCCGCAGCCCATGGTGGATAGACCGACCAGACCGAATAGACCTAAGAGACCGAAAACACTGCGCGTGATGAGATTTGTCATGATGATGCCCGACAGGTGTTTCCAGGGGCTTGGTGCGGCTCACCCGGTGGTACGCTCCCCTCATGTCGCCCCGTCCCGCCGCGCTGGTCGCGCTCGGTGTGCTGCTGGCAGCGTGCGGGGAGTCCACGCTCGGGCCGCCCACGGGAGGGGAGCCCACCACGGCATCGATCTGGAACGCGTCCAGCAAGAGCATCGACGTTTCGTGTTTTGGATACTGGATCGGTTCGACGCGCTTCGTGGCGCGGCGTGATCAGCTGTCGGCGGCGCAGCTCGACATGCTGTCGAACCTGAAGGTCATCGACCCCACCGGGGCGGGCTGCGCCGAGGACGGCATCGGCTGTGGGCTGTCGGTAGGGCAGGGCGACGGCAGCACGACGACGATGGATGCCTTCCAGCTGGATTTCGTTTGCGGCGAGCCGCGCAAGATCGTGTCGTTCGAGTCCTTCGAGCCGTTTCGGCAAAGCCTCGGCTGCAAGTACGCGAAGGGATCAGGCTCCATCGTGACGGCCGACGAGCGCTGCTTCAACGGACTGTTCACGTCGGGCCAGGGCGATCCGATCTCGGTCGGCTTGCAGATCGGCGACACGACCCGGACCCACCACATCGAGCTGGTTGAATGCGCGCAGCCGGGCCGCATCGGGAAGCTGTCGTTCTCGCTGCTGGACAGCGACGGGACGACGGTCCTGGGGTCCAGCAGCGTCCCCGCGGACCCGGGCGCGAATGGTACCTGCGCGGCCCTCGAGCTGACCTTCCCGCACCCCGGCACGTTCGACCTCCAGATCGCGACGGAGGCCGGCCTGTTGCCCGCCGGCGACCTGTACCTCCGGCTCTACTGAGCGCGCTCAGCGCGCGCGCGATTGTCCGGTGGCGTGGGCGCGCTGGAAACGCGCGCTGTACGCCAGCTGGCTGCGGCTGCGCCCGAGGAAGCTGCGGGTCCACTGAAGCATCGCCGCGAAGCGATTGGCGAAGCCGGTGAGGAACGTGATGTGAACGACCAGCCAGGCCAGCCAGCCCAGCAGTCCGCTGAGGCGGAGGCCCTTGAGGCTGACGATCGCGCGAAAGCGTCCGACGGTCGCCATGCTGCCGACGTCGCGGTACTTGAAGGCTGGCGGTCCTCCGGGCTTCCCGGCGACGAAGCGGCGAATGGCCCGCGCGGCGTGTAGCCCTTGTTGCATGGCCACCTCGGCGACGCCCGGGAGCTTGTCGAGGCTGACCATGTCGCCGATCGCGAACACGTCGGGGTGGTTGGGGAGCGTGCAGTCCGGGTTCACTTCGATCCGTCCGGCGCGATCCTGGATCGCTCCGGACGCGGCGGCGAGCATGCCCGCCACCGGGGAGGCCTGCACGCCGGCCGCCCAGATCACGGTGCGCGCATCGATCCGCTCGGAGCCGCCCCCGGGGCTCTGCACGACGACCGCCTCCTCGTCGACCGCCGTGACCCGCACGCCCATGCGCAGCTCGACGCCCATCGCCGCGAGCTCGCGCGAGGCGATCGCCGACAGCCGGTCGCCAAACTGCCGCAACGGCTCGGGGCCCGCGTCGAGCAACACGACACGAACCTTGCTGGGATCGATCCGCCTGAAGCTGGTGCCGAGCGCGCGCTGGGCGAGCTCGCGGACTTGCCCGGCGATCTCGACGCCGGTCGGACCGGCGCCGACGATCGCCACCGTCAGCCAGCCGGCGCGTTGTTTGGGATCGTCGCTGAGCTCGGCCATCTCCAGGGCCTGCAGCAGCTGCCCGCGCAGGCGCAGCGCATCGGCGAGGGTCTTCATGCCGGGCGCGTGGGTGGCCAGCTCGTCGTGGCCGAAGTAGGAGAGGCCGGCGCCCGCGGCGACGATCAGGCTGTCGTACGGAACGGCGATCGGCGCGCCGTCAGGCCGCTGGGCACGCACGATCCGCGCCTGGAGGTCGAAGCCGGTGACCTCGGCGAGCAGGACCGCCGCGTTGCCCTGGTTCCGGAGGACGTGCCGCAGCGACGGAGCGATCTGCCCCTCCGAAAGAATGCCTGTCGCGACCTGGTAGAGCAGGGGCTGGAACAGGTGATGGGGCTGGCGATCGATGAGGGTGACGTCGACCGGCGACCAGCCGAGCGCGCGGGTCGCGAACAGGCCGCCGAAGCCTCCGCCCACGACCACCACCCGATGGCGCGGGGCGCGTTCCCGACCGGCCACGACGGCGCCCTCCTGCAATCGATTGCGCTGGTCGAGCGTGAACAGCAGCACCAGCGCCGGCACGACGGTGACGCCCGCGATCAGGAACACGACCACCAGCCAGCCGAGCGTGCGGGGCGCGCCGGCCGCGTCGGCGATCGTCAGCGAGCCCGGCAGCAGGTAGGGGTACTGGGCGACGCCCCAGCCGGCGAGGAGGGCCAGCACCGCGCCCGCTGCCAGGACGCGCGTGCCGCGGGCGGCCCGCCGGGCGAGCAGGACGATCGTCGCGACGCCGCAGATCCCCGAGATGATGACGAATGGCAGCCCCTCCCGTACGAGGCCGTGAAACACCAGCAGGGCGTCGCCGCGAAGGACGAACAGGCCGGCGATCGCGATGAGCCCGGTGGCGACGCCGCTGCCGATCGCCCGCCGCCGGAAGTAGGTCTCCAGCCCCTCGTCGAGGGTCCGGCGCGCATCGACGACGAGAAACACCGCCGTCAGGAACGCCGCACACGCCACCGCCAGCACGCCGACCAGGAACGACGTCGGCCCGAACCACGGGCCGCCCGGGACCCTGCCGGAGGCGACGGCGCCGAAGCTCGCGCCCAGGAAGAACGGCGTCAGGATCGACGACAGCGCGAAGACGGCGCCGAACACCCGGCGGCCGGTCAGCGCCCGGATCGCCTTGTGAAACACGAACCCGGACCCGCGCAACACGATGCCCGCGGCGGCGAGCGACATTGGCACGATGAGCGTCGACATGATCGAAGCGAACGCCTGCGGGAACCCGGTCCAGAGCACGACCAGCGCGAAGATCAGCCAGACGTTGTTCGCCTCCCACACCGGCGCCATCGCGTGATCGATCAGCGCGCGCGGGCGGGCCCCGCGCCGCGCGCCCCCGGCCGTCAGGTCCCAGAAGCCGGCGCCGTAGTCGGCCCCGCCCAGCACGGCGTAGGTGGCGACGCCGAGCCACAGGATCAGCGCGACAACGGTGCTCATGAAGGCCTCTGGTCGGTGGTGGCCGGCGATGCCGGCGGTGCGTGGATCGCCGGGGGACCGGGGAGCACCAGCGGACCGCGCGGCGCGTACGGTCCGGGAAGCGTGTCGCTTGGCTGCGCGCTGGTGCGCCAGCGGCGCGCCATCGCGCGCAGAACGAAGATCAGCGCGGTCCCGATCGCCGCGTAGATCGCGACGACGGCCGCGAACGATCCCCAGATCCCGGTGGCGTGCGTGACGGCGTCGGCGGTGCGCAAGGTCCCGTAGACGACCCAGGGCTGGCGCCCGACCTCGGTCGTGACCCAGCCGGCCTCCAGCGCCAGCATGGCCAGTGGGGCGGCGACGACCGCGGCGCGGAGGAACCAGCGCGAGCCCGGCAGGTCTCGCTTGCGCAACCAGGCGACCACGAACCACAGCGCCAGCAGCGACAGGGCGCTCGCGGCGCCGACCATCACGTCGAACGCCAGGTGGACGATGGTGGAGGGCGGCCGATCGGCGGGGGCGACCGCGTTCATGCCGACGATCTTCGTGTCGGCGCTGAATCCGGTCAGGAACGACGCCAGGTCGGGGATCGGGATGCCGCCGGTCGGGACGCCGTCTTTCATGTGGCCGCCGAGGCGCTCGGGCACGTGGGTCGCGGTCTCGGCCACCATCTCGATCGCGGCGAACTTGATCGGCTGCAGGCGCACGACCTCGCGCATCGCGCGGTCACCCACCAGCATCTGCAGCGGGATCGCGAGCGCCGCGATGGTGAACGGGATCAGGAAGCCGAGGCGGTGCAGGCGATCGCGGCGGCCCCTGAGCATCCCCACCGCGTAGACCGCCGCGACCACGAAGCCGGCGACGAGCAGGGCCGCGAGGATGAAGTGACTGAGCTCGTGGGGCAGGGCGGGATTGAAGATCGCCGCCCAGGGATCGACCGCGGTCACCTTCCCGGCCGCGTCGAGCTGGAAGCCGCGCGGCGTGTTCATCCAGGAGTTCGCCGAGATGATGGAGAAGGCGCCCAGCAGCGCGAAGAACGGGAGCGGGGCGCCGAGCCACAGGTGCACGCGGGGGTTCAGGCGATCCCAGCCGAAGACGTAGATCGCGACGAAGATCGCCTCGAGGAAAAACGCGAGCCCCTCGATCGCGAACGGCAACCCGAACACATCGCCGAACCGCCCCAGCAAGCCCGGCCACAGCAGACCCATCTCGAACGAGAGCACCGTGCCGGTCACGGCGCCGACCGCGAAGGTCACGCCCATCACCTGCGACCAGCGGCGCGCCAGCCGGAGGGCCGCCTCGTCGCGGTGGCGGAGGCCGTACGCGTTCGCGATCAGCGCGAACAGCGGCAGGCAGAGACCGAACGGCACGAGCAGGATGTGGAACCCGAGCGTGAAAGCCATCTGGCTGCGCGCGGCCAGCAGGTTGCTCGCCACGGTCGCGGCGTCGGTCACGTTTGCCTCCAGGATCTCTTTCGCCCGCCGGGTCGGTGCATCACGCCGCTCAACATGAGGTTCCGCAACGCGACCGCAACGGAGGTCAGCCCACGATCAGCCCGGGGCTGATTCGCGATCGCATCAGGTGACGGGCGATCGGCCGTGGTCGCAGGTTGGAGATCAGCGGCGCTTCGTTCCCCGCGCCCCAACCAGGGAGTTCACTCATGCGTGCAGTCGCGATGTTTCCGAAGGAGAAGGTGATCAAGGTCGTGGACCGGCCGGCACCGACGATCGAGCGCGACCGACAGGTGCGGCTCCGGATGCTGGAGGTCGGCGTGTGCGGGACCGACCACGAGATCGCGCGCTTCGAATACGGCATTCCGCCCGCGGGGGAGCCGTATCTCGTGATGGGGCACGAGTCGCTGGCCGAGGTGCTCGAGGTGCGGAACGGTTCGAAGCTGAAGCCGGGAGACCTGGTGGTGACGACGGTGCGCCGCTCCTGCGGTGACGCCGCCTGCCGCCCCTGTCACCACGACCGGCCGGACTTCTGCATGACGGGCAACTACACGGAGCGCGGCATCAAGGGGCGCCACGGCTTCATGACCGACGAGGTGATCGACGACGACAAGAACATGCACGTGGTGCCGCGATCGCTCGCCGACATCGCCGTGCTGACCGAGCCGCTCACGATCGCCGAGAAGGGGCTGATCGAGCTCGACTCGATCCTGACGCGCATGCCCTGGGTCGATCCCGTCAAGGCGGAGTCGCGGGGCCTGAACGCGGTGGTGCTGGGCGCGGGCCCGGTGGGCCTGCTGGGCGCGCTGGCGCTGCTGGTGCGCGGCTTCAAGACCTTTGTCTACTCGCGCGAGGCCGCCTCCAGCGAGCGGGCCGCCTGGGTCGAGAAGGTGGGCGCGCAGTACATCTGCTCGAGCGATCTTCCGGTCGGCGATCTGAAAAAGCGTGTCGGCAACGTGGATCTCATCTACGAGGCGACGGGTTCGGCGGCCCTCGCCTTCGCGGCCATGCCCGCGATCGGCGTCAACGGCGTCTTCATCTTCACGGGCGTTCCGGGTCACAAGACCCCGGTGGAGCTGAACGGACAGAAGATCATGCGCGACCTGGTCCTCGGGAATCAGGTCCTCTACGGCACGGTCAACGCCGGTCCTCCGTCGTTCGACCACGCCATCGCCGATCTGGCGAAGTTCGAGGCGCGGTGGCCGGAGCAGGTCCGGGCGCTCATCACCGGTCACTACGCGCCCGAGCAGATCACCGAGGTGCTGGCCGGCGAGCCGGGGGCGATCAAGGCGGTGATCCGATTCGCAACACCGAGCGCCGCCAAGGCGGCGGCTCCGACGGGAGGAGGGAAGACCCGTGGCTGAAGCGTATGACGTCATCATCATCGGCACGGGCGCGGGCGGCGGCACCCTGGCCGTCGAGCTGGCGCCCACCGGCAAGCGCATCCTGTTGCTCGAACGCGGCGGGTGGCTGCCGCGCGAGCGGCAAAACTGGGACGTCGGCGAAGTGTTCGTCGAGAACCGCTACATCTCGAAGGACACCTGGTACGACAAGGACGGCAAGCCGTTCCAGCCCGGCGGACACTACTTCGTCGGGGGCGCGACCAAGATGTACGGCGCCGCGCTCTACCGCCTCCGCGAGCGGGACTTCGGCGAGCTGCGCCACCATGACGGGATCTCGCCCGCCTGGCCACTCTCGTACGCCGACATGGAGCCCTATTACACGCGCGCCGAGAACCTGTACCAGGTCCACGGCGCGCGCGGCGAGGATCCCACCGAGCCGCCGGCCAGCGGACCCTATCCCCATCCGGCGGTATCGCACGAGCCGCGCATCCAGCAGCTGAGCGACGATCTGGCGAAGGCCGGCTTCCGTCCTTTTCATTCACCGTGCGGCATCATGCTGAACGAGGGGAACATGCCGTTCTCGAAGTGCATCCGCTGCATGGACTGCGACGGGTTTCCTTGCCTGGTCCACGCCAAGGCCGACGCGGAGGTGATCGGGGTGCGGCCCGCGATGCAATTCCCCAACGTCACGCTGCTGACCAACGCGCGCGCGACGCGGCTGGTGACCAACGCAGCCGGCACCGCGGTCACCGAGGTGATTGTCGAACGCGACGGCAAGACGGAGCGTTACCAGGGCGGGGTCGTCGTGGTGTCCTGTGGCGCCGCAAACTCTGCCCACCTGCTGCTCGCGTCGGGCAGCGACAAGCACCCGCGCGGCCTCGCCAACGGTTCTGATCAGGTGGGCCGCAACTACATGTGCCACAACAACACCGCGGTCCTCGCGGTGTCGAAGGAGCCGAACCCGACGCGCTACCAGAAGACGCTGGGTCTCAACGACTTCTACTTCAGCGGACCGGGGGCCGACTTTCCGCTCGGCAACCTCCAGATGCTGGGCAAGTCGCAGGCGCCGATGTTCCGGGGCGAAAACAAGATGGCCAAGCTGGCACCGCTGTGGACGCTGGAGAAGATGGCCCTCCACGCGCTCGACTTCTGGCTGTGCACGGAGGACCTGCCGAAGGCCGAGAACCGCGTCACGATGGAGCGCGACGGCGGCCTCCGTCTCAGCTACACGAAGACCAACCAGGTCCCGGCGAAGATGCT
>Ga0111539_10011517_pt1 | contig 11098 bp, 11 predicted proteins | sample RhiMethybrSRZTD1_FD_79667 | JGI IMG/M metagenome (GOLD analysis project Ga0111539, IMG submission 79667) | Populus rhizosphere microbial communities from Tennessee, USA - Rhizosphere MetaG P. TD hybrid SRZTD1 (version 2) (version 2) | ecosystem: Host-associated > Plants > Roots > Rhizosphere >... | reverse complement strand
ATCGCGAGAGCCCTTGAGGAACTTCGCGAGCGACGACGCCTCCTTGAACGTGTCGAGGAAGCCGGGATCGCTGCCGGACACGAGCAACCCCGATCCGGTCGCTCCCTTCCGAAGCTGCTCCCACTCCTCCTCGGTGAAGTCCTGCTTGCCTGCCATGTCGACACCTTAGATACCCGCGACTGTCGACGCGATGATCGAGATCCGAGGGCTCGGCCGGCGGGTTGTCGGCTCGTTGGCACGCCGGTGATCAGTGAGGAACGCCGTCGCCTTCACTCGGGCCGAAGCGGGCACGTTCCCTTCCGCCTTCTTCGGTTGGCGTCGAGCTCGACGGATCGCTGTCCCCGACCGGACGAGGGCTTGCGCAGTCATGTCTGTTGTCACAGAATCAGGGACGGGGGTACGGGGGCTTCTCCGGAGGTATTCGGCTCGAACTGGGACTGGAACCCAAGCGCGCTGAAGCGTCCGGGATGATCGGGTCGTCGTGCCCCCGCTTCAGCAGCAATGGCCACACCCGCACGAGTCGTCCGGGGACCCCGCGACCCGCGTTCACGATCTGGGAGAAGCGACCCGTTCCACGACCTCCACCGATCGTGAGTGCGCTGACGAGGCATGATCCTGCTCGCGCCCGTCGGAGCCCTTGTCGTCGTTTCGTCACCCTGCACGGGTTCCGACGGCCTGGGAGCACCTCGAAAGGCCTTCAGTCGTCCGGCCCTAGACTGGCCGCGTGCCCACGTGTCTGCGTTGCGGCTTCGAGGCGGAGCGGGCGTTCAGGTTCTGCCCCGAGTGCGGCGCGGAGGCGCCGACCGGACCGCCGGTGCTGGCGCAGCGAAAGACCGTCACCGTGCTCTTCTGCGACCTCGCCGGCTCGACGGCGCTCGGCGAAACCCTCGACCCGGAACGACTCCGAGAGTTGCTCGCCCGCTACTTCGAGCGCATGCGGGCAATCGTCGAGCTGCACGGCGGGACCGTCGAGAAGTTCATCGGCGACGCCGTGATGGCGGTCTTCGGCGTGCCCACGGTGCACGAGGACGACGCCCTGCGGGCGGTCCGCGCCGCGCGCGAGATGCGCGACGCCCTTCCGGCGCTCGGTCTCGAGGGCCGGATCGGCGTCATGACGGGCGAGGTCGTCACGGGGACGGAGGAGCGGCTGGCGACCGGTGACGCCGTCAACGTCGCGGCTCGCCTCGAGCAGGCGGCGACTCCCGGAGAGGTCCTGATCGGGGACCCGACGCTCGCGCTCGTTCGCGGGGCGGTCGACGTCGAGCCCGTCGAGCCGCTCGACCTCAAGGGCAAGGCCGAGCCCGTCGCCGCCCACCGCCTGCTGCGCGTCCACGACGCGCCGGAGCGGCGCCACGACGTGGCGTTCGTCGGCCGGCGGCGGGAGCTCGACATGCTTCGCGCCACCTGGGCGGGCGTCCGGGCCGATGCGCGGTGCGAGCTCGTCACGGTGGTCGGCACCGGCGGCGTCGGCAAGTCGCGGCTTGCCGCCGAGCTTCTCTCCTCGATCGACGCAACGGTTTTCCGCGGCCGATGCCTGCCGTACGGCGACGGCATCACGTACTGGCCCGTCGTCGGTGTCCTGAAGCAGCTGGACCTGATCCCGGACGAGCCTGCGGCGGCTGCCGCGATTCGATCCGTGCTCGGCCTGTCCGACGCCCAGACGTCCGCCGAGGAGATCGCCTGGGCGTTTCGCAAGACGCTCGAGCAGGCCGCCTCCTTCGCCCCGCTCGTGGTCGTGTTCGAGGACATCCAATGGGCGGAGGAGACGTTCCTCGACCTCGTCGAGCACGTCGCGCTCCTCTCGGCGGGCGCCCCGATCTTGCTTCTCTGTCTCGCCCGGCCCGAGCTCGGCGAGCTGCGACCGGGCTGGCCGGTGACGCTCCGGCTGGAGCCGCTCGCGGCCGCCGAGGTCGAGGAGCTCATCCCCGACCGCGTCGCGGGAGAGCTGCGCGAGCGGATCGCGCGCACCGCCGGGGGCAACCCCCTCTTCGTGCACGAGATGGTCGCGATGGCCGACGAGACCGAGGGCGAGGTGACGGTCCCGCCGACGTTGCGGGCGTTGCTCTCGGCGCGGATCGACCAGCTCGAGGCGACGGAACGGAGTGTGCTCGAGCGGGGCGCGATCGAAGGCGAGGTGTTCCATCGGGGCGCGGTGCAGGCGCTCTCGTCGACGGACTCGGTGACGCCGCGGCTCGCATCGCTCGTCCGCAAGGAGCTGATCCAGCCGGCTCCGCCGCCGCTCCCCGGCGAGGACGGCTTCCGCTTCCGTCACCTCCTGATCCGGGACGCGGCATACGAGGCGCTTCCGAAGGCCGTGCGCGCGGACCTCCACACCCGCCTCGCTCACTGGCTCGAGGAGCACGGAGCGGCGCTGGTCGAGCTCGAGGAGATCGTCGGATACCACCTCGAGCAGGCGTGCGCGTATCGCGCGGAGCTCGGGATCCCGGACGACGCGGGCCTCGCATCCGCCGTCCACGGACGGCTCGCCGCCGCCGGGCTTCGTGCGATGGCCCGTCAGGATTTCGGTGCCGCCACCCATCTCCTGGAGCGCGCCGCCGCGGCGCTGCCGGACCAGGTCGACGTTCGCCTCGAGCTTCTACGCACGACGGCGTTGCTCGAGACGGGGCGGGGCGACGACGCCCTCGAGCGCGCCGAGTCCCTGGCGCAACGGGCATCGGAGCTCGGCGATCGCATCGGGGAGCTGTGCGGCCTGCTCCAGGCGGGCATCATCCGAACGTACGTCGAACCGGAGGGGGAAACCGAGCGGCTGGCGTCGCTCGCGGATGAGGTGCTGCCGGAGATCCTGGCATCGGGTGACGACGTCGCGCTCTTTACCGTCCATCACGCCCGGGCGTCGTCCGCTTTCATCCGCGGCCGGATGGACACCGCCCTCCCGGCCTTCGAGCTCGCGGCATCCCACGCGACCCGCGCCGGCGTGCCGGTTGACCTGCTCGGGTGGCGCGCGGTCTGCCGCCTGTGCGGGCGGACGACCGTGTCGGACCTCCTCGAGTGGCTGGAGGAGGACGAGGTCTCCGGGTCGCGCGATCCGTTGTTCCAGGCCTCTCGGGCGACCGCGCACGCGATGTGCGGCCGATTCGACGTCGCGCGCGCGATCCTCGCGCGGACCCGGGCAGAGCTCGCCGAGCGCGGTGCGGAGCAGATGCTGGCCTCGATCACCGGTATCGAGTCGGTGATCGTCGAGCTGCTGGCCGACGACCCCGCCACCGCAGCGACGCTGGGAGCCGAGGGGTGCGCCCTCCTCGAGAAGCTCGGGGACGAGGGGTTCCTCTCGAGCGCCCTCGGGTACCAGGCGCGTGCGCTCTACGCGCTCGACCGGCTCGATGAGGCGCAGGCCTTCGCGACGCGTGCGGCGAACCACGGCGCCAGTGATGACGCCGCGAACCACATGATCTGGCGACCCGTCAGCGCGAAGCTACTGGCGCGCCGCGGCGATCACGCCGCTGCCGAGGAGCTCATGCGGGAAGCGCTCGCGATCGCAGAGTCGACGGACGACGTCAACGGCGAGGGCGACGTCTACGACGCTCTGTGCGAGGTGCTGCTGATGGGCGGAAAGCGCCGCGAGGCAGCCGACGCGCTCCGCCAGGCGCTGGCGCGCTTCGAGCGGAAGGGGAACCTCGTCTCGGCCGAGCGCGCACGGGAGCGGCTCCAGGAGATCCAGCCGGCGGGTCGCTAGCCACGGCTGCTTTCCCGGTCACATCCAGCACGCTGCTCCAGCCGATCCCGCACGGGTCGGGGCAAGCGCTTAACCGCGCCCGTGCTCGAGATGGGCTAGGGTGGTGGAACTGGCCCTGCGGCCAGAACCCCGGCCGAAAGCCCGCAATCTCCCAACGCGCTAGGGCGCGCGAGACGTAGGAGCCTAGGCGAACAGGATTCGACTTGCAGGGCCAGCACTCGTCTGGAGAGTGGTCTCGTCCGGCGTAGAATTCCGCAGTTGTGACGGCCGAGGAGGACATCGCCAGCGTCGCGGGGCAACTGGCGGAGCTCACCCGCACCGTCGCGGGGATGGAACGCCAGCTCAAGGCGATCAGCGAACGGGCGGACAGCCAGCAGCGGCGCGCCGACACGCAGCAGGCTCGCGCGGAAGCGCAGCAGGAGCGGATCGACCTCGCTGCGCGGGAGCTGGCGGACGTCAGCGAGCGCCTGCAAGCCGCGGCGAACGCACTCCGCGAATCGATCTGATCGTCCGTCCGGGAATCGCGTCAGCGTGCGAGAGCCGTTCGCGACGACCTCAGAACGCCGCGCCGCCTTCGTCCTCCCAGTCCTGTACGGCGGTCGAGCGTGCCTGGCCGCGCTCCGCTTCGATCCGCGCGGGCTCGTCAGAGGACGCGTGGACCTCGTGCGAACGCCGGTAGGCGCCGTAGGCGGTCAGTGCCTCGAGGTCGTGCCGGCGGCGCCCGGGGAAGTAGGCGGCGGAGAACGACTGCCAGTCGAGGCCATCCATCATCCGCGCCCTGCCCGCGACGACAGAGACGACATTCGCCACCGGGCGCTTCGTTTCGACGCCGCTGGTTCGCTGGGCCTCAACCCGCATGACGCCGCCCTGGCTCCGTGGGCCGATGGGTTCGATGGAGGTCGACCAGGCGCCAGTCCGTCCAGCCGGGCCGGATGAAGAAGCCGTTGAGACCGCGCCCCTCCTGGAACAGCGGCTGCGTGGCGAGCCGGAGCGAGCCCAGGACGATCATGCCGGCGAGGAGAGCACGAGGACCCGGGTCATCTTGCGCCAGTGGAGGAAGTTGGTCATTGCGGTCACCTCTTCCCGACCGGGCAGCCGAGCTGCCGATCGAATCGCTCGAACGAGTTCCCTGCGCCGCTCGGGCCAGGGAACAGCTGAAGAGGAGTGCTAAGCCTCGGCGGCTACGACGCTCGACCGGACGCTTACAGAGGATAGCCGAAACTTGTGCGATCTGTCACATTTTCGGATCATCGGCGACCACGCTCGTGCGATAGCGAGCGTAGAGGCGTGGGAGGGCCACGTTCGGCTCGACGAGGAACTCCGCGGGCTCGAGATCGATCCACCGGTATTCGTCCGGGGTGGCGAGTCGCCGAACGCCGGCGAATGCCTCCACGACGGCGACGGAAGGCTTGGGCGACCCGTCGGCCCGCCATAGGCCGAACGAGCGCTCGTGGACTGCGAGGTCGAGCGGCGGCGCTGCCCAGATGGCCGAGTCGTAGTCGGAGTAGCACCAGAGCATCGCGCCCACACAGCCTGCCCGCCGCAACGCTGCAAGCGCTCGTTCGGTGTAGGCCGCGGCAGCCTGCTCCTCGACGACGATGGCAGCATGTTGTCGCGTGAGGGCCTCGCCGGCCGGATCGCCCCGGCGATAGGTGGGCAGGCCGAACTCCGCGAACAAAAGGTCGCGCCGCCCGCCGCCGAGCCAGCGCGTGACGCCGGCCAGGAATGGCAGGACGTGCTCGTCCGTGGGGCCGTCCGCCCAACGGGCGTAGATGGGATAGCCGTGCATCGAGAGGACGTCGCATACCTCGGACGCCTCACGTGGCCCGAGCACGCGATCGTTCTCCACGTCCTCCATGTGCAAGCCGACGGTGACCCGTGCCTTCGGGTCGGCCGTGCGGATCGCCGAGACCATCCGTCGCAGCCACTCCCGCGCAGACGACCGGGTGGGCGGTATCACGCAGTTCGAGTTCTCGTTCCCGAGGTCCCACATCCACACGGCGTGGTGGCCGGCCAGAGCTCCGGCCGCCTCGGTCGCCAACGAGGCCTGCGCTCGGGCGATCACGGGATCCGAGTACCAGTTCCGCAACGCGCTTCCGTCGACCCTGCCGTCGGACACCACGCGGAAGCGATCGTCGCGATCGGTCCCTCCGAGCGCCCAGGCCGGAATCCAGTTCACTCCGCTCATGTGACCGGTGAAGAGAGTGGGTACGAGCGCGAGTCCGGATCCGGCTGCCAGATCCGCCACGGCGATCAGACGATCCAGCATGCCCCGGTCCACCTCGTCCGGGGCCGGTTGGAAGTCCGCCCAGGTAAGGAAGAGCCTGATCGAGTCGAGACCGCTCGCCGCGATCCGTGCGAAATCGACCGCGACCTCCCTGCGGTCGAAGTCCGACCACCACCCCATCGCCGTTCGAGCCGGCCAGTAGTTGACGCCGAGCCTGAACCGCTCGGTCGACGACCCGGCGTCAGCCAACGTTGCCTTCGCCTGCGCGTCGGGCGTGGTCGAGCGCTTTGACGCGGTGATAGAGCGCGAGATAGTCGTCGACCATGCGGTTGGCGTCGAAGCGGCGCTCGACCGAGGCGCGCACGAGCGTCCTGTCCATCGAGGCGGCCGCGCGCACGCCGTCGACCGCTTCCTCGAGTGAGCCGACCAGGAAGCCGTTCACGCCTTCGTGGACGATCTCGGGCATCGATCCGCGTGGATGGGCGATCACCGGCGTTCCACAGGCCATCGCTTCGACGACGCTGAAGCCGAACGGCTCGTCGAAGCTGACGAGGTGGAGGAGGGCGCGCGCTCCGGCGAGGAGCTCGCCGCGGCGATCCGGACCGACGGGGCCGACGTACGTGACCCGCTCTCCGTCGAGCCGGGGCTCGACGGATCGCTCGAAGTACTCGTGGTCCTGGACGATCCCCGCGATGATCAGCGGCAGCCCAGCCTTCTGGGCTACGTCGATCGCCTCGGCGGTCCCTTTGTCGGGATGGATCCTTCCGAAGAACAGGAGGTAGTCGCCCGGCCCGTCCCCCGGCTCGAACTCGTGCATGTCGATGCCGTGGTGAATCGTCGCGACGTAGTCGAGGCGCTCGTGCCGGTCTGAGTCGCTGATCGCGACGTAGTACCCGCTCGCGTTGTACTTCTCGAAGACGGGGACGATCTGCTCCGAGGAGAAGCCATGGATCGTGGTGACCACCGGCGTGTCGACCAGATCGCTGTAGGTGAGCGGCAGGAAGTCGAAGCTGTTGTGGATCACGTCGAAGTCTCCCGCTCGCTCGAACAGCGCCGAGATGTGGAGGGCCTCCCAGACCTTCGCCGACAGTCCCGGATCCTCCGAGTATCCGGTCGGCGCGGTCGCCACCAGGCGTGCCCCGGTCTCCGAGTCGGCCGTGGCGAACAGCGTCACGTCCACTCCCCGGCGAACCAGGCCCTCGGTCAGGAGCGACACGAACTGCTCCCACGGTCCGTAGTGACGCGGGGGTACGCGCCACGAGATCGGCGCGAGCATCGCTATGCGGAGCCCGTCGCGCGACGGGCTGGCGGCCGCAGCCCGCTCGTTGTCCGACACCTGCCTAGCGGTCTGATCGGGCCGCGACGTGCGCTGCCGTGCCGCCGCTTTGCGAGGCGGCGAGGGCCTCGATCTCGAGGCTCAATTCGCCGACGACCCGCTCGAGCCGGTCATTCCGTGCAATGAGCTCCGCGATCGCAACCTGTGTCCCCGTCGTGGACAGAATTGGTTGCCGACCCTTGTCCGACCCTGCCAACTCGTCGATGCGCGCTCGCAGAGCCTCGTCCAGGGTGTCCATTCGTACTCCTTTCGACTTCGAATGATACAAGCGAGGCAGGGCACGGCAGGGCGAGGGACGCGTGGTCGCGACGACGACGCCGGGTGGCGAACGACCTCTCAGAGAGGGCACGCCCCCGGGATCCGTGCGATACTCGACGCAGCGCGTTCGCCTTCCGCGGTCGCCGCCCGGTCCTCGAGCTCGACTTCTCGCCTGCCGAGGCTTTCGCGTCATGAATGCGAACGCAGACGAACTCAGCGACGAGGGAGGATGAACGTGAAGGGCGCGCAGAAACCCAAGAAGCTCGGCAAGAAGCCCGCGCAGAAGACGCTCAAGGAGCGACGGACCGCAAAGCGCGCCGCCGCGAAACATGCCAGCCGGTCGCTCGACGTCTGACCGACGCGGCGGGGACAGGCGGACGGAGGAGTAGGAGCTCTGGGTGCGCCCTGTCTGGCGGTACCCCGAAAGTCACCGACCGGAGATGTGAGGCCCGTCGGCGCGCATGCGCCGTGAGCGCACGATCACCGCGCTCTTGCGACGTGCGGCATGCCGCTACGCCGTCTCACCGCGGCGACCGGCGTGCTCCACTCTCGCCGGCGCGTCCGGGCCGTGCGTGAGGAACGAAACGAAGCCGACGGCGCCGGCCTCCGACCAGTCCCCGGTTGCGACCATCCGGCGCACGATCTCCCGGGGTTCCACCCCCGACTCGAGCAACTCCGTGATCTCCCCCGTGGGGAGTGACCGAGATGTTTCCACGTCTGCCCCACGGTAGCCGAGCGCGCCGCTGACGGAGGCGAGGGGTCGCGCACCGGGGCCAGGATCGTCCTCCGGGCTCCATGTCCTTGCGCCGTCGTCATCGCCCCGTGCCGAGATGGCCGCCCGCGCGGCATCCTCGAAGGGCGTCCGTCAGAGCGGCACGAAGGGGGCGCTTGCCCCGGATCCGCGCGATGCCCTCGATCATCTCCCGGTGTGCTCCACCACCGGTGCCGGCACCCTGATGCACTGGACCGACTCGAAAGAGCCCGCCGACGAACGGGACTGGCTCCAGCTCCAGAGCGGTTCGCGGTCGCTGACGCTCATGGACGTTCCGCCGCGATGCGCTCCGCCGCGGTGACGGGATCTCCGTCGACGAGCGTCGCCTCGATGCTGCGAGCCAGCCCCGCGGTGGCCCCGGCCCCGGCGAGCGCCAGCGGAACCGCTCGCGCGAGCTCGGTCAGCTCCGTCTTGGCCGCGCGCAGACGCTGTGGCGTCGTCGCCGAGATGACGACGAGGTCGGGCTCCACGTGCCCGACTGCGTCCCGAACGGTCGCGACGGGCGTGTCGGGGCCGAGGTACGCGATCGCCCAGCCGCGACCGGCGAGCACGAGTCCGAAGACGATGAGCGGGAGGTCGTGGAGCTCGCCGGGCGCGCAGGCGAGCAGGGCTGTCGGGCCCGAGCCGCGGCCCCAGCCTCGTGCGAGGCCGAGCAGGCGCCCTCGGAGGAGGTTACTCGCGTAGTGCTCCTGCGCGACCGATGCGTCGCCGCGCTGCCACCGCTCCCCGAGCTCCCGCAGGTAAACGAGGACGACGTCGCGTAGCACGGTCTCGAGCGTGAACGCCGCGAGCAGGCGATCCAGCACGGCGTTCGCGCCGGGCTCGTCGAGACGGTCGAGCGCGGCCCGTAGCTGACCCGCGAGCGGCGCGAGCCCCACGGACTGCAGCTGGTCGGCACCCCCGGCGCCGGTCTCCGCGAGGGCCAGCTGAGCTGCCTGCGCGGCGGAGACCCCGGCCTCCAGGTGTCGCTGCATCGAGCGGACGCGCTCCTCGTCGGCCACCGAGTACAGACGGAAACCGCCGTCCGAGCGGACCGGCTCGAGCAGCCCGTACCGCTGCTCCCAGGCGCGAAGCAGCTCGGGGGACACCCCGACCCGTTGGCTCAGCGCGCCGATGCGGAGGTGCGGCTCAGTCATGTCACAAGCCTATACGAATTCTCGACAGAATATTGACAAGCGCCTCCGGCAGCCGCTACTGTCTCCACACACTCTCTACAGACACTCTACAAGGAGGTGCACATGAAGAAGATCGACATCATCGCCGCGGTGCTGGTCGCCATCGGCGGTATCAACTGGGGTCTCATCGCGCTGGCCGAGTTCGATCTGGTCGCGACACTGGTCGGGCTCGAGTTCGGCGAGACCAACGCCGCGAGCCGGCTCGTGTACGGCCTCGTCGGCATCTCGGCCGTGTACCAGATCCTCCAGCAGCAGGCGATCCGCCGCCGCTGGAGCCGCGACCCCCGCGTCGTGACCGCCTGATGCGGCGCGCGTTGCAACGCCTTCACCCCCCCACGCCGACAGAGGAGAGAACCATGCCCCACTCCAACGCAATCTCGAGAAGGACGGTCGGAATCGCCGGTGCGGTCGGCGCAACGATCGCGGCCGTTCTCGCACTGGGATTCGCCAGCGCCCCGGCGACGGCTGCTCCGAACGCCCGGCAGAACATCGTCGGCACCGCCGCGAGCGCAGGGCAGTTCGACACGCTGCTCACCCTCGCGAAGAAGGCCGGCCTCGTGGGAGCGCTCTCGGGCTCCGGGCCCCTGACGGTCTTCGCGCCCACGGATGCCGCCTTCAAGTCGGTCCCGAAGGCGACGCTCGCCAACCTCGCAAACGACAAGGCAGCCCTCCGGCGAGTGCTCCTCTACCACGTCGTCAAGGGCAACGTCACCGCTGCTCGGGTCGTGAAGCTGCGCTCGGCGACGACGCTCGCGGGCCCGTCGATCGGGATCCGCGTCAGCGGTGGAAACGTGTTCCTCAACGGGTCGACGAAGGTCGTCAAGACCGACATCGCCGCGAGCAACGGCACCATCCACGTCATCAACAAGGTGCTCCTGCCGCCCGCGAAGTAGCGCCATCCTGCATCACGATGCGGCGGCGTTCGCCCGCCGCATCGTGGTGCCGAGGTGCCAGCCGCGGAGGTGAGAAAGCGGCGAGATGGTGCAACGACGCGCCTTCCGCCGACGGCGAGACTCGCGGCGGGCGCTGGACTACGGATCGACGTTGAAGCTGAGCATCATGCCGCTCTCGTGGTGCTCGGCGATGTGGCAGTGGGCCATCCAGCGGCCGGGGTTGGTGACGTCGAGAAGGATGTCGACGGTCTCGCCGGTGCGGACGAGCACGGTGTCCTTCCAGACGAGGTTCGGCTCGACCACGTCGTCGCGCGCGAGGATCAGGAACCGCCCTGCTCCGTGGACATGGAACGGATGCGGCATCGGATGGTCCGAGTCCATCTCGTTCACGAGCCGCAGCTTGACCTGGTCACCGACATGGAAGGTCCAGTCGATCTGGGCGTTCTCGGCGCCGGTGTCGCGATCGACGAGCTTCCAACGCACGTTCGCAGGCGTGGTTTGCCGGTTGACCTCGACCATGTCGTCTTCCCACTCGATCCCCTGCCCGGTGTCGTGAGCGTGCTCGGGCGCGCCGTGCTGATCGTGGTGGCCGTGCTCGCCCTGATGGACGTGGTCGTGATCCGGGTGTGCGGCGTGACCCTCTCCGGCCCTCCCCTCCTCGTGCTCGGGTTCGTGCCCGTGGCCGTGGTGATGCTCGTGACCATCCCCGCCGCGGGCCTCTACCAGGCTCGCCGCCAGGAGCT
>Ga0111539_10011514_pt1 | contig 11099 bp, 7 predicted proteins | sample RhiMethybrSRZTD1_FD_79667 | JGI IMG/M metagenome (GOLD analysis project Ga0111539, IMG submission 79667) | Populus rhizosphere microbial communities from Tennessee, USA - Rhizosphere MetaG P. TD hybrid SRZTD1 (version 2) (version 2) | ecosystem: Host-associated > Plants > Roots > Rhizosphere >... | reverse complement strand
CCCGTGCCTGTTCCGCTCGAAGCATTGAACTGTTCCACCGTGTCGTCCAAACCACCCGTTGCGCGCACCAGTGGCACCGTGCCGTAGCGCATGCTGTACATCTGATTCAACCCGCACGGTTCGTAATGCGAGGGCATGAGGAAGATATCGGCGCCCGCTTCGATCTGATGCGCCAGCGACTCAGCGGCGTAACCTTTGTAAATACCTACCTCGCGCGGATACCGATCGTGCCACTGCTGAAGAAAGTCTTCGTACTCTTTCGCGCCCGCGCCGAGCGCGATGAAAAACGCGCCCGTTTGAATAATCGACGGAGCGATCGCGCGAATCAGGTCATAACCTTTTTGCTTAACGAGCCGGGAGATGACGGCAATGATGGGACGACCCGGATCTTCCGGTAGTCCGAAGCGACGCAACAGGTCGATCTTGCACTCGATCTTGCCGGAAAGATCGTCGACAGAATAGTTCGCGGCGATATGCGGGTCCGTTTCCGGGTTCCAGATGGTGTAGTCGACGCCGTTTGCGATTCCCGCCAATCGATCGGCGCGCGATTTCAACAACCAATCGAGCCCGTGACCCTGATCGCGAGTTTGGATCTCGCGTGAGTAACGTGGACTGACGGTTGAAAGCGCGTCGGCGGCGATGATTCCGGCCTTCAACGCCGAGGCATTTCGCTCCAACATGAAGTCGTCGATCTCCGGCCGCTCGCCAAATCCCAACCACCAGAGATCGCCGGGGTCAAACAGACCCTGATAACCGACGTTGTGAAGCGAAAGCAACGTTCGTATTCGCCCATAAAACGGATCGTAATGACGACGAGCGCGCAGTTCCTGCATCGCAAAACCAGAAGGCCAGTCGTTTCCATTCACGACGTCAGGTTGCCAGTCGAGATGTTTTAGCAGTGCGAGCGCGGCGCGGGAGAAAAACGCGAAACGAATGTGATCGTCTTTGTAGCCGTAGATGTTGGGACGGCCGAAGAACTCGGGCGCGTCGAGAAGATACGCGGGCGCACCCGCCTCATGACTCAACACGAAACGAACGGCGTGGACTTGCCCACGCCACTCGACACGGATCCCTTCAATGGATTCTCCACTTAGAAATCCGCGATTGATTTTCTCGTAGAGTGGCAGAATGAGGCGGGCGTCGACGTCCTGTTGCTTTAGGGCTTTGGGTAAGGCGCCGGAAACATCAGCCAACCCGCCGGTCTTTGCAAAAGGCACGGCCTCGGAGGTCAGGATCGCGATCCGCATCCTAACTCTCTCTAACTCTGCATCGAGGCGAGAAACTCTGCGTTTGACTTGGTCTTCTCCAATCGCTCGAGCACGACTTCCATCTGCTCGACCGGCGACAGCGGGTTCAACACACGCCTCATCACCCAGATGCGATTCAGATCTTCCTTGCTGATCAGCAGTTCCTCTTTACGCGTGCCGGAACGCTGCAAGTCGATCGCGGGGAAGAGTCGTTTATCACTCAACCGGCGGTCAAGATGGATTTCAGAGTTACCAGTTCCCTTGAACTCTTCGAAGATCACGTCGTCCATGCGCGAACCGGTGTCGATTAGCGCGGTGGCGATGATCGTCAGCGATCCGCCTTCTTCGATGTTGCGGGCCGCGCCGAAGAAACGCTTCGGACGCTGGAGCGCGTTCGAATCGATACCGCCCGAGAGGATCTTGCCGCTCGGCGGAACGACGGCGTTGTGTGCGCGCGCGAGACGCGTGATTGAGTCGAGCAGAATGACAACGTCGCGTTTGTGCTCGACGAGTCGCTTGGCTTTCTCGATCACCATGTCGGCAACTTGCACGTGGCGTGTCGGCGGTTCGTCGAACGTCGACGAGATCACTTCGCCGTTCACCGACCGCTGCATGTCGGTGACTTCTTCCGGTCGCTCGTCGATCAGTAAAACGATGAGCGTTGTTTCCGGATGGTTATTGGTCACCGAGTTGGCGATGGTCTGCAGCAGCATCGTCTTACCGGTACGTGGCGGCGCGACAATCAGGCCGCGTTGACCTTTGCCGAGTGGCGTCACGAGATCGATGACGCGCGCCGAAAGGTTTTCTGAAGTCGTTTCCATCTTCAGTTGCTCTTCCGGGTACAGCGGCGTCAGATTGTCGAAGAAGACTTTCTCGCGCGCCTGATCGGGCGACTCGAAGTTGATTGCCTCGACCTTGATCAGCGCGAAGTAACGCTCGCCTTCTTTCGGCGGGCGGATCTGGCCGCTGACGGTGTCGCCGGTGCGCAAGTCAAACTTTCTAATCTGTGACGGCGAGACGTAAATGTCGTCCGGACCCGGCAGATAGTTGTACTCAGGCGCCCGGAGGAAGCCGAAACCATCCGGCAACGTTTCCAACACACCTTCAGAAAAGATGAGACCGCTCTTTTCTGTTTGGGCGGCGAGTACTTTGAAGATGAGCTCCTGCTTACGCATGCCCGTAGCGCCGGGCACATCCATGCTCTTGGCAATCTGCGTCAGCTTGGAGATGGACATCTCCTTGAGATCGGCCAGGTTGTGAAAGCCCTCGTTCTTACCGTCGCGGGCTTCTCTGGATTCTCGTTCGGGAGCTTCGGCGGTGGCGACAGTTGCGCCGCCGTCTTCCCCGTTAGCGTCGTTGTTCGCGCTCGATGATGCGCGACGTGTTCGTTGTGACATATCAGTTGTTCTCTAAACTTCTCTAAGCAGTCTCTGCGGTTTATCAATTACAGAAATGCGGATTATTGAATTGTGCGGTAGAGCGATGGACGTGGGTTGTCACCCTGCGCTCCCACTTCATTCGCGGGGCAATACTTCAGGTTCTCCTTAAACGGTGTAGTGCACTGTAACTCAACTTTGCGCGCGCGGCAAATTCAGTATCGCGTTTGATGCCACCCGCTCCATGCGCGTGGCCCAAAACAAATCAGGTTGACCAAAGGGGGCTGAGAGATTTCGGATTGCCGACTGTCGCTTCAGAATACAAGTTCAAAGTTCAAAAGCGCAAACATCGAATATGTTTACAGAAACTTCACACAGAGTTACTACACGACTACTACATTTCAATTGCGGTTCTAATTGCTCGCCATAGCTCGTCGCGACCGCGGCCGCTTTTGGCCGAGTAGGCCATTACGCTGTCGTCGTCGAGCACGTGTGCAATGTGCTTCAGATTTCTTGTCAACTCGTTGTGCGATAGCTTATCGGATTTTGTGGCAACTATTAATCGCGGCTTGTCGCTTTGCTCAAGCCACTCGTGAAGCTGCAAATCCTGTTTTGTGGGTTCGTGGCGCGAATCTACGATGTGAATTGATAGCACAAGCTGGCGGCGCTTGGCAAGATAAGTGGTGGCCATCTCGCCCCAGGTCGATTTTATATTCTTCGGTACCCGGGCGTACCCAAACCCCGGTAAATCGACGAACTTGAATTTGTCGTTGACGGAGAAGAAGTTAAGCGACTGCGTTCGTCCGGGCGTCGAAGAGGTGCGCGCCAGGCCCCGCACCGAAAGCAACGAGTTAATCAAACTCGATTTGCCGACATTTGACCGGCCGAGGAACGCAACCTCCGGCTGCGTATCCTGCGGCCAGTCGTCTTCCTTGAAAGCGCTCTTGATGAACTCCGCCTTTGTAACCTTCATAGGTGGAGCAGGTCTCCCGCAAAGGCGCAAAGGCGCAAAGAGAAGAAAGCTTCAGAAAGTCTTATGGTTTGACTTTGCGACTTTGCGCCTTTGCGGGAAACTGGTTTTTGATTAGTCGCCGGCGGCGACTGCCGCCTGCGCCGCATTCTTCTGTTTCCAGACTTCGATCAGCTTCGCCATGCGATCTCTGATGGCCGCGATCCGCTCCTCGTAATCAGGCACTTCTTTGACCGTCTTTTCCAAGTGCTTCAAAAACTGCGGCGCGCCCATGGCTTCGCGCAAGGCCGGGATGAACGGTTCCATCTTGGCGTAAACGAAAAGGTGCTCGCCGTTGGCGTCGTTGAACATCTCCGCGTCGATCGCGCCATTGTTCACGAGCGAACAGGCCATGTCCCAGTAAGAAACGACCATGCGATACAATCCGCTCTTGTCGCTGGTCAGAACTTCCACAAAATCCTGCGGGGTCTTTGGGTCGAACGTGAAAAACCAGTTGCGCGCGTCGCGCATTGTCTTCTCACGGCGAAGATCGTAAAGCTTCAAAATCAGGTCAGCATCTTTTGATTTGCCCATGTAGTTCTCCTTTGGTTAATTGCAGACAGATCGGTGTTGTTCGTGTGAGAGTCACGAACAACACAGAAATAATTCAGAAATAATCTAGCTGGTCTGAATACCTTGCGAAGGCTGCTCGGTAGTCCACAGGGGCGGAGCTTCGTCGGTCGCCGCGGTAGGAACCGAGTCTTCGAGTGCGAGCGACAGCACTTCATCAATCGTTTCGACGAGATTGATGGTCATTACTTCGCGCACCTCTTCTGGCACTTCGACTAAGTCTTTCTCATTGTCCTTGGGCAAGATGATTGTATCGATGCCGAACCGATGGGCGGCAAGAAGTTTTTCTTTCACTCCGCCGATCGGCAGCACCTTGCCTCGCAACGTGATTTCGCCGGTCATCGCGACGTTCCTCTTAACCGGAACGTGCGCCAGCGCTGACGCCATGGCGGTTGCCATCGTGATGCCCGCCGACGGTCCGTCCTTGGGAATCGCGCCCTCGGGAATGTGAATGTGCAGATCGCGTTTGCGAATGAAGTCGAGACTCATCGCCAAACGTTCGGCCCGCGCGCGGATACACGTCAGCGCCGCCTGCGCTGATTCCTGCATCACGTCGCCGAGTTTGCCGGTGAGCGTGACGCCGCCGCGTCCTTTGACGAGCGTCGCTTCGATTTGCAGCACTTCGCCGCCGATCTCGGTCCACGCCAATCCAGTAGCGAGTCCGATCTCACTGTTTGCGGCAATACCTTGCTGGCGAAACTTGATTGGACCAAGCATCTCGCGCACGCGGGTGGCGTCGATCGAGTCTTTCACGTTCTCGGTAGGCGGTTCGGAAACGAACTTGCGCGCGAGTTTGCGGCAGCACGATCCGATTTCACGTTCGAGATTGCGAACGCCCGCTTCGCGAGTGTAGTGACGAATCACTTCGAGAATGCCTTCGTCAGTAAAGTCGAATTGCTCCGGCTTCAGTCCGTTGCCTTCGGCTTGCTTCAGCACGAGATGGCGCTTGGCGATCTCGAGTTTTTCACGCTCGGTGTAACCCGATAGCCGCAGGATCTCGAGCCGGTCTTGCAACGCCGGCGGGATGGTGTGCAGCACGTTCGCCGTAGCGATGAAAAACACTTTCGAGAGATCGTACTCGACGTCGAGATAGTGATCCTGGAACGTGTGGTTCTGTTCCGGATCGAGTACTTCGAGAAGCGCGGCACTCGGATCGCCGCGGAAGTCCGCGCCGAGCTTGTCGACTTCGTCGAGCAGCAAGACCGGATTCACCGAGCCGGCTTTCTTCATCATCTGGATGATCTGACCGGGCAGGGCGCCGATGTAAGTGCGACGATGTCCGCGAATCTCAGCTTCGTCGCGCACGCCTCCTAACGAGAGGCGGACAAACTTGCGACCAGTAGCTCGCGCGATCGATTTACCCAGACTCGTCTTGCCCACGCCTGGCGGGCCGACGAAACAGAGGATCGATCCCTTGGGGTTCTTCACGAGCTGGCGAACAGCGAGATACTCGAGGATGCGCTCTTTGATCTTCTCCAGACCAAAGTGATCTTCGTTGAGCACCTCTTCCGCTTTCGCGAGGTCTTTGATCTCTTTCGACTTCTGTTTCCACGGCACGCTGATCAGCCAGTCGATGTACGTGCGGGAAACGGTGCCTTCGGCAGACATCGGCGGCATGGCTTCGAGACGATGCAGTTCCTGCATGGCCTTTTCCTTGGCCTCGTCCGTCATGCCGGCTTCTTCGATCTTTTTCTTCAGCTCTTCGAGTTCGGCCTTCTCGTCTTTGCGGCCGAGCTCCTTGTGAATCGCTTTGATCTGCTCGTTGAGGTAGTACTCTTTTTGCGCCTTCTCCATCTGGCGCTTGACGCGCGTTTGGATCGTGCGATCGAGTTGACGTTTCTCGATCTCCGTTTCGAGCAGTTCGATCAGACGTTGGAGACGTGCTTGCGTCGAGAAGATCTCGAGCAGTCCCTGTTTGTCTTCGACTGAGATTCTGAGTTGCGATGCCAATGCGTCCGCGAGGTGCGAAGGCTCCTGGTTGCGCAACGCGGTTTGCAGCGCATCGGTTTGCGTGTCAGGCGCCAGGCGAAGATGCTGCTCGACGAGCTGCCCGACCTTTTGAATCAGCGCATCGAGACGAGTGCCTTCTTCGTTCACGATCGGCGCACGACGTACGAGCGCCATGAACGCTCCTTCGGCGTTCTCGACACGCACCGTGGTGGCGCGTTCGCGTCCCTCGACGACGACTTTTATCTGCCCGTTGTCCTGTTTCTGGGACTGGAGAATCCGTCCCAGGGTGCCCACTCCATAAATCTGATCGGGAGTCGGCTCGTCAACGGTGGCGTCGTGCTGAGTGGCTAAGAATATAGTGCGATCGGTCGCCAAAGCCTGTTCGAGTGCCCGGACGGATCCGGCCCGGCCAATCTTGAAGGCGACTTTGGTGAACGGAAATATGACGACGTCGCGAATCGGCACCATCGGGTACCACGCTACGTCTGCTGGGGGTCTGTCTGAGTATTCTTCCATGGTTTGAAACAGCTTTTCTGGGGAGTCTTTGCAGCAAAGACGAGCCGTTTGGAGTGTCGTCTCGCCTCATTTGAAAAGAGGGCTAATTGTAAAACATTTCCTGTAGGGGCGCTACTTTCATGCTAGATGGAAAAACAGGGACTATAACCGGCTTAGGCTGCCGCACCGTCGATTCCGGTAAGGCCCTCGCCGGGGACCGCCCGGCGCCGTTCGACCATCTCACTGGTAATAACGAATTCTTTAACGCGTTTTTGCGAAGGAAGGGTGTACATGGCGTCAAGCAGCAGCTCTTCCAGGATCATCATCAGGCCGCGCGCGCCGACTTTTCTCTCGACCGCCTGTCGCGCGACAGCCTTGAGCGCGTCTTCTGTGAACTTCAACTTGACGTTGTCGAAGTCGAATTTCTTCTGGTACTGCTTGACCAAAGCGTTCTTTGGCTCGGTAAGTATTTTGATGAGTGCGCCCTCGTCGAGCTCGTGCAGCACGCCGCAAACGGGCAGGCGTCCGACAAACTCCGGGATCAATCCGAATCTGATCAAGTCTTCAGGTTGCACTTGTGCGAGCGCCTCGGCGTGACGATGACTACCCGACTTCACCTCGGCGTGGAAACCCAACGACTTGTTGCGCAGCCGGCGTTCGATGACTTTTTCGAGTCCGACAAACGCACCGCCGCAGAGAAAGAGAATGTTTGTAGTGTCGACAGGGAAGAACTCCTGATGGGGGTGCTTGCGTCCGCCTTGCGGTGGAACGTTCGCTACGGTGCCTTCGAGGATCTTCAGTAGTGCCTGTTGCACACCTTCACCGGACACGTCGCGAGTGATCGAAGGGTTCTCGTCCTTGCGACAGATCTTGTCGACTTCGTCGATATAAATAATGCCTTGTTGCGCGCGTTCGACGTCGCCGTTCGCGGCTTGGAGAAGCTTGAGAATGATGTTCTCGACGTCTTCACCGACGTAACCGGCTTCGGTGAGTGTCGTCGCATCGACGATCGTGAACGGGACGCTCAACATGCGCGCGAGTGTTTGCGCGAGGAGCGTCTTGCCGGTTCCGGTCGGTCCGATCAAAAGGATGTTGGCTTTTTGAATCTCGACGTCGGAACGACGGCGGCCGAGCTCGATGCGTTTGTAGTGTTGATAAACAGCGACGGCCAGGCGCTTCTTCGTCTCTTCCTGGCCGATCACGTATTCGTCTAAGAAGTTTTTGATCTCTCCGGGCTTCGGTAGCGGTGGTCGTGTCGCTACGGACTCTGCCTGCTGATCATCGGTAATGATCTCATTACAGATGTCGATGCACTCATTGCAGATGTAAACGGTGGGACCGGCAATGAGCTTTTTAACTTCATTCTGAGATTTACCGCAGAATGAACAGCGCAGAGTATCATCGGTTCGTCTGACCATAGGCTACAGTCTCTGAAAGCTCCTTTTGACGGACGTGGTGGCTAACCAACTCCCGGGGACTATTCCCGGTGCGCGATGACCTCGTCTATTAAACCATATTCTTTGGCCTGCATGGCAGACATAATTTTATCGCGTTCAACATCGCGCTCGACAGTGTCGTACGTCTGTCCAGTATGTTTGGCGATAATCTGGGACGTGAGTTCGCGCATGCGCAGGATCTCTTCTGCCTGAATGCGAATGTCTGTTGCCTGACCTTGCGAACCACCTGATGGTTGGTGAATGAGGATACGGGAATTAGGAAGGGCGAAGCGCTTACCTTTTGCTCCGGCTGCTAACAGCAGGGCACCCATCGATGCGCATTGGCCCACGCAGATCGTGGTGACGTCGGGACGAATGAATTGCATCGTGTCGTAGATCGCCATTCCCGCGGTGAACGAACCACCAGGTGAATTGATGTAAAGGTTAATGTCCTTTTCGGGATCTTCAGCTTCGAGAAACAGAAGTTGGGCTACGATTAGGTTGGCAATCTGATCGTCTATCGGGGTACCCAGGAAAATGATGTTGTCTTTAAGTAGTCGTGAATAGATGTCGAAGGCTCGTTCGCCTCGCGAAGTTTGCTCGACGACCATCGGGACTAATGCCATATTAATTCTAAACCTCTTTCAAGGAGCTTTGAGTTCAAAGCTCGACTGCGAAGGATCACGAAGCTTGAATCACTCACTTGAAGCTGCCGCACTTGCTTCGTCTGACTCGCTTGACGTTGCCGCGTTTGCTTCGCTTGGTTCGCTCCACTCCGCATCTGTGATGCGTGCATTCTCAAATAAAAGATCGAGCGCTTTACGATTGCGCAATCTTTGCGCGATGCTACGTTCGCCTCCATGCTTTGTCAAGGCAGCCCGTATTTGCTCTTTTGGCTGTCGCGCCGACATCGCCATCAAGTCGATCTCGGCTTCTACTTCTTCGTTCGTCACCGTCAAATTTTCGGCTTCCGCGATGTGCTCCATGAGCATTGTCGCGCGCACATCTTCGAGCGCGAGGGCCTTCAATTCTTCGCGTGCGCCTTCCCAATCCATCTGCTGGTTACGTGGATCGATGCCTCGCGACATCATGTCGCGCAAGACGGTTTCAAAACGTTGGTTCGTCTGTTTTTCGAGCCAGCTTTGCGGCACTTCAAACTGATGCGCTGCGACGATTGTGCGGATCAGGTCTGCGCGTACGCGATTCTCGGCGTCTGCTTTGGAGCGCGCTTCCAGATCCTCGCGCACTTTCGATTTCAATGTATCAACTGAGTCAAACTCTTCGCTCAAACTCTTGGCCCACTCGGCGTCGATCTCCGGGAGTTCACGACGACGCACGGAAGTGACATCCATTTCGTATTCGACTTTTTTGCCGGCGAGTTGCGGTGTGCTGAAGTCGGCGGGGTATTCGACTGTGAATGTCTTCTTCTCGTCTGGTTTCACGCCGGTGAGGTTCTCGGTGAATTCCTTTTGCACGTTCGGCCCGCCGAGTACGACTTCGATGTCGTCAACTTTGATCTCTTCGGCGTCGGGTTCGTCGACTTCTTTGCCACGCGCGTTGATCGTGACGGTGTCACCTAATTCGGAAGCGCGATCTTCAACTGGCACCATCACCGCTGATGCTTCACGGAGACTGTCGATTGTCTGGTTGACGTCGTCGTCGGTGATCGGACGCGTCTTTCTGACCGCTTCGAGTCCTTTATATTCGCCGAGTTTGATTTCGGGGATGACTTCGATGGCGACCTTGACGGTTATCGGTTGTTCGCCGAGTCGATCGAGAGTTTCTTCGTTCTCGAAATGGACGTCAGGTTCGCTGATCGCGTCGAGCGAGTGTTCGACGATGGCGTTGTTGACTGCGTCAGGAACGAGCTCGCGCAGGACTTCCGTTCGGATTTCGTTTTTGTATCGTGTCCGCACAACCGATCGCGGCGCATGTCCCGGCCGGAAGCCGGGGATCTTGGCGTTCTTGCTGAATTCATCGCTGATCCGGTCGTAAGCATCGCGCACTAGCGCCGGTTCGATTTCGATCTTGATCTCCTTGCGAGTCGAGGAGACGTCGGTGAGTTCGGTTTTCATTATCAGGCTCTATTGGTTTTGATTTGCGCGGTTCTCACCGCGCGGAAGACTGTACCACGTACCTCAATAATCCGTGTAATGCGCACTGCCAAAGCGTCAACTGCGCAACCAATGCAGGAGCCACCGCATACCTTCGAGAATAGGCACATGCTCATTTAAGAACTTCAACATCGCCCAAACGGCGATGAGGAACAGAACGACCTTAAACAGCCGATACTGCCATCGTTCTAATCGATCTTGATGTGGTTGATTGGAATCCGAGCGTGCCGAATTGGGCTTCGACGCAGACATACGACAGTTTCCTCGAAGGAGTTACCTACTCCTCTAGGCTCCAAGTGCCCGATAGACACGTAGAGATGACGCTGAGCGTCACGAGTTAACTGTCGCCTTCCTCCAGCGACGTCTCCTAACCCGCTAGTTTCTCTGTTGTCGGCGATTCAGCGGTAGGAACGAGAAACTAACCTGATAACAGCATCTGACGAGCGGGTATATACCCGAGGAACGAAGCTGTCATGGGAAATATCTACTTCACACAATCTCTTATTGTCAATATCTGATGTGGCTCACGTGGCCCAAGCGTACGTTCAATGGTGCGAAAGGGGGGACTCGAACCCCCACACCTTTCGGTACCAGATCCTAAGTCTGGCGCGTCTGCCAATTCCGCCACTTTCGCAAGATCAAACCCGTTAGAGACTCCAATCTAGTGAAGCTCACAGAGTCTAGTGTGTCTCTTTTGCAGCCGCAAGTCAGACGAGGGGAGCGAAACCCTCGGATTTTAATAAGAAAGGTGTTTGAACATCGGAAAGCGTATCAGTGATATTCCAGATCGTTGCTGGAAGTTGACGGCGACTGTCAGAATCTTTGGGGATCGCTAAAGGAATCTTGAGAATCTTTCCTTTCGGATCGAAAGGGTCTTCAAGGGTTTTCGAGATCCGGGTTTG
>Ga0111539_10011513_pt1 | contig 11099 bp, 11 predicted proteins | sample RhiMethybrSRZTD1_FD_79667 | JGI IMG/M metagenome (GOLD analysis project Ga0111539, IMG submission 79667) | Populus rhizosphere microbial communities from Tennessee, USA - Rhizosphere MetaG P. TD hybrid SRZTD1 (version 2) (version 2) | ecosystem: Host-associated > Plants > Roots > Rhizosphere >... | reverse complement strand
TTCTGGGAAGTCGATTTTCATCGTCTGGTTCGAGCCGGTGGAGGATGGCTGGCTGCAGTTCCTGAGGCAGTAGTGGAATTCGGCCGATCGTTTCCAGCGGCGACCATCATGCGACAGCGGTTCGCGCACGGCACTCAGTTCGGCGCGGGGCGCGTTCGCGGCGGGTCGCGGACCGTGTCGCAGATCGTGTTCGCGGCTCCGCTGGTCCCGTTCGTCTTCGCGATGCGCGCGGCGCGCCGTGTTGCTGCCAGCCACCGAGACACGATGCGCCTGATCGCCGCGCTGCCCTGGTTCATCGTCCTCGCCGCCTGTTGGGCCGCCGGCGAAGCGTGGGGTGCGCTCCGCGGGACGGCGTCACACGGTGCGAGCGATCACGGAGCGCCCGTGCGCGCCAGTCACACGGCGGGGGTGAAATGAGCAACGCGACATGGCTGTGACATCGGACCGCAGCATCGCTCGCCTGCGTCCCGGCGATCGTGTCGTCGTCGTGGGGGCAGGGCCTGCGGGATTGACGGCTGCGTATCTGCTGTCCAAGCAGGGTGTGTCGACGACGGTGCTGGAAGGCGATGGCATCGTCGGCGGCATCTCACGCACGGCGCAGTACAAGGGCTACCGGTTCGACATCGGCGGCCACCGTTTCTTCACGAAGCTCGAACCGGTGCAGGCGCTGTGGGAGGAGATCCTCGGCGACGAGTTCATCTCGGTGCCGCGTCTGTCGCGCATCCACTACGACGGGAAGTTCTTCGACTATCCGCTGAAGGCGTACAACGCACTGCGCGGGCTCGGGCCGATCAACGCGCTGCTGATCGTACTCAGTTATGTGAAGTGGCACTATCAGCCGTACGCGATCGAAGAGAACTTCGAGCAATGGGTCACCAACCGATTCGGCAAACGGCTGTACGAGATCTTCTTCAAGACCTACACGGAGAAAGTGTGGGGCATTCCGTGCTCCGAGATCCGTGCGGAATGGGCGGCGCAGCGCATTCAGGGACTCTCGCTCGCGAAGGCGATCCTGCAGGCAACGTCTCTGAACAAGCGCTCGACGAACATCAAGACGCTCATTCACGAATTCCGGTACCCGCGGCTCGGGCCCGGGCAGATGTGGGAGTGCTGCCGCGATCGGGTGGAGGCGACGGGCAACCGCGTTCTCCTGGGCCATCGCGTGCGCTCCATCGACGTTCGCCAGGGCCGCGCGGTCGGCGTCCGCGCGGAGACGCCGGACGGCCCGAAGTACTTCGAGGCCGATCACATCATCTCGACGACGGCGGTGCGTTCGCTGGTGCGTGCGCTGAACCCGACGGCTCCTGCAGCCGTCCGTGAAGCGGCCGAGGGCCTGAAGTACCGCGACTTCATCGTCGTCGCGCTGATCCTGAACAAGAAGGATCTGTTCCCGGACAACTGGATCTACATTCACACGCCGGGCGTCAAGGTAGGCCGGATCCAGAATTTCAACAACTGGAGCGCGGCGATGGTGCCGGACCGCGACAAGACCTGCCTGGGCATGGAGTACTTCTGCTTCAAGGGCGACGGGCAGTGGGAGACGGCTGACACCGAGCTGATCGCCAACGCGGCGCGGGAGCTCGAACAGCTCGGCCTGGCGCGCGCGGCCGACGTCGAGGACGGCGCCGTCATCCGGATGCCCAAGGCCTACCCGATCTACGACTCCGGCTATCGTGGTCACCTGGAGACGATTCGCGAGCACATCGATCCGATTTCCAACCTGCACACCGTCGGCCGCAACGGGATGCACAAGTACAACAATCAGGATCACTCGATGCTGACGGCCATGATGGCGGTCTGGAACATGGCTGGCGCGTCGCACGACATCTGGTCGGTGAATACCGACTTCGAGTACCACGAAGAGCAGAAGATCGAGGACGACAAGCCTCGCCTCGCCAGCGCGGTCTAGCATGCGAATCGGCGTCGACGCAACGTGCTGGGCGAACCCCCGCGGGTACGGCCGGTTCACGCGCGAGCTGATCCCGGCGATGGCCGCTCTGGCGTCCGAGGACACCTTCGTCTGTTTCCTCGATGAGCGCTCCGCGGCAGCGTTCACGCTCACCTTACCGAACGTCGAGAAACGGATCGTGCCGCTGCGCGAGTCGCCGACGTCGGCGGCGGCCGCCGACGGCTACCGCTCGCCTGTCGACATGCTGCGATTGACGCGCGCGCTGGCTCGTGAACGGCTCGACGTGTTCTTCTCGCCGTCGGTCTACACGTTCTTTCCGGTTCCGCCCGGCCTGCCGACGGTGGTCACCGTACATGACGCGATCGCCGATCGCTTTCCCGAGCTCACGCTCCCCAGCTGGCGTGCGCGCCTCTTCTGGCGACTGAAGGTGCTCCTGGCGCTGGCGCAGGCGCGGATGGTGTTGACGGTCTCGGAATTCGCGGCGAAGGATATCGCGCGAGTGCTGCGGGTGAGTCCGCGGCGCATCCGGGTCGCGCTCGAAGCGCCGGCATCCGCCTACACCGTTCCAAGCACGCCGCAGGAGGCGGCCCTATTCACGGCCCAACTCGGGCTGCCGTCGAGCGCGCAGTGGTTTACCTACGTCGGCGGCTTCAATCCGCACAAGAACATCGACGTTCTGATCCGCGCGCATGCGACGCTGGCGCGCGAACGTGGCACCGACGCGCCGCACCTCGTCTTCGTCGGCCCGATCGAGGGCGATGTCTTCCATAGCGATCACGGACGGCTCCGCCGGACGATCGAGCAGGAGGGCACGACAGACCTCGTGCACTGGCTCGGATTTCTTCCCGACCATCAGCTGCGACTGCTTCATGCGAGATCGCTCGCGCTCGTGCTGCCCTCCGCGTGTGAGGGCTTCGGTCTTCCGGCGGTGGAAGCCGCCGCGTGCGGCACGCCTGTCGTGGCGACGACCGAAAGTCCGCTGCCGCAGCTGCTCGCTGGCGGCGGCCTCTTCGTTCCGCCAGGCGATGTCGTCGCGTTGACCGGCGCATTGCGCGATCTCATGTCCGACGAAGTCGCCCGTCAGCGCATGGGACGTGTGGCCCGCGCACGCGCGCTCGAACTGACGTGGGAGCGCGGGGCCCGCGCGGCCCTGGACGCGGTGCGGGAGGTGGCGTGAGGACGAGCGCCCGCTTCTGTTTCCTCACGACGTTCTATCCGCCGTACAACTTCGGCGGCGACGGTATCGGTGTCCAGCGGCTGGCGCGCGGTCTCGCCAAACGCGGTTACGACGTCACGGTCATTCACGACGCCGATGCCCATCGGGCGCTTTCTCATCATGAGCCCGATCACGAGGGGGCATCCGATCCGTTCGGCGTGCACGTCGTGACGCTGCGCAGCGGCCTGCCTGTCGTCAGCACGCTGCTCACGCAGCAGACCGGACGGCCAATCGTGCACGGCGCCAGAATCCGGCGACTCCTGGACGAGGGCGCGTTCGACGTCATCAACTTCCACAACGTGTCTCTGATCGGAGGGCCTGGCCTCCTGCGCTACGGTCGCGGCGTCAAGCTGTACATGGCGCATGAACACTGGCTCGTGTGCCCGAGTCACGTTCTCTGGCGCCACGATCGCGAGGCCTGCACCGGACGCGAGTGCATCCGCTGCAGCCTGGCGTTTCATCGTCCGCCCCAGTACTGGCGCTATTCCGGATTCCTCACCCGCGAGCTGGATCACGTCGATACCTTCATTGCGATGAGCGAGTTCAGCCGCGAGAAGCATCGCGAGTTCGGGTTTCCCCGGGAGATGGAAGTGCTGCCGCACTTTTTCCTGGAGGAAGATGCCCCGACAGTCGCGGGGCCCGATTCGGCTCCGCACGATCGGCCGTACTTTCTGTGTGTCGGTCGGCTGGAACGCATCAAGGGATTCGACGAGATCGTCCCGCTGTTTCGCCAATACCCGTCGGCGGACCTGCTCATCGCAGGAGACGGCACTCAGCGGGAGAGCCTGCGCACGCTCGCGGCAGGGATGACCAACGTGCGGTTCCTCGGGCAGCTCGACTCCCAGGAGCTGTCGCGATACTACCGGCACTCGCTCGCGCTCATCGTGCCGTCGGTCGGATTCGAGACGTTCGGCCTGACGCTGATCGAGGCGTTTCGACAGGGAACGCCAGTGCTCGCCCGCCGAATCGGTCCGTTCCCGGAGATTGTGGCGCAGTCCGGCGGCGGCGAGCTCTTCGACCGCGGTGACGATCTCCTCGTCGCCATGCGGCGCCTGCAGAACGACGAGTCGCAGCGGCGACGGTTGGCTGCAGCAGGCGCGGATGCCGTCAGGAAGTTCTGGTCGGAGTCGGTCGTCGTGCCGCAGTATCTGAACATCGTCAGCCGCACGGCTGAACGGAAGGGGCTTTCGCTGCGGGAGAAGATCGCATCATGAGTCGAGGGCCGTGCGCGCGATTCTGACCTACCATTCGATCGACTCCTCCGGGTCTCCGATCTCGTGTCGGCCCGAGGCATTCGACCGCCACATCGCGTGGCTGCGGTCAGGGTGCGTGCGCGTGACGACCGTGGACCACCTGCTGGCGCTGCCGCCATCGGTCGACGCGGTCGCGATCACGTTCGACGATGGGTTCGTGAATTTTGAGGAGGTCGCTGCTCCTCGTCTGCTGGACGCCGGATTGCCCGCGACCGTGTTCGTCGTCAGCGATCGCGTTGGGGCGACCAACGCGTGGGACGCCGATTCAGGAATGCCGCACCTGTCGCTGATGAACTGGGCGTCTCTGGTCCGGCTGCAGGAACGCGGGGTCACGATCGGCGCACATACGCGTACGCATTGCGACTTGACGCAGGCGAGGCCTGCGGCGCTCGACGCCGAAGTGCGCGGCTGCGCGGACGTGATTGAAGCGAGGACCGGCACGAAGCCGACTGTCTTCGCCTATCCGTATGGACGGTTCGATCGCGCGTCTGCGGCCGTCGTGTCGAACGTGTTCGAGTGCGCCTGCACGACCGAGTTCCGGACACTTGGCTCGCAGGTCGCGCGCGCGTCGATTCCGCGGCTCGACATGTACTACTTTCAGCAACCCGGGAGGCTTGAAACGTGGGGAACGCCGAGCTTCGAACGATTCGTCGCTTTCCGGAGAGGACTGCGGCGCCTGCGTCGGACGGTCGCCGCAACAGGCATGGTACCCTGACGGGAGTGGTAAAGACGGAGGATCCCATGCGCGACCCAGAGGCGTCGTCGGCTCCGCTCGGGTACGCCACCGCGCCCATGCACAAGCGTGCGTTCGGGATCGCGGTCGGCACGACCGCAGGCACGCTGCTGTTCCTGCTGACGGCGTTTCACGTCATCGTGCACCCCGCGGACGCTCTGAACATCGGGCTGCTCGGCCAGTACTTCTACGGCTATGAGGTCAGCTGGCGCGGCGCGTTCGTCGGGCTCGCATGGGGGCTGGTGACCGGCTTCGTCGCCGGCTGGTTCGTCGCCTTCGTGCGCAATTTCGTCGTGACGGTCTCGGTCTTTGCGCTCCGGACACGCGCCGAGCTTTCGCAGACGAGCGACTTCCTGGACCACATCTGAGACACGTATGAACGACCAGTTGACGGCGGAAGAAGCACGCGTCGTCCGCAAGCGGATCATGCGGATTCAGGAGCAGGGCTGGGGAATCGCCTGCGGGCTCATCGCGGGACTCGGCCTGTTCGTGGCGACCAATGTGCTGGTCGTTCGCGGCGGCCCGGTCGTCGGTCCGCGCCTCAGCCTGCTCTCGCTGTATTTCCCCGGCTACAGCGTGACCTTCATCGGCAGCCTGATCGGGTTCGTCTATGCGTTCGTGGGCGGTTACGCCGTCGGTCGCGGCATCGCCACGATCTACAACCGGCTGACGGCAGGACGACACTGACCGCGGGGAGGCTCGCTCGAGTCGCGATGGACGCCCCACGAATCTTCACGCCCGAGTACTACCAGCGCATGCGCGACCTCGAGAGCATCTCGTGGTGGAACGCCGGCATGCGTGATGTGGCGGCCGCCCTCCTCGCAGATGTGCAACTGCCCGAGCGCGGCGTGCTCCTCGACGTCGGCTGCGGGTCGGGTCAGACGATGACCTGGTTCTCGCGACGGTATCCCGGCTGGCAGCGCGTCGGCCTCGACGTCGCATTCGAGGGTCTCGCGGCGGCACGCGCCTTTGGCGTGACCACCGTCATGAGCGCGTCCGCGCTCGACCTGCCGATTCCATCGGCGTCGGTCGATCTCGTCATCACGCTCGACGTCCTGCAGCACCTTCCGCTCGGCGGCGGAGACGCACGAGCGCTGGCGGAAATGCAACGCGTGCTGAAGCCGGGAGGACATCTGTTCGTCCGTACCAACGCGCAGGCGTTCCCGGCGGTGGCCGACGATCACACCTTCCAGTTTCACAAGTATCGAACGGACGAACTTCGCGGCAAGCTGCAGGAGGCGCGGCTGAACGTGGTCCGTCTCGGACGAGTGAACGCGCTGCTGGGACTCGCCGAGATCCCGCGCGAGCTTCGCGCCAGACGCGACGAGCAGTCGCACTCGTATCACGGGCTCCTGGCGCAGCCTCGATCCGAACAGCCGTGGAGCGCGCATCTCAAACGGGCGTGGCTGCAGCTCGAGGGTCAGGCGTTGCGGCACGGCGCGAGCCTGCCGCTCGGCCGCACGCTCCTCGCCCTGTGTCGCAAACCGATCGACGCGAACCAAGCCGGCTGATGGATCGCATGCGCGTCATCGCCTCGCGGCCGGGCGGGCGGGCACGACGACGGTCGTGACGCTGAGGGCCGGCAGTATCACCTGAAACCGTGACGGGCCAGCAACCGGCGACGGGGTCAACGGCGCCCAGTATCGCGCCGACGTGGACTGCTCACCGGTGACGACACCATCGACGTCGAGTCCTTCCACACTGACCGTAGCCGGCCGCATCGTGCCGGCGTTGTTGATCAGGACCAGGACGAGCTGCTGCGTGGCGTCCGCTCGAAAGGCGCTCACGAGGAGCAATGGATCTCCCGGTGTGGCGTCGATCCGGACCGCGCCGCGCGGGATCCATCGCCCGTAGTGCCCCATCGCATATCCCAGCCCGGTGACGATCATCTGATCGCGTTCGTTGTCGTACAGCAGGAGATCGCCTTCGGATTCGTAGAAACGGTTGCGGGTATGGAAATGATCCTCGTGCGTCGTCAGATCCCAGATGGTGTTCATGCCGAAGTACGCCGACGCGTCAGCGAATTCGATCTCGTCATGAATGTGGATGGCTCTGCCACGGAACCCTTCATACGATCGGGCGTCGACGCCCCCGTGCGACACCTCGGTCATCCAGGTCCGGACACCGTACCGCCGAGCGAGCTCGCGCAGGCGACGGCGCTGTTCGACCCGCCCGCTGTCGGGACGCCCGACTCCCGCGGTGGCGAGAATGCGTGAGATCCTCGAGTAGACCGAGCCGTACGGATACGTGTGATAACCAATCGCGCCGACGTAGCGCCGGGCGCCGGGATCCTCGAGGATTGCCGCGGCGCTCTCGTAGCTCATCTCCTCCGTCTCTTCCGAGGCGACCACGAAGCGCACGCTCGCGCAGCCTTCCCGCTCCAACCGCTCGCCCGATCGTTTGACCAGGTCCACCAGATCGCGCGTCGAGCCGCCAGCCACTTCGCGGTTGCCGCTTCGCGGCTCGTTGAACAACTGCCACAGCGCCGGCAGCGGTCTGTCGAGACCACGCCAGTACTGGCACACCGCGGCCAGTTGCTCCGCCGCTTCATCGAGATAGCGCTCGTAGTCGCGACCGCGCAGCTGGGCCAGCCACGGACTCGCCCAGCGGGTGTTGATCATCTGGCCGATCTGAAATGTATCGAAGACCCTGGCTTCCGGCAGATCGAGGACGCCGCTGCGGACGTGGTCGAGAGCAGCGGTCTGCACACCTTGCCACGACAGCACGAACGGGTCCTCGTTGTCGTTGCGGCGCTGGTCGTAACTGCCGGGGCTCTCCAGCAGCTGGCCATCGAGCTTGCCGACGCGGACGCCGATCGTACGGAACAGCAGGTCTGCGGCACGCGCACGGGCATCATCCCCGAGCGTGTCGCGATTGCCGATGAACGAGGAATGCACGTTGGCGCCCACACCGTCCCAGGTCTGGTGTGTCGCGGCTGCCTTGACGAACACTGTCGTGGGGCCGCCGTCCGGTGCGGCGGGAGCGTCGTCACCCGCCCTCTGCAATCGGTAAATGACGCCCGCCAGACGCGTCGCGCCGCCCCCGGCGACGAGCGACACACCGGCGGCAATGCCAGCGGCCAGAGCGCCCATAACCACCCAGCGGCGGGGCCGGCGCTGGGACGTTCCGCGCATGTCTTAGCGTAGCAAGCACGCAGTTCGCCTGCATATCCCAGGCACTCTGGACGAATATCTGTTTTCCGGCGGACTTCCCCGGCCCATCTCCACGATCGGCCGACTCATTCGTGGCGTTCCTTTTGCACCTCTGCCTGGTCTCACAGTCTCGTATCCCGACACCCGTTCTCCCGGTCTGTTCTGCTCGAACCGGGCTTTGGTTCGTCCACGGTTGTCGGCATGGGAAATCCGACGGAGTGATACGTTCGGACGGTCACGCAGAGGAGGCGGAATGGGTGCGGTGGGATCACCACAGGGTCTCGCGGAATCGGGCGTCGCGGCGCGCGCTGACAAGAGCACGTGGCGCGTAGGATTGGTCGGCCTGGGCAAGCTGGGGGTGCCGGTGGCGCTCGCCATGTCGCTCCGCGGCCACGACGTCATGGGCTATGACGTCGACGAGTCGAAGATGCAGAAGGTGCGGTTTCCGCACCGCGAGCGCGGACCGAACGGTGAACCCTCGATCGAACCGCTGCTGCAGCAGAGCGCGCTGAGTTTCGGATCACTGCGCGAGGTCGTCGACCACGCCGAAATCATCTTCGTCGCCGTGCAGACACCGCACGATCCACTCTACGAGGGCGTGACGCGGCTGCCCGAGGAACGCGTCGACTTCGATTACACCTTCCTGCGCGAAGCGATCGAGAACCTGTCCTCGGCGGTCGCACTGGGTGGCCAGGAAAAGATCGTCGTCGTCATCTCCACGGTGCTGCCGGGAACGATTCGCCGCGAAATCCTTCCGCGCATCAGTCCGCTCATCAAGCTGTGTTACAACCCGTTCTTCATCGCCATGGGCACGACCATCGACGACTTCGTCAATCCGGAGTTCGTGCTGTTCGGCGTCCGCGACGAGGAAGCCGCGCAGCAGGCGGAGCGGTTCTACCGCACGCTGCACGAGAAGCCGTTCTTCCGTACGAGCATCGAGAACGCGGAGCTGATCAAGGTCACCTACAACACGTTCATCTCGATGAAGATCGCGTACGCCAACGCGATCATGGAGATCTGCCACAAGACGCCGGGCTGCAATGTCGACGACGTGACCGCCGGCCTGGCGCTGGCGACCGAGCGGTTGTTGAGCCCGAAGTACATGGGCGGCGGCATGGGCGACGGGGGCGGCTGCCATCCGCGCGACAACATCGCGTTGTCATGGCTCGCCCGTCAGTTGCACCTGTCCTACGACTGGTTCGAGAACCTCATGCTGTGCCGCGAGCGCCAGACCGACTGGCTCGCCGACCTCGTCGAAGAAGAGCATCGACGCCGCGGATATCCGCACCGCTTCGTCGGCATCTACGGCCGTGCGTTCAAGCGCGGCACGAACCTCACCGTCGGCAGTCCAGCGACGCTGCTGGCCAACATCCTCATCGAGCGCGGCTACGACGTCCAGATGTACGATCCGCACATCGACGATGGTCCGAACCCGTTCGATCGGCCGGCCGTGTACTTCGTGGCGACCAACCACGCGGAGTTCGCAGCGCCTGGTTTCACCTATCCGGCCAACTCCGTGGTCATCGACCCGTGGCGATACGTTCCCGCGCAGCCCGGCGTGGACGTGATCCCGGTCGGCGTCGGTGTCAATCGCAACGGGGCATAGTTCGAGGATGACCGAACACACCGGGACACCGCGCGTGTCTGTCGTGGTCCCGGTGTGGAACGGCGAGCGATATCTACGCGAGAGCCTCGACTCGATCCTGCGGCAGACGTTCACCTCGCTCGAGGTCATTGTCGTCGACGACGCCTCCACCGATGGAACCGAACAGATCGTCAGATCGTTCGGGGACGGCGTCCGCTACCATCGGCAGTCGGTCAAGCGCGGGATTTACGGCAACGCGAACGACGGCATCGGGCTGGCGCGTGGAGAACTCATCGCCATCTACCATGCCGACGACATCTACGATCCGACGATCGTGGAGCGTGAGGTGGCCTTCCTCGATCGATACCGTGAATGCGGCGCCGTCTTCACCTCGATGATCATGATGGACCCCTCAGGCGCCGAAACGGGGCGACTCGAGATCCCGGAAGAGGTGCGCGGGAACCGTCCGCTCTCGTACGGTGTGGTACTCAACGCGTTGCTGCGCTACAAGAACCGCTTCCTGATGTGTCCGAGCAGCATGGTGCGCGCCTCGGTGTATCGCGAGATCGGGGGATATCGTGATACGGAGTTCCTGAACACGTCGGACCTCGAGATGTGGCTGCGCATTTCGCGAACGTACGCGATCGGCGTGCTCGAGCAGCCGCTGTTCCGCTACCGGTTCGGCCACGGCAACTCTGCTCAGAAGTACCACTCGCTGCGAACCGATCCCGAGCGATATTTCCGCATCGTCGACTTGTATCTGGAGCAGGACGGCTGCCGGTTCGCCGCCGCCGACGCGCTGCTGGCGCACGACGCGCATCGGGCGGAAGATGCATTGATGCGCGCGATCAAGGCATACATTCTCGAGCGGCTCGACGAGAGTCGCCGGATCCTCGACGAAGTGCGGCCTGCATCCATCCTGCGGAGTCCACAAGTGCAGCGAGCACGGCTAATGCTCATCTATCTGGCGTTGCGGCTGTTGCTGCGGCTGCCGCGGATGCCGCTCGTCGCCCGAGCGATGTCCGCGCGCTGGGTCGAGCGGCGCCGTGTGGGACCGCGGGCGCGCCCGACGCTCGCAAGCGCCTGACCTATGTGCGGCATCGTTGGCGTGCTGTCGGACCGTGAAGTCGAGCCGCGCGTCGTGATTGCCATGCGCGATCAGCTCACGCATCGCGGTCCCGATGCCGAAGGCCTCTGGGCCTCGGCCGATCGGCGCGTCGCGCTCGGCTTCCGCCGGCTCGCCATCGTCGA
>Ga0111539_10011511_pt1 | contig 11101 bp, 9 predicted proteins | sample RhiMethybrSRZTD1_FD_79667 | JGI IMG/M metagenome (GOLD analysis project Ga0111539, IMG submission 79667) | Populus rhizosphere microbial communities from Tennessee, USA - Rhizosphere MetaG P. TD hybrid SRZTD1 (version 2) (version 2) | ecosystem: Host-associated > Plants > Roots > Rhizosphere >... | reverse complement strand
GCCGCCCACGCGCCGGCTCTTGACCTCGAGCGTCGGCTTCACGTTGTCGATCGCCTTCTTGAAGAGCTTGAGCGGGTCGTCCTGGGTCTTCTGCTGCACGACGCCGAGCGCGTCGTACACGATCCCCTGCGAGGTGGCGCGCTTGCCTCCGTACATCATCGTGTTGATGAACTTCGTCACGAGCGCGCTGTTGTACAGCGGGTCGGCCGAAACCTCACGACGCGATATCAGTCCCCGACGCGGCATGTGTGCTGTCCTCTCGCCCTGCTTCTAAGTCCCCTGAAAACGACGACAGACGGCGCCTCCCGGCTACGGCGTCCTGCCGTCGCCGGCTGGCGTCCGTCTGAGGCCCTACGACCGCCCCGCCTCGAGGATCCTGGCCGTCCTGCCCGCTGGCGGCCCGATTTCCCCGACCGTGTCCTTCCGGCGATCCCGCCGGAACGTCCTGTTCTCGACTCCTCCACCGGGTCCCTGCCCCGGGAACGCCTACGTCCCTCTCGAGCCTAAGCCTTGGGCCGCTTCGCTCCGTACTTGCTGCGCCCGCGCTTCCTTCCCTGCACGCCCACCGCGTCGAGCGTTCCCCGCACGATGTGGTAGCGCACGCCCGGCAGGTCCTTCACTCGGCCGCCACGGATCAGCACGATCGAGTGCTCCTGGAGGTTGTGGCCCACGCCGGGGATGTACGCCGTCACCTCGATGTGGTTCGTCAGCCGGACGCGCGCCACCTTGCGGAGCGCGGAGTTCGGCTTCTTGGGAGTCGAGGTGAAGACGCGCACGCAAACCCCGCGCTTCTGCGGAGATCCCTGCAGCGCCGGGCTGTCGGTCTTCGAGCGCAACTTGCTGCGACCGACCCGGACGAGTTGGTTGACCGTGGGCACGTACCCTCCGAAAGAGTCCCTATTGAGAACCGAACGCGGGAAAGGTCTGCCCGATGACGCAGGCACGCAAATCCCCGCTCAGTGCAACCTTACGAGTTTACAGGAACGAACCAGCCTGTCAAGCACCAATCGGCGGCCAAGCGACGACCAACGGGACTACATGAGGACGGACAGCCCATTGGGGGGGGTTCTAGGGGGGCGAAGCCCCCCTAGATCAAGAGAAGCCCCCCTAGATCAAGAAAGGAGGCAGCAGGCCTGGCCGTTCTCACACCCCGCGAGGACTCCCTTTTGAGAGCCGATAGCCCCACGGCCCAGATACGGCCCAGACTTTGTTGCCCATTCCCCTAGAACCCCAGGCCCCTGGTCTTGGTCTTGACCCGGCAGAGCATGTCGTTGGCCGTCAGGTAGAGGGTCGAGCCGTCGTCGCCGAAGGCGCAGTTCGCCGTGGGGACGCCGGTGTGGATCGTCCCGAGGTGCTCGCCCTTGGCCGTCAGGACCATGACGCCGCCGGGGCCGGTCGCGAAGAGGTTGCCGTGCGCGTCGACCTTCAGGCCGTCGGGGCCGCCGGGGCCGTCCTGCTTGAGCGGAGTGGCGTCGAACAGGATCTTCCCCGAACCGACCGAGCCGTCGGCCTGGACCGGATACGCCATCACGTACGGCTTGTCGCCGTCCGACTGCGCCACGTAGAGCGTCTTGCCGTCGGGCGACAGGCCGATCCCGTTCGGCGCCTTCAGGTCCTTCACGAGCAGGCTGACCTTGCCGTCGGTCGACAAGCGGTAGACCCCCTGCCAGGTGAGCTCGCGGCCCGGGTCGTCGAAGGTCTTGGGGCGGCCGTAGGGCGGATCGGTGAAGTAGAGCGAGCCGTCCTTCGCGTAGACCAGGTCGTTCGGGCTGTTGAAGCGCTTGCCCTCGAACTTGTCGGCGAGCGTCACGAACGCGTCGCCCTCGCGGCGCGCCACGCGTTTGTCGCCGTGCTGGCACAGAACGAGCCGCCCCTTCGCGTCGAAGGTGAGGCCGTTCGAGCCCGGCTCGCGGCCGCCGTATGGCTCCGTCCCGGTGTATCCGCTCGGCTTCAGGAAGACCGAGAGGCCCGCCGCTTCGCTCCAGGCGTGCACCACGTTGTTCGGCACGTCCGAGAAGAGAAGGCGCTTCGCCGAGCGGTCCCAGATCGGGCCCTCGGACCACTTGAAGCCGTCCGCGAGCACCTCGATGGTTGCGTCCGCCGCCACCAGCTGGTCGAGCCGCGGGTCGCGCTTGTCGATCTTTCCGATCGTGCGCCGCTCCGCGCCCGCCGCGTGAGCGGCCAGGAGCGCCACGCTCACCGCCGTGGCCGGGATCCACATGGACATGACCTGTTCTCCTTCTCTTATGGGCCGTCTACGGCCGGTACCCTCGCGCCCGCTCGAAGTCGGCGAGGCGGTGCTCGAGGACGTCGCGCTCCATGGCGAGCCCGGCCTCGAGCAGCGCCCACTCGAGGTCTTCGGTCGCGCCGAGCGGCCGGGCCGAGCCGCCGTCGTCGCCGTAGAACACGAGCCCGGCGCCCTCGCGCAGCAGCATCGGCACGACCAGCGCCTGGTTCGGGCGCACGCCACCGAGCAGCTCCAGCAGCCGGTCGTTCGCTCCCCCGGCCGGCACCTTCCCCTTCCACGACTCGCGCCTGTTGACCGCGTCCGCCACCAGCCCGGGCTCGCCGAGCGGCAGCCGCACGCGGCGCGCGAGCTCGTCGGGGTCGCCGCCGCCGAGCCCCACCTGGGACGCGCCCTGAGCCTCGTCGCCGCGCAGGACGAGCAGCAGCCCGCGGGCGACGACGGTCGCGGCCGAGCGCAGCAGGCCGAGCGTCACCTCGCCGCGCAGCGACGGCGCGATCGCGGCCGTGGCGATCGCGAGCGGCGTCGAGGGCCGGACCGGCTCCCCCTGGGCCTCGTCGAGCTGCGTCATCGCCTCGAGCAGCACCTGGTCCGTCGAGACGCCGCCCGTCACCACGAGCTCCTCCGCGTCCACGCCGATGTCGCCGCTCGAGGCCACGGCGGTGACCTCGAACTTGAAGTAGCCCGACCGCCAACGGCACAGCTCCTGGACGACCTGCCCGGTCTGGTGCTTCAGCGCTTCCTGGAGCTGCGCCTCGGTGAGCGCGCCGCTCTCGACGAGCAGCGCGCCGAGCCGCTTGCCGTCGGCGGAGACGTGCTGCCGTTCGAGCGCCTGCGCCAGCGCCTCGGGCGTGACGAGCCCGCGGCACACGAGGATGTTGCCGAAGGCCTCGCGGATCGAGCTCGACGCCGCGTAGACGATACGTCCGAGCCGTACCACGACCAGCCCGTTCGCGTCGCGCCGGCTCAGCATCACCTTCCCGGTGCGGTTGTTGAGCGACAGGAAGTGCAGCAGCTCGGCGAGCTCGACCTCCTCGAGCCGGCCGGCCAGGCTCACGGCTCTTCGGGCTCCGCGGGTCCGAGCTCGATCGGCGCGCCGGGCGAGAGGCCGCGGATGCGGCGCACCGCCTCTTCGGCTTCCGGCCACGACCCGCGCCGCAGCACGCGCGTGAGCGTCGGCAGCGCGGCGGCCGCGGGCGGACCGATCGCGCCGAGAGCCTTCGCCGCGGCCTGGCGAACGCGCACGTCGGAGTCCTTGATCGCGGCCGCGAGCTCGAGCGTCGCCGGCGCGGCCGAGGCTCCCATGTTCTGGAGCGCCATCGCGACCGCCACGCGCAGGTCGGGGTCGGGATCGACGAGCGTCGCCGCGAGGTCGGGAACCGCGGCGCGTCCGCGATCCCCCATCCCCCAGAGCGTGTTGGCGGCGGCGATGCGATCGGGTCCGGAACCCGAGCGCAGCATCTCGGCGAGCGCCGGCACCGCGGGCTCGCCGAGCTGGAGCAGCTTGAGGCGCGCTTCGCCGCTCAGCTTCGTGTCGGCGCTCCGCATCTCGGTGAGCAGCCGCCCGACGTCGGGCTTCTCCTCCTTCGACCGGCAGGCGGGAAGGACGACGGGGCTCAGACAAGCGACGATCGCGACGACTCGAGCGGCGCGCATGGGGCGAAGTCTAGCAGGGTGGAGCCTCGATGAAGCCCCGGCGTGAGCCCGGTCACTCGCCGTCGCCGAGCGGCCTCGGCCGCTATTGCTTGATGACCGTCCCGTCCCGCCTTCGGATCTCGCCCCAGCCGCCGTTCAGCCGCTGGCGCTCGCCGGTCTCGCCGTGTCCGAACGGGTACTTCGCGGCGGCTTTCTCGTCCAGCTCGATCCCCCAGCCGGGCGCCTCGTTCGCGTAGAAGTAGCCATCGCGCACCTCGGGGCAGCCCGAGAACACCTCGCGCGTCTCGTCGTTGAAGGTGACCGACTCCTGGATGCCGAAGTTCGTCGAGGTGATGTCGAGCGTGACGTTGCAGGCGTGGCCGATCGGGGAGACGTCGCCCGGCCCGTGCCAGGCGGTGCGCACACCGAAGAGCTCGCCGAGCGCGGCGATCTTGCGGCAGGGCGTGAGACCTCCCGCCTGCGAGACGTGGATGCGGATGTAGTCGATGAGGCGCTCGGACATCAGCGGGATCCACTCGTGCGGGCTGTTGAAGAGCTCGCCCATCGCGAGCGGCGTCGTGCACTGCTGGCGGATCAGGCGGAACCAGCCGATGTCCTCGGGCGACACCGGGTCTTCGATGAAGAACATCCGGAAGCGCTCGGCGTCCTTGCAGAGCTGAAGCGCCTGCGTCGGCGTGACGCGCTCGTGGACGTCGTGCAGCAGCTCGACCTCGTCGCCCAGCTCCTTCCGGGCCGTCTCGAGGAGCGAGAGCGCGCGCCTCACGTAGGCCGCGGGCTCGAAGACCGGCGCCGCGTGGAGCGCCTTGACGGGCGCGGCCCCGGACCGGGCCGAACCGTATCCCGCCATCCCCGGCACGCCGACCTGCACGCGCACGTGGCGGAAGCCCTTGGCGACGTGCCCGCGAGCGCTCTCGATCACCTCGGGGATCTCCGAGCCGCTCGCGTGCGCGTAGCAGTCGGCGGCCTCGCGCGCCTTTCCGCCCAGGAGCTGATAGACGGGCAGCCCAGCCTGCCGGCCCTTGATGTCCCAGAGCGCCATGTCGACGCCGCTGATCGCGTTGTTCAGCACGGGCCCGTTGCGCCAGTACGAGCTCGCGTAGAGCGCCTGCCAGGTGTCCTCGATCCGGTCGGCCGGCTTTCCGAGCAGGAACGGCTTCAGGTAGCGGTCCACGGCCGGCACGACGAGGTCGGCGCGCTGCGTGAACGTCGCGCAGCCGTAGCCGTAGAGGCCGTCCTGGTCGGTCGTGATCTTCACCACCACGAGCCGCAGGCCGGCAGGCGCCGTGGCGATCGCCTTGACGTCGGTGATCTTCGGCGACGGCAGGCCGCGCACCGCCCGCTCCACACGCGCGTCGGCCTGTGCCGCTCGCGCACTCACGAGCCCCGCCACGGATCCGCTCGCGGCGAGACGGAACGCCTCGCGCCTCCTCATGCGTGCCTCCCCCGGCCGCGGCCGGTCGCGCGATGCTACACCCGGGTCCGCGGCCGGATCGGGCGTGACATGATGCGGCCGCCAGGAGAGAGCGTGGACCCCTCGGCGTGGATTCCGATGCGGTGGCCGTGCGGTCCGCTCGAGGTCGAGCGGGCCCGGCGGCGCGAAGGCTTCACCGCCGACGAGTCCGACGCGCTCGTCGAGTGGCGTACGCCCACCGCGCTCGAGCGGCTGACCGGTACGCCGGTGAACTGCCTCGTGCTGAGCTGGGCGGAGGGATCGGCCAGGGACGCCCAGCAGCGGCAAGCGCTCGCGTCACTGGTCGACGCGGCGCGCCGGCGCGGCCTCTCGCTCGTCGGCTGGGTCGAAGCCGGCGACCTGCGGCAAGCCGCCGCGAGCGCCGAGGCCGCGGGGCTCGATGCGGTCGCCGCCGAGTCCGAGGACGCGGGCGCGTCGGTGCTTGCCTTCCGCGGGCGGAGCCTGGGCGGACGTGCCCCGTCGGACTTCCTGGGCGTCACCGGGCTCGTCTGGCCCGGCATCCGAATCGACCAGGAGCGTACGGCCGACGCGTCGACCGGGCCGACGGGACCGCCGTGGCTCGACTCGAACGCCTGGTACGTCCGCCTCGCGAAGACCCTCGCGAGCCCGAAGACGCTGTGGCTCGCGCTCGAGCCGCCCGAGCTCGGCCAGGCCGTGGCCGGGGACGGTTACGTGCAGGCGATCGCCGACACGTCGGTCTTCGGCGGACGGTTGCTGCTGTCGCTCGATCGCCATGTTCGCGTCGCGTTGTCGAGGCGCTCGAACGACGCGCTCGAGAGCTGGCGCGGCATCGCGCGCGCGCTCGCCTTCTTCGAGACGCACCGCGCCTGGGCGGGCTACGTGCCGCTCGGGCAGCTCGGCGTCGTCTCGGACTTCGCCGGCCCCAACGAGTTCCTGTCGTTCGAAGTGCTGAACCTGCTCGCGCGCCAGGGCAGCCTCTACAGGATCCTCGAGAAGGGGCAGGCGCTCGCGGCCTCCTTCGAGGGGCTGGACGCGGTGCTCTACGTCGATGCGGAGCCCCCGGAGAAGGCGCTCGCCCGGAAGCTCGACGCCTTCGCGGACGCCGGCGGCACGCTCATCGCGCCGCCCGGATGGGCGGAGCGCGGCACCGCCCTGGAGAGCGCGTGGCTGCCGCGCTTCCGCGTGTCGCGGACCGGCCGCGGACGGCTGGCGGTCGCACGCGCCGCGCTCGGCGACCCCTACCTCCTCGCCGACGACGCGCAGCTCCTGATGAGCCATCGCCACGACCGACTCCGCGTCTTCAACCCGGGCACGGCGCAGTTCCACTACGCGGCGAGCGGCGACGGCCGCTCCGGGATCCTGCACGCGCTGCGCTTCGACACGCCCGACCCGCGACAGCCGCTCACGGTCTGGTTCGAGCGGCCGTGGTCGAGGGCGCAGGCCTGGACGCTCGCGGGCGGGGAGCCGGTCGCGCTGGCGCGGGCCGCGTCCGAGCGCGGCGTCGAGTTCACGCTGCCGCCGCTGCCGTCCTACTCCGCGATCGAGCTCTTCGCCTGACGCGCGCTCAAGCCGGTGCCTGGTCGAGGATCTCCTCGCGCGCCTTGTCCCAGTAGACGCGCCGGCCCGACCAGTAGGCGCGCGCCGCCATGATGCAGGCGACCGAGTGCGCGAAGCCGTCCTCGACGGTGCAGTGCGGCGCCCGCCGCGAGCGCAGGCACTCGAGCCAGTCGGTCATGTGCTCGAGCGTCAGGTCAGAGGTCCCCATCGGCGGCACTCCCGTCTCGCCCGGCAGCTGCAGGTAGCGCGCGCCGCGCTTGGCGTCGACCTCGCTGTCGCTCTCGTGATTGCCCTTCTCCTCGACCAGCTGGTAACGCGGGCTGCCCTCGCCGCCGTGGTTCACGAGCGTCGCCTGCTTGCCCATGTAGCGCGTGAATCCCGGCGAGTCGTTGCCGAAGCTCGTCGAGTAGCTGACCAGGAAGCCTTTCGGATAGTCGAGCAGCGCGTGGAAGGTGTCGGGGTTCTCGCGCCCGTCGGGCCACGCGAAGACGCCGCCGTGGGCGACCACCGAGCGCGGGTAGCTGTCGCCCATGAACCAGTGCACGAGGTCGATCCCGTGGCTCATCCACTGGTCCGGAATGCCGCTCGAGAAGTCCCGGTACAGCCGGAACTCGAAGTAGAGCCGCGGATCGAAGGGACGCGGCGGCTTCGTCATCAGCCACGCGCGCCAGTCGGTGTCCTCCTCGCGGATCTGCGCGACCTCCGGGCGGCCGCGCCAGCGCGGGCCGTGGTAGTTCCACTCCACCTCGACCTTGCTCACCTCGCCGAGGGCGCCGCTCGCCACCAGCTCGCGCGCCGCGCGCGGGTAGGGCTCGCTCCTGTGCTGGGTGCCGACCTGGACGATCCTCTGGCTCGCGAGCACGGCCGCGCGCGCCGCCTTCGCCTCCGCGAGCACGTTGCCCATCGGCTTCTCGACGTAGGCGTCCTTGCCGGCCTTCACCGCCCGCTCGAGGATCGGCGAGTGCGAGTGCTCGGGCGTCGCGATCAGCACGGCGTCGACGTCCTTCAAGGCCAGCACGTCCTCGAAGTGCTGGTAGGCGCGCGGCGCCCGTCCGTAATGGCCGGCGCTCTGGCTCACCGCCCGCTCGCGGTTCACCCTCCAGAGGTCGCACACCGCGGTCACCTCCACGTTGTGCTGCGCGTGGAGCTTGCCGGCGATGTCGACGAGCTGCCGCCCGCGGTTCCCGATGCCGATGTGCGCGAGCGCGATGCGGTCGTTGGCGCCGACGATCCGCGAATAGGAGAGCGCCGTCAGCGCTCCCCCGGCGAGGCTCGCGGAGCGGGACAGGAACGCCCGGCGGCCGATGTCGTCTGCAGAGTCGCCCATGAGAGAGCATATACTCGCGCGAGGACGTCCCGTTGGAGGAGGCCCCGTGCCGCACGCGGTCTCACGCCGACAGTTCATCGCCACGAGCGCCGCCGCCGGGCTCGGCGCGACAGCTTTCGCGCCCTGGGCCCGCTCCGCTCCCTCCGCAACGGTGTCGATCGGCAAGTGCATCGGCTACGGCGCCGAGCTCGTGCCGACGCTCGACCGCATGTTCGACCAGCTCGGCGGGCTCGAGCGCCTCGTCAAGGGGCGCACGGTGGGCATCAAGCTCAACTTGACCGGAGCGCCGCAGCTGCGGCTCGGCAGCCATGCCGCGGGCTCGGCCCAGTGGGTGCATCCGCGGATGGTCGGCGCCGTGGTCCACCTGATGGACCGCGCCGGCGCACGTCGTATCCGCCTGCTGGAGAGCCCCTGGGCGACGGCGATGCCGGTCGAAGAGTACCTGTTCCAGGCGGGCTGGAACCCGAACGACTTCCTGTCCGCGGGAGCGCGCGTCGAGCTCGAGAACACGAACGGGCTCGGACGCGGCAAGGACTACGAGCGCTTCGACGTGCCGCGGGGCGGCCTGCTGTTCCCGTCCTACCTGCTCAATCACTCCTTCCGGGACTGCGACACGTTCGTCTCGCTCGCCAAGCTCAAGGACCACATGACGGCCGGCGTGACGCTCAGCATGAAGAACTGCTTCGGCAACATCCCGACGACGATCTACGGCGACTACGTCAAGGACGAGCCCGATCCGGTCCCGCGCAGCGGCCGCGGGCTCGTGTTCCATGCGGGAGGCCGCCAGCCTCCGAGCTTCGCGGCGCAAGAGGTCGATCCGCAGTCTCCGCGTCACGAGGGCTATCGGCTCCCGCGCGTGATCGTGGACATCTGCTCGGCGCGGCCGATCGACCTCGCCATCGTCGACGGGGTCGAGACGATGGGCGGCGCCGAGGGCCCGTGGGGCGGCGGCGAGGCCTGCCGCCCCGGCGTGCTCGTCGCCGGGACAAACTGCGTCAACACCGACGCGGTGGCGACCGCGGTCATGGGCTACGACCCGATGGCGAAGGGCGGCACGCCGCCCTTCTACACGTGCGACAACTTCCTCGAGCTCGCCGAGCGCAAGGGCCTCGGCACGCGTGACCTTCGTCGGATCGAGGTCTCGGGCGTTCCGATCGAGAAGGCGCGCTTCGACTTCGCGCCCATGATCCGCAGCCGCTTCCCTCGAAACGTACCCCCTTACCCCGACAAGCGCGCGGCCTGACGCTCCGGGATCGCCGCGGGAGGACAGCTTGAGCTTCACGCTTCGCCGCCGCCGGTTCTTCGGCGCCGCGGGCGGCTTCGCCCTGGCGCCCTCGCTCGCCCCCGCGCCCGCCTCCGCAGCGACGCCCGATTGGCCGCTCGTCGAAGGCAAGGACACGCCGAAGCTCTGTCTCGGTACCGGCCGCTCGGGCGATCCCAAGGAGATGCGGCGCTTCAAGCAGATCGGGATCGACCACGTGCTGATGGGCGGACCGAAGATCCCGTGGACGGAGGCCGACCTCAAGGCCCTCGTCGAGAACTATCGGGCCGGCGGGCTCGGCGTCGCGAACCTCATGATCGCGGGCTTCACGAACACGCTCTACGGCCGTCCCGGACGCGACGAGGAGATCGAGAAGGTGAAGGCTTCGATCCGCGCCGCCGGGAACGCCGGAATCCCGGTCGTCGAGTACAACTTCTACGCACACCGGCTGACCGAGGGCTACGTCGAGGAGCCCGGGCGCGGCGGCGCGGGCATGACGGCCTACAACTACGAGAAGTCGAAGGCGCTCCTGCCGCTGCCGGAGGTCGGCACCCACACGCTCGACGAGATGTGGACGAACATCGGCTACTTCCTGAAGGCGGTCGTGCCGGTGGCGGAGCAGGCCAGTGTCCGTCTCGCGCTCCACCCGAACGACCCGCCGGTGCCGCTGAGCCGCGGCTCGCAGCAGATCATGGCCACGCTCGAGGGCTGGAAGAAGCTCGTCGGGATCGTCGACAGCCCCGCGAACGGTATCACCTTCGACTGCGGCGTGACGCGCGAGCTCGGCGAGGACCCCCTCTCGGTCTGCCGCTGGTTCGGCGAGCGCGATCGCATCAACCACGTCCACTACCGGAACGTGCGCGTGCGGCGGCCCTACGTCGACTACACCGAGATGTTCCCCGACGAGGGCCAGGTCGACATGTTCGCGGTGATGAAGGAGCTGGTGCGGCAGAAGTACCCGCGTTACATCTATCCCGAGCACCCGCGCGCGGTCGACGCCGACCGCGAAGCACCCGGCTTCAGCTCCTTCTACCCGGGCGGCGGCGGCTACGCGGGCCTCGTCTACAACGTGGCCTACGCGCGGGCGATGCTGCAGGCCGCGCTCGCCTCGTAGCCCGCGCTCGTCACCGCCGCTCCCGCTGGCATATAGTCGTTCGCAGCCGTTCCCTGCCGCCGAGGAGCCGATTGATGAGCCACCGCAAGCCTTCCGTACCCGGGACGCCAGCCCCGCTCCCCCGCCGCAGGTTCCTGGGCAGCGCCGGGCTCGCCGCCGCGGGCTTCACGATCGTGCCGCGCCACGTCCTGGGAACCTTCCAGGGCACCCCGGCGCCGAGCGACAAGCTGAACGTCGCCGGGATCGGCATCGGTGGCATGGGCAAGAACAACATCGGCCGCTGCGCCAGCGCGAACATCGTCGCGCTCTGCGACGTGGACTTCGAGCTGTCGAAGCCGGTGTTCGAGAAGTACCCGGACGCGAAGACGTACAAGGACTACCGCGTGATGCTCGACGAGATGCCGCAGATCGACGCGGTGGTGATCGCGACGCCGGACCACAGCCACGCCGTGATCGCGATGGCCTGCATGTCGCGCAAGAAGCACGTCTACGTCCAGAAGCCGCTCACG
>Ga0111539_10011510_pt1 | contig 11101 bp, 9 predicted proteins | sample RhiMethybrSRZTD1_FD_79667 | JGI IMG/M metagenome (GOLD analysis project Ga0111539, IMG submission 79667) | Populus rhizosphere microbial communities from Tennessee, USA - Rhizosphere MetaG P. TD hybrid SRZTD1 (version 2) (version 2) | ecosystem: Host-associated > Plants > Roots > Rhizosphere >... | reverse complement strand
GGCTCGTTCGGACAATTCCTGTTCTCGCCACTGGGCGTCTATCTCATCCAGGCATTCGGCTGGCGCACGACGCTGGAGATTTTTGCGGGCCTTTTGCTGCTGATCATTCCGCTGGCCATTGCGGTCGCGACACCTCGGCAGGACGAGCCCGCAAGAGCCGGGGCATCTCAGGCAACCGGATCATCGCAAAACTACAAGCAGGCGCTGTCGGAGGCATTTGGCCATCGCTCCTACATTCTTCTTGTCCTTGGCTTTTTCACTTGCGGCTTTCAACTCGGCTTCGTCACCGTTCACCTGCCATCCTATCTGATCGACCGCGGTCTTTCGGCGGAGATCGGCGGCTGGACGTTGGGTGTGATCGGCTTGTTCAACATCATTGGTGCCATCCTCTCCGGATGGCTCGGTGGCCGCATGCCCAAGCGCTACATCCTCTCCTTCATCTATTTTGCGCGCGCCGCCGCGGTGGTGTTCCTGATCATGCTGCCGCCATCACCCCTGGTCACGTTGCTGTACGGGGCGGTCACCGGGCTGCTTTGGCTATCGTCGGTGCCACCAACATCCGGCTTAGTCGCATTGATGTTCGGCACGCGCTGGCTCGCTATGTTGTTTGGCATAGCGTTCTTCAGCCATCAGGTTGGGGGTTTCCTCGGTGTCTATCTCGGTGGCGTGCTGTTCGAGCGGACCGGTTCATATGACATTGTGTGGTGGCTCAGTGTGTTATTCGGGGTGATCTCGGCTGTCATCAATCTGCCGATTGTGGAGAAGCCAGTCGCGCGTCCGGCCACTGCAGCCGCCTGACAAGCATGAAGGAATTCAGTCGTTGAACGGCTCTATCGCTTGCCGTTGGGCTCCCATACTCTGGCGGGCAGTGTCCAGATATCAGGGAGAGCGAGTTGTCGACGTTCAAGGCGATCGTGATCGAAAAGTCGGATAGCGGACAGACTGTCTCGCTGGCCGATTTCGACGAAGCCAAGCTAATGGAAGGCGACGTGACGGTTGGCGTCGAATGGTCGACTGTCAACTACAAGGATGGCCTCGCCATCACCGGCAAGGCGCCGGTGGTGCGGCGCTGGCCGATGATCGCGGGCGTTGACCTGGCTGGGACCGTCGAGAGCTCGGCGCATCCCGACTGGAAACCCGGCGACAAGGTCATTCTGAACGGCTGGGGTCTTGGTGAGACTCACCTCGGCGCCTATGCGCAGAAAGCGCGCATCAAGGGGGACTGGCTCGTGCGGCTGCCGTCTAGCATGAGCACGCGCGACGCCATGGCGATCGGCACCGCTGGCTACACCGCGATGCTCGCCGTGATCGCACTCGAACGATATGGGCTAAAACCAGAGAACGGACCGCTGGTGGTGACTGGAGCGGCTGGAGGCGTCGGCTCGGTAGCTGTTGCGATCCTGGCGAAGCGTGGGTTCCAGGTCACGGCCTCAACTGGTCGGCCAGAAGAGGCAGACTATCTCAAGCGTCTCGGTGCGGCCGAGGTCATCGAGCGCAAGGAATTGACCGGCACAGTGCGACCGCTGGCCAAGGAGCGCTGGGCCGGCGGGATCGACTCGGTTGGATCGACGACGCTGGCGAATGTCCTTGCGATGATTCGCTATCGTGGAGCGGTGGCCGCATGCGGTCTCGCCGGAGGTATGGATCTGCCTGCGAACGTGGCGCCGTTCATTCTGCGTGGAGTTGCCCTGCTCGGAATCGATTCGGTCTATCGTCCACGAGCCGACCGTGACGAGGCTTGGAAGCGCCTCGAGTTCGACCTCGACAGGGGGAAACTTGTTGAAATGAGCACGGAAATCGGGCTCGGCGACGTGATCGAGGCTGGCCGCCTGATCGTCGAAGGCCGCGTGCGTGGTCGCATTGTGGTTAAGATTAAGTAGGACGTTCAGAATTTGGCGACAAAGCTTGGAGATAGTGGGGGGGAGTCGTATGGTTAGAGGATCGTAAAGCAGTTAGGATTCAGCTGGGATTGGTTTACGGGGGTCCGTGATGGTAATGCGTTCAACGATCTTGGTGGCCAGCCTCCTCCTGGCCGGGGCGGCAAGCGCCGAGCCAATGAATGCCGATCAAGCTCGGCACTTCGTTGCCGGTAAGCTCTTCGCTTATACGTGTTTCGATGGAACCCGCGGCACCGGCCGAATCAGCAATGACGGCTCGGTCGTGGGAACCGTCCAGGTTCGTGGCGCTGGCCCGATACGCAATACTGCGCTTCCGCCGGGCACGTTGCACGTCAAAGGTCAGTCCGTTTGTGCAACAGTTCGCGGGATGCCCTTCGACCCCTGCTTCAATCTCGAGAAAACTGATGCACAGAGCTTCCGCGGTTCGATTTCGGGCCTCGGCTTTGCCTATTGCGATTTTACGCGTCGCAACAATCGGCCTAACATCGTGCGAGCGAGCGTGCGTCCGCAGGGCGCAGTCCGATCGACGGCCTCCGCGACGGCTAAGTCGGATTGATCAGACGGAGCGTCCCCGCGCTGGGAAATCGGCGAGTGGCTGTGAGACTGGCGCCTGGCCTTCGATGAGCGATCTGCGGTTGGCAAATTCACCAGCGCAGAAATCAAGAAATGTGCGCACGCGGGCGGTGTTGCGCAGATCGGGGTGAGTCAGAAGCCACAATTCGCCCTGGACCTCGGGGAGCGGGGATGTAAGCTGCGCAAGCATTGGCAGGCCATGGCCAATGAAACACGGCAGCAAGGCCAGCCCGACGCCACCGGCGACCGCTTCCGCCAAGCCCAGCAGGGTGTTGACCTTGTAGACAATTCGGTTCTCGTTGACCCCGCGGTCTTTCAGCCATTTGGAGGCGCGCCCGGTTGCGTTGGCATCTCCGAAGGCAGCCCAGGCGTAACGCGTCAGATCCGAGCTCGGATCGAGCGGATGATCCACCATTCCTTTGGCGCCGAACACCGCCCACCCTATTCGCGCGACACAACGTCCGGCCGGTGTGTCAGCCTGCTGATAGCTCGCGCGCACCGCCACGTCGGCGTCTCGCTTTGATAGATTGAGCATCGCATTCGACACCACGATATCGATCACGATCTCCGGATAGGCACGGCGAAAATTGATCAGGATGCCGGTCAGCAGGTGAAGGAGGATTGTGTCGGTCGTAGTGACTCGTAGTTCACCGGAGGGACGCAAGTCGCGCCCGGTGACCTTACGCTCGAATGATGTAATGTCGTCGCCGACCCGCTCGGCTAGCTCGACCATCTCCTCGCCGCTCGGCGTGAGCGCATAGCCAGCGCGTCCGCGCTCGAACAAACGCGAGCCGAGTTGCCGCTCGATCTGGCCAAGTCGCCGAAAGACCGTGGAATGATTAACGCCAAGGCTTGTCGCCGCTCCCGCGAGGGAACGGCAATCTGCGATTGCCTTCACAAACCGGAAATCATCCCAGGATAGCATGGCATCGCTCGCCTGTTTGCATGATTGCAAAGTGGTAGTGACTCCGCAACCACCTTTTGGAGTCCCGTGCAAGCCTGTGCAGTCCAATTCAATATTGATGGGAATATAAGAAATACGCGGGAAAACTGCCGTGTAGGCGTAGGACACGTAAGGATTGCTTTCGTGTTACCTAACTTGCAGTCGGGCTGGGCTGCAAACGGCGCGGGAAAAGCAGTCGCTGATAGAACCAGCCAATGCCGAGCAGCACGATGCCCAAACCGAGTACTGAGAGCGCCTGCCACAGCCCCGTCAGGTCGCTCATATCGACGAAGAAGACCTTCAGAACGGTCAGGACGACAACAGCCGCGGAAGCAATTCGTACCGATTGCGCGCGCAAGCCATAGCCGACAGCAAGCAGCAATACGCCGAAGGCGAGCCATACGGCCGAATAGGTGTACTGTTCGGCATCGGTCGTTGGTCCTTCGGTCAAAACCGGGCCGTGATAGAGCGTTCTGACCTCGAGTGTCAGGTAGGCGAGCGCCAGAGCGACCGCGACGACCGCGGCCACGATGCTGTAGCCCCGTGGCCGCAACTCGCGCGTCGTCAGCGCCAGTACGGCTGCGAGCAATGCTGGAATGGCGTAGCCGAGCAGAATAAGATTGAAGAACGCGCCGCCGACCGGCCGCGGCCACAGCATTGGATTTCCGACCAGACCCAAGCCAAACACAATCGCCATCAGGGTCAAGGCCGCGATGATCAGCGCACCTACATCATGGACTACATTCCGCGTGCGCTGGCGCTGCCATTCCAACCCGATGGCGATTGCCAATCCCGCCGATACCTGCAGCGCAATCTCGGTGAGCGTACTGGAAACTCGATAGACGTCACCGCTCGTGATGTAGTGGCGGATTTCAAGGAACACGAGAAGCACGCCGAAGAGCAGCGCAGCCGCGTCGCACGTGCGCGCGGGGCCGTCGTCGGCGCGCTGACGCAGCAGATAGCCGGCCAGTCCAAACGCTGCTGTGGGTACTCCATACCCATAGAGGATCCAATTGAAGATTGGCGTCGTCTGTACCACGCTTCCGACGATGCGGGGCTCCCAAGCGACGCGCGCGAGCACGAGGCCAACGAGGATGGCGGCGAGTACGCGCAGCGCCGGTAAAGGACGTTGCAGCGAGATCCAGGCGACGCCGGGAACCATCAGCGCAAGGCCGATTGTCAGCCAGCCTTTCTCAAGCGCCATCGTCAGCGCAAGCGACAACGCGGCAACAGAGCCCGTTGCGAAAATCGCGCCTGATCCGGCGCTGCCGGGTCGGGGCGTACGCTTTCCCAGCGTTTCAGTGGCTGTTGCGAACAGGGCTGCCAGCAACAACGCCACGCCGGCAAATGGAATGGAACGATCGAAGTTGGCGATGCGGTAGTAGAGTGCAATCAGAATGGCGATTGGAGCAAATACTGCAGTGGCGCTCCATACCATGGCAATGAGAGCGGACTGCGATCGCCCCTGCGCCAGAAAGCCAGTGATACCGAACATTCCTGCAAACAACACACCGAGCACGATGTGCCAGGTCACGTCCACGCGCGGTGGATCGGGAATAGCAGGAGCGGTTGGGCCCGAAGGCGCGACGAGATTGACGAAGTTGAATTGCAGCGCCCAGGCCGCGAAGACGGCCAAAGTCAGAAGTGCCGCCGCCGGCAAAGCCCCGACCGCGGGCTCGGCGCGCCAGGATATGGCAATTGTCGTTGCAACGAGCAAAGTAAAAGTCATCAGCGCCGGCGGAGCGTGTCCACTGGCAAGCACCACAACGACTGATGCGAGCAAGTAGGCTGCCAGCGAGGCTGACGATATCGGCTCGATCTTACCTTGCTCGGCGTCTGGCCCGAGCAAGAGGCCGGAGACGAGCAGGATCGCGACCAGCACGTATCCGGCAACCACATGGAAGTTATGTGGCGTGAGCCAGTCCACGCGATAGTCGGTCAGACCTGGCAACGTCCACAGCACGCCGAAGGCGACCGCTGTCACTGCGAGCCAGCGCCAGAGCCGCACTCGTGCTAACGCCAGAGCAGCTCCGCTCACCACCACGAGATAGATGTACAGTGCCCAGTAGTTTGGCTGGCCGGTGGAAACTACGGCTGGTGTGATGTATGCGCCCACGAGCCCCAGACCCGCGAGGGTTGGCCCGTGCAAAAGCGCTGCCGCGAGCGTTGCAAGCGCGACAATGCCGAGCAGGATGAAGGCCGCCCCCGGAGCGAGGAAATTATAGAGCGCGTAGGCGGCCCAAATGTCGGCGTAGGCGATTGTGGTGCCGGCGGCTGTTAGAATACTGGGGATATCTGCGCTCGCGATGCCAGCGATGCCGGTGCTCAATTCCTTGCGGCGCGACCATTCGCCGGCCGCAATCAGCAAGACGGCAAGCAGTGCGCCAAGGAACACCCGCGTGCCGGGTCCGAACCACCCTTGTTCGATCGAGTAGCGCAGCAGGAAAAAGCCGCCGAACGCTACTGAAATACCTCCAGCCCAAACCACCCACTGTGTGCCAAAGCGCTCTTCAAGGCTTGGGCCCGGCCTCGTCGGAGCTACGGGGGGCGGGGAGGCGGGTTCGGTAGGGGGCAATGGAGGGGGAGCGATATTGGGACTAACAGGCTCGCTGGCGACCTGCGGAACCGCAGGCTCAGGAGCAACCGGGATTTCGGGTTCACGGTCCGATGTGGCTGGCGGCGTCGCTGTGCTATCCGCCTGGCCTTCCCGAATGCGGCGCTCGATGAGGGAGAGTCGAAACTCGAGGGTGCGCATGCGATCGCGCGAGCCGATCGCCAGGACGATACAGACGACGGCGACCCCTACCATGATAAGGTTAATAAGCTCAGCCATCGTGGTGAAACCGTGGCGCTAGAGTACCCGTAGATGATGATATTCCCAGAAGCAGGGCGGCGGAATGTTCATCACTCCAGATATACACGGGGTTGATCAGTTGGCCCTCGCCGTCCTTTGATACCTCTAGCATTGTCTTATTAAGATACCTCTTGATTTGCCGCACAATAATCAAATTCGTATCACACCCAAGACAAATTCCTTACGAAGGTTGTATCGTCCGCGCGAAGCGCATCGGTGTTCAATGTGTGCGCAAAGGTTCGGGCATGACGTTGGTAATTTAGTCGGGTTTACTTCGCGGGGGGTAGGTGTGTTGCGTAGAACGGGCCCGCCGCACGGGGGTGCACATGCGGGGAAAAATACGGCAGCCCTATGGGCTCGCTCGGGTGACGCTGTCACCGACTGTTGCGCAAATCCGCTGGCTACAGGGCCGGCGATGTCCAGACAAACCATCCTAAACTGGCTTGAGCCGACTGATGTCCGCCAATCGTCGCTGGCGCATTCCGCGCCCGACATCGTGGTGGTCATTGATCATGAAGTCCTGGCCCTTACCCAGATCCTTGAACGTGCATCGTATAGCGCGACAAGTATCGGGCGGCACCCATGCGCAAAGTCACGGTGACAAGAATGACCGTTATTGACATTGACGTACGTCGTGGAAATCCGCTCGAAGTTGTCGAGCGAGTAGCGTCCACTCACCAGTGGTCGTTCGAGCGTGCTGGCGAAGATGAGCTCACAATTGTAGTGCGCGGAAAATGGACCGACTATCAGGTCTCCTTCACGTGGATGTTCGACATCGAATCTTTGCACTTGGCTTGCGCGTTCGAATTAAAGGTGCCGGAACGCAGCCAGGCTGAGGTCGAGCGGTTGCTTGCGATGATCAATGCGCAGCTGTGGGTTGGACACTTCGACCTTTGGTCCGCTGATGGTCTCGTGATGTTCCGTCACTCACTTGTCCTTGCTGGTGGCGTCGAAGCCTCGGGACGGCAATGTGAGGTGCTGTTGTCGGCAGCCCTTGAAGCGTGTGAACGGTACTACCCGGCATTCCAATTTGTTGTCTGGGCCGGTGAGGGTGCAAAGGAAGCACTTGAAGCGGCGTCATTTGAGACTGCCGGACAGGCGTGATGTGGGCACTGAGCTAGCTGCGGCCTCCGAGCCGCAGACCGGCTGCGGGGCGTTCAGCGAGCACTTCTCGACGGAAGCGGAATAGCGCGGCTGGCCGACCGCCTGTAGTGGTCGACATGTCTCCTGTTGGCTCCACAAGTGCGGCGGTTTCGACCAGACGGCGAAAATTCTGTTTGTGCAGATGGCGTCCGGATATCGCCTCAACCGTGTGCTGCAACTCGGTCAGCGTAAATTCTTGGGGCATCAGCTCGAAAACCACGGGCCGGTATTTGAGCTTCGCGCGCAGCCGCGCGATGGCCGTTGCCAGGATTCGCCGGTGGTCTAAGCGCATTGGCTGACCTAAGGCAGGAAATGGCGAGCGAGCGAGAGCCGCCTCGCGCCCATCGCGCCGCGCCTCTTCAACCAACCCCGCTTCGTAAAGAAGCTCATATCGGTCGAGAACCTTCTCTTCGTCCCACGGGCTGCCGTTGGCGCCGAAACAGAGTCGGAGGCGCTCGCGCCTTCCCATGGCACGTCGTGGATCCGGACGATCCGACCGCCCGGTCCATTCGGTGAGGAGTGGCACGATTACGTCGTCAAGAATGTCCGGTCGTTGCTTGCGCCAGTCTTCCCAAGGGAAGAACCGGTACCAGGGTTCAAAGCTTGCTCCTGCTGCACGCAGGGGAGCAGCATTGTCAGGCACGCGCGTGAGTGCCAGGTAGCCAACCGACACCATGTGCGGCCCGGTATCGTCTGGCCGTGCGTGCCGACCGCGGTCGCCGAAGGTGTACAGCTGCTCTACATAGCCGACCGAAAGCGCGGTTTGCGCTTCAACAAAGGCGCGCAATCCAATCTCGAAGGTCCGGTGAGCCAGCGGATCGAAGGGGCCGAATGGCAGTCCTGCATGCGGCCCGGATTCGTCACTCGTGACCAGGATGGCTGGCTCATCATGCTCGACGGTGACGATGGCGGCCGTAAGTCCAATCTCGATCGGCGTGAGGACTGATTCTGTCATCGCGCCATCATATCCCGATCATGCTGGTCCGGCCGCCGGCCTACACACGGCTGCCGATCAGCTCACCCCAGGTCCAGCCGGAAAGGTTCTGCCTCCGTCGCGGGCTGACCTTGGCCAATCATTTCGATCGCAGTCATCATACGACCTTCCCGACCGAGCACATGATCGGCAAGCGACACGATACGACGGTTGGGGGTGGCAGTTGGCGACGCTTGGCGCAGAGCGTGCGCAATTGACAACTCGTCGCATTGCGGGTTTAGGGCGCATGCCGCGACGAATGCGCCTGCCGTTGAGCGGCTGATCCCCGCGTAGCAGTGGATAACCAGCGGCTTCGTGCGCCTCCAACGTCGGACAAAAGCGATGAGTTTTGTCACGTGGTCGTCCGCCGGAGCGACATAGCCCGTCAGCGGCTCGATGATGTCGTCCATGCCAAGGACGAGGTGATTTGCCGGTGCGATCGTGTCGGGTCGGCGGACGAGATCGACATCCTTCAGTAAGGTCACGATGTGCTGTGCACCCGTGTCCTCGACAGTCTTGTGTAGGCGCGAGAGTGAGCAGACGTGAATCATGACACCTTATAGGGCAGCGAAGGCCGACATGGAAGTATGACGGGGATTTGGCCGTTCATTCGCGGGCGAGCCTCTCAAAGCGGTCCAGATAGCGCGCGTGCCCGACTTCAGCGGGCCAAGGGGTGAGATAGTCGTGCTCGATGCTGGACGTTAGTCGCGGGGGATGGCCAAAAAAACGTCGGGCTTCGGATGACGCGAAGCCGGCAAGCCGTGTCGCTTCCAGATAGGCGGCGGCGCGGTCAGCCGCCTTGATGATTGCGACCAGTTCCGCTGGCAATGTGACCGGAAGACCAAAACGGAGATGCACTGCTGCCAATAGGCGAGTTTCGATCGCCTTGTAGGTATCGCCGATCACGGCCTTGAATGGGGTGATCATGTCCCCGATCACGTATTCCGGCGCGTCGTGGAGCAGCACAGCAAGTCGACGCTTGCGGTCCAAACGGGCGCTCTGGTGTGCGATGACTTCGACCAGCAGACAGTGCTGTGCGACCGAATAAATGTTGGGGCCCTTGGTCTGGCCGTTCCAACGTGCCACGCGCGCGAGCCCATGTGCGATGTCTTCGATCTCGATGTCGAGCGGTGAAGGATCAAGCAGGTCAAGTCGTCGTCCAGACAGCATGCGCTGCCATGCTCGTGGGGCTGCGTTCTTCGCGCTCTTGCGAGTGCCGGTCATCTCGGACCGGCAAGCTGGGTGCAGGCCACATGACGATGGCAGCTCACCAAATGATCGTTCACCATGCCGACTGCTTGCATGAAGGCATAGACGATTGTCGGTCCGCAAAACTTGAAACCGAGGCTAGCGAGCTCCTTCGACATTTTCTTTGAGATCGCGTTCTCGGCTGGAATCTGTTTCGTGCTCCGGTAGCTGTTGATCTTAGGCTTGCCGTCAACGAAGTCCCAGAGCAGGCGCGAGAAACCCGGTCCTTTGTCCATGACATCGAGCCAGGCGCGCGCCGAGAGGACGGCGCCTTCGATCTTCATGCGATTGCGGACAATGCCCTCGTCCTGCATCAGGCGCTCGACCTTCTTGGGCGTGTAGCGCGCTATCTTCTCGGGCTGGAATTCGCTGAAGGCTCGCCGGAAGTTGTCGCGTTTGCGCAAGATGGTGATCCAGGACAGTCCAGCCTGGAATCCGTCCAGAACGAGTTTCTCATAGAGCGCTCGATCATCGAATTCGGGAACGCCCCACTCGTTATCGTGGTAGGCGACGTAGAGCGCATCGAGCTTGGGCCACGGGCAGCGCGTGAGGCCGTCCGGATGAGAGATTGCGACGCTCATTCTGCTGCCTTTGCCTTTCCCGGGATAGCAAAGCGGGCCCACGATGCCTTGAGCAGCTGAAGTGTGATTCCCCCTGCCACCAGAGTGGCGCCGCCCGCCAGGGCCTCCTCGACCCGGTCAAGCCGCAATGTGGCAAGTCCCCGGCCGGTCACGCCCGAGCCCATCATGCCAACGTTCCGGTCGCCGGCCATCACGGGCATGCCGGCCTCCGGTGGCGGCCCGTCGAAGCCAACCGGAACGATGCGGGCGCGGGCAGTGGCCCGATGCTCGATTCGGGAAACGACCTCCTGACCGACAAAGCAACCCTTGTCGAAATCAACGCCGTGGAGCTGGTCCATGTTGCTCTCGTGCGGAAAGGTGTCGCCATAGACGAAATCGGCACCACCCCGGGGTACGCCAAGCGCAATGCGATGGGCCTCGTAGATTGAAGGATCCACGAGATCGCTCCCGAGGTCGGCTGCCGCCTTCTCCGCAAGATGCGGAGGCAGCATGCAGCGCGCTCCGAGCTCGGGAAGGCGTGGATCGGAATAGCAAAGGCCATACTCCGAATTGCCCTGACCGTCCCAGATGGCCATGACACCGAGAGTCTCGGACAGATCCTCCACCATGACGTTGGCTCTAAGCTTGTAGAAATTGAGTCGATCGGTGAGCGTCCGAGCGAGTGCGCGAGGAGCATCGAGGAAGAAGCCGCCGCCGTCCGCCGGCTCGGCCTCGACAACAATAAAGTCGGCCAGGATCTTGCCTTGGGGTGCCAGCAGGGCCGCGAAACGCGGCTGACCAGGGCCTACCCTGGCGAGATCGGCGGTCACGAGGCCGTTGAGAAACTTGCGACAGTCGAGCCCTGCCACCTTGACGACGCCGCGGTCTGGGAGAAGCGCTGCTTTCATG
>Ga0111539_10011509_pt1 | contig 11102 bp, 8 predicted proteins | sample RhiMethybrSRZTD1_FD_79667 | JGI IMG/M metagenome (GOLD analysis project Ga0111539, IMG submission 79667) | Populus rhizosphere microbial communities from Tennessee, USA - Rhizosphere MetaG P. TD hybrid SRZTD1 (version 2) (version 2) | ecosystem: Host-associated > Plants > Roots > Rhizosphere >... | reverse complement strand
TGGCGGCCGACGCGTTCGCGCAGATCATTCCTCCCCAGCTCCCGTGGCCCTACACGCTCGTTTGGATCTCGGGGGTCTGCGAGATATTGCTGGGTCTCGCGCTCATCCCCGAGCGTACGCGACGGCTCGCGGGTTGGGGCCTCGTCGCGCTCTACATCGCGGTGTTTCCGGCGAACATCTACATGGCGGTGGCGGACGTGCACGTCCGCGATATGCCCCCCGCGCCCCCTGCGCTCCTTTGGGGGCGCCTACCGCTTCAAATCGTGTTCATCGCGTGGGCGCTTTGGGTCAGCAAGCCGCGCAAAGCGGTGTGAGGTCTCAGAGCCCGTTGAGCTCGCGCACCACGGCGAACAGGTCGCCCACCGCGTAGTGGCTCACCGCCACGAAATTGGGCAGCTTGCCGCTCTCCGTTTGACATTGCCGCGCGCGGGAGAGGAGCAAATCGTGCGCATTGGCGGTGCGGCTGAGGTTTTCGTCGGGTAGTGGATTTTCGAGCCAGTGGTTCAAGAGAAAGAGCGCGTTCTGCTTGTTGCCGCGATTTTGCTGGCAGGAAAATTCGCTCGGCGACTTGAACGTGTACGGCGTGTCCCACGCGAGATCGTAGAAGTGATGATAGAACGCGGGCGGCGGTCCCCCCGACTCGGCGCCGACGAGCACGCGGTGCCCGCTCTCGATCATGGTGCGCAGCGTCGGCCACGGATCACCCGCCGGATGCACGTATACGTAGTCGGAAAGCCCGCTCGCTTGGAACGCAACCTCCGTCTCGGCGGCGGAGATGTGATCCTCGATCACGAGCGCGAGCACTTCGTGCGAGTGCGCCTGGAGAAAAGTGGTGATGTCGCGAAGACCGTCGACGAGCGGCTTACTCCCGAGAAGACACGAGCTGTGACAGAGGTAGGAGCCCCCCATATACGAATGCGTATCGAGCAGCATCGCGCGGATGCCGTCTTCGAGCTGACGCTTGATACCGTGTTGTTGGTTGGGCGCTATCCAGCCGTCGTCGGCATTGGACATGGCATTGTGAGCGGTCGGGAACACAACTTCGTCGAAACGGCGATCGCACAGCGCCTCGTAGCCGTTGCAACGCAACGGCGCGTCAGCGTCGGGATCGCGATCGGAAGGAGCGCCATCAGCTGACGCGCCGTCGGCGACGCCATTGCCGTCGGTGGTGACGGGAGTGTCGATCGACGTGACGTCCGATCCAACGTGCGCGTCGAGCGATGCACCGTCGGCCGCGGTGCTGCCATCCGAAACGACGGACGTGACGGGCGCGCCGTCAGCGCCGTCGGACGAGCTGCGAACATCGGAAGAGACGTCGGTGCTGACCGGATCATCGGCGCGCCCATCGTCGACGTCGGGCATCGTCCCTGCTTCGGGCTCGTATGCGTCGGCGCTCGCATCGGCCGTCACGACGTCGCTCGGCGCTCCGGCGTCCGCGGATGGCATCGCATCCGAGCCGCAATGCACCGCGCCCAAAAAGACGCCGAGCGCCAACCATGTAGGGATTCCCCTTGCCGTTGCCACGCCGAGGGCGCGCGGCGCCGGAAACGGCCCGAAACTCCGGTACCTCAATTACTCCAAACTACTCGAACGAAGCGGGATTTGTCACTTGTTCCCAATCGAGGCCTGCTTGTTAGCACGAGAGCTTTTGTAGGCAAGCGACAGGAACGCGCGCAGAATGTCGTCACGCCAAAAATCCACGCTCGCCAGCTTGCGCGGGGCGCGCTTTGCGCTTTGGTGATCGCGCCTTTTCGGCGTGAGCTAGTCGAGCAGAGCCTGCTCGGTGACGGAGATTCCGTTCGCACGCTGATCCGGCCGAGACGTGGAGCGGCGAAATGTAAGTAGGTCCCCCGCCGTCGAACGCAGCGTCGGTCCGCGGCTCCCCCAGGCCGCGGACCGACACCGTCCGATCACGGATTCGAAACCGTCGTGGGGATCTCGTAAAACCGCAATTGAGCGAGCTTCAGCCCGCTATTGTCGTACTGCCAGAAATAGTCGGTGAGCGCCGAATTGAAGAGATTGTATCGCTCGAGCGTGCCGTCCGAATTGGTGTCCGCATAGATGTAGAGAAGCTCGCGCGACACGTTGGTGAAGGACTGTTTGCCTTTGGTTCGCACGAGGACCATCGAATAAATGCTGCACCACACCTCCCCCGTCGTGGGATCGGTGGCGCACGTCGTCGTTTTCGATGATCCGCCCGGCTTGCCGAGCGCGCGCGCGAAGACGGAGTACGACGTCGTGCCGTCGTTCTCGGGGTCCGGGTTGGGCAGCTGGAAAGCCGCTTGTCCATCGGTTCCGTTCTTGTCGAGAACGTCGAACGGTCCTTCGGAGAGCATGATTTTGGTCGATCCGGTCTCCGGCACGAAGATCACGTTTCCCGATCCGTTGCTCATCGTTTTTCCTTTGGGGACGCCGATGATGTTCAAATTGTAGTGAGGGCCGTTCGGAGCTCCGTTCCCCGTGCCCATATACGGGGCGGGGACCGTGTCTTCCGAGTCGGTTGCATTGGCTTCATCGGACGTGACGACTTCGGACGTGCAAGCTCCCGCCAAGAGGAGACATGCGGCAAACGGCAGAACTCGGACTGGCTTCATGGGCTGCTCCAGCGTTCGTCGGCACCCGGACATCGGGGCCTTCGCTTCGAGCAGAGTGCAAGGCGGGTGCCTCGATCGCGATCGATCATGTTATCTGTCGAACGCAACAGCGCAGAGTAATGAACACGACGACTTGAAGGGACGGTGTCAAGAATCCGACGCCGATCGCGCGCGCCGCGCCTGGTCAGAAGAGTTTTCAGCTGCGGCCGCGTTCGTTGCCAGTCCGAACGTCCATCGAACGAGCGCTACGCGCTCTCTCCGCCGCCGCCGCCTCCACTGCTCTCGTAAAGCCCCCGCTTCTTCAGCAGATCGCGCAGGTGGTGGCGGGCCAGATCGGCCTCGCGCGCAGCGCGTGAAAGATTACCGCCGCACCGTCGCAACAGCGTTTCCAAGTACGCGCGCTCGAACCGCTCGACGGCGCGCTGCTTGGCTTCGGAGAAAGTTCCCCCCAGGTCGAGGGGATTTCGCTCCGCTTCGCTTCCGCGAAAGCCGTAGCCCTCGCCGGCGATGTCGTGCACGCGAATGACGTTGTCTTCCGAAAGCGCCGCTGCTCGTACGAGAATATTGCGAAGCTCGCGCACGTTTCCGGGAAGGGGCCGACGCGCGAGCTCGGCCGAAGCCTCTTCCTCGATGGTGGCCGGCTTTTCTCCGGGTGCCGCGGCTTGCTCCAGAAAATGGTGAGCGAGTGCGGGGATGTCCTCGGGACGGTCGCGCAAAGGGGGTAGGACCACCCTCACTTGCGCCAGTCGGAAGTAGAGGTCCTCGCGGAACCGATTGGCTTCGATCTCGAGACGAAGGTCGCGGTGGGTGGCGGCGATGACGCGCACGTCGACGGACACGACCTCTTTGCCGCCGACTCGCGTGAGCTCGCGGCGCTCGAGAACGCGCAGGAGCTTAGGCTGCAACGCGAGCGGCAGCTCTCCGACTTCGTCGATGAAGAGCGTGCCGCCATTGGCGCGTTCGAAAGCACCTTGGTGACGCGCATCGGCGCCGGTGAAGGCTCCGCGCTCGTGCCCGAACAGCACCGACTCCGCCAGCGTAGCGGGAATGGTCGTGGCATCGAGGACAGTGAACGACGCGTCCTTGCGTGGGCTGTGCGCATGGACGGCGCGCGCCGCCTCTTCCTTGCCGGTGCCCGTCTCACCCTGGATGAGGAGACTGAGCGGCTTGGCGGCAATCCGCTCCAGCACTGCGAAGAGCTCGCGCATTTCCGGCGTGCTGCCGATGAGGCCAGCGAAGCGCGTGACCGTGGGTAGCTCCGACGGCGACACCCGGTCGTCCGCCTCGATGGACAGAAGTGTGTCTCCGACGCGCAACGCCGCCCCGGGACCGAGCTCGGCCTCGACCAGACGATGGTCGCCGAGCCAAGAGCCGTTGGTGCTCGCCGCGTCGCGCACGAGAACGCGACCACCGGGGCGGCGCGTGAGTTCGAGATGGACCGCCGAAACGCGAGGGTCGGCGAGAACGAGGTCGTTGGTGGGGTGGCGCCCGACCGTCGCCTGAGCCCGAACCAGGGCGATGGCCGCTCCCCGACTCGGGCCATCAACGGCAACGATTCGCCCCACCACGGATCCGGGGGTCGCTTCACGACTGTGTACTTGGGTGACCGCTACGTCCGATCGCTTGGGCTCGGTGCTCATGGCAACTTGACGACTCGCGAGATCCTATCGCCCGCCCGCATCTCGAGGTTGAAAGTTTTCGATCCCAGCCCGTCGCGCCAAACCTGAATGCGATGAAGCCCTGGCGTCACCTCTCGACCGAAGATGGGTGTCGATCCCACCTTGACGCCATCGATGGTGACGTATGCGAAGGCCGGTTCCGATCCAATGTCGAGAATACACTTTTCTTTGGCCGTCTCAGCACCGGATCGATCGCCACGCGGATTCGTTGTGCCACCTGATGCCACTGCGGCGCCGGGGCGTATTTTCCGCGCGGGACGCTCTTCTGCTTCGTGCGTCTTCGCTTCCCCCTCTGAAGATGCAGAGGGGGTCGCGGCGAGAGGGGCCGGCGCGAGTGCGACGGACGCGACATGGCCGGGCGTTTCCGTGGACGCGACGGGGGCGAGGGCGTCGCGGGCGGGACTTTCGCGATGACGGCCGAATCGCAGGCCGAGAAAGGCTCCCATCACGACGGTACCGATGACCATCCCATAGAGCAGCGGCTTACGCCGCGGAATGCGAGCGGTCGGAGCCGCCGGCCTCGGCGGATTGAACTTGGGTGTCGCCAAGAGATACGATCGCGCCCACGCCGACATCTCTTCGTCGCTCGCGAAACCGCCCGTCATCGCGGAAGCGCGCTCGAGCTCGGCGAGCATTCTCTCGGCGGTCGGAAAGCGATCGGCGGGCTCCGGGGCAAGCGCGCGATCGACGAGCTCGACGAGGGGAAACGGCGTTTCGGGACGGACGGCGGCCAGTGATTTCACATCGCCCGCACGGGCGCGCGCCAAAGCAACGCGGGCGTCTTCGTCGTTGTAGATGGGCGCCCCCGCCAAGAGCTCGTAAAGGATGGCGCCCGCCGCGAAAAGATCGGTCCGCGCATCGACCGGCGCGCCGCGGGCCTGCTCGGGCGCCAAATAGGAGAGGGTCCCTTTGATGCTCTGTCCCGTCGTTTTGGCCTGGGAACCCGACACGGCGCGCGCCAGGCCGAAATCGGTCAATTTGACGCGACCGTTCATGTCCACGAGCAGATTGGCGAGGCTGAGATCGCGATGAACGAGCCCGAGGGGTCGCCCCTGCTCGTCGACCAGAGAGTGAACGCCCGTCAACGCGCCCAAGAGATCGCGGACGATCCGCAGCGCGATGGGCGCGGCCACAACCGCGCCGCCGATCGCAGTGAGGTCCGCCCCTTCGACGTATTCGAGCACGAGACACGTGCCGCGCTCATCCAGCGCGACTTCGTGGATGCCGATCACGTTGGGGTGAGCGATACGCGAAAGGAGGCGCCCTTCCCGCTCGAAGGCTGCGGCGATGGATGGATTGCGCGCAGCATGGGGAAGCAGCCGCTTGATGGCCACAGGGCCTGCGGGACCTTCGGCCTTCCAGACCTCCGCCATGCCCCCCATCCCGAGGAGGAACTCCTCCCGATAACGCGGCACCGGCATCATCTCATGATACCCGGAAATCTCGATGTGATCGCAGCTCCGTGCGGCAACGACATTGGTAACGACGTGTAGGCATGGCGCATCGATCTGCACCTCGATAAGCTCGTCCCGTGCGCAGAGTTACCGTCGCCTCCCTGGCCGCGCTCCTCGTTCAATCGACGGTCGCCCACGCCGATCGACTCGCCGTGGTGCCTCTCGCGGCACCCGGACGGGAGCCCCCTCTCGCAGCGGCCGACCGGCTCGCGGCCGACCTCATCGGACGCGGGCATCGGGTGATCGCCGGCGCCGACGTGATGGCGCGAATTACCGTCGGAAACGAGGGCGCGGGGGCTGATTGGGCGGCAGAGCTCATCGCCGCCACTCGTGCCGCGCGCGCTGCGCTCACCCGCCTCGATCGCGCGCTTGCCTCCAGCATGGCGCAGCGGGTCGGAAACGAGCTGTTCCGTTTCGGAGGGGGCGCGGGGGGCCCCGAAGTCCTGGTCGAGTGGTGCCTGCTCGAACGCCAGCTCGCGCTCACGGGCTCCGATGCCACGCGGGGGCACGCGTGGCTCGACGAAGCGGTGGGTTTCGCGCCGTCCCTCGAGCTCGATCCTTTGAGTCATCCGGAAGAGGAACGTGATCTTTTCGCTCGCCGCCGTGCCGCGTTGAGCAGCGAAGCGCCGGGCACGCTGTCGGTCGAGACCACGCCGGCCGCATCGGAAGTCTGGGTCGACGGCGTGCGGCGCTGCGTGAGCCCTTGCTCCGTCAAACTCGTACCGGGCCGACATCTCGTGCGCGCTTCGGCCCCAGCGCATGCTCCCGGCGTAGCGACGGTCGATCTCGCGCCGGGCGGAAGCGCGTCGCGGCGGCTCGGGCTCACGGCCGCCTATTCGGGTGCGAGCCTGCGCGCCATCGAGTCGATGCTCGCCGATCCGAGCCGGCGTACGGAAGGCGCGAGCGCGCTCGAACCGATGGCCCGATTTCTCGACGTCGATCACGTCGTGGCCCTCGTCCCGGAAGGGGACAAAACGCGCCTCGTCTTCGCCCCCCCCGCGACAGGCCGACCCCGGCTCGGCCCTGTCGTCGCGACTGCCCAATTGCCCACTGCAACCGCGGAGCAACTTCGTCCGATCGAGCCTCCGCGCGAGGAGCGCAAACCTTGGTACGGCAAACCGACCGCATGGATCGTCGGAGGAGGAATCGTGGCCGGCCTCGTCGCCGGAATTCTCATCTATCAAGCGTCGTCGACCACGACCGGTACCCTCACCGTGACTTCGTCTCCACCGCCTCCGCCATGAAAGTCGCCTGTGCCAGCCTGGCGGCGAGTTTGCTGCTCGCTTGTGGAAGTGAGCCGGGCCCGACCCTCACCTTGTTCGTCGACCCGCCCATGCCCCCCGACCTCTGCGTAGGCGTGGCCGGTTTCGAGGTGCTCGTTTCGTCCGGCAGCGGCGAAGCGCCCCCGGTAAGGAAACGCGTCCCGTCCACGATTCTCAATGGCAAGGATTGCCTGCTCCCGAACCAGTTCTCTTTTCCGGACATCGACGCTGATGCGCCGGTCAACGTGACCGTCAACGGATACGACGGAGGCGGCAAAGTGCGCGTCAAGGGGCAAACGATCCGTCCCAATCTGCGCGAGGGCTCCGTTCACGTCCCGCTGGGCCCCGGACCCTCGACATTGCCGCTTCTCGTCATCTATCGAAACCCGCTCCTCGACGGAGTGCCTCTGGAGAAGGTCTCGGCCCTCACTGTCACCAAACCGATGGGTGGCACGGGGGACCTTCTATCCGTCGACCGCACGGCCGCCGGTGAGTTTTTCGATGCCGAACCGGGCGCCTATGGAATCCCACGATTCGTCATCGAGCCACCCGCGATTGGCACCGCCTTGATGGTGGATTTCACGGCGGAAGGAATGGTCAAGAGCAAGCGAATCAACGTCGTGCAGTCGACCGGCACGTATTACCTGGCGCAATGATTGGTCAGTGCACCACCCAACTGGTCACGCGAGTGACCATCTGCGCGTCGAACGCGGCGCCGCGCGAGCTCGGATAGACGCGAAGTCGAGCCTCGGCACCGAGGTGGCCGGTGGGGCGTCGATGTGGTCTCCCCTTTGCAGGCGATCCGAGCACCGAGATTGCGCGCCGCGCGATCCAGCGAGGAGAATCGTCATGCCGACACGCTTCTTTTGGCTCTTCAGCGTCGCCTTGATCGTCGCAAGTTGCGGTGGCTTGTCCTCCGATGGTCCCAGCGGCGGCGCGCTCACCGACGCGAGCGGAGGCGCGTGCCGCGCCACGGGGCGGTCATGTGCCGCCGGCAACGAGTGCTGTTCGGGGATCTGCGACCAGGTGCTCCACAGCTGCGTATCGACCATCGGCAGGTGCGTCGCGGCCGGCGCGCCTTGCAGCGCGGCGACCGATTGCTGCTCTTTCCAGTGCAATAGCGGCGTTTGCGACGGCAAGGCATGTGTTTCGGACAATGGCGCCTGCACGAGCAGCGCCGAATGTTGCGGCGGCAACTGCTCCGCCGGAAAATGCCAGCCCTTGAGCGGCTCTTGTCGCACCGCCGGCAACGCGTGCACTTCCAACGCGGAATGCTGCTCCAAGCTCTGCAAAGCCGGTGTCTGCGATCTCGGCTCATCGTGGTGCGCGCAAGACGGCGACGTGTGCTCGAATCCGCGCGATTGCTGCGGTGGCATCTGCAACGTCGCGACCGGCGCCACACTCGGGCGCTGCGAGACGCCGCAACCGGGAAGCACGCGCTGCAGCGGCGGGGTCGACGGCACGGTCTGCACCGCCTGCAACGACTGCTGCAGCCGAGTCTGCGCCCCCTTCGGTACGAGCGGCGTGTCGGTGTGCCAGCGGGCCAACGGTTGCCACATCGACGGCGACATTTGCCAGAAAGACTCGGACTGCTGCGGCAACGACAAGAGCCTGCCCACCTCGGGAAAGAACGTGCAATGCGTGCGCGAAGATCCGAGCGACGTCGTCGGCGTATGTCGCAATCCCATGGGATGCCAGCCCGAAGGCAATGTCTGCCACTACAAGCGCGACAGCATGTACGCGTGCGTCGTTTCTTCGGCGCCGAACGATTGCTGCGGCGCTCCCGGCAATTCCGATGCGTGCCAGCTCGACGCGCTGGGCGTGCCGCGGTGCAAGGCGGCCGCGTGCCGGCAGAACGGCGACACGTGCGCGTTCTCCGGCGACTGCTGCAACGGCGCGCTGTGCGTTCCCGATAGCACGGGCCAGCTTCGCTGCGGCACCACGCCCGACGGCGGCGGTCCCATCTGCATCCCCTCCGGTGGAAGCTGCACCATCAACGCCGATTGCTGTGCAGGCAATGTCTGCCACATTCCGCCGGGATCGACGGCGGGCACTTGCGCGCCGCCCCCCCCGCCGCCTCCAACGTGGGACGCTGGCGTGCCCGATGGCGGCAGCTGCGCCGTTTATGGCCAGGCGTGCACGCAGGGCAGCGATTGCTGCAACAACATTCCCTGTCTCGATCCCGGCTACAACCCGTGCACCGGAACGCAAAGCAATTGCCACTGCTACATTCCCGTCAAGTAGCGGCAGCTCAACCGTGAACGAGCTGCGACACGATGACGGCGATGGCCGCCGACACCGCGATGGCCATCGCCAAGCTCGCTACCCGGCGCTCGCGAGGGGGCACCTTGCGCGCGTCGGGAATGCCGAGCACGACCGCACCCGCAATGGGAACGAGCGCCGGCACGGCCGTCTCGAGCAACGCCGATGCCGCACCGGCAACGGCGATGCCCGCGGAGCACAGTAGCGCTGCGCGCAGGAGCGAAAGGCGGTGCGCCGCGACGGCGCCGAAAACGAGGGCCATGAACACCAGATCGCCGACACCGAGCGCCGGGGCGACGGCCGATGTTCCCGGCACCGGAAACGCGATCGCGACCACGGAGAGCGCACGCTCGCTTTCGGCGACGGCATGCGTCGGTCCGAAACGCGACACCACGGAAGCGGCGTCCGCGCTGGCCACGACGACGCACGCGGGCAAGAGGTGCCCGGCGTGCTCGATACGGCGACCAATCGACGTACCGATCCCCCAAGCCGCGGCGATGAGCGCCGTATCGACGGCGACCACCGCGTAGGCGGAGGAGACGCCCGTCCACGCCATGATCCCGAGCGTCACCGCAGCGATCGACGTGACCCCCGCACGCCACGCCAAAGCAGGGTACGAAGTCGCCGCGATCGAAAGCGCTGCGACGGCCGTCGAAGCGGCGCCGACGAAGGCGATGAGATCTGCGACGCCCCCGGATACGGCAACGCGCGGCGCGATCAGCGCGGCCAAACCGACGACGATCGGCGTGAGCGCGAGCCCTAACAGGTTGCTGAAAAAGGGCCTCCGAGGGGTTGGTGCTGCCAATTCTCCCCCCAAACCCCCCTCACTTCGTGAGGGGGGAGCCGGCAGGCGGGGGGAGAAACAGCGAGGGGAACGCATCCGGTCCCGAGGCGGGTCCTTTTTCAGCAACCTCTAAGGCCCCCTCGCGCTAGTGCACCCAGCCGATTTCGCGAGCGGTCGTCGCGCCGACCTTCAAGTCCGAGAGTGACTCGGGGGGGCGCTCTTCGGTCGGACTGAGCGCGACGTTCCTCGCCATGACTTCCGCGTGACGCTGCGGATACATGGGGCGAAGCTCCGGCTCGGCCAGACCTTCCGGCACGAGCGATCGCCCCGAGGCGTCGTATTTGTCCTTGGCGCCGAGCAGATGCAAAAGCTCGTGCGTCGTGACGAAGAGAGCAAAGTCGACCATCGTGCGATCGAGCTCCACTTCGACCAGGCCCACCGTGCCCCCCTCTTGGCTCGCCCCTTCCACGCTGCCCCCCGAGGTATCCTTCGGCGTGCGGGCCACGAGGTAGATCGTCGCATCGAAGCTGCTCGCTTCGACCCCGGCGTCGGCATTCACTCCACGCACGAACCTCCAAAGATCGAAATTATACCTGGCGAGGTCCCACAATCCTTCGGAAGGTTGCTCGGGGGGTGCACGCCGCAGATCGACCGGTCCTTTCACCACGAAGCGAAAGGGCGTGGGGGCGTCGGGATTACGGCGGTGGAACTCGTCGGCCAGCCGCTCTTCGAGCGCGACGACCCGTTCCTTCAACATCTCGACGGCGCCTTCGTCGATGTTGTCTTTGCGCACCAGGATCAGCGCGACGTCGAGCGTGTCGATCCACTGGTTGCGCGCGCGCCTTTTCTGGATGTCGCAACCGGCCCAGATGAGCACTGCGACGAGGATCGAGAGCAGGATCGACACCCGAACGCGGAAGAAGGCGCGCGAATCGAAGCGATGCCAGGGCGTCGATCCCGACGACGTCATCCCCTCGATGGCGGGATCCGAAGCTGCCGAGCGCCGCACATTCTCGCCGGTCGCGATCGCCGACGAACGGGGCGTGCGGCGAAATCGATCTCGAAGA
>Ga0111539_10011506_pt1 | contig 11103 bp, 11 predicted proteins | sample RhiMethybrSRZTD1_FD_79667 | JGI IMG/M metagenome (GOLD analysis project Ga0111539, IMG submission 79667) | Populus rhizosphere microbial communities from Tennessee, USA - Rhizosphere MetaG P. TD hybrid SRZTD1 (version 2) (version 2) | ecosystem: Host-associated > Plants > Roots > Rhizosphere >... | reverse complement strand
TGGTGGGCTCGCTGAAGCTCGTCGGCGAGGGCAAGTGGCGGCCTGGCGATCTCGCGGCCGCCCTCGAGGCCCAAGATCGCGCCGCCTGCGGCCCCGTCGCTCCGGCACGCGGGCTCTATCTGATGCGCGTCGACTACGCCGCGCCGCAACCCGGCAAGCCGCTCGGCTCAGTCGAGCCGGCGCCGGAGCTTGACCCCTGACGTCGCGTTGGCATCGAGAACAGGAGCCGGCACGCCGTTCTTGAGCCAACAATGTGCGTTTTTGCCGTGGACGCCCGGCTTGGCCCAAACCCAGACCGCGCATGCGTTTTCACGCGCGCAGGCACGCTGGCAGTCCGTCAGGGTCGCCGAGAAATCCTTGAAGTTCTGACCGGGCCGGTCAATGCCGACCTCGGGTTTGAGATCGGCTTCCTCGATGCCCTCGCGTGCGCCGCCGCTACAACAGTTGTTCCTCACCATTTGCGGCAAGGGATCTTTGAAAAAGCACGTCTTGCTCGCCTTCACCCAGGCCCATGCCTTGCATTTGAGGTCGCCAGCGCATGAGTTGCGGCAAAGGTTCGCGGAAGGCGCAGAAAAATTCCTGTAATCGTTGCCGGGCAGATCCACGTTGTCGCGAGCTGCAACGGCGATTGGGAAAAGCACCACGAGCGCGCCTATCAAGATGATGCGCATCAACAATCTCCTCCAGCGTGTCGAGGCCGCAGTTGCACGTTGCGCCCGCGATGGGTCTTTCGCAAGCGGAACCGGTTCAGACGGCGGCGAGGCGGACGGTCTTCTCCAGCACCCCCAGCACGCGGGCAAGGTCGTGGCCGCGCTTGAGGATGAGGCCGGTGGCGGCGATGACGCTATAGGCGCCCTGCCGGCGCGCCAGCCGCGGGTTCTTCTCGATGCGATAGAGCGGAACCTCGCTCGCGCGGCGGAACACCGAGAACACCGCCTTCTCGCGCCCGAAGTCGATGGCGTAATCGCGCCATTCGCCGGCCGCCACCTTGCGCCCGTAGAGATCGAGGATCTCGGTCAATTCCTTGCGGGTGAAGAGGACGGTCGAGGCAATGGCCGAATGTGCGAACGAAACGCTGCTGCTGCTCGAGCCCGCGCCTGAGCGCGGGCTCAACTGTATGGGTTCGGCTTCGCTCAATGGCGCCTCCCTGGCTCAAACCGCGGCCATGATCCTCGCTTCGAGCGCCAATTTCAAGCGCCTCTAGCCCCTCACCGGCGGCGACGCTCCACTTCTGTCCGCAAATTCCATGAGTTCGCCATAGAGCGACCGTCGGCATGCCGCAATGGCCCCTATACTCCGGCGGCATCGGCACTGGCCCGGTCCAACCCAAGTCTCGGATCTAGCCCCCCTAGTCCCCCCGAGATCTTCTCTCCTTGGACCGGGCCTTTTTGCGTGGCGCATCCCACGTCCTAGAGCGTCTACATCACCCGCCGGCATCCCGTACGGCAGCGGCCGCGTCGGCGTCGAGGTGCCAGCGCAGGCCGTCGCGCGCGAAATCGAGGGCGACACGGCCCTGCAGGGCCTCGGCAACCATGCGCTCGATGACGAGACGGCCGAAACCGGTTGCCTTCGGTGGACTGACGGGGGCGCCGCCGCTCTCCACCCAGGACATGTGAAAGCGTCGAGCATCCTTGGCGCTCACAATGTGCCATTCGATGCGGACCTTGCCGGACGGGGCCGAGAGGGCGCCGTGCTTGACCGCGTTGGTCGAGAGCTCATGCAAGGCCATGCCCAGATATTGGGCTGCCGCGGGCGTGAACAGCAGGTTCGGTCCTCGCATCTCCACGTGCCCGTTGCCCGGCTCGCCATAGTGTCCGAGCTGCGAGCGCACCAGGTCCATTGCCGGCACGCCGCGCCAATCCTGGGACACCAGGAGATCGAGCGAGGAGGCAAGGCTCTTCAACCGGTCGCTGAAGTCGCCGGCGAACTCGAGAGGCGCGCGGGTCGACCGCGCGGTCTGCGAGGCCATGGCCTGAACCACCGCAAGCAAATTCCTGGACCGGTGCAAAACCTCCGACATCAGGAAGCGAATATGCGCCTCGCGCTGCTTGCGCTCGGTGATGTCCATGCTGACGCCGTGGACGTGCGTGGGATTGCTCGCCGGTAGAGGCTGGGCGCGCACGTAGAGCCAGCGTACCTGACCGTCCCGACGCACGATCCGGAACTCGTCCTCGTAGGCCTCCCCGCTACGATAGGCTTCCTCCCTGCGCGTCAGCGCCGCGTCCCGGTCCTCGGGATGGATGAAGCGGGCGATGTCCGCCTCGGTGGCGATCGGCACCGAGGGATCGATGCCGAATTGCGAGTAGACCTCGTCGGACCACGTCGTGGACTCGCGCCCGATGTCCACTTCGAAGGTCCCCATGCCGCCGGCCGCGAGCGCGAGCTTGCGTTGGTTGCTGGATTTCAGCACCTGGGCCAGCGCCTCGACCAGTTTCCGCTCCGTGCGCTTGTGGGCGCCCACGTCACGCACCACTGCGGCCACGCCAACGACTCGGCCGTCCTGGCCACGCACCGGAGTTGCCGCTCCGGCGATGTCGACGCGGCCACCGTCCTTGCGCAAGCGGACGCCCTCGAAGTGCACGTGCTCGCCGGCGCCGACACGCCGGTAGAGGTCGTCGAATTCGCCCACGGCGCTGTCGGGATAGAGCACGCGCGCCGACTGGCCGATAGCCTCGTCGGCGGTGTAGCCGAACATGCGCTCGGCCGCAGGGTTCCACGCCAGGATGGTTCCGTCTGAGGCCAGACCGATGACGGTGTCGTCTGCTGCCAAGACAATGGCCGATAGCCTCGCATTGGCGTCTTCGGCGAGCTTGCGTTCGGTTATGTCGAGGGCGACGCCAAGCACGCATTGCGCCCGGCCATCCGGCCCGCGGCGGACCTGACCGCGGCGATGCACCCATCGCACCTGGCCGTCCGGCCTCACAATGCGAAACTCCTGCTCGAAGACTTCGCCGCGACCGCCAATGGCAAGCAGGTAGCCTTCGCGCTGCGCGGCCCGGTCGTCGGGATGGACAAAGCTCGCCACGTCATCCGAGGTGCCGGAGAGCTGCTCTGGAGAGCGCCCGAACAGGCGGTGCATGGCCTCAGACCAGGTCACCTTGCCGGTGACGAAGTCGTGCTCCCACACGCCGAGGCCGGTGGCCGACAGCGCCAGATAGAGGCGCTCATGCGCCCGGCGCAGCTCCTCCGAGCCGGTCTCACCAGCGAGGCCATCGCCACGGGGTGGGGAGACGTCAGTTTTTTGTTTGCGCATCAACGCGTTGCCAGCCGTACGCTGAATCAACGCCGCGACATGGCAATTTGTTGCAATTTACGCTTCGGCGGTGTTGTCGGGACGAGCATGGACACCGCCGCGCGGAGGGTTCACGGCGCCCGAAGTGGGGCTTTTCTCTCCTCGGGCGCGGAGGCATCGCCCTCGCCCAGCGGCAGCTCCATGATGACGCTGTCGAGCCAGCGGCCGAACTTGTAGCCGACCGAATGGATGGTGCCGCAGTATCGAAATCCGGCGCGCCGATGCAAGCTGATCGAGGCGAATTGGCTGGAATCGCCGATCACGGCGACCATCAGGCGGAAGCCGTCGTCGCGGCAGGTGGCGATCAGGCGATCGAGCAGGGCGCGACCTGCACCTTTGCCTTGCGCGTCGGGCGCAATGTAGACGGAATCCTCGACGGTGAAGCGATAGGCGGGCCGGGTGCGATAGGCATTGACGTAGGCATAGCCCGCGACCCGCCCGTCGAGCTCGGCGACGAAATAGGGATAGCCGGCATCCGTGATGGCGCGAAACCGGCGCAACATCTCGTCCTCGCCCGGCGGTTCCAGCTCGAAGCTTGCAGTGCCCGTCAGGACCGCGGGGCGGTAGATGGCGGCGATCGCGGCGATGTCGGCAGGTATGGCGGCGCGGATGGCAGGGTGCATGGGCAGGGCTCGTCGATTTGATGCGAGCCGAAATTGCCCGAGCCGCCCGCACAAAGCAAAGGGCCCCGCCGAAGCGGGGCCCGATAGTGGTCTCGCGTTCGCCCGCTTACTCGCGGTTGCCGAACAACGAAAGTAGCATGGTGAACATGTTGATGAAATCGAGGTAGAGGCTGAGAGCGCCCATGATGGCGGCCTTGGCGGTCGCCGTCGCGTCACCCGCGATTTCAAAGTAAGTGTCCTTGATGCGTTGCGTGTCGTAGGCGGTAAGGCCGGCGAACACCAGCACGCCGATCACGGAGATGGCGAACTGCAGCGCACTGGACTGCAGGAAGATGTTGACCAGCGCGGCGATGATGATGCCGAACAGGCCCATGATCAGGAACGAGCCCCAGCCGGACAAGTCCTTCTTCGTGGTGTAACCCCATAGGCTGAGCGAACCGAAGGCCGCCGCGGTGACGAAGAACACCTGCGTGATCGACTGTCCGGTGTAGACGAGGAAGATCGAGGACAGCGAGGCGCCCATGGCCGCCGCGAACACCCAGAAAGCGATCTGTGCCGCGCCGACGCTCATCTTGTAGATGCGCCAGGACAGGAAAAACACGAAGCCGAGGGGAGCCAGCATGATCACCCACTTGAGCGGGGAGGCGTAGATCAGCTGACCGAACTGGGTAAGATACATGCCGCGATGCAGCGCCATGATGCGGCCGCCGCTGGAGGCAGCCAACGCCGGGTCGGTGGTGACGGCATAGGTGAACATGACGTAGGCAACGAGGCCCGTGAGGGCGATGCCCGCCGCCATATAGTTGTAGACGCGCAGCATGTACGCGCGCAGACCTTCGTCTACGGCAACATCGGCGCGCGCGCCGAAGCCTCGCTGCGCATACCTGTTGTCGATCTGAGCCATCTGGGTCCATCCCTTCAGAATTGGCGCGAGGTGCTTCGCGCATGCGGATTATGGCGACGGGTCCCTGTCACGGTCAAGGTCCGCCTATCGCCATACCTGAGCGAAATTTGGGGTGCGGAGGCCTCGCGGACAAGGCCCCGTCACGAGGCTACCATGATCACTCCGTCCGCAGATAAGGAACCGGTCGGGCCCTGAGCACCCGCCAGGTGCCGAATCCCCCGAAGATGGCCACCAGCGCGATGGCGGCAAGCGTAGCCTCGGCGGCTGCCCTGACGGAAAAGGTAAATTCGATGTCCATGACCCGGGACACGGTAATCCAGGCCGCCAGGCTGCCGATCAACAGGGAAATGAACGCCGTTAATAGCGCCAACACCAAGTATTCGGCCAAGTGGGACAGGAGGATGCGGCGGCTGGTGGCGCCGAGCGTCTTCAAGATGACGGCTTGCTGGATGCGGCGGCGTTGCGCGGTGGCGAGCGCGCCGGCCAGGACCAGGGCACCGGCCAGCAAGGTGACGCTGCCCGCGGAGCGCACCGCAATCATCACTCGGTTAAAGACGACGTTGAACGCGTCGATGGCGTCCTTGACGCGGATGGCGGTGGAGGCGGGGAAGGCGCGGCCGATCTGCTGGGCGAGTTTGGCCTCGGCGGCGAGCGGAACGTCCTTCGGCAGGGTTACCGTCACCAGCAGGTTGTGGGGGGCGCCGGTAAGCGTGTTAGGCGAGAAAACCAAAACGAAGTTAAGAGCCAGGCTCTCCCATTTCACCTCGCGCAGGTTGGCAATCCTGGCCGAGACGTTGCGGCCCAGGACGTTGACGGTGACCATGTCGCCGATCTTGAGGCCCAGACCCTTGGCGATGTCGGCTTCAAAGGAGACGAGCGGCTCGCCGGCATAGTCGGCCGGCCACCATTGCCCGGCGACCACGGTCGACCCGTCGGGCACGCCTTGCGAGTAGGTGAGGCCGCGGTCGCCGTTGAGCACCCACTGCACCTCGGGCGGCGCCTTGACGGTCTCGGCGAGGCGGTCGCCGAGCTTGACCAGGCGGCCGCGCAACATCGGCGCCTCGCGGATGCTGGCCGCCGGCGCCTCGCGCTCGACGAGGGCGTGGAAGGCCTCGCTCTCGGAGCGCTTGACGTCGAGGACGAAGTAGCTGGGGCTTTCCTCGGGAAGGCGTCCCGTCAGCTCGGTGACGATGGAGCGATCGACCAGAGCCACGGTCACCAGCAGCGACAAGCCGGCCCCCAGCGACAGCACCACCGAGCGCGTCAGTCCGCCTGGCGCGCCCAGATTGCCGATGGCCAGCGCCAGCTCGGGCCGACGCGGCCTGGGGACGCGCCGGGAGACCCAGGCGATGGCGCTGCCCAGCGCAAGGAAGACCGCGAACACACCGACCACGCCGAGACAGTAGTAGAGCGCGAGGTTGCGGGCTTCCGATGTGAAGACCGCCAGCGCCACCACAGCTGCGGCCGCCGCCAGCGTGAGCGCAACGACGGGCCAGCGCGGCACGACGCGCTCCGGCGCCACCTCGTCGCGGAACAGCACGCCGGCGCGCACCTGCTGGGCTCGCCCCAGCGGCCACAGAGCGAATAGCAGCGACACCAGCAACCCGTAGCCCACCGCCGTCAGCAGGCTGCGGGCGCCGACCGTGAGGTCGGCCTTGATGGGCAACGCGTCGCCGACCGTGGCGCTGAGCGCAATGGGGATGAGGAAGCCGAGGCCGATGCCCAGCACGATGCCGACCAGCGCGATCATCATCACCTGCAGCAGGTGGGTCCACAGGATCGTGCGGCTGGTGGCGCCGAGGCTCTTGAAGGCGGCGATGATCTTGCGGCGGCGATCGATGTAGGTGGCGACCGCGTTGGCGACGCCGACGCCGCCGACCAACAGCGCGGTGAGCCCGACCAGCGTCAGGAATTGCCGCAGGCGCTCCAGCGTACGCGACACCTGCGGGGAGGGGTCGCGCCGGTCGCGCACCGTGAAGCCGCCCTCGGGGAGGCCTTGCTTGATGCGCTCGCGGAAGGTTGCGAGGCCGTTGTCCGACTTGGCGGCCGCGTCGCCGAGCTTCAGCGCGTAGCGCCAGCTGACGAGGCTGCCGGGATCGATCAGGCCGGTTGCGCGCATGGTGTCGAGCGAAACCAGGACGCGCGGGCCGACGGTGAGGCGCTCGGTCAGCTTGTCGGGCTCGGCGGCGATGGTGGCACGGATTGGCAGCTCGATCTTGCCGAGCGATATGTTGTCGCCGACCTTGAGGCCCAGCCGCTCCAGCAAGATCGGATCGATGGCGGCGCCGGGCTGGCGGCGGATGGCGTCATCGAGCGTCGTGTCGCCGGCCAGCTTTACCGCGCCGACCAGCGGATAGGCCGCGTCCACGCCCTTGAGCTCGACGAGCGCCTGCTCGCTGCCGTTGGGTTGCCGGGCCATGGCGCGCATGGTGGCGGCTTCGCCGATGCGGCCCTGCTTCCACAGCCAGTCGCGCTCCTCGCCCTCGGCTGGCCGGTGCGGCCGCGTCAGCGTCACGTCGCCGCCCAGCAGCGCCTCGCCCTGGCGCTCGAAGCTCGACCGCAGCGCATCGGCAAGGGCGCCGACGCCGGTGATGACGGCGACGCCCAGCGCCACGCAGGCGATGAAGACGTAGAAGCCCGCAAGGCCGTTGCGCTGCTCGCGTAGGGCCAGTCGCAAGGCCACCGGCAATGTCCCGAGCAGGGGCCGCCGCGCCTCGAGATCGGGAACGGCGACGGTCATGCGGTCGCGAGCTCCTTGTCGGCGATCTCGCCGTCGGCCATGCGCACCAACCTGCCGCAGCGCGCGGCCAGCTTGAGATCGTGGGTGACGAGCACCAGGGTGGCCTGGCGGCGGCGCTGCAGGCCGAACAGCAGGTCGACCACCTGCTCGCCGGTCTTGCCGTCGAGGTTGCCGGTCGGCTCGTCGGCGAGCACGATCTGCGGACGCGGGCTCAAGGCGCGAGCGATGGCGACGCGCTGCTGCTCGCCGCCGGAGAGCTGCGCCGGGAAGTGATCGGCACGGTGCGCCAGCCCCACCTCCGCGAGCACGGCGCGGCCGGTCTCGAAGGCGTCGGCCTTGCCGGCGAACTCCAGCGGCAGGGCCACGTTCTCCAGCGCCGTCATGGTCGTAACCAGGTGGAACGACTGGAAGACGATGCCGATGTTGGTGCCGCGGATGACGGCAAGCTCGTCCTCGCTAAGCCCCATGAAATCGTGGCCGGCGACCCTGACCTGGCCCGCCGTGGCCCGCTCCAGGCCGGCGATCACCATCAGCAGCGAGGTCTTCCCCGAGCCGCTCGGGCCGACCACGGCGACCGACTCGCCCGACGCAATCTCGACATCGACGCGCCGCAGGATCTCGACGGGACCGGCCCGGCTCGACAGGGTGAGCGAAACGTCGCGCAAATCGACGATAGGTTTGACCACGATTGCAACAGGCTCCTGCCCGGGGCTTGCCTCGGGCTCTGCAAGTTTCTACCTCACTAGCGATTGCCGCCCGCGTCACGGAGAGGGAACCGACAAGCCATGCCGAAAGTGCCACCGAAGGCCGCGCTCGCAAACATGGTGTTTGGCGTTCTCCTCTGCAATTGGCTGGTGGCGGCGTTCGCTTACGGGGCAATTGCGGCGCCGCCGGGCCAGCCGCTGCGCATCGTCGTGCTGGGCGACAGCCTGGTGGCGGGCTTCGGCATCAAGCCTTCGGAGGCGTTTCCGGCGCAGCTCGAGCGTGCCCTCAAGGAGCGGGGCCACGCCGTCGAGGTGATCAATGCCGGAGTTTCGGGCGATACGACGGCAGGCGGGCTGGAACGGCTGCGATGGGCGGTGCCGGAGCACACCGGCGCGGTGATCCTGGAGCTCGGCGCCAACGACGCGTTGCGCGGGCTCGACCCGGGGCGAGCCAAGGCCAACCTCGACAAGATCATCACGACCTTGAAAGCCTCCGGCGCCGAGGTGCTGCTGGCCGGCATGTTGGCGCCGCGCAACCTGGGCGTCACCTACACGCGCGCCTTCGACGCGATCTACCCGGAGCTGGCGGCCAAGCACGGGCTGATCCTCTATCCGTTCTTTCTCGAGGGCGTGGCGATGAGCACCAAGCTCAATCTCGACGACGGCCTGCATCCCAACAGCCGCGGCGTCGCCGAGATAACGAAGAGCATCCTGCCTTCCGTCGAGCAGCTGATCGAGCGCGTCCGCGCCAAGCCGGCGCCCGCCACCAAGGGCTGAGCATGCCCCGCCTTTTCACGGCCATCGAGATCCCCGAGCCGATCCGCGTGCGCCTATCGCTGTTGCGCGCGCCGCTCGCTGGGGCGAAATGGATCGAGCCGGAGAACATGCACATCACCGTGCGGTTTGCCGGCGACATCGATGGGCGCGCCGCCGACGAGTTTGTGGATTTCCTCGCCAGCGTGCGTGCCAGGCCGTTCGAGGTGACGATCAAGGGCGTCGGCGCCTTCGGCGGCCGCGAGCCGCGCGTGCTGTGGGCCGGCGTGGAGGCTGGCGAGCCGCTCGAGGCGCTCTACCGCGCCCACGACCGCGCGGCACGTGCGGCCGGGTTGGAGCCGGAGGGCCGCACCTTCAAGGCACATGTGACGCTGGCCCGCATGCGCGGCGCCCGCCAGCATGCGGTGGCGCGCTTCCTGGAGGAGAGCGGGGCACTGCGCGTGGAGCCGTTCACGGCGACGCAGTTCGTACTGCTCTCGGCGCGGCCGGGGACAGGTGGCGGGCCGTACGCGGTGGAGGCGGAGTTTCCGTTCGAGGGGGTGCTGACGGAAGACGAGGCCGAATAGAAGAGTTGCGTGGCTTCCCGCCTGCGCGGGAATGACGTTAGGCGGCGACGAAGGGGTTGCGCAGGACGCCGATGCCGGTGATCTCGACCTCGATGAGGTCGCCGGCTTGCAGGTCCGGGGAGGTGCCGTCGGTGCCCATCCAAAGGATGTCGCCGGGGTAGAGGGTGATGTAGCGGGTGATGGCGGCGATGTAGGTGGCGACGCCGAAGATCATGGCGTTGGTGGCAAAGCGCAAGGTCTCCTTGCCGTTGAGGCGCACGATCGTCTCGAGCGCGTCCAGATCGACTTGCGTTTCGATCCAAGGGCCCATGGGCTTGAAGGTGTCGGTGTTCTTGGCGCGCCACAGGGTGCGGTCGGATTTCTGCCAGACGCGCTCGCTCACATCGTTGCCGATGGTGTAGCCCAGAACGCAGGAGAGCGCCTCGGCCTCGCTCAGACCCTTGGCTTTCTTGCCGATGACGACGGCGAGCTCGCCCTCATACTGCACCTTGCTGGCGTCGCGCGGGATCACGACCGGCTCGTCATGGGCGATCAAGGCGTTGACGGCGCGGTAGCCGACGTCGGGCTGGGTCGGCAGGTTGGCCTTGATGCCCTGCTTGGCCGCCACCTCGCGGATGTGCTCGGCGTAGTTGAGGCCGACGCAATAGAAGGTGGGCGGGACGACGGGGACCTCAATTTTCACTGCCGCCAGGTCGTGAACACGAGTGCCGCGCTCCCAGCCGGCGAAGGGGTCGCCCGCCACCTCGGCGATCCTGTCGCCCTCGAAAATGCCGTAGGCCGTGCGGCCTTGATGCGAGAACCTGATCCAGCGCATGGCCTGAGCCTCCTCCCATCGACCCTGACAGCGTGCAGGTCTAGCATGGCGCGCGACGAGGGAGGCATGAAACGGCAAGGAGCCAGATCCCATGGCGCAGAAGCTCGATCAGGCGGCGCGGCAAGGCATGGCCGCACGGCTGCCGGGATGGCAGCTGGCGAATGGCCGCGACGCGATTCAGAAGACGTTCAAGTTCAAGGACTTCAGCGAAGCGTTCGGCTTTATGGCAAGGGCGGCGCTGGTGGCCGAGAAGATGGACCACCATCCCGAGTGGAGCAATGTTTGGAACCGGGTGGAGGTGACGCTGTCGACGCACTCGGCCGGCGGCCTGACCGAGCTCGACTTGAAGCTCGCCGAGGCCATGGACCGGATCGCCGGGTGAGACGATGGCTCCGGCCGCTCACCCTGTCGACTAACGCCGATAGCCGCGGATGTACGTCGGTGCGGGGTAGACCTCCTGGACGAGCGGCGGCGGCTCGGGCATGACGCGCGCATCGTCGTCCAGGGCGGGGGATGGCGCGGCGGCGGGGCGCGGCGGCGAGGGAGTCTCGGGCACCTGTCCTTCGGCGTAAGCGCGATGGCGCTCGCGCTCGGCCTCGGCCCACGGTTGCGGACGGCAGCCGCAGCTCGGCACCAGCGCCTGGCGATACTTGAAGGCGTTGGGGAGTGCGCTGTAGGCCAGGCCG
>Ga0111539_10011505_pt1 | contig 11103 bp, 8 predicted proteins | sample RhiMethybrSRZTD1_FD_79667 | JGI IMG/M metagenome (GOLD analysis project Ga0111539, IMG submission 79667) | Populus rhizosphere microbial communities from Tennessee, USA - Rhizosphere MetaG P. TD hybrid SRZTD1 (version 2) (version 2) | ecosystem: Host-associated > Plants > Roots > Rhizosphere >... | reverse complement strand
CTTATTCTCGTACGTGTATGTTTCTTTTTTTAGCGCTCCAACAATCGGAAATAATATCGGTGACGTCTTCCCCCAAACCGCAGGGTCTCCGCTCCACATGTACTCCAATCCCGTGTCCTTGCTGATTAGGCTATTCAACTCGGCGCCCTTTTCATTTATTCGTACTTTCAAATGATCATTTTCCAGCGACACATTCATCACATTGTAAGTTTAAACATCAACCGCCATTAATGGAATACCGCTATGCATTCCATCACAATTAGCGTAATATCACAAGAAAGACAGAAATAGTAAAACTATAAACCAGACGCAATGAAACGGAGAACCTTTATTGCAACAACGAGCATGGCAGCTGCCGCGCTCAGCGCAGCAGCTGCGCAGACTTGGGCGGCACCCAAAAAAAATAAACTTCCCCAATGGAAAGGATTTAACCTTTTAGATTTTTTTTCGCCTGATCCAAGCAACGCGCGCAAGGGAACTACAGAAGATCATTTCAGATGGATGCAAGAATGGGGATTTAATTTCGTCCGGGTTCCAATGGCATATCCCGCTTATCTTAAGATAGACCGAAGTAAAAATATCACGCCCCAGGACGTTTATAAAATTGATGAACAAGCCGTCGAGGGAATAGACAATTTGGTCCGCATGGCTCACAAATATGATCTGCATGTCAGCCTGAATCTACATCGGGCGCCCGGATACTGTGTCAATGCCGGATTTTACGAACCTTATAATTTGTGGAAAGATCAGGAAGCTCTCGACGCATTTTGTTTCCACTGGAACATGTGGGCCAAACGTTACAAAGGCTTGTCGCAAAGTAAAATAAGTTTTGATCTGGTCAATGAACCCAGCATGCGCGAAGATATGAATGATCAGCATTCCAAACGAAGTAGTGTTCCGGGTGACGTCTATCGCAAAGTGGCAAAAGCAGCCGCCGACGCGATTCGAAAAGAAAATAAAAATCATATCGTTATCGCGGATGGAAATGATGTTGGTAATAAGGTAATTCCTGAACTGGTTGATTTGGACATTGCGCAGAGTTGTCGCGGTTATAACCCGGGGGTTATCTCGCATTATAAGGCACCTTGGGCAAACAAAGATCCCGACAATCTACCGGAACCTAAATGGCCCGGCCAGGTTGGTGACAGGTATCTAAGCCGCACGATGCTGGAGGAATATTATAAACCCTGGATTGCCTTGATGCAGCAAGGCGTAGGTGTACATTGTGGTGAATGCGGCTGTTGGAACAAAACGCCACACCAGGTTTTCCTCGCCTGGTTTAATGATCTATTAAGTATCCTGCACGAAAATAAAATTGGTTTTGCGTTGTGGGAATTCTCCGGGGACTTCGGCGTGCTAAACTCGCGACGCGAAGATGTAGCTTACGAGGATTGGCATGGACAGAAACTGGATCGAAAGCTGCTAGAGCTTTTGAAAAAATACTAAAGAAGAAGAAGAAGAAGTGGTATTTATCCCACTCCCTCGACTAAAATCATATTTGTTTTTGATGCGGCTTGTCGAATCGTCTTGGCGGGGGCATAACCGGCCGACGACCACCAATCCTTTGCCTTTTGTTTGGAGGGAAATTCCAAAATCACAATTCTTCCGGGTTGCCAGTCGCCTTCTAACGTTTCGGTTTGTCCACCCCTTGCTACAAACTTTCCATCGAAAGGAACCAACGAAGCAGGTGTTAATTTTTTATAATCCTCATACATCGTCGGATTTGTAACGGTAACATCAACAATTACGTATGCTTTCATGGTGTTTGTTTTCTCCGAATCGTATTTTTTTCTTAGCCAAACAAGGTTGCATCAACTCGACCACGTTCACGTTAAACGCTACTTCGCGGAAGCAGAAGCGGCCCCGGATGCAGGACTAAATTTCGTGACGTTGTTTGGAATTGCTTTTACAGTCTGCAAATAAGTAAAGATCGCCGAAAGGTCACTTTCCTTCATGTGCGCATACATCGTCCAGGGCATTATACTGTTGAACTCGTCGGGCTTCACACTTGGGATAACATACGCGGAATCCGCGTATTGCTGGAAGCGAGCCATGAATTGCTCACGCGTCCACTTGCCGATCCCCGTTTCCGGATCCTGCGTAATATTAGCGGAACGGACGACTGCACCATTTGGGAAGGGAAATTCACGTCCGCCGCTAAAGGAAAGTTCTTTAATGATTTGCCCCTTGTCTACCTGAGTGTGACACTCAACGCAGCCGCTGGCGTTTATCATGTACGCTCCATAGGCCAGTTCATCGTTTGGATCGGGCTTCTTTTGATGATTGGCTTTTTGCGGTATCGTATTAATAATAAGACTCATTGGAAAATCGGAAACGGATTCCGGTATCGTACTCTCAACTGGGCCAAGGCTGCGGATGTAGGCAATAATATCATAGATGTCTTCACGATCCATCTTTCCGTAGTTGAGGTACGGCATCAGCGGAAACATGGCCCTGCCTTCCTTGGTAACGCCGGTAGTGATGACTCTGAAAAGTTCACCATCGGTATATCGTTTGATTCCGAAGGGCGTAATATTTTTTGCAAAGTAAACACCAGGTAATCCCAACGTTTGATCGAATCGATCGCCACCCTTGCCAAGTGTACCTTCAGTAGGGGGTCCAGAAAATTTAGACCAATCTCTTATTGCATGGCAGTCCATACAAATTGTTACAGAATGGGCTAAATATTTTCCACGGTCAATACGTTCGGGGGTGAGTTCAACAGTTAGTTCTTCGGGATCGCCTACATTGGGCAGCGCTAGTTTTAAATAGGAAATAAAAATGCCGATTAATACAGCAATGCCCAATAGGACAAAGCCTATGACTTTGGGTAGGTTTTTCATGGTTAGTGGTTGGTAGGTTTGGTTCAGCCTAAATTAGTTGAAAAAAAATCTACCGCAAAAGGGGAGCTGAAAAAATGCCCTGCACAAGGCACAGTCAGGCAAGCTTTGTCTTCAGCCGCGGCTGCAAGGACTTAGCCGTAATAAGTTTGTCCGGCGCCTCAGCAGCCGTTATTTTTTGAAGAATAACAGAAAGTATCAATCCAAACAAAACGAAGGCAACGAATAAAATAAAGCCTGGCTGCAATGTCGTTTCATTAGTAGAGATACTTGCCAGCGAATCTGTTTTCAAATTTAGGCTAGCCAATTGTGTATCCAGAATACCTTTGAAGCCAATGTAAGCCATGAAAATAGCGACTACTTTAACATCGGCCATGCTCCACTTGCCTGACTTAAATGCGAAGAATTGAATCACTTTATTATTCCTCCATTTTTCGTTTCCCAGCAGATAGCATTTTGTCGCTAGTAATTTTCCAATGGGAAACACGATGCTGAATATGAGAATCAGCATGCCAACGATCGCAGAATCGTATTTACCGGTTTCAAGCAGGATTCGCACCACATCGACAATACTCTTGCTTTGAAAGAAAATCACCTGATCATGAAAGGAAATACGTTCGCCAATCAATAAAAAACTCATCTCTTTGATCCTGGCGTCTATCTCAATCATCGGCGATGTCAAGCCGACAAAAAGGACCACGAGTGTTAATAAAACAGAGATCACAAAAAATATTGAGTGAAGGGGCCTTTGATTTCTTAATACCCACCACATGATTAAAAATAAAATCATGATTCCAAGAATAACATAGGTGAAGAAGTATGCACGTCTTTGTAGTCCTTCCAACAATAGGGCGCTATTATTATTAAAAGTTGGTACGTCGGGGACATCATACTTTGCCAAAATAGTTTCACTACGGCTGATGTCATTTGTGCTATCATACGTGATCGTACCAAATTCCTCAAGCTTGCTGCGCGCGATGAATTTTACCTTCTCTTTGTTTTTGGGTTTTTTTAGCTCGTTGACAATGGTTTCGGCAAATTCCGGAACCCGGGCATGAATCTTATCTTCATTCACCAGGGTTTTGATAGCAAATTTTTTAAGTTTTCCGCCCAACGATTTTTGTTTCCTGTCTACGAGGCTATCGGCCTTGTTAATGACCGCGTGTAAAATCTGCGACACCTCATATTTCAGGGCTTTGTCCTGCTCGGCCGTAAATTCAAAATCATCAATACGGTTAGTTACCACTTTCACAATATGATCTCGCCAGGCGTTTACGGACAATAGGCCGAAGGTGATATTGTTCAAAATGCTATAATCTTTCTTAATCTCAGCGCGTTCGTCAGATAACTTATGGACCTGAAGTCCGCTCCAAATGGCAATAGTCAATAAGATTCCCCCAATTAAAATCAAGAGCGCACGGTATAGAATAGTCATCGAAGTAGAAGGTTGTGCTTTCTGGGATAACAATCCTTATGCCCTGCTGAAATAGTTAAATGGTTGCTTGGGCTGAATGTTTTACTCAAAAAATTGTAGAGTTATTTTCACAATGCTGGAAATTGTCACATTCTGGTCATTCCCCGAACATCAAAGGGCGTGGAGCTTTTCCAGCGCGATGGATATGTTGGTGGCGCTGCCCAGAACTCCTTTAAAAAGATCGCCATATTTCTTTAAGCGGGGGATGGCATTTCGAATGTTAAAATCACGGATTGTGAGTCCTTTTTTAACCTCATCCCACGCCAACGGCATGGATACCGAAGCACCGGGTTTTGGACGTAGAGAATAAGCCGCCGCCACAGTAGCCTGAGGTCTGTTCTGTAAAAAATCGAGGTACATTTTTCCCCTGCGATCCGACACTTTGCGCTCGATAGTAGTGAAATCTGGAAGCAAGGTTTGAACTCTTGTAACTAGTGCTCGCGCAAATTCTTTAGAATCTTCGTAGGTGTATTTAGTGCCCAGTGGAATATAAATATGCAGCCCTGTGGATCCTGAGCTTTTACAAAAGTTGGCAACGTCGATTGCCTCCAACAACTGGTGCGTTACCTGAGCTGCCTCAATGACCTGATCAAAAGTATTTTTTTTGTCTGGATCTAAATCAATTATGCACCAATCCGGATGGTCAGGGGTCTCCGTTGTACTACTCCACGGATTCATTTCAATGCATCCTAATGAAGCAATGTATAACAGACTGGCTTCGTCGGTGCAAACCAAAAAATTCTTTTGACGTTGATCTCCCTCGCTAAAATATTTATGGGTCTTTATCCAAGACGGAACTTTGCCGGTTACATCCTTTTGGTAAAAACTTTGTCCATGGATGCCATTAGGAAATCGATTCAGCGTCTGCGGCCGGTTCGCCATATAGGGCAGCATGTATGGTGCGATCTGGTAGTAATAGTTCAGCATATCCCGTTTAGACACATGTTCGTCCGGCCAGAAAATTTTACTTAGGTTCGTAAATTTCAGCTCATGACCGTCTATGTCTCGCACCTGAGTCTCATCATTAGGGTTTAACAACGTTTGTCGTCCCCGTTTTTCTGGCGCCTTAAGAATGCGCTTCTCACTGTTGTGATGTTCATCATCGATAATTACTTCAGTCGGAACAGAGTTTTCGCGCACTACGTCCTTCGCTTTTTTATCTTCCCTGAGGCCTCTGAATGAAGGATGCCGCATAGATCCATCGTTAGTACTCGCCCGGAATGATATTTCAGCCACTAACGTTGGTTTTACCCAGGTCACTTTTGCCTTTGGAGGGTTCGGCCGAAACCGAGAAGGCTTATTATATTCAGGAACTTCTTTGAAGGGACATTTTTTTGTTTTGAGTGGTTCCAGTTTTTCCAGAAGTTCCCGTTGAACATCAGCAGAAAATCCAGTTCCCACCGGGCCAATAAAAATGAGTTCCTTGTCATGATATACACCCAGCAATAAAGCACTGAAAGACTTTGATGTATTTTCATTCTTGGTATACCCAGCAATGACGGCTTCCTGGTGTTTTTCGGTTTTTATTTTTAACCATTCCTTTGAACGAACATTGGGCGTATAGAGACTATCATTTTTTTTTGCAATGATACCTTCCAAACCCATTTTATCCGCGACATCAAAAAATTCAGTTCCGGTCACGGCAAAGTTCCCGCTAAGGCGCAGAAGGTCGTTTGATGGAAGTATTTTTTCGAGTACAGTTCTCCGCTCGCTTAATGGTGCCGTTGTAAGATCATAACCTTCCAGCCATAGGACGTCAAACACATAATATGCAAGCTGTCCGTCTGCTTCACTTCTCCACACCTGCAAGGCATTAAAATCAGGTATCCCTTTTTCGGTTAATACGGTAATCTCTCCATCTAATACGACATTAATAGGCCACGCTTTCAAGGCATTATAGATCGGATAGAATTTTTTATTAAAATCCTTATTGTTTCTGGATCGCATTTCGACATTCCCGTCGTGCAAGTAACTCAACGTTCGGAACCCATCCCATTTTATTTCGTACGACCACCCTTCTTCGTCAAAGGGCTTGTCGATTAATGTGGCCAGCATCGGTTTTACATCGTGCAGGATTTTTGATTTTATTTTCTTGGGGACAGCCTTTAAAATTGATCTACCATCCTCCTTTTCGTCAGCCTTCGCTTTTGATTTAAGTCTCCGTCCAGCGCTGGTCTTTGTCTTGGTGGTTTTTTTTTGAGTCCGTGAAGACACGCTCGGCGTTGATCGATTGCTTTTCCATTGTTTTGCCTTCTTATATTTCGTCATTCCTTCAATGGTTTTTCCGGATACTACAGACTTATTTTTCTTTCCGATATCATTTTCGGTTGCAAATCTATCGCGGTGTTTGATTAACAACCACGAATTATCTCCCATTCCCCGCGTTCGAACGAGGGCAAATTCACCCTTAAGCTTTTTGCCATGCATCCGAATTTTTATCGAGCCAGCTTTAAAAGCTTTTAACAAATGTACTTCTTGGGCATTTTTTTCCCCAACTTCTTCAATGGGCTCGTATGTACCTTCATCCCAAATAATTACAGTTCCAGCCCCATAATTACCCTCAGGAATGATGCCCTCAAAGTTTTTATAATCGAAGGGATGGTCTTCTACCGCCATGGCCAACCGCTTTTCCGCGGGATTCATGGAAGGGCCCTTGGGAACAGCCCAGCTTTTTAAAACGCCCTTCAATTCAAGGCGAAAATCATAATGAAGCCGCGAAGCATCGTGTTTTTGTACGACAAACTGCAGCGCTTTACCGGAAGCCCGGCCTCCCGTTGGTTCCGGTGTCTTCTTAAAAGTTCGTTTCTTTTTATACTCCGTCAAGCCCATACCAGAACTCATGAAAAATTTATGCCAATGAATCTCAATAACCCATTTTCAAAATCCCCAGGCGTTTTTTGATGCATGTGAATGTAAGTTCCAATCAAAACTTGAGCGGATTAAGTTGAGAATGTTCGCTAAAATTGTAGCCATATTTTTTAAACTAACCCGTACACATTAGCATGAAGAACTTAGGAGTTTTTGGTCTCGCTCTGGCTGGCATTCTCGCCGTGCTTTACATTGGTGCAAATGGAATGTCTGGTCATTATTCATGGGGACCTTTCTTTATTTTTGTCGGTGCGTGCTCTACCATCGGCTTGACGATCGATGTTTTTAATCATTTCCGCACGAAGGGTACACGCTAGCGGTTCACTTTCCATTCATCTACATCCTGCTGTGGCATAGTTTTTAGTCGTCACAGCGTATGACTGAAAATAATTTCATCGAGATCGTCGGCCTGGCCGCGGGCATCTGTACCGCACTGTCACTGTTACCTCAAATAATTAAAATTGTAAAGGAAAAAAAAGCTCAGGATATCTCCCTCTTTTACCTGATCGTCTTACTTTGTGGATTAGGCTTATGGACGTATTATGGATTTCTCAAAGACGACATCCCCATAATTGCGACAAATATCTTTTCGATGCTTCTGAATATTATCGTGATTATCCTCGGTGCGATATATAAAAAATAGAAAATTACACCGCTGCTTGGGGGAAACTAGAAACTTCAAACTAGAAACTATTAACGTGCTACGCTCCGCAATAATTTTTCCAACACCTGTTCTACATACTCACCAGTTCCAGGGCCATACCAATTCATCAATTGGGTTTCATAGTGGTCCAGATCATAATATTTGAAAGGCGTGACGTAGCCAATATAGCCGCCGTTGAAACTGGTTACAATGGGAAAGACATGCTCCCTGACCGCAAGGGAATCCAATGAAGTATTAAACTCGCCCGAAAAATCGCAGGGGGTGCCGAGTAAAACAATATCTCCGATCCGCAGCGCAGAAATAAATGTCTGATATTGACCAAAAGCTCCACGAAACAACCATGGGCGTAGACGCCAATCATGAAAAACCTTAGGTTGTAGTCCGCTCAACGCTAAAGGCACACGATGCATTTCGATTGTTGTATTTTTCATTTCGCGACGTTTTCCTTCCTGAGCGTTAATCTTTTTGGCAATTGCTTCTGCCATCCAATCAACGCAGCTCCAACCACCTTCAGGCGCGGCCGGTCCATGGCTTCCGACGGCACCGGCCATAAACATAGCAAGCGAATAGCCGCTAGACTCTAAGGTATTTGTAAGGCGTCCTGGGTAGTCACCCGAAAGCACCAGATCCTTGGAGAATAAACAGGTAGCATGAGCGGTGTAGCTTATGAATAATAATTTGCTACTGTCTTGCCGTTCAATTTCTATCGTGCGAATCAAGGGATCAACTGGTCCACTATCCGTAACGCGGTTATAAACACCCTCAGGCATGGCAACTGAATCTATTTTTATATTGGAGGGAAGCAAGTTTTCCGTCGCTTTTACGATGCTTACTTTTATTTTGTCAGCAATGAAACGAACGATCGAATCTTCATAGGTACCATATAATAGTGATGTGACGCCGTGCGCCCAGTTGCCGATACTATTATGAGAATGAGTAGCCCCTAGGTAAGTATTATCCAATGTAAAATCAATGGCCGGAAGTTCGTTTTCAAGTAAAGCCGTAACCGTAGGAGGAATGATTAAAAGATCGGCACTTACAATGGCTACACGCTGAGTTCCATTGTCGATAACCAAAGTGCGCACATAAATAGAGTCGTGCACGGACTGGTAGAGTCGTCCTAGTCGTTTTCCATATCCGGCTGTAGCAACAGGTTCTCGCGGCGTTAGGTTGACTTTGCTGTACCCGATTTTAAATCCCCTCTGTACTGGAACAACCTGCACGTCAACCCCATCGATGCGAGCATTCATGGTATCCAGTAAAGGCTTGTAGTCAAGCGCTCTATTCAGCGGAGCAATACCGATAATTAAAGCTAGCACTGTTAAAATCAGCAAGGCACCTGTAATTATCAACGTAATGCGGAGTGGCTTTTTCATTTCTATTTTTTGCAAGATAATACTCGGTGTGTGTAATCATCGTTGATTTATACGTTTAAAAAGTCAACACCAAGTCAGTTTCTTTACAATTGGAGCGTCAACAGGGTCGCATTCTCCCTGGCCAACGCTAAAGATGCAGTAAGTTTTGACTTATTAACGATAGCATACAACCGATAACAATTAACTTTACGAGGCGAAAGCTTAAAGCTGAAGGCAAAAAGCCAAGGCGTGCGACGTGAACGCGACTCGCTATAGGCAGAAAGCTTTTCTCAGCGGCAAACTAGAAACTTCAAACTAGAAACCAGAAACTATTAAATGAATATTCCCGCTAGCAAGGTATCGGCACCTGAAAAAAAACAAAACCTGGCAGGTCACGAAGCACCCGAACCTTATAAAACGAAAAATAAAGTTCGAATTGTAACGGCTGCAAGTCTTTTTGATGGTCATGATGCGGCGATCAACATCATGAGAAGAATTATACAATCGACTGGAGTGGAAGTCATTCATCTCGGGCATGATCGAAGCGTAGAAGAGGTGGTCAATACTGCAATTCAGGAAGACGCCCAGGGGATTGCGTTGACTAGCTACCAGGGAGGACACAATGAATATTTTAAATACATGTATGACTTGCTTATCGAAAAAGGTGCAGGCCATATTAAAATTTTTGGTGGTGGTGGAGGCGTGATTTTGCCCGAAGAAATAAAAATGTTAGTGGACTATGGCATTGCCCGCATCTATTCCCCAGACGACGGACGTGCCATGGGTTTACAGGGAATGATAAACGACCTTGTGGAAAGGAGCGATTTCCCATTGGGAGATAAACTCGGGAACGAAGTAGAACAGTTGGCTGCAAAAAATCCCTTGGCCATCGCCAGGTTGATTTCGGCGGCAGAGAATTTTTACGCTCCGCACCAGGATGTTTTTGATAAAGTCAAAGTACTAGCATCTACGTCCGTTTCGCCTGTCCTGGGTGTGACAGGCACAGGGGGCGCAGGAAAGTCTTCGATGGTGGATGAGATCGTGCGAAGATTTCTCCTGGATTTTAAAGACAAAACCGTGGGCTTGATTTCTGTAGATCCGTCAAAACGAAAAACAGGGGGCGCGTTATTGGGTGACCGGATTCGCATGAATGCTATCAATAGCCCTCGCGTATACATGCGGTCGTTGGCAACCAGGCAAAGTAATCTTGCATTGTCCGCTCACGTGAAAGAAGCTATTCAAATATTAAAGGCCGCCAACTTTGACTTGATCATATTGGAAACATCAGGCATTGGTCAAAGTGACACTGAAATATTGGAGCACAGCAACATCTCAATGTATGTGATGACGCCTGAATACGGTGCAGCCACCCAGTTGGAAAAAATTGATATGCTGGATTTTGCAGATGTCATTGCCTTAAACAAATTTGATAAGCGCGGTTCCCTGGATGCTTTACGTGATGTGCGGAAACAGGTGCAACGCAGTCATCAACTATGGGATAAGAAGGTGGACGACATGCCGGTGTTCGGAACGATCGCTTCCCAGTTTAATGATCCGGGAACAAATCAATTGTACCTTCATTTGATGCAGCTGTTAAAAACAAAAACGGGGTCAATGTTCAACTCAACTTTTATTGCAAGTCATGAGATGTCCGAAAAAGTTTTTGTTATACCTCCTAACAGGACAAGGTATCTCAGTGAAATAACAGAGACGACTCGGCGATATGATGACTGGGTGAAAGAACAATCCGACATAGCGGAGCAATTGTACGCGATCGAGAAAACTAAAGAATACGTTGCTGTTGAAAATCCGTTGTTAAAAACCGAATTAGAAAATGTGGCTCAGAAATTACGCCAGGGTTTTGATCCGAAAAATTCAGAACTGCTGCAAAGCTGGCCAGAG
>Ga0111539_10011503_pt1 | contig 11104 bp, 9 predicted proteins | sample RhiMethybrSRZTD1_FD_79667 | JGI IMG/M metagenome (GOLD analysis project Ga0111539, IMG submission 79667) | Populus rhizosphere microbial communities from Tennessee, USA - Rhizosphere MetaG P. TD hybrid SRZTD1 (version 2) (version 2) | ecosystem: Host-associated > Plants > Roots > Rhizosphere >... | reverse complement strand
TCGTTCGAGTCGTTCGAGCGATTCGATTGACCTGAATTGCGACCCCGATAATACTCGTGCGGCATGTTCGGCCGTAAATGCGCTCACCCCGCCTGCGCTCTTGCATTGATCGTGTGCGCAGTGATTGCCTGGGTGGGCGTGGTCGAGGCGCAGCGTGGACGGGGAGCGGGCGCGGCGGCGGCCGCGCCGCCGGGACGTGGACAGGCAAGTCCGGCGTCGCAGCGCCCGCCGCAGACGGCAACGCCGCAGCAATATCCGGCGGAGCAGGTGGAAGCCGGACGAACGCGTTTTGCCGCGCAGTGTGGCTTCTGTCACGGACGCGACGCGGCTGGTGGCGAAGGCGGGCCCGACCTGACGCGATCGCCGCTCGTGGCCGCCGATGTTCGCGGCGACCGCATCAGTCCCGTCGTGCGCTCGGGACGGGGAGCGATGCCGCCGTTCACGTTGTCCGACGCCGACGTTGCCGCCATCGTGGCCTTCATCCATGACCAGAAGACGCAGGCCGACGCCGCAGTCGGCGGCCGCAGACGCGTGGACGTGACCGATCTGCAGACGGGGAACGCGGACGCGGGCAAACGCTATTTCGACACGGCGTGCGCGAAGTGCCATTCGGCGACAGGCGATCTTGCGGGTCTGGTGATGCGTCTCCAGGGTTTACCGCTGCTGCAGCGCATGCTGTATCCGAATCCCAGACGCACTCCGGCAAACGTCACGGTCACGGTCGCTTCCGGACAGGTCGTCACCGGCACGCTCGCGTACCGCGACGAGTTCACGATCGCATTGACCGATGCGTCTGGATGGTACCGGTCGTGGCCGGCACAGCAGGTGCGATTTACCGTTGACGATCCGCTGCAGGCGCACGTCGAGCAGCTGGGGAAGTACACCGATGCGGACATGCACGATGTTCTTGCGTACCTGCAGACGCTTCGATAGCACGAAGGACACGAAGGGGTCGAAGGTCACGAAGACGCAGGTTCTCTTCTTCGTGCTCTTCGATCTCTTCGTGCCCTTCGTGCTTCTCGCGGCGGCGCAGAGTGTCGATCCGGCGCTCCTGCTCAAACCGACGGCTGACAGCTGGCCGACGTACCACGGCGACTACTCAGGCCAGCACCACAGCCGCCTGACGCAGATCACTCCGGCGAACGTCGCGCAGCTGACGCTGGCATGGGCGTTCCAGACCAACCAGACGCAGTCGATCAAGGCCACGCCCGTGCTCGTCAACGGCGTCATCTACGTGACGACTCCGGACAACCTCTGGGCCGTCGACGCGCGCACAGGACGTCAGATCTGGCGCTATTCGTATCCGGCAAACGAAGGGTTTCACATCGGTCATCGCGGCGTGGCAGTGCGCGGCGACCTCGTCTACCTGACAACGCCGGACGCGCATCTCGTCGCTCTCGATGCGCGTAACGGTCGCGTGCGGTGGAACGTCGAGATCGCCGATTCCAAGCGCGGCTACTGGTCCACCAACGCCCCGCTCATCGTTCGCAATCACCTGCTCGTCGGTGTTTCGGGTGACTTCGACAATCTGCCCGGCATCCTGAAGTCGTTCGATCCGGAGAGCGGCAAGCTGCAGTGGACGTTCTACAGCACGCCGCCGCCCGGAACGCCGGGGTCGATCAGCGGCGGTGCGACCGGCGGACAGATGTGGATGACGGGCACTTACGATCCCGAATTGAACCTTGTCTACGTCGGCACGGGCAATCCGACCCCAGTGCTGAACGGTCCGGTCCGGCCCGGCGACAACAAGTGGACCGGCAGCATCGTCGCCCTCAATCCGGATACGGGCGAGATGAAGTGGGGATTTCAGGCGGTCCCGCACGACACCCATGACTGGGACGCCGCAGAGGTTCCGGTGCTCGTCGACGCCGATTTCCGTGGCGTGAGGCGCAAGCTGCTGCTGCAGGCGTCGCGCAGCGGCTACTACTTCGTCCTCGACCGCATGACGGGACAGAACCTCCTGACGGTTCCATTCGCTACGGTCAACTGGACGAAGGGCGTCGATGCGGACGGACGACCGATTCCCGATCCGGGGAAAGATCCGGCGCGTGACGGACGCCTGGTTGCTCCGGATGAATCCGGCGGAACGAACTACCGATCGCCGGCGTTCGATCCGGCGAACGGTCTGCTCATCGTCAGCGCTCACGATGCCTACGGCATCTACTTTTTCAAGCCCGAGCACGGCGCTACTGGCTGGGCCGGTGCAGACTACACCGTCTATGGCCGCGGAGTGCTTCGCGCCATCGACTATCAGACAGGCAAGATCCGCTGGAGCCACGATCTGCACGGCGGTGCAGGCGCAGCTGGCGTGTTGACGACCGCGACCGGACTGGCGTTCACTGGCGACTCCGCCAACAGCGCGCTGGCGCTTCGCAGCAGCGATGGCGCGACGCTCTGGCACGCCGGCATTGGCCGCGTCGCGAATACACCAATCACGTATGAGCTCGACGGACGCCAGTACATCCTGTTCGGGGGCGGCACTGCGCTCTACGCCTGGGCGCTTCCGCAGCAGCAGTAACTTGTACGATCGTGGCATGGCCAGTAACGGCGCCTCGACGCTCGAGCGCCTGATTCGTCGAGATCGGTGGTGGATCGCCTCCGGGCTCATCGCCATCGTCATCCTCGGCTGGATCTATCTGTTGCGCGAGGCGGCAGCGATGAATGGCATAGTCGCCGAGGCCCGGATGCACGCCGCCATGGGCATGGCCGGGATGGCGAACATGCGGATGTGGGATGCATCCGACTGGCTCGGGCTGTTCCTCATGTGGGCGGTGATGATGCTGGCGATGATGCTGCCGTCCGCCGCGCCGGTCATTCTTCTGGTTCTCGCCGTCTACCGTCGCCGCGGCGATGCGAGCGCACGGCAGTCTGCCGCCCTGTTCATCGCCGGATATGCATTTACATGGACGATGTTCAGCGCCGTGGCGGCATCGGGCCAGATATTGTTGCATCGGGCGGCGCTGCTCGGCGACGACATGCGCATTCGATCCGCTGTCATATCGGGTGTCGTGTTGCTCGTTGCCGGCATCTACCAGTGGCTGCCGTTCAAGGATCGGTGCCTGACGCAGTGCCGGTCCCCTTTGGCCTTTCTGACTCAACATTGGCGTGAAGGCGCAATCGGTGCATTGAGCATGGGACTCCGGCACGGTACCTTCTGCGTCGGCTGCTGCTGGCTGTTGATGGTGCTGCTGTTCGTGCTCGGTGTCATGAACCTGTTCTGGATCGCCGCGCTCAGCGCTTTGGTCCTTCTCGAAAAAGTCTTCCCGGGCGGCGTGCTGGTTGGCCGGGCCGCCGGTGTCGCGGCAGCTGTCTGGGGAACGTATCTCGTCTTTCTCTAGCGCGATGGTCGCGACGCACACGCATGCGGTATCGACGACAGGGCAGGGCGATGCCCACGATCTGACCCGCGCCGTGGCGAAGGCAGTGGCCAGCTCCGGCCTCGCCGCCGGCGTGGCGACGGTATTCGTCGTCGGGTCAACCGCCGGCGTGACGACGATCGAATTCGAACCTGGCGTCGTTGCCGATGTGGACCGTGCGCTCGAGCAGGTGGCTCCCCGGGACGGTGACTATCGTCACCATCTGCGCTGGGGCGACGACAACGGGTCGAGTCACGTGCGAGCGGCGCTCGTCGGACCCTCGGTGTCGATTCCGTTTGCCGGATCACGGCTGATGCTCGGCACATGGCAGCAGGTGGTGCTGCTGGAGCTCGATACGCGACCTCGCACACGCGACGTCGTGATCCAGATCGTCGGCGAGTAATGGCTGCGTAGTGTCCGGCTTCCGCCAGACAAGATGGGGGAACGTCCTCTGTGTCCGCACCAATGACCACCGCGGCGAAAAAAGAGTGGCTGAAGTCGGTCGCTCTCTTCTCGACGCTTTCGGACGGCGAGCTCGACGCGCTGGCGACGTCAGCTGCGTCGGTGACAGTGCAGAAGCACGGCCGTGTCTTCGAGGAGGGTGCGCCCGGCGACTGCTGCTATGTGCTGACCGCCGGAGAGGCGCGCGTGGTGCTGAGTGGCGACGGCGACAGCGAGATGCTGCTGGCGACGATCCGGCCCCGCATGATCGTTGGTGAGCTGGCACTGCTCGACGGCTCGACGCGCTCCGCGGCGCTCGTCGCCTCCGAGCTGTGCCGCTTCATCAGAATCCCGGCGCCAGCGTTCACGCAGCTGCGGAAGAACGCGGGATTCGAAGAGCGGCTGGTGAAGCACGTGGCGGCGCGGCTGCGCGAGACGAACGACCAGATGCGCGGCGTCGCCACCGGTTCGGCGATCGCGCGCGTCGCCTGGTGCCTCAGTCGCATGGCGCGCCAGGAGGGAACGCTGCAAGGGGGCGGCATCCTGATTCCCAAGCGGGCACATCAGGAACTCGCCGAGATGACCGGCTGCTCCCGCGAAACTGTCACCCGCGCGTTGGGCGTCCTGAAGCGGAAGAAATGCGTGTCGTGGACCGCCAAGGTGATGCGCCTTGAAATCGAGCCATTGCAGCGCTACCTCCGCACGCAGCTCGAAGTGCCTCGCGCCTGAGTCGAGGGTTGCCGCGGTATGCTGTGCGAACTGCCATGGGGCGTGTCCGCAGGGCGTCCGTGCTTGGACTGGCAACCGGCGCCATCGGCGTTCTTCTCTCGCTCGTACCCTTCATTTCGTCCCTCGAGGACAGTCTCGGCCTCGGTGCGCTCTTCCGGCTGAGAGGAACCGTGACCCCACCACCGGGCGTCGTGGTCGTCAGCATCGACGAGTCCGCGTCCGCACGCCTCAATCTGCCGACGACGGTGCGCGAGTGGCCGCGGTCGTATCACGCACGCCTGATCGACCGCCTGGTCGAGCAGGGGGCAGCGGCCATCGTCTTCGACCTCCAGTTCTTCCGCGACGGATCGGCGGCGGATGACGAAGCACTGGCGAACGCCATCGCCCGTTCGAAACGCGTCGTGCTCGTGCAGCTGCTCGAACAGATCTCCGGATCGCCGCAGGAGATCTCGCGTTGGCAGAATCCCATTCCGGCGCTTGCCGGCGCGGCCGCCGGGCTCGCGCCCGTCCCGATTCCCGACACGACGCTGGTCAGCGGATTCTGGACGTTCATCTCGACGGCAGGCCGCGAAGAAGTGCCGACGTTGCCTGCCGTCGCGCTGCAGATTGTGGCCGGCCGGGCGATGACCGTTCTGGATATGGGCGTCTTCCAGGTCCCGCCGCCCCCCGCAAACGGCGCGGCGGAGCTGCTCGCCTACATGCGCTATCTGCGCCGACAGTTCCAGGAGCACCCGTCGGACGTGGTGCGGTCACTGGTCCGGCTGGCGATGAACAAGCGGATCGCCGAGCGTGACCGTCAGCTGGCGCGTCGGCTGGCGGCGGTCTACCGCCGCGACGTGGCTGCCTATCTGAACTTCTACGGACCGCCGGGGAGCGTGTGCACGGTGCCTTACGAGGTCGTGCATGAAGGGGAGGCGACGCCGTGCCCGCTGAAGGACGCGACCGTGTTCGTCGGTGTCGGCCGGTCGCGGCTCGATCGTGCCGAGCAGATCGACACGTATCACACGGTGTACCAGCGTGGCGACGGAGTCGATTTCAGCGGTGTCGAACTCCACGCCACCGCGTTCGCCAACCTTCTGTCCGGGACCGCGCTTCACCCGGCCGGTCCAACACGACTGATTCTGCTTGCGTTCGGGTTGGTGCTCGGCGGGTTGACGTATTGGAAGCGCACGCGGCTCAGGTATGTTCGCGGCAGCGTCTCTGCGCGCCTCGAGGCAGCGACGAGCGCTCTACTGCTTGCGGCGCTGTACGGTGTGGCGGCGTATGTGCTGTTCGCTGTCTTCCACCTGATCGTCCCGCTAGTGGTCCCGCTGACCGTGCAACTGCCGGCTGCCCTGATTCTCGGGCTGCTCGCGCGGCCAGTCGTCCATGAGGAACAGGTGCAGGCCGTGTGTCTCGTAACAGACGCCACCGGTTCGACGGCGGTGGGGCAGCGGCTGTCGCACGACGCCTACGCCGCGCTGATGACGGAGTACAACCGCGTGCTGGCGGCGTGCGCTGCTGCGCGAGACGGCCTGGCGCTGGCGCCGCATGGCGACGGCTTCGTGTCACTGTGGGTGCTCGGACCGGACGGTGCCGACAATTCGCCGGTCCGCCTTGCCGCGTGCCATACCGCCCTCGACATGCTCGCCGCGGCGGGCCGGTTCAACGAGCGTCACGTCGAGGGCGAGCGGCTGCCGCTCAGGATGGGGTTGAACGTCGGTCCGGTGACGATCTGCTCCGACGCCGATCGCGGGGCGTTCGAGGCGGTGGGCGATACGGTGAACGTGGCGGCGCGCCTGCAGCAGGCGAACCGCGAGCTCCGCACCTCCGTCCTCGCGGCCGCGCCGCTGGTTCAGGACCTGTCGTCGCAGCTGCAGATGCGTCGCATCGAATCCCCGCTGGCACTGAAGGGCGTTGCACAGGCGCCGGAGGTGTTCGCGCTCGTCACGGCGGAAATGCCGCCGTCGTCGCCTGCGGTCTAACGAATGATCCGCAAGTTGCTGGGCGAGCTGGGGGTGCTGCTTGCGCCCATACCGAGGGCATCCGCGACTCGACGGATGTCGGGCATGACCCCGATGTTCTGCGACGGATCGGTCAGCTGCGCGGCGGTGCCATTCGCCTTCAACGCGCTACGCATCTCCGCGGGCGTGAGGGGTCGCATTTTCTCGAACTTGTGCAAACCCTGAATCAGCACGGCGGCGCCAGCGACGATTGCCGCCGCTCCACTCGTTCCTCCGAATCGGTTCGTATAGCTGTTCGTTCCGGGGGTGCCCCCCGTCCAGCCGAAACCAGCCGAAACGATACCCGCGCCCCACGCATAGCAGTCCACACGTGCCCCGAAGTTGGAGCCGGGGAAAATCGGCGGCAGTCCGGGCGGATTGCAGTTCGGAAGAAACGGTGGGTAAGTGCTTGCATCCGGAAAGTCGGCGGCCGTGGCGACCCAGCGCGACCGCCCGTTGCCCATGGCGTCCGGCTGATTGCAGGCCCCGACGATGATCGCGCCTGAGTCTCTGAACGCGGAATGCGACGGGTTGAGTGCGTTGATCGTGTCGAGGTTGACATTGAAGTTGCCAGCCGGCTCGATCACGATCATGCCTTGCGTGATGGCGCGGCCGATGGCGGCGAACGTGCTTTCCTTCACTTCCGCCGGAACGTTTGGCGTACTGCCGGTGGCTTCCTGCCATTCGATCAGCAGCACGTCGCCCGGCGTCATGAACGGCAGCACCTTGTCGATGGCATTGGCGACGTTCCCTGGAACGCTGCCGTTGATGTGCGAGGCGACCTCGACGGACATTACGTTCGGCGCCGCTCCCACGATACCGAGCGCATTGTCGGCGCCGGCGACGACGCCGACGACAGCGGTCCCGTGGTGGCGACTTTGCGTACAACTGGCCGAATCGATCGTACGCGGTACGCCTGCCGACACACGCAGCTTGTCTGTTCGTCTTGGCAAATCCTCGTGCTGGTACATGTCGCTCGCCGCGTCGAAGCCGAGGAACCATCCCTGCTCGATGTCGACGAACCCGACGCCTTCGCCGCCACCGTTCTGGTGCTCCCATGCCCATCTGGCGTCGATGCCGACGGGCGCGGGGTCCAGATAGCGCTGGCCCGGGGACTGGGGGTCGGTTGTCGGATCCACCCGCAGCAGCATCGCCGTCACACGGGCCACCGAAGAGTCAATTAGAGACAGGCCTCCGAGAGTCAATCCTGTCTGCCGCAGGAATCGCCGGCGGCCCACGTCGAGTCGATCAGAGGTCGAGGGCATTGGCAATTCTCCTGATGTCCGGCATGACGCCGATCTTCTCTGTCGCACCGGCCGGCTGCTGCGGCGTGCCGTGCGCACGGAATGCTGCACGCATTTCCGGCGGCGTCAGCGGCCTGCCGTTGTTCTTGTGTAATCCCTGAATCATTAGCGCAGCGCCGGCAAGGAAGGCGGCGGCTCCGCTCGTTCGCTTGAATGTAACCCGCCCAGCGCGACGACCGCCTGCCGGAGGAACCGGCGGCGGCTGTCATCGCCAGAGGGCCTGTGAGCGCGGTCTGGACTTCTCATGAGGACCTCGCCGGTCTCGCGCCAGGCCTCGACTTTTACGTCACTCGATCAGCAGAAGCACCACACATTCCCGGTACCCGGGTCGCGGAAGCAACAGGGGTTCGTTCCGCCTCCACCGTTGCGTCCCTTCCCGTTGCCTTTGCCGTGGCCGCCGCTGCCCTTCTTCTTTGTGTGCCGATCGGCATCGTGCGCGCCTTCGAGCAATTCGATCGTCAGCAGGCCAAGAGTCGATCCGAACTTCTTTCCAGTGTTTTTGCCTGGTGTCGTCTTCTTCCGCTTCGCAACGCGAAGACCACGCCGAACTTGCACGATCTTGCCTTTTCTGTTGACGGTCACGGTGATGAACGGGCTTGCCATGATCAGCTCCTCGCTAGAAAGTCACTGTCAAACGCAGGGAAACCTGGCGTGACGACACCAGGGTCGGTTCTTCGGGGCTGGCGTCCTGAAAGCTAAACGGTTCGTCGAAGAGATTGCGTGCGTCAATCGCGACAACGCCAATGCGATTTGGCAGGCGATAGCCGAGCGAGGTATCGACCGTGAAGAATCGATCCGCGCCGGGCACGACAACCTGTAAGGGACTCTGAAAATTCCCTTGTTGATCCACGAACGACCCACGTATCCGTCCGAATCCGCCCCAGCGCGCAAACGCCCGACCTTCGACAGCCACTTTGTGCGTCGTGGAGTCGGCGAGCAGGGAAGCATTGTTGCCGTTCGGGTTCAGGTCGAGTCGGATGAACTGGTATTCCGTACTGGCCGAAAGCCACTCGGTAGCGGCAGCGTACAGATACACGTTCGCTGCCCATTCCACTTCCGGCGTGACGGTGACTGTGACGGTACCGGTTCCACCGCCGAGCGTCGGACTATCAACGTCACGCCGAGAAATTTCTGCCCCTGTGTAGAGACCGTGTCCCAGCCGCCGGTCGACGCCGACGCCGTAACGCCACGCCTGGGCCCCGGAGTTGTCGTCAAAAAACTGATTGAAACCGGCGACGTGCGTCGGTTCGATGGTCTGCGTCAAGACGAGTGTTCGTTTCAGCGAGCGCGTCGCCGCTGCGCGAATCGTCGTCGTGCCGACCGACCAGTTCAGGCCAAGTTTCGGGTTGAACACACCGCGTTCGAAGAAAACGTTGTCGAAATCGTCTCGACTGAGTCCGCCCGTGACGACGAGTGAGCGAAGAAGGCGAGCGTCGAGGTACGCGTATGCGTTGGTATGGCGAACGGTTCCTTGTGTCGCCGGGAATTGAATCGCCCCGAAACTGCGATTCTCGAGTTGTTCCGCGGCGTAGTGCCCTGCGCCAACCGACAGGTTTATGCGATCCGAAGTCTGCAGATATCGCACTTCGACGGAGTCAGCGTCGAGTTTGGTTGCAACACGAAATGGGGTGCCAACGATGATCGTGTCCGCCAGGGTGTCGAGGTCGTGATGAAGGTACGAAACCAGCACGACGCCAGCACGATTGATGCGCTGCTGGCCGCCCAGTCGGACAATCGTCGTGTCCCGCGGCGTTCGCAGCGTGGAGAGATAGTTGTTTTTGTCGAACAGCAGTCTCAGGTCGCCCGCGTTGTACTCCGTCCCACGGATTTCGATTTGCGCACTTGTCTTTCGGGTGATCTGCGACTGCAGAAAGACGTTGTAGATCTCCTGCCGTGAATCGTTATTCGCCCGTATTCCATCGGTTTCGTAGTGAAATTGGCCGGCGCTGAACGACAGTCGATCGTAGAGCCCGGACACGATCAAGTTGTCCGCCAGCGTGTCATGCTGCCCGACGATCCCGTCGCCGACGAAGCGGATCTGGTTACCGGCGAACAACCGCGTGTACTCGCTGTAGCCGACGCCGTACGGGCCGGTGTCATCGAGGAAATTGAGTCCGTTGCCGGCCAGGCGAGGCTGTACGGGATTGAGGTTGAGCGGCTGCAGCAGCTGCGACTGCAGCAGCTCGCTGTCACGCGCAATCTGATGGCGCGGTAAGACGAGGTAGTTATCGGAGAGCAGACGGTGCGCGGCGTAATTGGTCGGATCGACCGCCACGGACTTCCATCCCTCGACCAGCGCCAGCTGCTCGAATCCAAGATCCCGGTAGACGCGGCCGAGCCGTGCGCTGCGACCGGCGTTGTCGGCGTCGAGCAGCAGCCGCGATCGGTAGACGGCGCGGTTGTCGTTCAGGCGAATCGCCTGCTCGATGTCGGCGAGCGCTTCAACGGGGCGGTTGACGGCCTGCTTCTGGATGGCGTCGAAATACCACGCCGTCGGATCCTGCGGGTCGAGCGTCTTCGCTGAAGCGAACTGCTGCTCGGCGACCCCTTCCCGGCGTTCGTCGAAATACGCGCGTCCGAGATAACTGCGAGTCGTCGCGTTCTCGGGGTTGAGTGCGACAGCGGTTTCCAGTTCTGCGCGTCCCTCGTCCAGGTTCCCGCGCCGAATCAGCGCGAGGCCGCGGCCCAGGTGCGCGAGAGGCTCGGTTGACTGCGCCGCAATTGCCGCGTCGAAGGTACGTTCTGCGGTCCCTACCTTGAGTTGCGCGAGCTGCGTGAACCCCAGGACCACTTGCGGGCGCGCCGCTTGCGGGGCCAGCATGGCCGCGCGTTGCGCCGCGTCTTCGGCGCCACCCACGTCGTCCAGCATCAGGCGCAGTTCGGCCAGCCGTGCCCACGCCACCGCATCGTTGGGCGACGTCATCACCGCCTGCGACATGACGTCACGAGCCGCCTCGAGCTGAAAGTCCGCCTGCAGGGCATATGACAGCGCCAGCCGTGCGGCCGTCGAGTTCGGCGCAAGCTCCACCGCGCGGCGTCCGCTCTCCAACGCCTGCTCTTTGTCGTTCAACGCCACCGCGGTGATCGCACGCAGCGCGTAGGCATCGCCGTAGCTTCCGTTCAGCTTTTGCGCCTGATCGAGATCGGCGCGGGCGGCGTCGAGCTGTCCGACGCTCAGTAAGAGTGACGCGCGACGAACGAAGAAGGCCGCATCCTGGTTCCCGGCGGGCACGGCGTCGATCTGTGCGAACGTATCGGCCGGCAGAATCGGCTCGTAGTAGATGGCCCACTG
>Ga0111539_10011502_pt1 | contig 11105 bp, 7 predicted proteins | sample RhiMethybrSRZTD1_FD_79667 | JGI IMG/M metagenome (GOLD analysis project Ga0111539, IMG submission 79667) | Populus rhizosphere microbial communities from Tennessee, USA - Rhizosphere MetaG P. TD hybrid SRZTD1 (version 2) (version 2) | ecosystem: Host-associated > Plants > Roots > Rhizosphere >... | reverse complement strand
GATCCCTACGGCTGCGGCCAGGGAGCCTGACCGAAGTCTTCCGCGCAGGCGGGTGGATGCTTTCCGCAGCGGCATCAGGCAATGTGCCGGATCGCCTCGCCTGTCCGCAAAGGGGGCCAATGTGGCAGTCGTAGCCCTGCTTCCCTGAAGGAGCTACGAAAATCGGGGCCACAGGCTGCCAAAATGGCCTCTTTGGGCAGTGCGCGAAGGCGCGCGGGCAGATCGCCCAAATAACTACTGAATAGCGACTTATGACGATGGACCCGCCGAGGTACGGCCTTTGCTTCTACTCCTTATAGATCAACCATTGCAACGGCACAGTATTCCAAGGAGGTTCTTACCATGAACAGCACACGCGACACCGGGTTCTTCCACCTCGGGCGGCTGCGCGGCGAGATGGATCACTTTCTCTCGAGCTTCTTAGCGCCGGTCGGCCGGGACAACGGCGACGTGAGCGAGAGCTACCCGTCGCTGAACGTCTGGGAAGACGAAGCCAATATCTACGCCGAGGCGGAGTTGCCTGGCTTCAAGCTCGACGAGATCGAGATCTACGTCGTGAAGAACGAGCTCCGCTTGAAGGGCCAGCGGAAAGAGACACCAGGCGAGACGAAAGCGATCTATCACCGGCGCGAGCGCGAATTGCTTCCTTTCGCCCGTACCGTCCACCTGCCGGTGGATGTGGATGGCGAGAAAGTCAAAGCGCAGCTTCGCGACGGCCTTTTGACCATTACTCTTCCCAAGGCACCTGAAGCGCGTCCTCGCAAGGTGGAGCTCACGAAGCCCTGAGCGCGCCGCGGATGACGCCGAAAACTCACTTCCACGAAAAAAATAGGAGATGGAACATGTCGACTCAAACCCTGACTAAAGAATCTCGCGGCCCTGCCGTCAACGAGGGCCTTCGGGCCGGAACTCGCTGGTACGTCCCGGCCGTCGACATCACCGAGACGGACGAAGAGCTGCTTCTGGTCGCAGAGCTTCCCGGGGTCAAACCGGAAGATCTGGACATTCAGTACCAAGGCGGGGAGCTTTCGATCACAGGCCAAGTGACGCCGAGCTATCCTCCCAATGCGCGGTTCCTCCTGTCGGAGTACGCCGCGGGCGGATACTCGAGGAGCTTCGAGCTGGGCGAGACCATCGACTCCGCGCGCATTTCGGCGGAGCACAAAGATGGCGTCCTGACGCTCCGGCTCCCGAAGATCGAAGCCGTGAAGCCCCGAAGGATCACGGTGAAGGCGGGCTGAGCTTCGAGCTCACTCGTTTCTCTCCGCCTTTTTCTTCTCTGCCTTTTTGATTCTCAAGGAGTTCAACCATGAAACTTTTATCCAAGAAACGCGAGAAAACGGGAAGCGTTCCAGCGAGGGGCTCCTCGATGTTCAACGAGGTGTTTAACGACTTCCAATTCGGAATGGACCGTCTCTTCGACCGCTTTTTCCACGACCCGGGGGCTACCCCGGGCAGCTGGAACGGCTGGGGCGGTTGGACAGGACCGGGTGGCGGCATCAATCCTTCGCTGGACGTGATTGACGGCGAAAAAGAGGTCACCGTGAAGGCCGAGCTGCCGGGCGTAGACCCCAAGGACCTCGACATCACTGTTTCGGGCAACCTGCTGATCATCTCGGGTCAGAAACAAGATTCCCGGGAGGAAAAGCACTCAGCCTACTACCGCTCCGAGCGAATGTTCGGCGCGTTCGAACGCCGCGTCGAGCTCCCGTCGACGGCGAACAGCGAAAAGGTCCATGCGGACTTCAAGGATGGAGTCCTCACGGTCCGCGTCGAGAAGCACGAAGGCGTGAAACCGAAGAAAATCCCTCTCCATCCGTGAGTTGTTGACACTTACGGAACCTCCCGGCCGGGCCGGGGGGCGCTTCAAGCGACCCCCGGTCCGGCTGTTTTTTTGAGCTCACCCCGATCAGGGCGAGCGGGAGAGCGCCTCCACGAGGAGCTGTTCGAGCCAGCTCAGGAAATGGAGCAGTGCGAAGTCCGCGGCGTGGGGGTGTCGAGCGTCAAACTTGCTCTGCCAGGTTTCGTCCTCGATCCCGAGCTCGGTCCCGATCAAGAGGCGCATATCGTTGATGAAGCCGAGCCACGCGTCGACTTCGTCAGGTCGCAGAAACAGCTCGCTGCTGCCGGATCTCCAGCGCCGGGGCTTGAGGCGATCCAGGGATGCCTCGAACGCTTCGAGTCCAGCGAGCTTTTTTTTGATAAGGTCCGTGCCGACCAGCCTCCGGTACTCCGCCTCTTCGGCGGGGTCGTCGTGGGCCTTCGGAAATAGGCGGGCCGCGACGCGCTGGGACACGTCCGGCCGCTCGAGCACTTCCCGGAGCCGCTCCGGCAGCGTGCGCATTGCCTCCGCCAAGTCCGCGCGGAGAACGATGCGGATTCCACCATCTTCGCGCCGTTCGACCTGAATCATCCGGTAGAGCGTTCCATGGTTGCCTGCAGCCCGTAGCCGTGCAGCCGGCCGACGTAGTATTCGGCCTTCTCCCGTTCGACGGACGCCACGATCGAGCGTCCTTCGTGGTGCACCTCTAGCATGAGCTTCGTGGCCAGCTCGATCGAATAGCCAAAGAGCTTTTGAAACACGAAGGCCACGTAGGACATGAGGTTGATGGGATCGTTCCAGACGATCACGTTCCACAGCCGATCCGCAGAGGTATCGACTTCTTCGATGACCTCGGGCTGCTCGATCGTGCGTGTTGGGCTCATGGTCCTACTGCCTCCAACGCCGCCGCCCTCCGGCTGGGACGCGGCGGCCGTCCGACCTCCCAGGATACTTCGGCGCGGCGTCGCTGACAAATCGGCTGCCGCGGGCCGTTGCCTGGTCCCGGTCGTCGGACGCGGGCGTCATGTCGGGGGAGGTGCCGGCCCGCTGGCTCCCGTCAGCGGATCGAGCTCCGCGAGAGTCTCGAATGCGAGAGACCAGGGCGGCCGCAGGAAACCGAGCGCGCGCACATCCTCGAACCACCACCCGAAAGGCGACCGCGCGGAGTAGGTGCCGCCGCCGAGGATCCGGCATAGCCGCGTGAGCACGGTTTCCGCCAGCTCGCTGGCTGCCGTCTTTCCTTGAAGAGCCTCGAGCCGCGCGTCGGCGCCGCTCTCCACAGCGCGCAGCATCCCTTCGACGGCCTGGGACAGGAGCCAGGCCTCCATTCGCGCCCGCGTCCACTCCGTCTGCTCGAAAGCATTCCGCTGTCGCCCCGCCAGCGCCGCCCCCGCCGTCTCCACGGCCACGTCGACAACTCCTGCGACGACGCTCGTGAAAAGGCAAGCGATGAAGGAACCTGCGCGCCGCGAGACCTCGAGCAGGTTGCCCTGCCACGCGAATCGCGTGGCGGGAAATGCGTCGAACTCGAGCGCGTGACTTTGCGTCGCGGTCATGCCGTGCCCATCCCAAGCGGCCGAGACTTTCGCCCCCCGGGAGCCGTCGAGCGGCGCGCCGCGCAAATCGACAAAGAACCAGTCCGGTTGTTCTTCGCCTTCGGGAATCGCCGTCGTGATCATGAACGCAACGACGCCCGTGCCGCTTCCGAAGTGCTTGCGACCCGTGATGCGGTACGCCTGCGTCGAGTCGCGACGGGCTTCCGCACGGCTCTTCCTGACGTCGCCACCGCTCCCGGGCTCCGACGTTACGGTTCCCCACCAGGCTCCGTCGGCGACCGAGCGGAACACGGCTTCGTGCTGCTCCTTCCACTCCTTCGAAGCAAGGTCCTCCGGTGCCGTCAGCCAGTACGAAAGCACGGCGGGGTGCATGGCGGAGACGAGTGCGACGGACGCGTCTCCCCGCGCCAGTGCGCGCAGCGAGCAGGAGATCGCCCGAACCGTCCGCGGAACGCCGGCCCAGAGACCGCCCCGCGACGCCGGCAGCACGAGGCGCGGGAACCCCGTCTTCCGGAGCGCTTCGAAATCCTTCGGATCGAGATTACGGCGAGACTGGCGGTGCGCCCGTTCAGCCGCGAAGTCGGCGGCAAGCTTCTGCACGGACTGGAGGACGTCAACCGCATCCATGACCCGATCCTAACCGGTCGGGCCGCCTACGGCTTCGCCGGGGCCGGCAGCGCTCGTTGGCCGACGGCGTGCGCAGCCTCCACTGCGCAGTAGAGCCCGGTGGCCCCGTCCCCGTTGTCGACTTTGATGAGGAGATCATTGCGCCCTTTGCGAAGTCGGACGCGGACTCGGTCCTGCTCTGGCTCGGCCGCGCGATGCACGTGGTTCGTGTGAACGAGCGCGCCGTTCACCCAGACTTTCACGCCGTCGTCCGAGCCGAGCAGGAGAGCCGCATCCTGGTCGGCGGGGGACTCCAGCGCCGCGAAAGTGTAGACGACGCTCTGCGCGGATGCGGCCCCCACTTCGTGGAGGAAGTCGAGGTACCCTCGGCGCCCGGCTTTTGCGCTGCGCCAGGCGACTTTCCCGTCGCGTCCATCGTAGACGGAGGAGATCTCCGCGCGCGTTTCAGGGCCGTACGCAACGTCGAGGCCGCGGTCATCCGGGTTCGGAAAGGGGCCCGCCATCAGCCAATCGCGGATGACCGCCGGTCGCCCCGAAGCTCCGGCGACGGGCTTCTGCTCGCTCAGGAACTCGAGCAGGTTGACCAGATCCTCGACGGTCATCGTCCCGACCAGCCCTTCCGGCATGAGGGAGACGTCGCTCGGGTTCTTGCTGAGCACCTCCGAGGGCTCGAAGCTCAGCGCCTGGCCGTTGGCGTCCTTCAACGTCACCTTCTGCGGCGTCTCCTCGGCGATGTAGCCCGTGACGAAGCCCGCCGACCGCGTCTCGAGAATCCAGACTTTGTATTCGTGCGCAATGGCGGCGCTCGGGCTGAGGACGGCCTCGAGCAGCCCTTCCTTGCCGAGCTTCGTGCCGATGGCGGTGAGCTCGGGCCCCACCGCGCTGCCGTGGTCCCGGATCCGATGGCATCGGCCGCAGTTGCCTTTCTGCTCGTCGAAGAAAACGTTCCGGCCGCGGCCCGCGTCGCCCTTCATTTTGAGGAGCTGGGCGGCGGGAGGAATCACTTTTCCGCTCGCTTTCGGCTGCGGAAGGATCTTCGCTGCCATCAAACGCACGTCCTCGAACCCGCTCGAGTGGACCACGGTCGTGGCGAGCGCTTTCACCGCCTCGGGTAGCTCTCCGGACTGCGCCAGGTGCAAAAGCAATACGGCTCCCGATTTTGATGCTCCGAGCGCCTTGACTGCTGCCGACCGCATCTCCGCCGCGGCCGCGCTCTCGAGCAGCTCGCGCAGGACCGACTGCCCGCGAGCGCCGCTCATCCGGCCCAACGCGTTCACGGCTTCCTGCGAGACGGCGCTGTAAGGGCCGCTCGCGAGGCCTTGCAGAAGCGGGATGCTCGAGTCGTCGTGGATGGCGCCCAGCGCCCGCAACGCGGCTACGCGAGCCTTTTCGGGGGCTTCGGCCCGTGCCGCGACGGCTTCGAGGTCCTCGCGCAACGCGCGCATCCGACCCGCCGCGGCGACGGAGGCGCCGGCATCTTCGAGGCCCGCGGTGGCCAGCAACGACCGCGCAGCGCCGACCAGCGCGTCCGTGTTGCGCAGGGATTCCCATTTCGACCCCAAGTTCGCCTCGATGGCTTCGGCGGCCTGTCTGCGGATGGCCGCATGCGCCTTTCCGGCAGCGAGCCTGCCGAGAGCGATCGCGCCGGCATCGCCCTCGAGGCTCGCGGCCGCGCTCACGAGGGATGCTCGGTCGTCGTCGCTCGTGGCGGAGTCATCCAGCCGCTCGAGGATCACACTGGCTGCCTCCTTGGGGTGCAGGACCCACGTGATGCCGTTCGCTGCCGGGGACCAGCCGCGTTTCCAACCTGCGGCCAGTTCGCGGAAGACCTCGCTTTCGCGCCCGCGGCTCGCGATCGCGAGCGCCTCCAGATACCAGCGGTCCTGTCCGTCATACTGGCTCGCTAGCTCGACGATGGATGCGAGAGCTTCGGGGCCGCCCACATCTTGCAGCACGAGCAGGATCTCTCTGCGGACTTGCGGGTCGGGGTCTTCGAGCAGCGGCTTCGTCGCCTGCACGATCTGCTCGGGCGCCACGAGCTTCAAGCAGCGGACAGCCAGGACGCGGAATCGAGGGTCGAGATCAGACAGCGCGGCAACGACGGAGGGACGCCCCTCGTTCAGTCGAGCGAGTAGCCAAAGCGCCCGCGCGCGCATCGTGGGGGAGGCGCTGCCAGCTATTCTCTGCAGAGGCTCGAGGAGCTTCGCGCCGAGCTCGATGGCTTTCTGGGTCGCGAGCCCCCGCGTCGCGACGCAAGGCGAAGTGAGGGCGGTGACGACGCCGGCTGGGCTCGCGAGGTCCAGCGGCGGGATGCGGTAGCCTTTGTGGCCTCGCGGCGTCAATCGATAGATCCTTCCGCGCGAGGTGTCTCCCATCCCGTGGCCTCCGACGCCCGGGTCGTACCAGTCGGCAACGAACAGAGAGCCGTCGGGCGCAACGGCAACGTCGGATGGCCGGAAGAACGAGTCGGAGCTTTCGAGTAGCGCTTCTGGCTTCACGATCTTGCTGAGCGTCTCGACGGTCTGCCGTCCGTTCGCGTCGAGGGGCGCTCCTTCGATCGCCCACCCGGCCCCCAGCGGCTTGGCGCGGAAGCACTGCACCACCCGCGGACCCGCGTCCGTGTGGATCGGCACCCCGCGATACTTCTCCGGCAGGAGGTCTCCTTCGTAGACGCAGAGGCCGGTGGGGGATCCCGCCCCCGTGCGCAGGAGCGTCGGGACGACTCCCGGATCCTCCATGTGGAAATGGGATTTCTTCTCCTGGCTCCAATGCCGCCCCGTCGGCCCGAGGAAGCCGTAGTTGCCGCCGGTCATCACGTAGGTGAAACGGACCCACTGGTTGCCGTCGTCATCGTTGTCCGACTGCCAGATGTTCCCGAAGGCGTCGAGCGCGCACTCGTAGTTGTTCCGGAAGTTGTGCGCCAGGATTTTCAGGCCGGTGCCGTCGACGTTGCACCGGAACACGCACCCGCCGAAGTATGGCTTGCCGTCGGTGGCGATTTTTCCGCCGCCGCGATCCGTGACGTGGGCGCCTTCGTTTCCGAACGCACCGTAGAGGAGGCCGTCAGGGCCCAGGAACACGCTGTGGACGCCGTGGTCGTGATTCCTGCCTCCGAATCCCGTCAGGAACGAACGTTTTTCTCCAGCGCTGCCGTCGGGGCGGATGTCGAGCGTGAAGATGTCCGGCGACTGCGACACGAAGATGCGGTCTCCGGCGAAGTAGATGCCCAACGGCGCCTCGATGTCCGTCCCCTCGTAGAACACGGTCGATCGATCGCAGCGGCCGTCGCCATCCGTGTCCTCGAGCCGCACGATGCGGTCGCCCGTCGTCCGAAATGGCGGCTTGGCTTTCGCGCGGTAATTCACGCCTTCGCAGACCCACACGCGACCTTGGGGATCGACGTCGAGGCAGGTCGGGTTCACTAGCTGAGGCTCCGCTGCGAACAGCGAGACCTCGAGCCCGTCAGCGGGCGCGAGCGAGGCAAGGGCTTTGTCCGGGTCGAGCTGCCCTTGGGCGCGAGCCGGAAGAAGCACTGCGATTGCCGTCAACAGTTGAAGAAGTGTCCAGGCCAAGGGCGTCTTCGTCATCGGAAGCACCTGTCAGCGTTCGTCGGTGGTATCGAGGAAGTGGCCTTTCGGCCAGCAGCGGGAAGGACATTCTTCCAGAAGGACACCCTCTGTCGCAACGATTCCACGCGTGCTACCATCGAGTCTTCGTAGGGTCAAAGGGAGTCTCCACAACCTCTATTTCGAGCCGAGCCATGGCGCACAACTGCCTGCACCGCGGCCTCACCGCGCGTTTCGCCTTCGTTCTCCTGGGACTTTGCGCGAGCTACGCGCGTGCTCAGGCCCCCAACGGGTGGATCCAGGCCGACCAGTGGCTTTTCCTCGGGCCGCTCGGCAACGGGTCGGGCTGCAACCCAGGCGCCGCCGTCAATAGCAACTGGATAGCGCCCGAGGACATCGCGACGCTCACTCCCGCGGACGCCGACGTCGCCGGCATCGATTTCAACCTCGCCGCGAGCGACGCGTGGGACGGCATCGGCGACACTCCGGAATGGACCTGCCTTGCTGGCCTCGGGCTGCTGCCCGACGATCTGGTGGACTTGCAAGCGATCGCCACCGCAGCGGCGGACGCTACCGGAGAAATACTGCCGCTCCAGAACGAGATGGCGGTTTTCGTGACGTACGTGAGCAACGAGACGGGCTCGCCCTTGCCGGTGCGCTTGTGCACGGCAAGCGATGACTCGATCCAGGTCTGGGTGAACGATCAGAAAGTCCAGCAGGTTCTCGCGTGCCGCGGTACCGCGGCGACTTGCGACGACGAAGCCGCCGGGCTCCTGGTGCCGGGCGTCAATGCGATCAAAGTTCTCTTGTGGCAAGGCACCGGAGGCTGGAGTTTCCGTCTCGCACTCAAGCGGACGGACTCGACCACGATCACGAGCGAAGATGGCGAATTGGCCTATCTGGGATGCGACGGCACGGGCAGCGCTTCTCTCGGCGCTCTGCGCGTGACCCGGCGCCTCGGGACCGACGACCTCGGCTGCGCGGTTCTAGGCGGCGCTGTCGATGTCGTGCTCGATGGATCCACGAGCAACGGAGCGAACGTTCAGCTCACCGAGCTTGTGACGGGCGCCGTCACGGTCGAGAACATCACCGGCGGCGGCGTGTTCACGCCCGCGCCTGCGCCCGTTTTGTCGCCCGTGGGCATCTGGGCGGATGCGCGGGACGTGGGTGGCCCCTGCTACGCAGGCACTACGGTCCTGAACGGCGATGGCAGCTACACGATCACCGCCGGCGGAGAAGACATCTGGCAGAACGGCGACCAGTTCCACTACGCCTACAAGCTTGTCCACGGGGACTTCGACATCGTCGCACACGTCGCGAATCGCCAGTGGGCGCCCGGGACCCAGTGGGGCAAAGCTGGGCTCATGGCGCGACAGAGCCTCTCCCCGAGCGCGCGCTACGCGGGAGTCCAGACGCACGGAGAGAACCCCGGAGACGCCGATCGCTTCGCCGCGCGACCGACGCACGGCGGGAACAACAACTTCGAGACCGTCACCCTGGCGGCGGGGGAGCATCGGGACTGGATGCGCCTCGAGCGTGTCGGCTCCGTCTTCACGGGCTATTTCTCGCTCGATGGATCGACGTGGGAGCCCACGGGGTCGCTCGACTGGGGAAGCGAGGCTCCCCACACGGTTCTCCTGGGCCTCGAAGTCTGCGCGCACGACATCTGCGTGCCCGCCGAGCTCACGTTCGATCAAGTCGAGATCACCGGCGGCAACGTGAACCCCGGGCCTTTCCCCACGGACGGAGGCATGATCCGCTGGACGAATCTGTCTCGCTCGGTCCTCGACCAGGGAGTCGGCTACCGCCTGATGGGGGAGCAGCTCGCTCTATTCCTCGGCTACGAGGGGGAGCATGTGGTCGAGGGGCCATCGCAGGTCATTCTGCAGTCGGGGCTGAGCGCGGCGGGCATCTTCGGCGCGGCGCACGACATCGGCACGCCCTGCTACAACGGATCGACCGTGTACTCCGCCGGATCCGGCGCCTACACGGTGACGGCCGGCGGCGCAGATATCTGGGAGGGGGACGATCAGTTCCAGTACGCGTACTCCAAAGTGACGGGGGACTTCAGCCTGCGCGCGCACTTCGTCGAGCGGAACTGGACTCCCGGCTCGCAGTGGGGGAAAGGCGGCCTCATGGCCCGCGAGAGTTGCGCTCCGGACTCCCGCTACTCTTTCATGCACGACAACCCCGAGCCCGACGGCGCCCGCTACGCGATCCAGCGGGTCAACAACCAGGCGTCGAACCAGGAATTCGGGATCGGAGGCCATCCGGACTGGTTCCGTGTCGACCGCGTCGGGAAAGAATTCGCTGGGTACGCGTCGGATGACGGCATCGTCTGGACTCTCCGCTACAAGGAGGCGTGGCAGGACCCCGTTCCGGACACGGTCCTGGCCGGGCTCGCGCTCACGTCGCACAGCCAGTGCGAGCCGGCAACACTCGTCTTCGATCAGGTCTCGCTGAGCCCGATCGACTACTCCGTGACGCGGTCGGCCGGCAGCGGCGTGGCGGGGTGTCCCGAGATCGGAGCGGGCGGCGCCGTGACCGTTCGCCTGAAAGGCAGCGGCCCAGCCGGGCAAAATGTCATCATCAGCGAGGACGTCGGTGGTCAGGTGACCGTGCAGAACATCTCGAACGGCGGGATTTTCACGGCTCGACAGAAGCCCCCCTACACGCCGATCGGCATCTGGCAGGACGCGAGGGACATCGGCACTCCCTGCTTCGAGGGCTCGACCGTCGACAACGGCGATGACAGCTATTCGATCACCGGCGGCGGCGTCGATATCTGGCAGAACGGCGATCAATTCCAGTACGCGTACCGCGAAGTGAGCGGCGATTTCAGCCTGACGACGCGGATCGCCGACCGCCTGTGGGCTCCGGGATCGCGTTGGGGCAAAGTCGGCATCATGGCGCGGCAGACTCACGCCCCGACGTCGCGCTACGTCAGCGTGCAGGATCACGGGATCGACCTCCAGGACGCTACGCGATGGGCGTCGCGGCCCAGTCATTTCGGCACGGATAACTACGAGACGGTCCCGCTACCCGGGGGAGAGCACCACGACTGGCTTCGCCTCGAGCGCATCGGCGATGAGTTCATCGGCTCGTCCTCCGCGGACGGCGTCGACTGGATCGAGCAAGGGCGCGAGACGTGGATCGACGGGCCCCAGACCGTCCTCCTCGGCCTCCACGTGTGCTCGCACATGGACTGCGTGCCCGCGACGATCACGTTTGCCGACATCGACCTGACCGGGGGCAACGGCCCGCCCGCATCGGCCCCGGACGGGGGCACGATCTCCTGGAACGTGCCCCGCTCCGTCCTCACGAGCGGCGTCAGCTATGACGCCGTCGGAGTCAACAAATGGACCGCTTTCAGCGGCACGGCCGACGGCGTTGCGATCCAAGGTGACACCGCGTTCGCCATCACGCCCGCCAAGGGTCTGACTGGGCCGTTTTCCGTGGCGCACGACGTCGGCAATCCTTGCGTCCTGGGGGATTCCACATACGACGCGGCATCCGGGACCTACAGCGTGACCG
>Ga0111539_10011501_pt1 | contig 11105 bp, 9 predicted proteins | sample RhiMethybrSRZTD1_FD_79667 | JGI IMG/M metagenome (GOLD analysis project Ga0111539, IMG submission 79667) | Populus rhizosphere microbial communities from Tennessee, USA - Rhizosphere MetaG P. TD hybrid SRZTD1 (version 2) (version 2) | ecosystem: Host-associated > Plants > Roots > Rhizosphere >... | reverse complement strand
GGCGGAGGTCGAGGGTCACGCCGGCCGCGGTGGCCCGTTCCGACGCACCGGCGAGCATGGCGCGAGACCCGTCGATGCCGCTCACGCGCTTCCCGGTTCGCTCGGCGATCGGCACGGCGACCCTGCCGTTGCCCACGGCGAGCTCGACGACGGGTCCTTTGGCATCGCTCGCGAGCGACACGTAGAAGTCGACGTCCTCGGTCATGTGCCCGGACCACTCGTCGTAGACGGAGGCGAATGCGTCGTACCCGGACACGTGCGCCATCGTAGGCTCGCGCCGGATACCCTCGCGCGATGGACGTCGAGGCACTCGAGCGGTCGGCGCTCGCGGCGGTGGCCGCGGCTTCGACGACCGACGAGATCGAGGCGGTCCGGGTCGAGTACCTCGGCCGGAAGAGCGCGCTCAAGCTCGCGCTGCGCGAGGTGCGGGACCGCGAGACGGGCATGCGCCTGAACGCGGCCCGCGTGCGGATCGAGACGGCGGTCGACGACCGCGACGCGGCGCTCGCGCGTGCCGAGCTCGACCGGCGGCTCGCCGAGGAGCGCGTCGACGTGACGCTGCCCGTGGGCGGGGACTCGCGGGGGCGGCTCCATCTGATCACCCAGATCCGTCGCGAGGTGGAGGACGTCTTCCTCGGTCTCGGCTACCGGGTCGTCGACGGCCGCGAGGTGGAGACGACGCGATACAACTTCGACGGCCTCAACTTCCCCGAGTCGCACCCGGCGCGCTCCCCCCTCCACAGTTTCTTCCTCGACGACGAGACGGTGCTCCGCACGGAGACGTCGCCGTCGCAGATCCGGACCATGGAGGCGCAGGAGCCGCCGATCTACATCGTCTCGCTCGGCAGGGTGTACCGGCGCGACACGGCCGATGCGACCCATACCGCGGTGTTCCACCAGGTCGAGGGCCTCGCCGTCGACGAGGGAATCACGCTCGCGGACCTGACAGGGACGCTGGACTTCCTCCTCAAGGCGCTGTTCGGCCAGGAGCGCCGCACCGAGTTCCGCACGCACTATTTCCCGTTCACGGAGCCGTCGATCGAGGCGTACGTCTCGTGCCACATCTGCGACGGCACCGGCTGTCCGGTCTGTCGCCACTCGGGCTGGATCGAGGTCGGCGGTGCCGGAGTGGTCGACCCGAAGCTCTTCGAGTTCGTCGGCTACGACCCCGAGCGCTACTCCGGCTTCGCGTTCGGGTGGGGGCTCGAGCGCATCGCGATGCTCCGGCATGAGTTCCCCGACCTGCGGGAGCTCTGGCGGAACGACCTCCGCTTCGCGAGGCAGTTCTGATGCGCGTCCCGGTCACCTGGCTCCGCGAGTACGTCGCTACGCCCGCGACGGTCCAGGAGATCGCACGACGCCTCGTGATCTCCTCGCTCGAGATCGAGCGCGTGCTGGAGGTCGGCGTCACGGACGAGGGGGCCAACCTCGGCCGGTTCGTGGTGGGGCGCGTCGTCTCGGCGGAGCCGCACCCGAACGCCGACCGCCTGCAGCTCTGCCAGGTCGACGTCGGCAACCCGGATCCCCAGCAGATCGTCTGCGGCGCGTGGAACTTCGGCGCGGGCGCGACGGTTGCGGTCGGCCTGCCCGGGGCGCTGCTCCCCGGCTTCGCGGGCCCGCTCGAGGAGCGGCCGCTCCGCGGCCAGGTCTCGCAGGGGATGATCCTCGCCGAGGACGAGATCGGCCTCGGCGCCGACCACACGGGGATCATGCTGCTCCCGGAGGGCCTCGAGCCCGGGACCCCTCTCGGCGACGTCCTGCCGCTGGTCGACCACGTGCTCGACGCGGGCCCGACGATGAACCGCCCCGACCTGCTCTCGATGGTCGGGATCGCCCGCGAGGTGGCGGCGCTCTGCGACGGTGAGCTGCGACCGCCCGATCCCGAGGATCCGCCCGTCGTGCGGGAGGAGCCCGTCGACATCCGGGTCGAGGACTTCGAGGGCTGCCCGCGCTACATCGGTCGCGTCTTCCGCGGCGTTCGCGTCGGGCCGTCGCCGCAATGGATGCGCAGCCGGCTCCACCTGGCGGGCATGCGGTCGATCTCGAACGTCGTCGACGTGACGAACTACGTGATGCACGTCTGGGGGAGCCCGCTGCACGCCTTCGATCGCTCGAAGCTGGCTGGCGGCCGCATCGTCGTGCGGCGGGCGCGCGAGGGCGAGACCCTGCGGACGCTCGACGGGACCGAGCGGCAGCTCCTCCCGGGGGACCTGCTCATCACGGACGGCGACCATGCGGTGGCACTCGCGGCGATCATGGGCGGGCTGGAGTCCGAGGTCTCCGACGAGACGACCGAGGTGCTCCTCGAGGCGGCCAACTTCGAGCCGATCGGCGTGCTCAAGTCGTCGGAACGGCTCGCGTTGCGGACGGAGGGGTCGAACAAGTGGGAGAAGGGTGTCGACCCGTACGCGGCGGAGCCGGCGGCCGTGCTCGCGAGCCGGCTGCTCGTCGACCTCACCGGCGCGGCGCTCACCGGCTCGGTCGACGTCCAGCAGGGGCTGCCCGAGCGGCCCGTCGTCACGCTCCGCCCCGAGCGGGCGACTCGCCTCATCGGGCTCGAGGTGCCCGAGGACGAGCAGCGCGGCATCCTCGAGCGTCTCGGCTTCGACGTCGCTGGCGACCTGCGAATCACGGTCCCGACGTGGCGCGCGCGCGACGTCACCCGCGAGGTCGACCTCGTCGAGGAGGTCGCTCGCGTCGTGCTCGACCGGGTCCCGCATACCATGCCGCTTCGCCGCGCCGTGTCCGGGCATCTGACGGCGCTACAGCGGTTCCGCCGGATCGTCGAGGACGTGCTCGCCGGCGCGGGGTTCTCCGAGGCCTACACGTGGAGCCTCACCGCGTCCGACCCGAACCCCGAGGCGCTTCGGCTGCCGGAGCCGATGAGCGGCGAGCAGGCCGTCCTCCGGACGACGCTTCTCCATGGGCTCGTCGAGACGGCGCGCGTGAACGTCGACGCCGGCAGCGCCGGGATCCGGCTGTTCGAGCTCGCGCGCGTCTACCTGCCGACGGGCGCGCAGCTCCCGGAGGAGCGCTGGCGCGTCGGCGGGATCGCCGAGGGAGGCTTCGCGGCGGCCCGGGCGGCCGTCGAAGCGCTCTACGAGGCGATCCACATTCCGCTCGAGCTTCGCCGGACGTCGCTCGACCACCTCCATCCGGGCAAGGCGGCGGAGACGGACGCCGGCTGGCTGGGCGAGCTGCACCCGACGCTTCTCGACGGGAGCTGGGGTTCGTTCGAGCTCGACCTGGAGGCGCTGATGGCGCCCCTCCCCGAGCGGATCCTCTACGACGACGTCATCACCTACCCCGCCAACCGGCAGGACATCGCCGTCACGGTGGGCGAGGACGTCGAGGTCGGGGCACTGGTCGCCGCCGCCCGCGAGGCGGCCGGGGCGGAGCTTCGCGAGGTGCGCCCTTTCGACGTCTACCGGGGCGAGCAGGTCGGCGCCGGGCGGAAGTCGGTGGCGCTGCACCTGACCTTCCAGTCGGCGGAGCGGACCCTCAGCGACGAGGAGGTCGCGGTGCTCCGCGATCGGATCGTGGCAGCGCTGAGCGAGAAGTTCGACGCGGAGCTGCGGACGTGAAAACCGATCCCCAGAGTGCTGCGTAGAGAACGGTCATGAGGCGGGTGCAGATCCTGGGAGTCGTGCTGCTCGCGGCCGCGGCGGTGGCCGGCGTGGCGATCGCCGCGAGCACCGAGACGAAGCTCTCCGGGTCGGTCGGCCCCGGGTTCTCGATCACGCTGCGCGACGCCCAGGGCAACGCCGTCACGCGGGTCGAGCCGGGAGAGTTCGAGATCGAGGTCGACGACAAGTCCGAGGAGCACAACTTCCACCTCGCCGGGCCCGGCGGCATCGACGTCAGCACCGCCGTCCCGTTCGTCGGCAAGCAGACCTTCAGGGTGAACCTGGTCGACGGGCGGTACTCGTTCCAGTGCGACCCGCACGCGGGACAGATGAACGGCGCGTTCAGCGTCGGCGCCGGGTCGGCGCCCACGCCGCCGCCGCCCCCGGTCACACCGCCGCCGACCGCGAAGCCGTCCGCCCCGGTCGGCGCGCGCCTCGCGCTGACCGTCGGCCCGAGCGCGACGATCTCGCTCAAGACACTGGCCGGGAAGAAGGTCACGCTGCTCCGGCCGGGCGCCTACACCTTCGTCGTGCGAGACCGCTCGGCGAGCCACAACGCGCGGCTGCGCGGCGCGGGCGCGGCGAAGTCGACCGGCGTCGGCTTCGTCGGAACGCGGACGTGGCGCGTCGTGCTGCGAAACGGCACGCTCGTCGTCCAGTGCGACCCGCACAAGGCGACGATGCGGCAGTCGATCAAGGTCGCCTAGGCGACCGTCCCGGCTAGAGGACCTTCCCCCCGACGTACCAGACGGCGCCCTGCGTGGCGACGTTGTCCGTGTCCGAGATCAGGCGGAGCACCTCGACGCGACCGAGGATGCCCTCACCGTCGAGCCGCTCGAAGCACCGGCGTGCCATCGACGGCGACACGCCGTAGCCGGCGCGGCGGGCGCACCGGAAGGTGAAGCCGACCCGTTCGTGGTCGCGCGTCGGGTTGATCGGGGCGGTCAGAAGCGCGGCGCGGGCCAGCAGCGCGCTCGAGTCGAGGTCGAGGGCGCAGAGGAGGTCGCTCCAGTCGTCCGGCAGCTCCGCGAGCGCCCGATCCCACGCCTCGGCCAGGGACCCCTGCGCCGCCGCTTCCGACTCGTCTGCGAGCGCCGAGGGCGGCGCTTCCTCGGAGGCGACGGACTCCTGCTCGAGCAGGCACCAGATCCGCGCCTCGTCGACGCGCGCGAAGAGCCGTCGGGCGGCCTGTGGGCCCGCTGCACCTCCCGCGCGCTGGACGGTGACGGCGAGCCCGCCGTCCACGTGCCCGACGTTCATGGGCCCGAGGATCCGCGCGGCCTCCGACAGCTCCGCCGGCTGCTCGGTACGCAGGCGGAGCGAGACGCTCTCCCAGGTGGCGGGCAGCCGCCGCTCGAGCGCCTGCCACTGATCCACGAGCTTCACGGCGGTGAGCATAATGACGCCCGTGACGCAGGTCGGAGGAGAGCCGCGGATCGCGGCCGGCGCTCGGTGTCCCACCGATCGCTCGGGACGCTGATGGCGACCGACGTCACGCTCCCGCGGCTCGGCCAGGGCATGGAGTCGGGGGTCATCGTCCGCTGGCTGAAGCAGGAGGGGGACACGGTCGCCAAGGGCGAGCCGCTCTACGAGCTCGACACCGACAAGGTGACGCAGGAAGTCGAGGCCGAGTTCGACGGTGTCCTGCAGAAGATCGTCGTGGCCGAGGGTGAGGTCGAGGTCGGCGCCACGATCGCGGTGATCGAGACGAACGGGGCGGGCGGTGCGCCCACGGCCGAGGAGGCGCCCGCGAAGGAAGAGGAGCAGGCGGACGAGCCGGCGCCCGAGGCCGCGCCCGCGACCGAGGCCGCTGCGACCGAGCCCGAAGCAGGTCCTGAGAACGACGCGCCAACCGCCGCCGCGGCGCAGGGCGACGGACGCCTCAAGGCCAGCCCGCTCGCCCGCCGCATCGCCCGCGAGCGCGGCGTCGACCTCGCGACGCTCACCGGCACCGGGCCGGAAGGCCGGATCCTCGCCGAGGACGTCGAGCGCGCACCCGTCGGCGGCGCAGGTCCGGCCGCCGGTCCGGCCGAGGCACCCGGACTCGCGCCGCCGGGTGAGATCGAGATCGTGCAGCTCTCGTCGGTGCGCAAGACCATCGCGCGCCGGCTGTCGGAGGCGTGGACGGCACCCGTGTTCCAGCTCGGCGTCTCGGCGGACATGACGGAGGTCCTGGCGCTCCGCGAGACGCTCGTCGAGCGGATGGGGGAGGGGGACGTCAAGCCGACGGTCAACGACGTCTTCGTGAAGCTCGCCGCGGTCGCCCTCGTGCGTCACCGCGCGGTGAACGCGACGTTCAGCGGCGAGGAGATCCAGCGCCATCCTGCCGCGCACGTCGGCATCGCCGTCGCCGCGCCGCAGGGGCTCGTCGTCCCGGTCGTCCGCGATGCGGATCGCCGCACCGTGCCGGAGATCGCCCGCGCGCGCGCCGATCTCGTGTCGCGTGCCCGCGACAACAAGCTGAAGCTGCCCGATCTCGAGGGCGGCACGTTCACGATCTCGAACCTCGGCATGTTCGGCGTCGAGCAGTTCACCGCGGTGCTCAACCCGCCGCAGGTCGCGATCCTCGCCGTCGGGTCGGTCAAGGACGAGGTGGTCGTCCGTGACGGCGAGGTCGAGATCGCTCCGATCGTCCAGCTGATGCTGACCTGCGATCACCGCGCGATCGACGGCGCCGACGGCGCGAGGTTCCTCCAGGCGCTCGTCGCGTTCGTCGAGCGGCCCGCGCTCGCCCTGTGAACGCGGGGAGCTCGAAGGTCGTCGTCCGGCGGGGCGGTGCGCAGGACGTGCGCTTCCTGCGCGACATGCTCCACCACGCGTACTACTGGAAGGAGCGGGCGCCCGACGCGGGGCCCGGGCCGGTCGCGCTCTACGTCAAGGCGTGGGGCCGTCCGGGCGACACGGCGGTGATCGCGATCGACGAGGGCTTCCCCGTCGGCGCCGCCTGGTACCGGCTGTTCGGCAGCGACAAGCCGGGCTACGGGTTCGTCGACGAGCGGACGCCCGAGCTCGCCATCGCCGTCGTACCGAGCGCGCGCGGCAAGGGCGTCGGCTCGGCCCTGCTCGACGCCCTGCTCGACCGCGCCCGCGCGGCCGGCCACGGATCGATCTCGCTCAGCGTCGACCGCAACAACGCCGGGGCGATCGAGCTCTACGAGCGCCACGGCTTCTCCCGGGTCGGCGAGGACGCCGACTCCCTCACGATGCTCGCTCCGCTCGAACCCACATCACCGACGAACGAAGGGACCGATACCGAATGAACGTCGACGTCGCCGTCCTCGGAGGCGGCCCGGCCGGGTACACGGCCGCCATCCGCGCCGCGCAGCTCGACGCGCAGGTCGCCTGTATCGACGAGGCGGACGCGCTCGGCGGCACCTGCCTGCGCGTGGGCTGCATCCCCACCAAGGCCTGGGTGCAGAGCGCGCACGCCTTCCACGATGCGCAGGAGACGTTCGCGAAGCTCGGCGTCGTGGTGGGCGAGCCGACGCTCGACTGGAACGCGGTCGCCGGGTGGAAGGGCGCCGTCGTCGACCAGATGACCGGCGGTATCGCCTCGCTCTTCAAGGCGAACGGCGTGCAGTGGGTCAACGGCCGGGGCCGGTTCACCGGCCCGAACACGATCGCGGTCGAGGGAGCGGAGGAGGTCACCTTTCAGAAGGCGATCGTCGCCACCGGCTCGTACCCCGTGAGGCCGCCGATCCCCGGCATCGACGCGCCGCGCTGCGTCGACTCGACGGGGCTCCTCGCGCAGACGGAGGTGCCACGGCGCCTCGTCATCCTCGGCGGCGGGATCATCGGCTGCGAGTTCGCGTCGATCTTCAACCGCTTCGGCACCGAGGTGACGATCATCGAGATGCTGCCGTCGCTCATCCCGGCCGAGGACGAGGACGCGGCGAAGGAGCTCCAAAAGGCCTTCAAGAAGCGCGACATCGCCCTGCACCTCTCGAAGCAGTGCACCCAGGTCGACGACCACGGCGACCTCCTGACCGTCCACTTCGGCGAAGGCGAGACGGTCGAGTGCGACCTCATGCTCGTCTCGGTCGGCCGCGCGGCGCTCGTGGACGGGATCGGCCTCGAGGAGGCCGGGGTGACGTTCGACCGCGGCGGGATCGGGACGGACGACCAGCGGCGGACCAATGTGCCGCACATCTACGCGGCCGGCGACGTGGCCGGCTACTGGCAGCTCGCGCACACCGGCTTCCGCGAGGGCGAGGTCGCGGCCGAGAACGCGATGGGGCACGATGCGACCGTCGGCGACCCGGCGGTGCCCCGGCCGATCTACACCGACCCCGAGATCGCGGGCGTCGGCCTGACCGAGGCGCAGGCGCGCGAGCTCCACGGGGACAACGTGGTCGTCGGCCGGTGCCCGTGGGTCGCGATCGCGCGTGCCGTCATGTCCGGGTCGACGACCGGATGGGTGAAGACGATCCACGAGGCGACGTACGGCGAGCTCCTGGGCGTCGTCATCGTCGGCCCGCACGCGACCGACCTGATCGGCGAGGCGGTCGTCGCGCTCGACGCGGAGTCGACGATCGAGACGATCGCCGACGGCGTTGCGCCGCACCCGACCCTCGCCGAGGGGCTGAAGGAGGCGGGGCTCGTCGCGCTCGGGCGCGCGATCCACCTGCCACCGAAGCGGCGGGTATAGGCTCCGCGCATGAGCGATCGGCGAAACGCGCTCTACTGGGCCATCGGCTGGTGGTTCGCGCGCCGCTGGATGCGGCGCCGGGCCAAGGCGACAGTCGCCGGCATCGCCGCCGGTGCGAGCGCCCGGCGCAATCGGATCGGCGCGGTCCTGGGCGCCGTCGCGCTCGTCGGCGTGATCGCAGGGTCCTTCGTGGTCTGGCGCAGGCTTGCGGCGCGGCCGCAAGAGCCGGAGCCCTGGCTCCCGTCGGACGGCGCTCCCCCGACGTCTGTCCCGCCCGCACCGGAGGAGGCGACACCAGCGCCCGAGGCGCCCCCGGCAACGGCGTGAGCCGGCTCGTCGGACCCGGGCCGGAGCTCATCCGCCCGGCCCTCGACGGGCTCGTCCCCTACGAGCCGGGCAAGCCGGCCGAGACGGTCCAGCGGGAGCTCGGCCTCGAGCGGGTCGTCAAGCTGGCCTCGAACGAGGGGCCGTTCGGCCCCTTCCCGGACGCGCTCGAGGCGATCGCGAAGGCGCTGCCCGACTCGAACCGGTATCCCGACGGCGGCTGCTTCCGGCTGCGCGATGCGCTCTCGAGGCGTCACGGAATCGCGTTCGAGGAGATCGTCGTCGCCGCCGGCGCGGACGCCGTGATCGGCTTCGCGTGCCAGGCCACGCTCGACGTCGGCGACGAGATCGTCACGCCGTGGCCGTCCTTCCCGAGCTATGTGCTCGATCCGCTGAAGCTCGGCGCCGTTCCCGTGCGGATCCCGCTCCGTGACGGGCGCGTGGATGCCGAGGCGATGCTCTCCGCCGTGACCGAGCGGACGAAGCTCACGTTCCTGCCGACGGTCAACAACCCGACGGGCACGATGACCCCGCGCGACGACGTGCTCGGCTTTCTCGATGCCGTCCCGGACCACGTCCTGACCGTCGTCGACGAGGCGTACTTCGAGTACGTCGAGGACCAGGACTTCCCGGACGCGATCGAGGAGGCCGCGAAGCAGGGCCGGCACGTCCTCGCACTGCGGACGTTCTCGAAGATCTACGGTCTCGCGGGGCTTCGGGTGGGCTACGGGGTCGGCCCTGCACCGTTGATCGAGGCGATCCACAAGGTCCGGCGCGCCTTCGACGTCGCGACGCCGGGGCAGGAGGCGGCGCTCGCGAGCCTCGACGCACCGGCCGAGCTCGCGCGGCGCCGCGCGGTGAACCGTGAGTCGATGGGCGCGCTCGAGTCGGTCCTCCGCGATGGCGGCTTCGACCCGCTCGGGCCTGCGGTCGGCAACTTCCTCTTCGTCGACGTCGGCACCGATGCGGCCGCGCTCTACGACGCCCTGCTGCGGCGAGGCGTCATCGTCCGGCCGATGGGGTCGTTCGGCGCGCCGACCGCGCTCCGCATCACGGCCGGGACGGCCGAGGAGATCGCCTTTCTCGCAGAGCAGCTCGGCGACGTCTTCTCGAACTCCTAACCTCCCCCTGGGGACCGTCGGCTAGCGTTCAGTGCTCGGCGCCGGCGGCGCCATTTGGCCATGCGGACGACGCTGAAGAGAGGAGTGGGCCGCGGTGCCGCGCTGACCGGCAACGGCAACGGTGCCTCCGGGTCGGGCTCGCTCGCGCCGGTCGCGATCTACCAGCAGCCTCCGACCCCGCCGCGTAGCCGGTCGTCGCTCGCGCTGCGGATCCTGGGCTGGTCGGTGCTCGTCCTCGCGGTGCTCGTCGGCGGGACGGCGAGCGGTGCGTACCTCTACCTCCACGAGTCGGTCGCGGCGGTCGCGCCGAAGAGCGTCGAAGTGAAGCGCGTCCTGAAGTCGCTCGACGTGCCCCTCCCGGGCCAGCCCGCGACGGCGCTCGTGATCGGCTACGACCACCGGGCCAACGAAGCGAAGGGAGCCCCGTCACGGTCCGACACGCTGATGCTCGTCCGCGCCGATCCCGGGCAGAAGACGATCTCGATGCTCTCCTTCCCGCGCGACCTGCAAGCCGAGATCCACTGCCCCGGGCGCTCGAACTTCGTCGACAAGATCAACGCCGCGTACTCGGCCTGCGGCGCACAGGGCTCGCTCGAGACCGTGCGCGCGCTCACCGGCGTCCCGATCAACTACATCATCACGGTCAACTTCCGGGGCTTCCGGCAGATGGTCGACCGCATGGGCGGCGTGTGGATGGACGTCGATCGCCGTTACTTCAACGATCACGGCGGCCCAACGGGATACGCGAAGATCAACCTCCAGCCCGGCTATCAGCGCCTCACCGGGCTCAGGGCGCTCGACTTCGTCCGGTTCCGCCACACCGACTCCGACCTCTACCGGAACGCGCGCCAGCAGCTCTTCGTGCGGGCATTCAAGGACCAGATCGAGTCGGCGTTCTCGATCACCCGGCTCCCGCAGCTCGTGAAGGTGATCACGTCGAACGTGGAGGTCGGGCAGGGCGGCGGCAAGGACGTCTCGGCGAAGACCGTGCTGTCGTACGGGGCGCTGGCGTTCTCGTTGCCGGCGGGCCACGTCTTCCAGTCCCGCATCGACGGGCTCGAGGGGTTCTCCGACCTCACGACCTCGCAGGAGAACATCGACAAGGCCGTCCGTGAGTTCCGGAGCCCGGACATCGAGTCGCCGCGCAAGGCGACGGCTGTCGCCCTCGGCGAGAAGATCAAGCAGAAGGTCCCGCCGCCGCGCGAGACGACCGTCACGGTGCTGAACGGCAACGGCATCGAGGGCTCGGCCTCGACGGCGAACTACCTCCTCTCGCAGCGCGGCTACCAGATGGTGCTCCCGCCGAACGGGCTCCCGGCGAACGCGCCCAGCTACGACTTCTTCCGCACGCAGGTCTACTTCGACGCGAAGGCGACGGGCGCGAAG
>Ga0111539_10011499_pt1 | contig 11106 bp, 8 predicted proteins | sample RhiMethybrSRZTD1_FD_79667 | JGI IMG/M metagenome (GOLD analysis project Ga0111539, IMG submission 79667) | Populus rhizosphere microbial communities from Tennessee, USA - Rhizosphere MetaG P. TD hybrid SRZTD1 (version 2) (version 2) | ecosystem: Host-associated > Plants > Roots > Rhizosphere >... | reverse complement strand
CGAAGCTGCGACCACAGCGGCTCGTCGTTCGGCTCGAACACCGCGAACTTCGTGCCCCGGAACAGGCTCTCCTCGATGAACAGCGCCGTCCGCCGCACCGGCAAATATTTGTACTCGTCTGCCAGAACGTCCGCCCCGCGCAGCGTCCGCGCGCCCCACACCACGCTCCCCACAATCGGGAACGTCCGTAACGCGTTGACACCTATGGGATTGATTTGACCGTTGTCGCCGTCAGTCATGTTGACCTGTAAACCCCGTGTGCCGGAGATGCTCGCGTCGATCCCGGCGGGCGCCTTCCAGACGCCGCGCGTGCCGTCCGTCCGCGCCATGACCCCCGCCACGATCCCGCACGGGGCGAAGGCGATGACCGCTCCGTCGCGCAATGGATCCGCCTCCAGCACGCGCGGGAAGTAGACGACAGCGTTGCGCGTGAAGGTTCCATTGAGCGCAAGGTCGGCGAGAAAGTCCCTGACCTGGTCGCCGATTCCGGCGGCGGTGGCGGAAGGGGGATCGATCACCAGGATCGCGCGGCGATCGACGACGTATCTCAGAGCTTCCGCAAACACCGCGGGTCCCGTTTCTCCCCATCCCACGGCATCCCGGGTGTCCGGCGGAATACACAAGATATTGAAGATGTCGGTCCTCTCCAGAGCGCGGACCCCGGTCTTGTCGACCTCGTTACCAGTCGGGAAATAACTACCTGGGACAGTTTGTGTAAGGGCAGCACTGTCGCGCCCCGTCGTTTGATCAACCGTGCTCACCAACGGAAGGTTGGTTGCATTGGTATCTGTTCGCACTGGCAGGCGCGCTCGTACCAAACGCGATTCCGTAGCAAGTACCGCATCGTATCGCCGTGACGACGGGGCCAGCGTAATGTGCCGATGAACCTCGACTGTATTCCCGAACACGACTCGCAAGGTGAACACGCTGTTCGCCGGCACCCCCAGCGACGCGGCGATGTCGTCGAGGGTCGCACCCGCTGTCAGCCGCTCGATCGTGACGACCAGAGACCGTCCCCAGGTTCCCTCGTTCGCCGCATCCAGAATCAGCGGCACGGCCTGCGTGAAGGTGATCTGCGCCTGGTTCGGGACGGTCCCCGTCTGGGGCTCGTACAGTCTGACCACTACAGCCTGTCCGCCGCCGTTCAGGAAAAAGTCGCGCACCGAGTAACTGACCGAGCTGTTGACGTCCAACCCGCCAAAATTACTTTCGAACTCGCCAAAGTTGTTCAGGATCACCGGCTGGTTGACCGGTCCCAGCCGCGTCCGCCCCACGAAGGCCGCGATCGCCGTCGGGACACCCGTTATGGTGCGAACGCCGCTGGGGACTTCCTCAATGAAAACGCCCGGAAACGTTCTCGCAATCGCCATGGATCCCCTCCGCTAAAATCGAGCCGTCAGCCAAACTGGCGAACCTCGGACGACAATCAAACAACCAGCCATCGCGCAACGAACGTCGACTCCGTTCTTGTACGTTGACAATGCATTGCAGACCCTAGTTCCTGTCAATGCTAAAAGCTGCCGACGAGCAAATATTCCGTGAACGTTGTAGCGATCACGGATCGTCGTTTGCTACGCGACGCGATTTGCGCGTCAGTCGCGATAGAGCGACGGGCTGGTGACGTCGACGCCGATCGCGAGATACCAGGCGCGCGCGTCGGCGATCCGACGGACCAACCAGGCGGAAACCGACGCGCCGGCGGCCTCGACCTGCCACGCGCCCGGCGCCGTTTCAGCCGTGCAATGATTGTGTTTATTGAAGAGCTCGTCGCCGTACGAGTAGTGCAGAAGAGGAGCGCGCAACGACGACTGTGGTGTCTGGGACCCGAGATAGCTGGTCTGGGTGATCGACGTCAGCGCGACGGGCAGGTTTAGCCGCCAGGTCGCGAGAGTGAAGCCCCACATGCTGGCAACCCAGTGCATGTCATTCGTACGGACGCCTACCTCAATGAGCGCGTCCGTCGCTTCCAACCAGCTGGCGGCGAACGGCCGCCGCAGATCCCGATGTACGAAATGGGGCACGCTTCCGCCGGCCCGATGCTGGAGGACCCGAGCGGGATCGATTCCCGTTTCGCTACAGGTTCCGGCGAGCCAGTCGCGAATCGGCCCTGCGTCCATGAACGAGGACGACTCCCATGACAGTCGGCAATCACCGCCGCAAAGCGCCCCCACCCGCGGGGGAAGCGCGCGCAAGATGAGCAGATCGGGATCGCAGAGTAGCGTCCATTCTCGATCGTGCTCGGCCTCGAGCAGCGAGCCCGGCGTGTTGCGAGGGGGATAGTCGATGCGCGCGCCCTGGCGGTAGTTCGGCGCCGCCAGGACTCTGGCGCCCAATCCGGCCAGCTCCCGAAAACCGGCCAGCAGCGGCCCGGACGCGTGCACGACGAAACAGGGGGCCACTCCCTGCACCTCGACGCAGGTGGCGTGGAACAGCAGGCATTGCCAGAGCAGGTAGGCGTTGTTCTCGGCCGAAACGACGATCTCGTACTCGAGGCGGCGGGCGTCTCCGTCCGTGCTGACCGTCGTCATCCCTCCTCCGCTCCCTGGAATGCCGCAAGTATAGACGAGCCGATATCGACCGGCGGTCTGGGGAACATCTCCTGCGCGCACCTCATTCCCGACGTGCGTCCCGTCGAGTTTTTCTGCCGCCTCCTGCGCGTCCACAGCCGCCCGGGGGGGACATCCGCAGCATCTCGTCGATCAGGCTTTCTGCCCCCCATTCTCAGCCGTGGACTTGCAGTGTAGATTCTATGCTACACTAACCCCATGGATCGCACAGCGTTCGACGACTTCGTCGACGAGCAGATGGCGGACCCCGCGCGCGCGGAGGCCTACCGCGAGGCACGCACCGAGATCGACACCTACGACCGTTTCATGCGGGCGATGAACGCGCTGCGGGAAAGCCGCGGCGTCTCGAAGGCGACGCTCGCGAGCAAGAGCGGCATACCGGCGCAGTCAATCCGCAAGATGCTGACCGACAAGAAGGCAAACCCCACGATCGCGACGGTCTTCAAGATGCTCTCGACGATGGGGTTCGGGCTGCAAGTCGTGCCGCTCAAGGGCCGGCGCGGGCGCCGGCCGGCCGCGCGCCGTGCGCCCGCTCTGAAACGACGGCAGGCGCGCGCCTCCGGGGGCTAAGAACCTGCTGGGGGCGGCGGCGCCTTCGGCTGCTCGACGCTCCTCGGATTCCGGGCCCGGTACTCGTTGCCGAGCACCCGCACCTTCGCGTAGTCGTTGTCTGAAAGCGTTGTCATGAACGGCTTGTCGAGACCGGCCAGCACCACGAGGCTCGGGCCGCCGAGGCCGAGCGCGCCGCCGTCTCGCTCGAGTAGGCAGAACAGCCGGTAATGGTGCCGGTTCGGGCCGTTCACGGTCACCTCGTGGTAGCCGGCCATGCTGCCGTGCATCGCCTTCCACTTCCCACCGCCGGAGAACTGCGGAGGCGGGGCGTCAGCGACGGCCTTGAGGACGGCAAGCATCGTCATGCGGACCTTGTCGGGCAATCGAGCAGGAACGTACGGCCGGGGACCGCTTGCGACGCATCGTCGTCACGGTGGCGCTGGAAGAAATGGATCCTCCACGCCTGTGGAGGCGCTGGCGGGGTCTTCGTTGTCGTCGAGTGCTTCACCGGAGCGAGATTAGGTTAGAAGAAATGTCGCGAACTGTGTCGGGCACCATCGACCCCCGCGACGTCTCGCTCGCCACGTCGGTGGCCGTTGGCAGCCCGCCCGGACCGAGGCCTTCTGCTGCACCGTCCGTTCCTCCGCTACCAGATCGACGTCCTCGAGGATCAGGGTCGCGGGCTGCAGCGCGCGCGCCATCGCGCAGGACTGTTCGACGAGGCCCAGCCCCCCGCCCGTCATGAATCGTCGTCCGCTCGGGCATGCGGCCGGCCAAATACATCGCGGTCAGCGTCTTGCCCGTGCCGGGCGGTCCGTACAGGAGGAGGCCGCGCTTCAGGTGACGCTTCGCGGCCGCCAGCCTGTCGCGGTGCTCGGAGAACTTGACCGTCAGCCGTTCGATGCGATCGAGCAGCCCCTCGGGCAGAATGATGTCGTCGCGCCCGATCTCGGGCAGTCGGTGGAATTCGACGTGGACGTTGCCGTGGTCCTTGGAGCGGAGCGAGACGACGTGGCCGCGATAGATGTTGCGCTTCCGCATCGTTCCCCGGATCGCCGCCAGTGCCGCGTCCGCCGTGGCGCGGTCCGTCGCCATCACCTCGACACCGAGATGTCCGAAGAAATCTCGCTCGCGCGAGCCGCTGACCAGCAGCGCCGTCGGCACACGGCCGTCGGAGACCAGGTAGAGGCCGCTCTGCACACAGGCGAGAACCTTGTCGTCGCCCGCCGGGAGGTTCTTGTACTGCACGGGCCCGATCGACGGCGACGCGCCGCCCATCAGCGCGCTTCCACCCGGTGCGATCAGCTGCGCGAGCTTGATGCCGAAGAAGTCGTGCTGAACGGCGATACCAAGCAGTTCAGCGCGCCGCCCGTCACCGTTCGCGAACGCCTCGACGGCAATGATTCTGCGCGGCTGGCAAGATTCGAACTTGCTACCCCCGGCTTCGTAGGCCGGTGCTCTATCCAGATGAGCTACAGCCGCTCGTGAAAGCGAAGGAGAACGTATGCCGTGGCACAGCGCGGCCGTCAAGGGTGTAACGCCGCGCCCCCGAATCAGCCGTCGTCGCATCTCGTAAGGCTCATTGCCGACACATCTTCCTGTGCACACGAGGAGGAGCGCATGGCGATCAAAGAATACGAGCCCGGCACGGCATTTCCGGGCGTGATGGGACGAACCGTCGGCGAGTCGTCGCCGGCCTGGCCCCGCCCCCTGCGGGCCAAGCCCGGGTCGCCCAACGTGCTCTACATCGTCCTGGATGACACCGGCTTCGGGCACCTCGGCTGCTATGGCTCGCCGATCCGGACGCCGAATCTGGACCGGCTCGCGGCGGGCGGCCTGCGCTTCAATAACATGCACACCACCGCGCTCTGCTCGCCCAGCCGGTCCTGCATGCTCACCGGCCGCAACCACCACTCGAACGCGATGGCGTGCATCACCGAGGGCGCGACCGGCTACCCGGGCTCGAACGGCCTGATCCCGTTCGAGAACGGGTTCCTGTCCGAGATGCTGCAGGCGCACGGCTACAACACGATGGCCCTCGGGAAGTGGCACCTCACTCCCACCGAGCAGTGCAGCCCCGCCGGCCCCTACGATCGCTGGCCCCTCGGGCGCGGTTTCGAGCGCTTCTACGGGTTCATGGGCGGGGACACCAGCCAGTACTATCCCGACCTCGTCTACGACAATCACCAGGTCCAGGCGCCGCGCACTCCCGAGCAGGGATATCACCTGACCGAGGACCTCGTCGATCACGCGATCGAGTTCGTCGCCGACGCCAAACAGGTCGCGCCCGACAAGCCGTTCTTCATGTACTTCTGCACGGGCGCGATGCACGCGCCCCACCACGCACCTCGCGAGTGGGCGGACAAATACAAGGGGCAGTTCGACGACGGCTGGGACGCTTACCGGCAGAAGGTGTACGAGCGCCAGCTCGCGCTCGGCATCCTGCCGGCCGGCACGAAGCTGTCCGAGCGCGATCCCGACGTCGCGGCCTGGGACAGCCTGGGCGGCGACGAGAAACGCCTCTACGCCCGGATGATGGAGGTGTTCGCGGGCTTCCTCGAGCACACCGACCATCACATCGGGCGCCTGATCGCCTTCCTCGAACAGATGCGCATGCTCGACGACACGCTGATCATGGTGATCAGCGACAACGGCGCCAGCGCCGAGGGCGGCCCGCACGGCTCGATCAACGAGAACCTGTTCTTCAACAACGTCCCCGAGACGCTGGAGGACAACCTCAAGGCGATCGACGACCTGGGCGGGCCGAAGTGTTTCAATCACTACCCGTGGGGCTGGGCGTGGGCGGGCAACACGCCGTTCCGCCGCTGGAAACGCGAGACCTACCGCGGCGGCGCCGCCGATCCTTTCATCGTGCACTGGCCGGCACGGATCAAGGCCAAGGGCGAGGTGCGTGACCAATACGCGCACATCGTCGACATGGTGCCGACAGTGCTGGATGCGCTCGGCCTCACGCCGCCGGCCGCCGTCCGCGGCGTCACGCAGTCACCGATCCAGGGCGTATCGTTCGCCCACGCGTTCGCCGACGCCAAGGCCGCGACCCGCCACCACACGCAGTACTTCGAGATGATGGGTCACCGCGCCATCTACCACGACGGCTGGCGAGCGGTCTGCCCGGTGCCGGGGCCGTCGTTCACCGAGGCCGGCATGGGCTTCGGCGAGATGGTGATCACCGAGGAAAAGCTGCGCGAGCTCGACGCGAAGGGCTGGGAGCTTTACCACGTCGATGAGGACTTCTCCGAGACCAGGAACCTGGCCGCCGAGCACCGCGACAAGCTGATCGAGATGATTGCGCTCTGGTACGTCGAGGCGGGCAAATACGACGTGCTGCCGATCGACGCGCGCGGCACGGCGCGTCTGGTCGACGAGCGGCCGCAGATCGCGCCGCCGCGCAATTTGTACGTCTACTACCCGCGCACGTCGGTGGTCTCGAACAAGATCGCCCCGCGCACGCTCAACCGGCCGCACAGCATCACCGCGACGGTAGAGATCGCCAACGGCGCGGAGGGGGTGCTGGTCGCGCAGGGGAGCTCGTCTGGGGGCTACGCGCTCTACGTCAAGGATCACAAGCTGCACTACGCCTACAACTTCCTGGGCGTGCAGCAGTTCCACCTGGCGACCGACGCGACGGTCAGCGACGGCCGCCACGAGCTGCGCTTCGAATTCGAGCCGACCGGCAAGCCCGACCTGGCGCACGGCAAGGGGACGCCGGCACACGCCCAGCTTTACATCGACGGCAAGCTGGCCGGCCAGGGCGACTTGCCCGTCACCATCCCGCTCGACATCGGCATCACGGAGGGGCTGTCGTGTGGACGCGACGAGGGCTCGGCGATCACGACCGACTACCGGGCCCCGTTCGCGTTCACCGGCCACCTGGAGAAGATCGTCGTCGACGTATCGGGCGAGCTGATCGAGGACAAGGGCGCCGAGATGCGCTCGGTGATGGCGCACCAGTAGCGGCGCCCGGGCTCCAAAAGTTGCGGAGAGGGAGGGATTCGAACCCTCGATACAGCTTTTGGGCCGTATAACGGTTTAGCAAACCGCCGCCTTCGGCCTCTCGGCCACCTCTCCAAAATCGCGCCGACGATAGTCGACAGGGCCCGTCGCTGCAAGGGTAGCGCCGGCTCAGCGGGTAGATAGCCAGGGCAACAACCCGGGAGGCTGCCGCCCGTCAGCCCATGCGAGGACCGGCGCGGACAGGGCTTCGAGGGCCTCCGGCGCCCCGGGCAGGTCGCGGGCCGCGATGCCACGCGCCTTCGCCCAGGCCTTCCAGGTCTCGATGACGCGCACGTGGTGCCCCGAAGGGGTGTGCTGGCTGGTGCTGCGCGCCAGCAGCCGTTGCTCCAGCTCGGTCGCGACGACGGCCAGCTTTCGACCCTCAGGGGCCGGCGTCTCGTCGGTGCGCACGGGCCGGCCGCGCCGGAGCCGCCCCAGCAGCAGCCTGGCGTCCGGCTTCAGGCCGCGCAGCTGCCAGTCCTGGCCCGATTCGGCGGCGGCGACCAGCGCCGGCCACAGCCGCCGGTGGACCAGCGTGTCCTTCCCCAGCACCAGCTTCGGCCAGGCGACGCTATCGGTCATCCGGGTCAGCGTCTCGTAGATCAGCTTGCCCTTCGCGTGTCCCCACCACGACCCGCGAATCGGCCCGCCCGCGATGCACGCCGTCGCCGACGGCAGCGTCGCGTCGTGACAGAGCAGGAGTCCATGCCGCTCCAGCAGGCGCTCCAACCGGCGCTGCGCCTCGACGATCTCTGCTTCGCTGGGAGGAGGAGGAGGGATTCGAACCCCCGGCGCTTTCGCGCTACGGTTTTCAAGACCGTCGCCTTCGACCACTCGGCCACTCCTCCGATTTTTCGGACGTCGGGCCATCATACCCGGTCCGCGATTCTCACGACGAGAAGCCGGGCTCGTTGCTGACGATGACGCCCTCGGGCGGCTCGCCGAGCACCAGCCGGAATGCAGGCTGCCTCAGCCCCGCGGGCGGCACGGTCGGATCGGGCTCGCGCACCGCCCGGCCGACGACGGCCACGCGGTCCCCTCCCCTGAGCACGAACTCGCGATACAGCACACCATGCAGGTCGGACATATCGCCCCCCGCCAACAGGAGCTCGAGTCCGCTCGGACGGCGGGAGCGATGGACCACTCCGTGGGTGGCGAGGAACTTCGTCAGGTTCTCGGTCGTCGCGAGGTTGCGCTCGTCATCGGGCGCCGGCGGATCGGAGCACCAGGGCTCCACCATCTCCCACAGCCTCACGTCGGCGGCCAACATGTGGATCAGCGCCGATCCACTCTCGTCGTCGAGGAAGACGTCTTGCGTGCGGCGCTCGGTGACGAGCCGTCCGTTCACCTTGACGTCGGCCGCGTACCAGAGGCAGGTCGCGCCTGACAACGGCGCGGTGAACGTCGGTGCGCTCGCCCGCAGGCTCCCGACGATCTTGACCACATCGCCCATCCGCGCGCCCGCGATGGGCGTCCGTCGATGCTCGCGCAGCGGGTCGGCCACAACCCGGCGATTCTATCCGGACTGGCGCCGGCATCGTTGCTGACGATGACCGGCTCGTGCGCGTCTCCGAGCCCGACGCGCCCGGCAGGCTGCCGGGCCCACGCCGCGTAAGCGGGCGGATCCGGCGCCGTAACGAGGTAGGATCAGGCTGCGATGGTGGGCCGGGTTGTTTTCGCGGCGCTGGCTGCGCTGACGGCCGCGAGTTGCGGCGGCGGCGACGACGGGCATTTCGGATGCTTCGGCAGCGGGGTCATCATCGCCGTGACGATCCCGGTCGATGCGGGAACGGCGGATGCGTCCGCCGATGGGGGAAGCGCTGGCGGCAGGCCCGGTTGCAACGCGAGTTGCATCGAGTACATCGAGGCGCTTCGGGTCGCCATCGAGACCGCGACCTCGGCCGCATGCATGCAGCTCACGCATACGACAGGGTTGGTCTGCGCGCCCAACGCAGCCTCGTGGTGCGGGCGCGACACCGCGGACGCGAGCACCGCGCTGGAGGCACAGATACGCGACTACCTCGCCGCCGCGCGGCCGGAGATCGACAGCGCCGCAGTGTCAGTCGACACCTGCTTGTGTCACGTCAACTAGGTCGCGGGGGACCTTCTAGTGTTCGCCGAGGCGGGGCACCGGGAACGGCGGCAGCGCGTTGGTGTCGGGGCTGGAGCCGGGCTCTCGTGACGCCGGCTCCTCGGAGCCTTGCGGCTCGGGCGCCTCCTCGCGCGCCGAAGGCGGCGGCACCGCGCTGGCGACCGGCATGCGCGACGACTCGTCGCGCCGATCTCCACGTTCGCGCTCGCGCCGCTCGGCCGGCTGGCGCCAGTCGACGGGGACCGACGGCTCGTTCAGGAACTGCTCCGGATTCGGCAACAGCAGCGCCGCGCGCAGCACCTCGTCCATGTGCTCGACCGGGATGACCTTCAGCGACTTGAGGACCCGCTTCGGAATGTCGCGCAGGTCCTTGGCGTTCTCCTTGGGCATGATCACGGTGGTGATGCCCGAACGATGGGCGGCGAGGATCTTCTCCTTCAGGCCGCCGATCGGCAGCACGCGACCACGCAGCGTGATCTCGCCGGTCATCGCGACCTCCCGCTTCACCGGAATGCGCAGCAGCGCCGATACCAGCCCGGTGCACATCGTGATCCCCGCCGACGGGCCGTCCTTGGGGATGGCGCCCTCGGGCAAGTGCACGTGGATGTCCGCCCGACTGTAGAAGTCGCGCTCCAGGCCCAGCGACGGCGCCCGGGCGCGCACGTAGCTGATCGCCGCCTGCGCCGACTCCTGCATGACGTCGCCGAGCTTGCCGGTCAACACCAGCTTGCCCTTGCCCGCGACGATCGAGACCTCGGTCGCCAGCAGATCCCCGCCGTACATCGTCACCGCCAGCCCCATGACGAGGCCGATCTCGTCCGCGCCCTCCTGCCGGCCGTAGCGGAAGCGATGCGGGCCCAGGTAACGAGGGAGCCGCTTGCAGGTGATCCGCCATCCGGTGGCGGCGCCGTCGCTGAGCGTGCGCACCGGCGCCTTCTTGGCGACGACGTCGCGCGCGATCTTGCGGCACACGGTGGCGATCTCGCGTTCCAGGTTCCGGACGCCCGCCTCTTTCGTGTAGTAGTGGATGAGGTCGCGGACGGCGTCCTCGGGGAAGTCGACCGGCACGTCCTCGATGCCGTTGTCGCGCTTCTGCTTGGGAATCAGGTACCGCTCCGCGATCGACACCTTCTCGAACTCGGTGTAACCGGGCAGCTGGATGATCTCCATGCGGTCCTGCAGCGGGATCGGGATCCCCTGCAGGTAGTTCGCGGTGGTGATGAACATGACGTCGCTGAGGTCGTAGTCGAGATCCAGGTAGTGGTCGTTGAACGTCGCGTTCTGCTCCGGATCCAGCACCTCCAGCAGCGCCGCCGACGGATCGCCGCGGAAGTCGGTCGACATCTTGTCGATCTCGTCGAGGAGGAACACCGGGTTCTGCGTCCCGGCCTTCTTCAACGACTGGATGATCTTGCCCGGCAGCGCGCCGATGTACGTGCGCCGGTGGCCGCGAATCTCCGCCTCGTCGCGCACCCCGCCCAGCGACAGCCGCACGAAGTTGCGTCCGGTCGCCTTCGCGATCGAGCGCGCCAGCGACGTCTTGCCCACGCCCGGCGGTCCGACGAGGCACATGATCGGCCCCTTCAGCTTCTTCACCAGCGCCTGCACGGCCAGGTATTCGAGGATGCGCTCCTTGACCTTCTTGAGACCGTAGTGGTCCTCGTCGAGGATCCGCTCGGCGTCCATGACGTCCAGCTTCTCCTCGGTCTTCTCGCCCCAGGGCAACGCCAGCACCCAGTCGCGGTAGTTGCGCACGATCGCGGTCTCCGCCGACATCGGCGCCATCATGCGCAGCTTCTTGAGCTCCTTCTTGACCTTGGCCAGCGCTTCCTTCGACAGGCTCTTCTGCTTGGCCCGGTCCTCCAGCTCCGTCAGCTCGTT
>Ga0111539_10011496_pt1 | contig 11107 bp, 11 predicted proteins | sample RhiMethybrSRZTD1_FD_79667 | JGI IMG/M metagenome (GOLD analysis project Ga0111539, IMG submission 79667) | Populus rhizosphere microbial communities from Tennessee, USA - Rhizosphere MetaG P. TD hybrid SRZTD1 (version 2) (version 2) | ecosystem: Host-associated > Plants > Roots > Rhizosphere >... | reverse complement strand
CTGTCGCACTGCTCACGGCGTGGCTCATCTCCGCGACCGGCTCCGACGGCCGGACGGTCTCTCGTGAGCTCGCGTTCACGGGCGCGTACGCGCACGCGCCGCACGGCCCTCGCGACGATCGTGCCGATGGGCTGGTGCCGAGCCGCCCGTGCGGTCAAGGCTTGCGCGTGTCCGACGCCGAGGACGAAGCGGCCGGCCGCTTGGAGCGGCTACAGGCCAAAGGATCGGCGTCCCACACGCGCCGCAGTTGGGCCATGATCGAGCGTGGTAGGGTGGATTTGACCTGCCCTAGAACTCGGCGGGCGATCTTTCCGGCTCCAAACACTCGGTCGGGGTGAACGAGAACCTCAGGAGCCGCGTATGTCGCCCGACCCCTCGCTGCAGTCCGAGCACGTTCTGGTGCTCAGCTCCGGCTTCGGTCAGGGCACGGATCAACGCCGCCCGGAGGTCGACGCGCGTTCCGCGCAGCAATCCGACGGGAGGAAGCTGATGAAAAGCTCGAACCGACAGAGACTCTCACGACCGGGCTTGAGCCGAACGCCCACGTTCTTGTCCGCGATCCTCGTTTCCTGCACGGCACTGGCCTGCATCCTCGCGGCGGGTGCAACGGCCAAGCCCATCGGGTCGGACGCGACCAACCTCCAGCAGGATGTCGACGCGCTGGTGGCAGCGGGTGCCCCGGGCGCGATTCTGCTCGTGCGTAACGGAAGCAAGACGACACGCCTCGTCAGCGGAGTTGCCGACCTCGCGACGGAGAGAAAGATCTCGCAGGGCGACCACTACCGCATCGCCAGCCTGACGAAGACATACGTCGCGACCGTCGTCCTCCAGCTCGTCGCCGAGGGCAAGCTACGCCTCGCCGACACCGTCGAGCGTTGGCTGCCCGGCGTCGTCCCGAATGGGAACAAGATCACGATCCGCATGCTGCTCAACCACACCAGCGGCCTGTACGACCACGAGCGGGATCCGGAGGTCCTGGCGCCCTATCTCAGCGGAGACCTCGGCTACTACTGGTCGCCGCTCAGGTTGGTCACGCTGGCGACATCGCGCCCCCCGCTCTTCGCCCCCGGTGCGACGAAGCTGTCCGTGTATTCGAGCACCAACTACGTCGTCCTCGGTCTCGTCGTCTCAGCCGTCTCGGGGCGCTCGCTCGGCGCCGAGTTGAAGCAGCGCGTCTTCCAGCCGCTCCACCTCGCACAGACCACCTACCCGACGAGCATGACGCAGCTTCCGAACACGTACGCGCACGGTTACCTCATGCTCGAGCCGCCGACACTGACCGACCTGTCGGGCTTCAGCCCGTCGCTCTCGGGCCCAGCGGGCGCCATCGTGTCGACCGTCGGTGACGTAGCCGGCTTCTACCGCGCTCTGCTTTCCGGACGCCTACTGAAGCCTGCCCAGCTGAGAGCAATGAAGACGACGCTTCCGGAAGCCAAGGCGGATCTCGTTCAGCGGATGGGGTACGGCCTCATTCGGTTCTCGACTCCCTGCGGTGCCGCCTGGGGTCACAGCGGCAGCTTCCCGGGCTACTGGACCCACGCATGGTCGAGCGGGAACGGGCAGCGGCAGGTCGTCCTCATGGTGAACATCGACCCGATGTCGGTCACCGCCGAAGGGACTGCGGCCTTCTACAAGACGCTCGGCAATGCCTACTGCGGCACGCCCTAGCCGCGGGCGACCGGCTCGCCGATCTCCGGCGAGCCGGCGAAGGCACCAGCACACGAGAGGAAGTGGAGCAACCATGGCAAGCAACGCGACCACTGCAGCCCCGGTTCTGAAGATCGTGGCCGCGACGTTCGACAGCGAGACGGCAGCGAACGCTGCGAAGGCTCAGCTCGTTGCCGACGAGGATGCGGTCGGAAACGTCGCGATCGTGACGATGGACGATGAGCGGAAAGTCAGGTTCAAGGAGACCGGCGACATGGGGCCGGGCAAGGGGGCACTGGTGGGGGGAGGAGTGGGCCTCGTGATCGCCCTCTTCACGGGACCCGGGGCGATTCTCGCCGGCGCCGGTGCCGGCGCACTCGCGGCGAAGTTGCGCGACTCGGGGTTCGACAACACTCAGCTCAAGGGTCTCGGCGAGGATCTCACGCCAGGGTCGGCGGCGATCGTCAGCATCGTCCCGGAGACCGCGCTGACCGCGGTCGAGACCGACCTGCGTGCCTCGGGCGCGGGTCGCCTCGTCGTGAAGGACGTGGGCTTCGACCTCGCGAACATGCTCGACGAGGAGGCATCGGCGGCGGGAATCACGCCTGAGGCTGCGACCGAAGGCATCGAGCTCGCTCCGACGACCGGCACGACCTCCTAGAGAGGCCGACGACGCGAGGGCTCGGAGTGAGTCCGGGCCCTCTCGTTGGGACCGATCACCGCTGCGACGGGACGACCGTCGGTTTCCCGGCCGCGATCCGCGCGAGCGCCCACACGTTGCGCGCCGTCAGTGGCACCGCTCCGTGTGCCGGTGACATGCCGCGTGCATGCCGCGGCACATGCACGCGAAGAGCTCCCGGCAAGGACAAGAAGCGGAGCGGGGGCGCGAGCGTCAATGCCTCGCCGTCGAGACCGACCGCAACCGCTGCGCCCGAGTGGATCTCGAAGTCGACGGACGACCACTGCAGCGCGCCGCCAAAACGTCTGTGCTGGCCGATCGTGCCGAGCGTCACCAGCTTTGCAACCGCCCGCGCGTTGTGCATGCGCGTTGCGAAGATGCCCAGCCGCCCGGTGTCCATGCGAGGCCGAGTGCCAACGCCCCGCAGGCGGCGCAGTTGGTAGGGGTTGTTCGAGACGATCACGAGCGTCGCGTTGCTCCAATCCTTCGCCTGAGGCGTCTGAAACTGAAGTCCGCCCTTGTCCACGTCCTTCCCCAGCATCTCCGGCAGCATCCGCTTCCAGGTGCCGAGCTTGGAGTCGCGGTATTCGTCACACTGCACGATGCGGGCGTAGACACCGAGCGAAGCATTGTTGACGAAGACCCGCTCGTTGACCGACGCAAGGTCCACGCGGCGCTCGACACCGTCCGTAAATGCGTCGAGCGCGCCCACGACGTCGTCTCGGTCGAGTCCGAGATCGAGCGCGAAGTGGTTTCGTGTCCCGGCAGGCACGCAGACCAGAGGGATGTCGTGCTCCATCGCCACCGTCGCCACCAATGCCTGCGACCCGTCACCGCCCGCCATCCCGATCACGCGCGCGCCATTCATGATCGCCCGCCTCGCCAGGTCGCACAGGTCGTCTCCCGGCCCGAGCAGGAGAGGCTCGACGCTTCTCTTTCTCGCCTCGTCGGGTAACTGAAAGCGCTCGGCCTTTCCGTCCCCTGACTTGGGATTGATGATCAGCACGCCGCGGGCAGGCGGCTGCACCGACCGCGCACGCGCGTAGATCGCATCGTGGTGCGGCACACGCTGGTGGCGGACCGCGTACCGGGCGAATAGGCCGAACAGCACGAGCATGGCGACGAGCGCGACGAGCATGTACTTCTGGTCGTATCCGTAGGCGCCGAGCACGATGAGCGCCCAGAGGGCCAGCGGCACGACGACGAAGCGAACCATCCCGCGCCGGACGAGGAAGAACCAGACGGAGAATGCGACCAAGAACACGGAAACGAACGAGAAGACGAGTCCGACGGGATCGTTCGCGACCGTAGACAGGGCAAACCAGAGAAGAGCGATGAGGAGAGCGAGGGCCGCGACAGCCGCCAGCTGTGCGCGCCGCGCGTGCGTCTCGCGCCGACCGGACATACGGTCGGACTGCGGTGAGTGCTGCTCGGGCGACGACATGCGCGGCTCCCTACGTTGCATCCACGCCGACCGAATGCTGGAGCCGGAAGTAGCCCCGCCGTCCTCTAGGGCAAGGGCACGTTCCACCTTACCACTGGTTGAACAGGGGCTCCACTCCCTGGGGTGCGGTCACGAGTCCGACGCGGATGCCTGCGTTGGCACCTTGGGTAACAGACGATGGCCGTCCACCACCGCGGAGGCGATATCCACGAGCTTCCGATTCGTCGTGCGCGATCGCTCGCGGAGCATGTCGAACGCGATGGCCTCATCGACCGAGTGGCGCTCCATGAGGATTCCCTTCGCGCGCTCGGTGACGGCACGGCGCCCGAATGCGCCCTCAAGGTCGTGATATTCGGTGAAGCGGCGCAACACGATATCGATCGAGCTCTGCCAGTCCGTCGCGTCAGCGTCGGTGATGTAGGCGAAGACACCGCGCTTTGACGCTTCCTTGACGAACGACGCATCCGGCGCATGCAGCAGAACGATCACCGGGCAGGAGGCCTCCTGCACGATCTTTTCGATCAAGCCGAGCGCATGCGCGGAGCTCTCGCCGAGCCCCACGAGCGCGACGTCGGGCCGCTCGCGCGCGGTGACCGGTCCGACATCTTTGACCTCGATCTCGCGTGCGATCACCTCGTGCCCGAGAGCAACGACGATCGGCACCACCAGCTCCAGGCGATCCTTGCGCTCGTTGGCGATCAGAACGCGCAGATGTTCGGTTTCCCGATAGCTCAACTCGCACCCCAGCACCTCAAGCCTACCCCCGGATGAGAGCCGCTAAGCGCAGTTAGGTTCTCCGTCCACCCGGTGATAGGGTCCCAAGGGTCTGCCCCAGACTTAGGCGGGCAACTCTTCCGGCTCCGACACTCGGCCGGCGTCGCGTCGACATCCATGTCCGACGCGGAACGCAACCGTTAGGAGCCGCCATGTCCGCCTCAGCCCCTCAGAGTGCGTTGTCATCTCCGCTGCCGGGGAACCACGTCCATCTGGCGCCGGGCGTGGTCGCGAAGCTTCGCAACCCGATCCTGGTGGTGGTCTTCACCATCATCACCCTCGGGATCTACCAGATCTTCTGGTGGTATTTCGCCAACCGCGAGATGGCCGACTACGGCCGTGCGCGCGACACCAACGAGCTCGGGGACAATCCGACCAAGTCCACGCTCGCGCTCTTCCCGGGCGCACTGATCGTCGTGCCGGCGATCTGGACCACGGTCACGACGTTCCAGCGAATCCAGGCAGCTCAGCGGTTGAACGGCGCGACACCGATCAACGGGTGGCTCGGCCTCGTCATCTTCCTCGTGATTTCCCCCGTGCTCGTGGGCTACATGCAGAGCGGTCTGAACTCCGCCTGGAGAGCCGCCTCGACGGCGGACGGCCAGGTGTCGGCGGGCTGAGACACACGTGACGACGATCGAGAGGATCCGGGACAAGCGCTACCCGAGCCGAGTCGCAGGTCGGCGTTCACCCAATCTCGTCGGGACGATCGAGGGGACCATCGTCGCGATGGCCGTTGTCGCGGGGTTGAGCGAGAGCGCGACCGTCTCGCCGTTGCGCGCGTTCTGGGTCCTGTTGGCCACCGGAGCTTTCTTCTGGGTTGCGCACGTATACGCCGACCTGCTCGCCGGCCGCATTCAAGGGCGCAACCGCACGAAGCGACGGGACGTGGTGGCCGTGATGTCCCGCGAGTGGCCGCTCTTCCAGTCCACATTCGTGCTCGCCGTTCCTCTAGCGCTGGGCGCTCTGGGCGTCCTGAGTCGCGACGCGGCGCTGAACCTCGCGGTTCTCGTCGGCGCTGCCGCCCTGGTCGGCTGGGGAATCGTGTTCTCCCGGCGAGAGGGTTACGGGCTCGCCGGAGTCGTCGGCGCCGCGAGCGTGAATGCGATGGTTGGTCTTCTTATCATCGCGCTCAAGGTGGCACTGCCGTGAGGCGTCGCCGGGCCACCACGCCCGTTCGACGCCGCTCCGCGTTCCGCGGTGTGTAGATAGGAGGTTGACGTGTCTGAACCACTCATTCCTTCGGCGACCTCGCGAGCGGCGGGTCTCACCTGGCAGAAGGTCGTCCTCGGGGACTGGTCACGTCTCGTGCGTGACCCGCTCGACGTCGCGCGGATCGTGTTCATCGCCGGCGCGATCATCTGGGCCCTTTCGGGTCGTCCAATGACGGTCCTCGTCGCCGCGTCGGTCGTGCTCATCGTCTCGCGGCTCGTGGATCTCCCTCGCTTCTACGACTTCAGCCTCATCGTCGTCATGATCTTGATTGCCTGGGGCGAGGTGCTTGGCGTATACGACTCGTGGACGTTCTACGACAACGTCGTTCACTTCACGGTCCCGCTCCTCGTTACCGGGATGATCTACGTCCTCCTCGTCCGCCTCGGCGTCCTCCCGGAGTTGAGCGACCTTCGCCAGGTGCACCAGAAGTTCGGCTTCTTCCTGACGGCGGTCATGTTGGGAATGGCGATCGGGGCAGGTTGGGAGATCGTCGAGTGGTCGCTCGACGAGTGGGCGGGAGCCAACCTCGTCGGCAGCGCGACGGACACCGCCACGGATCTGATCTGGGACACCATGGGCGCGACGGGCAGCGCGATCATCCTGACGCTTTGGAGTCTCGGAGGGCATTCGTTGAAGCGCCGCCCCGGTGCAGCCCTCGCGTCCAAGCCGTTCGGCAGCTTCCTGACGATCCGTGCCGACCGGCCGGCTCCGGCGAGCTGAGCGAGGAGGATCACGGTGGAGGACGCCGATCGAGGTGTGTACGAGATCAACCGGCACGCGCCCGTCATCGGATCGTGCGAGGTCGAGATAGCCGCCGCCCCGGAGGTTGCGTGGGAGGTGTTGACTGCGATCGCCGGTTGGCCGAGCTGGAACCCGGCGGTGACCTCGGTTTCGTTCGACGGAGGGATCGACGAGGGCGCAGCGTTCCGATGGAAGGCGGGGCCGGGAACGATCACGTCGACCATTCGGGACGTCGACCCGTTGCACCGGATCGCCTGGACGGGTACGTCCTTCGGCGTCAAGGCCATTCACGTTCACACATTCGAGTCGCGGGGTGATGGCACGCTCGTGAAGACGGAGGAGTCGTACGAGGGTCTTCTCGCCCGACTTCTCCGCCGGCGACTCCAGACCGTCCTCGATACGACGCTCGAAGGTGGGCTTCAGCATCTGAAGGCGGAGGCCGAGCGGCGGGGGGCGCACAGAGCAAGCGCGCGTTCGTGACCGGGCTCGTATCCCCGACAGAGAGTCCCGACGCTGGACCGCCCACGTGGGTCGTGCGCCGGCCGGAGCTACGGATCCGCAGCCTGCTCGTCGGGTGGATTCTCGCTGTGACGGGGCTCCTGACTGCGGCTGTCCTGCTGCCGGGCCTGCGTATCGACGGCCTACTCGGCGCATTTGGAGTCGTCGCGGTCATCGGCATCGTCAACGCCCTCATAGTCCCTGTGGTCGCGCGGACCCGACTTCCGTTCACGATCCTCAGCGGGTTCCTGCTCGTCTTGATCCTGGATGCTGCCGTCCTCTGGGGCGCGGCCGGCTCGGTCAGCAACTCGATCGTCGTGGATACGTTCGGCTGGGCCATCGCGGGTGCCCTGGCCGCTGCGGCAGCGACGCTCGTGTTCCAGATCGCCCTCGGCGTCAACAACGACGACATGTACTCGCTGCGCGTGATCGAGCGGATGGCGCGGCGCTCGGGCGAGCAGATTCGTACCGACAGGCCCGGCATCGTCTTCGTCGAGATCGACGGCCTCGCCTATCCCGTGCTCCAACGAGCGCTCCGCGACGGTCATGCCCCAGAGATGGCACGTTGGCTCGCGGCCGGCACGCACCGGCTCGTCGAGTGGGAAACGGATCTCTCGTCGCAGACCGGCGCAAGCCAGTCGGGGATCCTGCTCGGCTCGAATGACGACATCCCCGCCTTCCGCTGGGTCGAGAAGGAGACAGGAAGGCTCGTCACATGCTCGGCGCCCGGCGATTGCAAGGAGATCGAACGCCGCCACACGAACGGCTCCGGCCTGCTCGTCGGCGGAGGGACGAGCCGCGGGAATCTCCTCTCCGGGGGTGCGGACGAAGTGATCCTCACGGTGAGCCGCATCAAGGCCGAGCGACGAGCGAATCCCGGCTACCGGGCGTTCCTCTCGAACGGTCACAACGTGACGCGCGCCATGGCGCTGTTCGTCGGTGAGGTCGTGCTCGAGCTCTGGGCCGCTGCGCGTCAGCGGCGTCGCGACGTGCAACCGCGTGGTCATCGGGGCGGGGCGTATCCGCTGGTGCGTGCGGCCATGTGCGTATTCCTCCGCGACCTCATCGTCTTCTCGGTGATCTCGGACATGCTCCGCGGCCGTCCGGCTGTATACGCGACGCTGGCGGGCTACGACGAGGTCGCACACCACTCGGGTCTCGAGCGGCACGACACCCTCGAGACGCTCCGGAAACTCGACAAGCAGATCGGGAGAATCGCACGCGCCGGCCGATACGCTCCGCGCCCGTACGAGATCGTGGTCCTCTCCGATCACGGGCAGACCCAGGGCGCGACATTCAAGCAGCGGAACGGGTATGGCCTCGACGATCTGGTCCGCCGCTCGATCGATGCGCGCCCGGTGCAGTCCCTTCTCGGGGGCGACGAGAACGAGTTGGCGGTCGGGCTCGCGCTCGAGGAGGCGCGGGACCGGAGCGGCGAGGTCACGACGACGAACGGCAGGACGAACCTGGACGAGGAGGCCGTCGTCGTGCTCGGATCGGGCAACCTCGGCCTGATCTACCTGATGGAGGAACGGCACCGCTTGACGCTCGAGGAGATCGAGGACCGGCATCCACGATTGGTGCCCAACCTCCGCGCGCATCGCCATGTCGGGTTCGTCCTCGCCAACTCCTCCGATCATGGGCCGGTCGCCCTCGGGGGTCGTGGCGTTCACTACCTTCGCGAGAACCGCGTGGAGGGTGACGATCCGCTTCGCGCCTTCTCCGAGACCGCTGCTCAGCACCTCGTGCGTTCCAACGGTTTCGAGCACGCAGCGGACCTCGTGGTCAACAGCTTCTACGACGAACAAGTCGACGAGGGGTGCGCCTTCGAGGAGCTGATCTCGTTCCACGGCGGAATGGGAGGCTCGCAGACGCGCCCGTTCATCCTCGCCCCGATCGGCCTCCCCCTCCCGGAGCTGCCGATTGTCGGCGCGGCAAGCGTGCACGCCGTCCTGAAGGGCTGGAGAGCGCTCCTCGAGCATGGGCCGTAGCGCTCGCTAGAAGTTCGGGATGCGGGGTGCTAGGGTGGATTTTGCCTTGCCCCAACCTTAGGCGGGCAGATTCGCTCCGGCTCCGACACTTGGCCGGCGTGGAGCGGTGACCTCCCGGGTCCCGCGGAAACGCAAGCGTCAGGAGCCGCTCATGACCCCCTTGCCAGGAACGCTGTCTTCCACCCCCGCCCACGAGCAGCACGGGGGGAGACGTCATGACTGAGGTGACGCCTCCGATCAAGGTGTCCGGCGTCCCGCTCGATTCGCGTGCGTCGCGACGGATCAAGCCGAGCGCCGGCGGTCCGGCCGAGCGCCTGGGAGATCGGATGCACAGAATTCATCCGCTCCTGGTTTCGTGGATCGTGGCCAACGTCGGAGCGGTCCTCCTTGCAATTCTCATGATCGGGCTGGGCTTCTTCGTCACCAAGGTGTTGCTCTCGAGCGAGACCATCGCGGACGCGGACGCCTGGCTCCCGCGATGGTTCAACGGCCAGCGGACAACGTTCCTGAACGACGCGTCCTACTACGCATCGATGATTTCGGACCGCCCCGTACTGATCCCGCTCGTCGGGTTGGTCGTCCTCTCGTTCGTCTTGCGGAAGCGCTGGAGGCTGGGCAGCTACTTCCTCCAGGCCATCCTCGCCGAAGTGCTGACATACGGGCTCGTCACCAGGTTCGTCGAGCGGAGTCGCCCCGAGCCCGTCGTGCAGCTCGACAAGTTCAACCTGCAACACAGCTTCCCCTCGGGACACGTCGCGGCTTCGGTCGCGGTCTACGGCTCGCTCGGCCTGCTGCTCGCAGCGCACTTCAAGGACATCCGGGCGCGCGTCGCGATCTGGACGGTCGCGGTCGGGTTCACGCTCGTCGTCGCGACCTCGCGCGTGTATCGGGGCGAGCACCATCCGATCGACGTCGCAGGCGGGGTGGTGATGGGTATCGGCGCAATCTGTGTTGCGCTCTTCGCAGCGCGGACGGCCCGCAGGGTCGCGGAGCTGCGCCACGAGAAGCATGTCGCGCGGCGCGCGGCGGAGGCCGCGGCCAGCGCTCCCGTCGAGATTCCGGGGGAGGTCCCCGCATGAGCTCCGTCGCGGTCATCGCACACTCGGGCAAGAGTCTGGGCGGCGGGCTCCCAGAGCTGCGCAAAGCTCTCGAGCGACACGGCGTCGCTGATCCACTCTGGTTCGAGGTGCCCAAGAGCAGCCAGGCCCCGAAACAGCTTCGCGCTGCGCTTCGACAAGGCGCAGATCTGATCTTCGTCTGGGGCGGTGACGGGATGGTCCAGCGCTGTGTCGACGTCGTTGCCGGGACCGACGCGACCATCGCGATCATGCCGGCGGGCACCGCGAACCTCTTTGCGTCGAATCTGGGGATTCCCAAGCACATCGACGCCGCGGTCGAGGTCGGGCTGACCGGCGAGCGTCGCAAGCTGGACGTGGGCCGACTGAACCGCGAGATGTTCGCCGTCATGGCCGGGGTGGGCTTCGACGCACGTGTCATCCGTGACGCGAGCCCCGAGATGAAGCGTCACTTCGGACGCACAGCCTATGTGTGGGCGGGCGCCAAGAACCTCCGTGCGAAGCCGTTCGGAGCGCAGATCGTCGTCGATGGGCGTGAGTGGTACGAAGGTCAGGCGAGCCTGGTGCTGTTCGGGAACGTGGGCAATGCGTTCGCCGGAGTGAAAGCATTTGCAGACGCGCACCCCGATGACGGTCTGCTCGAGATCGGTGTCGGCAGCGCCGACGGCATCTTCCAGTGGGGGCGGACCATCGCACGCAGCGCGCTCAGCAGCGCCGAGAGGTCTCGCTTCGTCCACATGACGAAGGGTCGTTCGGTGCAGGTGAAGCTGAACAGAAAGGTCCTCTACGAGCTCGACGGTGGCGACCGCGAGAAGAAGAAGACGTTTCGCGTCGACGTGCAGCCGAACGCGCTGACCGTGTGCGTTCCGGCGGCGAGGGCCTGATGCAGCGCGCACGCGACGAGCGATCGAGCGGTGACAGATCTCGGTTCCGGTGAGCAGTTGCGCCACGGCGGGTCATGATCCTCGCCATCGCCTCAGCGAACTAGGATGACTGCGCGGCCGACTGCGGCGCAGCACCGCGTATGGCTGGGCTAATTGGG
>Ga0111539_10011490_pt1 | contig 11111 bp, 5 predicted proteins | sample RhiMethybrSRZTD1_FD_79667 | JGI IMG/M metagenome (GOLD analysis project Ga0111539, IMG submission 79667) | Populus rhizosphere microbial communities from Tennessee, USA - Rhizosphere MetaG P. TD hybrid SRZTD1 (version 2) (version 2) | ecosystem: Host-associated > Plants > Roots > Rhizosphere >... | reverse complement strand
CGCGCGGGCGCCGCCGGCGTGTGGCGCAACGCCTTCATCCGCATGCCCTACGCGATGGAACGGCTGATCCTGCGCGGCGTGATCAACGACACGTTCGAGACCGCGATCACGTGGGAGCGCTTCGAACAATTCCACGACGCGATCAAGGCTGCGACCGAAAACGCGATCCGCGAGACGACCGGCCACAAGGGGGAGATCACCTGCCGCTTCACGCATGTCTATCCCGACGGCCCCGCGACCTATTTCACCTTCCACGCGCTCGGCCAGCCGGGCAAGCTCGGCGCACAATGGCGCGCCATCAAGAGCGCGGCGCTCGACGCGGTGATTGCGAACGGCGGGACCGTCACCCATCACCACGCGGTCGGACGCGATCATCGCCCGTGGTACGACCGGCAGCGCCCGCCGCTGTTTGCCGAGGCGCTGCGCGCCGCGAAGAAGGCGCTCGACCCGCGGGGCCTGCTCAATCCCGGCGTTCTCATCGACCCATGACGTTCAAGCCGGACTTGGCGACCGTCAACAATCGCTGACGACGCAGTGTTGCGCTGCCTTCGGGGGAATTAAGGGGACATCAAAATACGCGCCGCATCCGAGCGCCATGATTTACGAGTACACGTGCTATCTCCCCACCCCCGGCGAGCGCACGGAGACCCCAAGGAGGGCTGTCGTTGCGCGTCCGTTCGGGCATGCCCAAATCCGGACATATTTGGATCCTGCTCATCATATTGTCGCCGGCCCGCGCTCTCACTATTTCGCTTCCTTGGGCCGCTTTCCTGGCGTCACGCGCCGCGCGGAACGACGGTCTGCCACGGACGTTTGCCCCTCAATAAGCAATGGAGGCGATCATGAGTCGGTATTTCGTGCTTTCGCTGGGTGCTGTTCTGGCCGGTACGATGCTTGTTTCCGCCGCCGCGGCGGATTCCTATTTCCGTCGTTGGCAGAACGGCAGCTGGACCAACGTCGAGTACAAGGACGGCGTTTGCTACTACTTCTACTCGTACAACTCTTATGATCAGAATATGAGGATCAACCGGAATGGCGACTGCTCGCATGTCGCAATCGGTCCGGACGGCAATCCAGCTCCGGTCTATGCCGGGCCGGTGGTGGTGAGACAGAGACCGCTGGCACGCGTGCCGCTCCGCTAGCCTGCCTGGCCCGCACGTCCGCGGGACCGGCGGATGCCGTCATTGCGAGCGCAGCGAAGCAACCCAGGCGGCAGCGCCGTCTCTGGATCGCTTCGTCGCTGACGCTCCTCGCGATGACGGCGCGGCCGCGATGACGGCCTAGACCAGCTCCCAGGTGTTGTCGACGGACACGCTGGTGTTGGCACTGCTGTCGACCACCGCGCCGTCCATGAAGAAGATCTTGACGGTGCCGTCGGCGTGCCGCCACACGATGTCGGCATTGCCGTCGGCATCGAAGTCGCCGGTGTCCTCGAACTTCCAGTTATTGTCGAGCTGCTGGGTGAGGTCGAGTTCGGCCGCCACCGTGTGGCCGTCCATCAGGAACACCCGGGCGGTGCCGTCGGAGTGGCGGAACAGGATGTCGCCCATGCCGTCGCCGTTGAAGTCGGCGGTGTCCTGGACCGTCCAGTTGTTGTCGAGCTGCGCCGAGATGTTGCCGTCGGTCAAAACCGTGGTGGCGTTCATCAGGAAGATGTTCGAGGTGCCGTCGACGGTGTTGCGCCACAGGATGTCGGCGTTGCCGTCGCCGTTGAAGTCGGCCGCGCCGGCGACCTTCCAGGTGTTGTCGACCTGCACGCTGATGTTGCCGTCGCCGAACACGGTGTGGCCGTCGAGGTGGTAGATGTTGGTGGTGCCGTTGTCGTTGCGCCACAGGATGTCGGCATTGCCGTCGCCGTTGAAGTCGGCGGTGTCCTGGAGCTTCCAGGTATTGTCGACCTGCTGGCTGATGTTGCCGTCGGTCAACACGGTGTGGCCGTTCATCAGGAAGATATTGGTGGTGCCGTTGTCGTTGCGCCACAGGATGTCGGCGGTGCCGTCGCCGTTGAAGTCGTTCTTGTCCTGGATCTTCCAGCTATTGTCGGCCTGCCGGCTGATGTTGCCGTCGGTCAACACGGTGGCGCCGTTCATCAGGAAGATGTTGGTGGTGCCGGTGACGTGCCGCCACAGGATGTCGCTGTTGGCGTCGGCGTTGAAGTCGCCGGCATTCGCGGCGGCCCGTACCGTGATCGGCACGATATCGACGTCCGAGAGCGCGCCGCCCGATCCGGTATTGCCGCCGTCGTTGCTGGTCACCGTTAGCTGGTCGTCGCCGGTGAAGCCGGTATCGGGGGTGTAGACGACGCCGTTGAAGGCCTGCAGGGTCTCGTTGAGCCCGGCGAGACTGCTCTGCACCGTCACCGTGTCGGTGCCGTTGCCGCTGATGTCGCCCGCCACAAGGCCGCCGGCGACGTCATCGCGCAGGAACAGCGTCCCCTGGCCGACCTGCAGCGTCACCGTGATGTCGTTGCCGGAGCCAAGGTCGGGGTCGGCGACGCCGAGCCCGGTGACCGCGCGGTCTTGATCCTTGAAGGCGACCAGCCGCAGCGGCACGGCGTTGAACGGCGCGTCGTTTTCGGCATTGACGGCGAGCGTGAGCTCATCGGCCGCGCTCGGCGCCCCCTCCTGGTCGGTGACCACATACTCGAACAGGCGGCTCGGGCTCAGCCCGCCCACGGTCGGATCCTCGCTGTCGGTATCGAACGTGACCGACTGCAGCACCACCAGGTAGTTGGCCAGCGTGTCGGTGCCGGAGAGCGTCAGGATGCCGCTGAAGGCGTCGTAGCTCACCGCGATCGCGGTGCCGGTTGCATCCGCACTCAACAGGTCGTCGAACACCGGGCCGCCGACGATCGCCACCGAGGCGCTCGCAATCAGCGTCGAGTCGACGTCGGCGAGCGTCAGCGAGCCGTCGAGCAGCACCGGGCCTGCGTTCTCGGTGAACGCCGGCGTCGCGTCGACCCCGCCGAGCTCGGGCGCGTCGTTGACCGCCGTGACCGTGATATCGGCGGTGTCGGGGACGGCCGAGAACGCCGTGCTGCCGCCGGCCGGGGTCGGATCGGCGGTATCGCCGTTCGTGCCACTGCTCTGGTCCCAGGCCCGGAACGTGATGGCGTCTGCAACCGTGCCGTTGAAATTGAGCGCCGGCTCGAAATAGAGCCGGGTATCGGCGTCGGCCGCCAGCAGGAGCGCGGCGTCGTCGCTCACCGCGCCGACCGCGTTCCAGTTGAGGCCGCCGTCGGTCGTATAGAACCACGTGCCGTTCGTGCCGTTGACGGCGGTGAGCGCGATGCCGGTGGCCGCGCCGGCGTCGTCGTCGGTGACGTTGTCGAGCCCGCCGGCGGGCGAGCTGAGGTCGACCAGGGTCGCGATCGACGTGCCGGAGCCGACCCCGGGGGCGCCGGCGTCCTCCGGAATCGTGTTCAGTGCGGGCGTCTTGGTCGCATCGAGCACGGGCGCTGCGTTCTCGAGCTCGACCGCGCCGAGATCGACCGTCCCCAACGCGACGCGCGGCAGGCCGCGGGCGTCGACCGGCAGCGGCTCGGCGGTGTTGGCATCGCCGTCGAGGTCGGCGCTGTCGGCCGGGAGCGCGGCATTGTCGCCGGCGTTCTGCGCAATGCCGCCGCGCAGGATCAAGATGGTCTCGACCGCGCCGCCGTTGTCGGCGAGCACGCCGGAGAGGACGCCGGTGTTGGGGTCGGCCGCGACCTGGGCAAACACGGTCGCGAGCGCGGCCTGGCTGGTGCCGTCGATCTGGGCGGTCGGCGCGCCGGTGGTCGTCGCGAAGTTCGCCGGCGCCGAGCCGATGACGTTGCCGCCGGTGAACACCAGGTTGGCCGAAGAGTAAGGCCGCCAAACAGGTCGTCGCCTGAGCTCCCCGCAGCATTGCCGGCGACGATGGAATTGCTGAGCGTGGTAACAGCGCTGGAGCCGTAACTATAGATCCCGCCGCCGTAGAAAACGGCGCTGTTGCCGGAGACGGTCGCGTTGGCCAGCGTGATCGAGGAGGCGTCGTTGCCGATAATCCCGCCGCCTTGGAACAGGGCGCTGTTGCCGGAGACGGTCGCGTTGGTCAGCACGATCGAGGAGCCGTCGTTGCCGAGAATCCCGCCGCCGTTGAAGCCGGCGCTGTTGCCGGAGACGGTCGCGTTGGCCAGCGTGATCGAAGAGCCGATCTGGCCGAAAATCCCGCCGCCGAAACCGGCGCTGTTGCCAGAGACGGTCGTGTTGGTCAGCGTCAGCGCGTCGGCCTGGCCGACATAGATGCCGCCGCCGGCATTTGCAGGAAAAGCTCCGGCCGCGTTGCCGTCCCGGATGAAGAAGCCGTTGAGCGTGGCGGCGATGGAGCTGAGGTCGTCGCCGTCGCTGATGAGAAATACCCGGCTGGCGGCGTCGTCGAGGCCGGCCGCGGAGTCCGCGTCGATGGTTATGTCGGGCGTGCCGTCGTGATCGATGTCGCCGTCGATTGTGATGCCGTCGGTGGTGATCGCGAGCTGTTGCCCGGTGGCGAGGAACAAGGTGCCGCCGGTGAGCGCAGCCGCAAACGTGATGGTGTCCGTGGCGGTCGGGTCGCCGTTCGCCAGCGCCAGCGCCTCGCGCAGCGACAGCCCATTGCCATCCGCCTCCTCGGCGGCGAGGTCGCCGTTGTCAAAGGCCTCGTCGTCGAGCGTGGTGACGACGAGCTCCGCCGCGTTCTGCTGCTCGAAGGCGCCGAGGTCGGGAGTGGGCGGCGTGCCGTCGAAGTCGACGTCGCGGGCAAGACCGCGGGCGTCGACCGGCAGCGCCTCGGTGGTGTTGCCGTCGCCATCGAGGTCGTGGGTGTCGGCGGGCAGTGTGCCGGTGCCGGTGTCGATCGCCGGGTTGGCGGCATCGGGATTGAGCGCGATCGTCTGCACCCGCCCGCCGTTGTCGGCCAGCACGCCGGAGAGCACACCGGTGCTCAGGTCGGGTGCGACCACGGCGAATACCGTCTCCAGCGCCGCCTGGCTGGTGCCGTCGATCTGAGCGGTCGGCGCGCCCGTTACCGTCGCGAAATTCACCGGCGCCGAGCCGAGGACGTTGCCGCCCGTGAATGCCAAGTCGGTAAAGGTGATATAGCCGCCATGCAGGTCATCGCCCGCGCCTGCCGCGGCATTGCCGGCGACGATGGAGTTGGTCAACGTGGCGCTGTCGACCAAGCTCAAGAGGCCGCCGCCGTCGCCGCCGGCGCTGTTGCCGGTCACGGTGGAGTTGGTCAGCGTGATCGCGGCGAGGTAGCCGATGCCGTGGACGCCCCCGCCGTCCTCGCCGGCGCTGTTGCCTGAGACGGTCGCGTTGGTCAGCGTGATCACGCTTTGGAAGCCGAAGATCCCGCCGCCGTCATCACCGACGCTGTTGCCGGACACGGTCGCGTTGGTCAGCGTGAGCGCGGCGTAGGCGCCGCCGACCCCGCCGCCGGCGAGGGCGGCGCTGTTGCCGGAGACGGTCGCGGTGGTCAGTGTGAGCGTGCCATTGGTGGAATCCAAACCCCGCCGCCGACGCTGGCGCTGTTGCCGGAGAGGGTCACGTTGGTCAGCGTGATCGCGGCGAACCCGTTGCCGCCAATCCCGCCGCCGGTCGGGGCGCGGCTGCCGGAGACGATCGCGTTGGTCAGCGTGAGCGCATCGGCGTAGCCGACATAGATGCCACCGCCCTCTCTATTTAGGGGCCCAGGCAGGTTGCCGTCCCGGATGACGAGGCCGTTGAGCGCGGCCGCGATCGAGACCCCGGTGTAGGATCCCCCGTCGCTGATGAGGAATACCCGGCTGGCGGCATCGTCTGCGAGCGGACCGGAGTCCGCATCGATGGTGATGTCGGGCGTGCCGTCGTGATCGATGTCACCGTCGACCGTGATGCCGTCGGTGGTGATCGCAAGCTCGCCGCTCTGCAGGAACAGCACGCCGCCCGCGAGCAACGGATCGAACGTGATGCTATTGAGGTTGGTCGGGTCGCCGTTCGCCAGCCCGAGCGCCTCGCGCAGCGACAGCCCGTCGCCGTCCGCCTGCTCGGCCGCGAGGTCGCCGCCGCCGAAATCGTCCGCGCCGCCGTCCGCCAGCGTGGTGACGATGAAATCGGCCGCGTTCTGCTGCTCGAAGGCGCCGAGGTCGGGGGTGGGCGGGGTGCCGTCGAAATCGACGTCGCGCGCGAACCCGCGGGCGTCGACCGGCAGCGCCTCGGTCGTGTTGCCGTCGCCATCGAGATCGTGGGTGTCGGCCGGCAGTATGGCGGTCCCGGTGTCGATCGCCGGGTTGGTTGCATCGGGATTGAGCGCGATGGTCGCGACCGCGCCGCCGTTGTCGGCGAGCACGCCGGCGAAGAACGGATCGAGGCCGCCGGTTCCGTCCGGATCGACCAGCGCGACCTGGGCGAACACGGTCTCCAGCGCGGCCTGGTCGGCGCCGTCGATGGTCGCCGTGGGCGTGCCTGTCGGGAGCGCAAAATTCTCCGGCGCCGAGCCAATGATGTTGCCGCCAGTGAACACCAGGCCCGCAGACAAATAAGTGCCGCCAAACAGGTCATCCCCCACGCTCGCCGCGGCATTGCCGGCAACAATCGAGTTGGTGAGGGCCGTCGTTGTATTGGCGCTGTAGATCCCGCCGCCGTCGTCGCCAGCGCTATTGCCGGTCACCGTGGAGTTGGTGACCGTGATCGGAGTGTTACTGAAGCCGAGAATCCCGCCACCGAAAATCCCGCCACCGTCGCTGGCGCTGTTGCCGGAGACGGTGGTGTTGGTCAGCGTGATCGAGGAACTGCCACCGCCGTAAATCCCGCCGCCGACATGGGCGCTGTTGCCGGAGACGGTCGCGTTGGTCAGCGTGATCGAGGAACCGTCACTGCCGAAAATCCCGCCGCCGCCGAAGCTGGCGCTGTTGCCGGAGACGGTCGCGTTGGTCAGCGTGATCGCGGCGTTGACGCCGCCCCAAATCCCGCCGCCGCTGTTGCCGGAGACGGTCGCGTTGGTCAACGTGATCGAGGAGCCGTCTTGGCCGAGAATACCGCCGCCGAAACTGGCGCTGTTGCCGGAGACGGTCGCGTTGGTCAGCGTCAGCGCGTCAGCCTGGCCGACAAAGATGCCGCCGCCGGCAGCCGCGTTGCCGTCCCGGATGACGAGGCCGTTGAGCGTGGACGCGATCGTGCCGGCGCCGTCGATCAGGAATACCCGGCTGGCGGCATCGTCGAGGCCGGCCGCGGAGTCCGCGTCGATGGTGATGTCCGCATCCCCGTCGCCGTCGATGTCGCCGTCGATGCTGATGCCGTCGGTGGTGATCGCAAGCTGCTGATCCTGGCTCAGGAACAGCGTGCCGCCGGCGAGCGCGGCCGCGAACGTGATGGTGTCCCCCGCGGTCGGATCGTCGTTCGCGAGCGCCAGCGCCTCGCGCAGCGACAGGTCGTCGAGGTTGACGGTCGCCAAATTGGTGTCGGCCGCATCGAGCTCGTCGTCGAGCGTGGTGACCACGAGGCTCTGGGCGTTCTGCTGCTCGAAGGCGCCGAGGTCGGGGGTGGGCGGCGCGCCGTCGAAGTCGACGTCGCGCGCGAAGCCGCGGGCGTCGACCGGCAGCGCCTCCGCCGTGTTGCCGTCGCCATCGAGGTCGTGGGTGTCGGCCGGCAGCGCGCCGGTCCCGGTGTCGATCGCCGGGTTCGTGGCATCGGGATTGAGCGCGATGGTCGCGACCGCCCCGCCGTTGTCGGCGAGCACGCCGGAGAGGACGTTGGTATTGGGATTGTTCGCCGCCGCGGCGAACACGGTCTCCAGCTCGGCCTGGCTCGTGCCGTCGATCTGGGCGGTCGGCGCGCCGGTTGGCGGCGCGAAGTTCACCGGATCTGAGCCGATGATGTTGCCGCCGGTGAACACCAGGTTCGATCGGTTGGCTGGTTCGACGTCGAACAGGTCGTCGCCCGCGTCATCCGCGGCATTGCCAGCCACGATGGAATTGGCGAGTGTGATGATTCCCCCAGAGCCGAAAATAGAGATCCCGCCGCCGTCACCGACGGAGCTGTTGCCGGTCACGGTGGAGTTGGTCAGCGTGATCGTATTATTGAAAAGGCCGTGAATCCCGCCGCCGAAGTAGGTGGCGCTGTTGCCGGAGACAGTGGCGTTGGTCAGCGTGATCGAGCCATTGTTGTTGCCGTAAATCCCGCCGCCTGCGCCGGCGCTATTGCCGGTCACGGTGGAGTTGGTCAGCGTGATCGAGGAGCCGAAAATCCCGCCGCCGCTGTAGCGGTTTGGGGCGCTGTTGCCGGAGACGGTGGTGTTGGTCAGCGTGATCGAGGAGCCCTCACCGCCGAAAATCCCGCCGCCGAAGTAGGTGGCGCTGTTGCCGGAGACGGTCGCGTTGGTCAGTGTCAGTGCCTCGTCTTCGCCGACAAGGATGCCGCCGCCGCTGCCCCCGCTGCCGTCCCGGATGACAAGGCCATTGAGCGTGGCCGCGATCGTCGTGGCGCCGTTGCCGTCGCTGATGGCGAACACCGAGCTGGTGGCATCATCCGCAGCTTCGGCGGAGTCCGCCGAGATCTCGATGTCGGCTGCCTCGTCGCCGTCGATGTCGCCGTTGATGCTGATGCCGTCGGTGGTGATCGAGAGATGCTGCCCTGTGGTCAGGAACAGCGTGCCGCCGGCGAGGCCGGCCGCGAACGTGATCTCGTCGGGCTCGGCGCTGCCGTTGCCGTTGGCGAGCGCGAGCGCCTCGCGCAGCGAGAGCCCGGCGCCGTCGGGCGCCCCGCTGGTCTCGCTACCCTCGAACGTCTCGTCCAACAGCGTCGTGACGGTAAACGTGGCCATAGCGGCTCTCCCCTGTCACTCTCCCGTTGACCTCAGCGCGCGGCTTCCGGCGCGATCGCCGGCGCCGGCGCCGGCATGGTGTCGCGCTGCTTCTCGGCGCTCCCCTGCGCGACGATGCGGAACGCCTTGGAGTCCTTGAGGTCGCGCCAGAACGACAGCTGCGCGTAGCGGGCGAACAGGTCCGGCGGCAGGATGGTGCGGCGCGACTGCGGCTTGACCTCCGGCCGCACCCGGTGCAGCCCGTCGAGGCCAAGCTGGGCGTCGAACGCCGGCGCGTCGTACTCGACCTTGGAAAAATCGTGGCCGAACGGCTGCTCGCCCAGGAACTCGTAGAGGAGCTTGAACACGTCCGCCGGCCGCTGCGTGAGCAGGTCGTATTCGAGGATCAGCACGCGCTCGGCGAACTCGGAGTAGCAGGCCTCCCGCGTCGCGTGCCAGGCAAAGCCGACCAGCCGGTTGGCGTTCGCCAGCGCCTCGACGCGGGTGTAGACCGTCGCGCGCTCGGCCGGATTGTTGAACAGCCGGGTGTGCTCGAAGGTGTTGTTGCGGTACTGGCGCTCGAGCGAATCCATCACCCAGGCGACGTCGCGCACGCAGCAGATCACCCTGGCGTCGGGGAACAGCCGCATCAGCGCCGGCAGCTTGGCGGTCCAGGCGCGGTTGGTGTCGAAGATCACCGGCTGCGTCAGGTCGGCGTAGTAGCTGTCGAACAGGCCGCGCAGGATGCGCGCGCGCTGCGCCTCGTCGACCATGGTGGAGAGCTCGGTGCCGGCGGAGACCTGGGCGATCACCCCGTCGAACAGGGAGGCGACCGGGCTCGACATGCCGGCGTGGAAGCGCGGGTTCTGCCGCAGGATCGCGGCGGTGAGCGTCGAGCCCGCCCGCGGCAGGCCGGAGATGAAATGGAAGGTGCGGCCCGGCGGTGCGGCGGACACTGCCATCTCCCTTGCCGGCGCCCGCACCAGGGAAGACGCAATCGACGCCCGCGCGCCTTTGCAGGCGCGGAGGATCGAAAGCGACAGGACTTTCCCTCCCCAGGGAGCGGCGCCGTTTGCACTCGTATGCTTAGCTACGAGCGTATCGCTCGTCGGAGCGGACTGTAAAGGCAGAATCGGCCGCGCAGGGCCTGTGCGCGCTGAGTGCATTGTTGCGAGCGCAAGCGGTCGCGGCAGGGCGCTCGGCAGGCATTCCGTTGGCGAGACTGTCCACGCTGTCGACACGACTATCGGCCCACGCGCGCGCACCAGAATCATAGATCTCAGCGCGGCCTCGCGTTGAAGTCGTTCTGGGGCTCAAACTCAATCAGCCGCTGGCGGCGACCGTGAGCCCGAGTCGCCGCGCTCGACCGGCGCCGACGCGAACAGGTTCAGCCCGAGTCGCTCCGACAGGAAGCGCGTGGCGAGCAGCCCGCGCACGCTGTTGCCCGCCTCGTCCAGCGGCGGCGAGAAGGTGGCGAGCGCACCCTTGCCGGGCGCCACGGTGACGATGCCGCCGCTCACGCCGCTCTTGCCGGGCAGGCCCACGTCGAACAGCCAGTGGCCGGAGTGCTCGTACAGGCCCGCGGTGGCCATCACGGCGAGCACGCGCCGACAGGTCCCGGCCGAGACCACGCGCTCTCCGGTCGCCGGGTTGACGCCGCCAGCGGCGAGCGTCGCGCCCATCGTCGCCAGGTCGCGGGCGGCGACGAGCAGCGCGCACTGCCGGGTGTAGACGTCGGTGGCCTCGTCGGGGTCGCAGTAGACGCGGCCGTAGCCGCGCAGCAGGTGCGCGATACCGGCGTTGCGCTGGTTGGTGGCTGCCTCCGACGCGTACACGCGCTCGTCGAGCTCGAGCCTGCGGCCGGCAAAACGCGACAGGCCGTCGCGCACGCGGGTCCAGCGGTCCGCTGCCGAGGCGCCGGCGATAAGGCTCGTGGTGGCGATCGCGCCGGAGTTGACCAATGGATTGGTCGTGTGGTCGGCGCGCAGCTCGATCGCCATCACGGAATTGAACGGCAGCCCCGTGGCGTCCACGCCGAGCAGGCGTTCCACCTCGTCCGGGCCGAGCGCATCGCACACCAGCGCAAACACAAAGGGCTTGGACACGCTCTGCATCGAGAACGCGTGGTCGGCATCGCCCACCGCGAAGGACTCGCCGTGCGTGCCGGTCACGCAGATCCCGAAGTGCGCCGGGTTGGCCTCGGCCAGCACCGGGATGTAGTCGGCGATCTTGCCGCCGGTCTCGGGCGCGAAGCGCGCGTGGGCGGTCTCGACCAGCGCGCGCACCTCCTCGCGCGAGGGCAGGGAGCCGGTCGAGACGTAGGCTGCGCCGGCATG
>Ga0111539_10011489_pt1 | contig 11114 bp, 11 predicted proteins | sample RhiMethybrSRZTD1_FD_79667 | JGI IMG/M metagenome (GOLD analysis project Ga0111539, IMG submission 79667) | Populus rhizosphere microbial communities from Tennessee, USA - Rhizosphere MetaG P. TD hybrid SRZTD1 (version 2) (version 2) | ecosystem: Host-associated > Plants > Roots > Rhizosphere >... | reverse complement strand
GGGCGAAGTATAGTTTTAAATGTGAGAAATTATTTCTGGAGATGTGATCATATAACAAACTAAAATAACCAAGGCTCTAAAAAATTAACCCTCTTATTATGTCATTTATTGATTTTCATTGCCACCCTTCCATGAAACCCTATGGAAGGAGTTTTAGCTCACAGATAGGTCGAAATAGTGAAGACCCGCAACATGTCAACAGCAGCTGGCATTACGATGCGCCCAATCTTTTTGACCGAGGACTTCAACTGCTTTGCGGTATTTCAAAATTTACGCAAGCCGATTTCACTACGCTTGCTTTTGGCGACGTTCGGATAATATTTGCTTCGCTCTATCCTGTAGAACGCGATTTTTTCCGAAACAAACTTGGACAAGCTGTTGTAAGCGACCTTGTTAATGATTTCATAACGGGAGTGGGAAAACCGCGGGTGGATAACATTCAGAATCAAAATAATTATTTTCAAGATCTCGAGCTGGAGTATGATTTTTACAAACAGTTGAATAATGTGCAGGTCACTACATACTCCGGAGACTTTAAATATGTCATTGCAAGCAGCTATTCTCAAATCCAGCGCTGTCGGGATACAGATCCACTTCGCGATAATATCATTTTTGTGGTTCCCACCATTGAAGGTCTCCATTCATTGAACGAAAACCTAAGTGAGGAGCCACATGAGGAGCAATTTCTAGCAAATTTATTGAAGGTGAAAACCTGGGAGTTTGCCCCGGCATTTGTCACATTCTCCCATCACTTCTACAATCACCTGTGTGGCCATGCTAAAAGTCTTACGGGCATTGTGGGCAAGGCAACAGACCAACGCGACGGGATGAACACTGGATTTACCGCCTTGGGAAAAAGTGTGCTACGAGAATTACTAAGCGAAAGTAATGGGCGAAGGATCCCCATAGACATTAAACACATGAGTCCACAGGGGAGGAAGGAATATTTTCAAATATTAAAATCGGATTACGCGGGGCAGGATATTCCCATCATTGTGAGCCATGGCGCTGCTAACGGGATGAAATCAATGGATGATCCTACCATTGAGAGTCCAACGGGAATGAAGTTTTTGCATGAAGATATAAATTTCTATGACGATGAAATTCTTGAGATAGCACGAACCAAAGGAATATTTGCGCTTCAGCTGGATGAGCGCAGAATAGCAAACACACAAACGTTAAAAGCTGTGAAACACTCTCTCTTCATGAATAAAATCCGGCACTATCGGGCAGAGTTGGTATGGTTTCAAATTCAATATATTGCAGAACTTTTAGACAAAAATAATCTTCCGGCCTGGGATGCAATTGCCATTGGAAGCGACTACGAAGGAATAATTAATCCATTGAATGGGTATTTAACTGCCGAAACAATGGCTCACCTGGAGGAATATACCGAGCGACATGCTCACAACTATCTGCAATCTGCTGGAAAGAATCTGAAACCATTAAACCAGATCAATGCCGACGAAATTGTGAATCGAGTCTTTCACACTAATGGACTGGATTTCCTGAGGAAGTTCTATTGATACTTCGCTATGGTGCTCCCAGATAATAACGTGCTCGATATTATTATTTCGCTCGTACTCATTTATGCACTGCTCAGCATCCTTGTGTCAATCTTGCTGGAGTGGTACAATCAAAAGACAAGGGCCCGCGCAAAATTTTTGAGAAACGCAATTTTTCAATTGCTCAAAGACCCGCTCAATGTTCATTACGGAGAGTTATTTTACAATCATTATCTGATAGAGGGACTTAAGAACCGCGAGTTAAAGACAGTACCTCAATACATTTCATCACAGCTTTTTTCAGAAGTGCTGATCGATATTATTGCTAACCGGAAGCTGCATGACAACCCTGTAAAAATCACTGGCCATAGTGGTGATGTAGGCAAGCAATATGAAATGGTGAACGATCGAATAGAATTGGATATCAACAAGCATTTTGAAGAAGAATTAAATTCATTGAATCCTAGCCCTTTAACGGATACCTTGAGATCGTTTTGGCAGAAGTCCGGCAAGGATACAACTAAATTGAAAGACCATCTCAAATTCTGGTTCGACGATTACATGGATCGCGTGAGCGGTTGGTACAAAAAAGGCCAGCAAAAGAAATTGTTATGGATTGGTTTTCTGGTAGCGATCGCGTTGAATGTAGATAGTCTTCACCTGTTAAAAATCCTTAGCCTGGATGACGCTCTTCGCAATCAGCTAGCTGCAACTGCCGAGAATGTGGCGGACCACTACCAGGTATTATCGGAAGCAGAAAAAATGAACAACTCGAAATTGCTTGAAACTTTCAGCAAGTTAATTCCGGACAGTGTACTCCGTGATACAACGACCGGAATAAAAGATTTAAGAACAATCGTAGTCGAGAATTATCCGCAATTGAAAGATCAATTGAAGCCGAATGATTCTGTAGATATAAAATATATGCAACGAGCTGACAGCGTACTAGGTATTGCAAATGCTCTGAACATTCCAATCGGATGGGATGAAAATTCCGCCCCCTTAAGTTGGAAGTGGTGTCTCTGTTGGGGGTTGACGCCCAAACAAACCTTTGTAGCCAGAGGGGATGGCGTTTTGGGTTACAACCAAATTAGGAATTTTGGAAGCCCGAAGAGCAAATTCTTTTATGTTTTAGGAATATTAATCTCCGGGATTTCCTTAAGCTTTGGCGCTCCTTTCTGGTTTGACACATTGGTCAAGCTTGTCAACATTCGAAGGGCGGGTAAGAAGCCAGAAGCCGTAAATGAAACAACAAAATAATCCACGTCTAAGCTATGCTACCATTTACCAACATTCATACGCACGTTTTTACCAGCAGTTGTGTGCCGGATAGATTTCTGATGATTCTACCCGTTGGGGTTGTGCGGCGCTTTCCAAATAAGATAAAATCGGTTCTTGATTCAAAACTCGGCCGTTGGCTCATTCGCTGGCTAGCCGACTGGGGAGAAGAAAAAAAGAACAACAGGAGAAAGGAGTTTGATAAATATGTAGCGTTCGTGGACGTGGCGGTGCAGTCTACTCAGTTGGAAGTTTTTCAGCGTGCATTTGAGGCTGGAAAGATATATGATCATGCCGTCCGGATTGTTGGTCTTACGATGAATATGGATCATATGGATTCACTGCCTTCCCAAAATCAGATTTCATTTGAAACGCAGTTGGAGGAAGTTAAAGATATCAAACGATATTATCCTGCAAACTTTTTTCCTTTCCTTGGGATTGATCCTCGGCACAAATCGGGCGTGGACCTGGTCAGTTGGGCACGACCATATTTTGAAACTGGCGTGCTACATAAAGACACTGGTAGAGTTTTTCCTTTTTTCAGTGGCATAAAACTATATCCGGCGTTGGGTTTTTTTCCATTTGATCCACGCCTGGAAGAGCTTTATAAATATGCAGAAAAAAATCAGTTGCCGGTGATGACGCATTGTACTCGAGTGGGCACGCAATACATCGGAACCAAGATAGAAAGTCTTATACCTGAATCACCCGCGATGATTTCAATAGCGAACAACAACAATTTCGCCAAGGCGAGGAATTCAATTAATGCACGGATATCGAAATTTTATGAGAAAGGTTGGGTGAAGAATAGTGACAGGGGCGAAAACGATAGAGCCTGCGATCTGTTTGGTCATCCCGAAAATTATGTGCCATTACTAGAGAAATTCCCGAACCTGAAACTTTGTCTGGCGCACATGGGTGGAAGCAATGAAATCCTTGACGCGCCTAACAAAGGAGAGTTGGCGGAAATTCGTGAAGTCGATACACCTGGCTGGTTTGAACGTGTAACAAGTATGATGAAAGAATACCCCAACCTTTATACCGATATCTCTTATACGCTCAGTGACTTTGAAGATACTACAGGTGTAGTCTTTCAACGATTCACCTCGTTCCTGGTTGAACAAGACAGAAATGGACGACCTTTATCCGAGCGCGTTATGTTCGGAACTGATTTCTTCATGACAGAGATGGAGAAGCGCGAAGCCGAATTATACTTCAACACCCAACGGAACCTCAGGCGGTGGTTCGACGATTTTGCACGGATCAATCCGCAGAAATTTCTGATGCAACCCGTCTAAGGCGATAGGTTTTTTCGTTCAATCTCGGTAACCAGACAAAACGACAAGTAGACTGATCATTCGATTTTTTTATTCCTCTGCTAGCTATAAATCTCAGCATCAAGACAGCATGGAATGACATTTAGATCGCAATGACCAATATGCTTATCGTATGTTTAGAGTGTCCGAATTACATAGCTACCGCCTACACTACAACGCGTAGTTGCAGTGCTGACTTGAGCAACCGCCAAAAATTATTCATACCAAAACGCATCCTGTATCGAACCGTTAGGATGAGTCCACCATATTTCCATGCTCTGGGGAATCCGTGAGACAGCAGTGATCCCGTTGCCTGAACCGCTACCTGCAGAAGCGAGTTCGAAACGTGTCCATTGTCCGCCCTCGTACCAGAAGGCATCCTGCACAGAACCGTTGGGTCCAATCCACCAGATTTCCATGCTATTTGGAATACGTGAAACTGCTGTAATTCCACCATTTGTTGCCGCACTGCCTCCAGGAGCAAGCTCGAATCGTTGCCATTGTGCACCTTCGTACCAGAAGGCATCTTGTACATCACCGTTAGGTCCAATCCACCACAACTCCATACTGGCGGGTATTCGTGAGACGGCCGTGATTGCTCCATTCGTTGAAGCACTATTTGCAGGAGCAAGCTCGAATCGCTGCCATTGTCCACCCTCGTACCAGAAAGCATCTTGAACAGAACCATCAGGCCCAATCCACCAGACTTCCATGCTGTTGCTTATGCGTGAGACGGCCGTGATTGCTCCATCCGTCGACGCACTATTTGCAGGAGCAAGTTCGAATCGCTGCCATTGTCCGCCCTCATACCAGAAGGCATCTTGCACGGAACCGTTGGGTCCAACCCACCATACTTCCATGCTATTGGGTATGCGCGAGACAGCGGCAATGGCGCCATTTGTCGCCGCGCTGCCGGCTGGTGCCAACATGTACCGCTGCCATTGCGCTCCTTCATACCAAAATGCGCTCTGCACCGAGCCGTCCGGTGCAATCCACCAAACTTCCATGCTATTGGGGATTCGCGAAACAGCGGTAATTCCACCGTTGTTTGAAGCACTTCCTGCCGGAGCCAACTCATATCTTTGCCATTGTATTCCTTCATACCAATACGCGCTTTGCACTGAACCATTCGCTTCAATCCACCAGATCTCCATGCTTCCTGGAATTCGGGACACGGCTGCAATACCTGCGTTTTGTGATGCAGTTCCTGGGGCTAATTCAAATTGACGCCACGCAACATTTCGCGCTTCGAATGTCAAGTTGTAGCTCGCACCTTCGCCCTCAAAGGATAATGTTTTCGTTATGGTTTGTCCGGCTTCTGCTCGCATTAACTCATCCCGCGAGAATTTTAGTTCCACCGGTCCACCGATGGTATCATCCTGATCAAGTGAAGGGCCACTGGGCGTGCCCAGTGCGGAGCTAACGTCGCGCATCAGTTTGTTAACCTTGCTGTCGCGATCCAGCGTGAGGCTGCCTAAGACAGAACTCGCAACAATTCCTTTCACAATTCCTTGTAACGTTCCTGGACGACCAGCATCGTGTTCTAAAAGCGAGACTAAAAAAATTGCCTTCTCCGGATCGTCTAAGGGTGCAGAATTTCCATTGATACCCCAAAAGGATTGGCTTCGCCCCGGGGCATAGTGTATTTCATCTTCATCGACATCATCAAACGGACCATATCTGATGACATCATAGGCCGGGATAGGGCCGGCTAGATTGACGGCAGTAACGAGTACATAGGGTTCATCGGCAGAAGACAATTCATCTGTTTCTTCGTTGCATTCGATATTACTAAGGTAGACTTGCATAACTGTTTTGTTTACATTCAAAATGTGAAAATTTTAAAACCATTTCTTCACACGCAGAAGCCATGAAGCAAAATGTTGCTTTTATGAATTTCAATTGTTGAAGAATTTTTTTACTTGCCGGCGTGACAAAATAAGGTGCTACAAAACCGAGATACAATCACCTATTTGGGTATCATGGAAAACAGGGAATCTGTAAAATGGAAAAAAATGCAACGATGTTTCGGTCACATCAACATTCGGTAGTTGATGGCTAAGGATGTAGATTTACCCTATTCAGGTAGTCTTACCGTTGACTGATAGCCAACCTATGATTGTCTCAGTGTGATCAACGTTGTATCCTCAACCGTAATAAAATTTAAAATCGGAACGTTAACCTTATTGAGGCACGGCAACATACACTTCAATAATTCTTGGCGTCATACTAACAATACGAATTCCTCCCCAACGGGTAGGTTCTCCTACTGGCTGATCGAGCATGAGGAAAAAATAGTCCCCTTCATTATACTCCAATTCGCCAGCCATATCTTCATAATAGTTCCACTGGAATCCGCCTGGCGATTGCTCCACCGTATGTTGGATTTGGTCAAGTGGAGTATTCCATTCGTCGTATACAAACCATGCTTCTGTCATGCTGCCTTTCGGTGCGGTGGCGATAAAGTCCAATTCACCCGCTAAATTAGCAGGGCGTGTCAACTTATTTTCATGATAAAGCGAGAATACTGTCTCATAGGTATTAGCCGGATCAACGTTGTTCAAATAGTAAAAGCTATTCAATGCTCCGTTCAGGCTAAAAACCGTTGGTATTTTGTCCGCGTCTGCGTCCGCGGCATATTCCGGCCATGTAATTCGCCACGCTAGCGTTTTCCAATCATATAAGTCATCTCGCGGGATGAATTCCCTGAAAATAATTTCGGGGTAGGGGTACCTGTCACCATTTGGATGATCCGTATAGGAACCTGGTCCTTCATGATCCGGTAGCGCAGTCGCATCAGTTTGTGTAGAAGGATTTTTGTTGACAGACAGATCCTCGCATCCGCCCATAGTTAGCAACACCAGCGCTGCCGTTACAACAAATCGAATATTTTTCATCATTGATAACTTTAAAATATGCCTACTCTGGGAATGGTTTTCGGCGTTCACCTGAAACAAAACTATTATTATGAGGCGGAAATATTTAACACCTTGCTCCCTATGGGTAGCACTGTTGTAACATGAAAACTGCTGATGAGAAGAAGTGTCAAAAGAGAAATGGCTGGTTAGAGTTAATGTAACTCAGGGAGATTTTCTATTAATCTAAATTCACTTTCCGACACGACTTTATCTGTTGGCAGACGACAAGGTCGTGATTTACCAACAAAACATTTTAATGCGTGAACGAACAATTCTTATAGTAAAATCAAAAGGTCAAATTGGAACTTTAATGTCCAGATGTTGCCCCCTTCTAGGGCTGAAGTCAAAGGGAAAAAGACCGAAATTTGAGACCGGGTTTTCCCTGGAAATGGTGAGGGAAAGGGTGGTTTCTTCTTAAAAAGCATACGTTGTGTTAAAAGGATTGATAGATTGCACTCACATTCTTAACCCCCAAAAATTATGGCAACATTTGGTCGAGAAGTGACCCCGGATGAGGCTCACGATTATGTAGAACGCTGCAAGGCTTATAGAGATTCGCTCATTGATGGCATCCTGCCCTTGGTCCCCGCTAATGCGTCAGACGCCATCAAGACTAGTCAAACATACTACGATGCAAGGATTAATGCCTGGCTTTTCGATGTAGCGTTAGTTAAAGGTCTATTTGAGGCCGACCCAGATGCAAAATATTTCGCGGTTTTTCTTGGTGCTACAATAGATTTGAAATCTATTGTCGTTCTAACAAGTTTAAAAGAAAAAAGCATAAGCGAACCGAATAAATTGTTGGCGTCTGCAAAAACAATAGAACAGCCTGGCGCGGCAAGCCCCCATTCGAAATTCCCGAATATTGACAACGGGCCAATGGATCTTCCCTCATAGTGACAACGAGCCAATAGTTGTAGAATGAGTGTCTTGACTTAAAAGTAAGTAGGATGCCAATACTTGACAAGGTTGGCAAGGAGGTAATTTCCGTTGCGCGCTGCCTTTGCTAATCTTACCGAGTATTGACACACTTTTATCTAGCGGCCGTGTCGCTATGAAAGAGACTTAGTTCGAGACAGGGTTTTTCCTGAAAAAGGAGGGGAAAAAGATGGTTTCGACAAATCGCGCGACGAATCCTGCAAAAGGATTCCTAGCTTGCCCTTGGATTAATCGCGCCAAATTTATGTAACCTTCTGAACTTGGAAGAAGGATCGGCCCAAACAAGACCAACGTTAAGGTTGATGCTTACACATCCATAAGGCATAAACTAATTGACGAGGTCTTGCAAAGATTCCCCGATACGGACGGCGATGACTATTATTTTACCTTGCCCTAGATCAGGAAATGACTTGGATCGAAATACTTCTGTATATCTCCATATGGATTATAATATTGCCTGCAATAACAGGGCTTATTTTGTTCAGGAGGCTTGACAAGGATAGCCAGATAATCCTCGTTGTAGTTTTAATCGGTTGTATTCCTCAACTATTAAAATTCTTCATGGATGGAACTGCGCTTCTAAACATCGTATACAACGTTTATACACCCGTAGAATTTATCGCATACTGGATACTTTTCAGGCGAAAGATTCTTACTCCTTCTCGTAAGACCATTCTCGACGGCATGGCTGCCGTGTTCATTTTGGTGTCATTCTATGTCATTTATAGTTATGACATTCGTACGACATTTATTAGTGCATGGGTCGCATTGCGCAACATTTTTCAGGTCAGTTGGGTTGGGTTATGCCTGCTTGAATACTACTACTCGGAAGACAGTTTAATCAATTCGTCACAACCTTTCTTTTGGTTCTTGATTGCGATAACCATTTATGCATCCAGTACCGCAATTTATTTTAGCCTGTGGCAATTCATAGAAGCAAATAAAGAACAGTTTCACATTGTCAAAGCAATTCATCATATTTTCAATATTTTGCTATATATCTTCTTTACAATCGGATTTTTAAAAAATTCTAAATTGAAGTATCAACCTTGAACGATCTAAATGCTGATATAATACTTGCAATCCTTGTTGCAACCATTGTGCTACTAATTCTCAGCTCATTTGGAATTATTTTCACTGTCATTTATAAAAAAAAACAACATGCTTATCAAAATGAAAAAAAGCTTCTTCAAGTTCGTTTTCAGGAGGAGCTTCTGAAAACACAATTGGAAATCAAGGAAAACACGCTAAAGTATATAGCCTACGAGTTGCACGACAATTTAGGTCAGATAGCGAGTCTAATAAAGATTAATCTAAATACCCTTTCATTAAACGACGAAGAAAAGGCTTCCAGGAAAGTAGAAGATACAAAGGACTTAGTCAGGCAACTAATTTATGATTTAAAATCTCTTTCCATGAGCTTGAATTCTGATCGCGTTGTTCAGGTTGGACTTGTAAAAAGTTTGGAAACGGAAGTTGAAAGGTTAAATAAAACCGGCCAGGTTGAAGCTACCCTGGTAATCGAGGGTACAATTCCCAAATTATCAGATAGCATCAGCATCTTTTTTTTCAGAATGACCCAAGAAATCATTAACAATATTGTAAAACACAGCAAGGCAAGTCAAGTCAATATTTTGTTTTCCGCGACTCAAAATTTAGTTACCTTTAAATGTCATGACAATGGAACGGGCTTTGATGTAGCCGAGAAAATGCAAAGCGGAGGATCGGGATTGTTGATTCTACAAAACCGGGCTCGATTTATCAACGCTCAGCTAAACATTCAGAGTTCAAACGAGGGAGGTACAACCGTCTCAATTCAAATCCCCACAGATGGCTGACATTTTGAAGCTTGGTATTGTAGATGATCATAGACTTTTTCGGAAGGGTCTGATCACCCTTATCGAATTAGCCTACCCCAAGTGTGAAATTTTGTTTGAAGCAGACAACGGACTCGATCTGCAGCAGAAGCTCATAAAAAAGAATTTGCCGGAAATCATCATAATGGATGTGAACATGCCGGGCATGGATGGCTTTGCCAGTGCGCAATGGCTCAAGGAAAATTATCCGGAGATAAAAGTCCTGGTCGTTAGTATGGTTGAAAAGGAGGAAACGATTGTACGGATGTTAAAGTTGGGCGTTAAAGGCTATCTCTCCAAAGACGTTGAGCCGCAAGAGCTGGGCGAAGCGCTGCGGTCAATCATGAATAGAGGGTTTTATTATACTGACTATCTCACGGGAAAGCTGGTAATGTCCATTCAAAGCGATGGTGCTGGAAAGCAAAAGGTCACCAACATGCCGCAAATGAATGATCGGGAGAAACTGTTCCTTGAACTTGCTTGTAGTGAACTCACCTATAATGAGATTGCAGATAAGATGTTCCTCAGTCCAAAGACTATCGATGGTTACCGAAATTCACTTTTTGAAAAATTGAGCGTTAAAAGCCGCGTTGGACTCGCTTTATATGCTGTAAGACATGGTCTGGTATCATTGTGAGGTCGAAAGAAATGCTTTTAACACGGAGACGTTCGGGCGCAAAGTTTCGCGGAGAAAGGAAATCTTCTTAGCGAAACTTTGCGTCATCGCGCCTCTGCAGTAAAAGTGAACCTCACTTCTCCGCTACCAACTTTTCCATATATTCATCAAGTCTGTCCAATGTCTGTTCGATTCCAGCTGTCATACCCATATCGATAACTTTTTGGAGGTCCTCCTTGCTTCGATAAGTGGCCGTTGATTTGACGATAGTTGCTCCGCCAACCTCCTCGAAATGTGTCTTGACCAGCGTTGACGGCATTTCCTTGTTCAGGTTGCCGTCTTTGTCGGAGAAATAATCTTCGTAGTAAAGTTTTTCAGGTGCCTTGATCTCTTTATAAATTGCCTTCCCCCAGGATTCGCCCATTCCCTCCGGGCCTTTCAGGCAATAGTGCCAGGTCCCACCAACACGAAAATCCATTTTGCAATAGGATAGTGGCCACTCGCGCGGTCCCCACCAGTTCATCAGATGCTTGCAATCGGAGTGGGCTTCAAATACAAGCTTTCGTGGCGCGTTGAACTTCCGGGTTGTGATCAGTTCATTTCCGTTTGTTTCTACTTTGAGTTTTTCTTTGCTCATGGTGTTTTGATTTTGTTTGTTGAAGTGTTTTCAAATAATCATCAAGGCG
>Ga0111539_10011488_pt1 | contig 11114 bp, 7 predicted proteins | sample RhiMethybrSRZTD1_FD_79667 | JGI IMG/M metagenome (GOLD analysis project Ga0111539, IMG submission 79667) | Populus rhizosphere microbial communities from Tennessee, USA - Rhizosphere MetaG P. TD hybrid SRZTD1 (version 2) (version 2) | ecosystem: Host-associated > Plants > Roots > Rhizosphere >... | reverse complement strand
GACTCGAAACCGTCCATCTCGACGAGCAGCTGGTTCAGCGTCTGCTCACGCTCGTCATGACCGCCGCCCAACCCGGCGCCGCGATGACGACCGACGGCATCGATTTCATCGATGAAGATGATGCACGGCGCCTGAGACTTCCCCTGCTCGAACAGGTCGCGCACGCGCGACGCGCCGACGCCGACGAACATCTCGACGAAGTCAGAACCCGACATCGAGAAGAACGGACGACCGGCCTCACCGGCGACCGCCTTCGCGAGCAGCGTCTTGCCAGTTCCCGGAGGACCGACGAGCAGCGCGCCCTTCGGCAGTCGCCCGCCTAACCGCGTGAACTTCTGCGGGTCCTTGAGGAACTCGATGATCTCCTGCAGCTCGACCTTCGCCTCGTCGCAACCGGCGACGTCCGCAAAAGTCACCTTGGGTGTGTCACCCGTCAGCAGCTTCGCCTTCGACTTGCCAAACGAGAACGCCTTCGCCCCGCCGGCCTGCATCTGCCGGAAGAGGAAGATCCAGAAGCCGAACAGCAGCAGCAGCGGCAGGTAGTTCAGCAGGAACGTGCCGAACGAGGGACGAGCGGGCTGCGACTTGATGCGCACGCCCTTGGCTTCGAGCATGTCGATCGCGGCAGCATAGTCCTTCACCGGCAATCGTGTCGTGAACGCGCGGACTGGGCGGTCGCGAACTTCGACCGGTTGCTTGAACGCCCCGTGGATCACGCTTCCATCCTGGATCGTGACCCGCGCGATGTTGTTCGAATCGAGTTGTTCCCGATAGTCGCTGTAGTCCATCTCCACCGTCGGCTCAGCGCGTGAGTTCGACAATTGGAGAATTGCGACGGGAACGAGTATGACCAGCAGCCAGAACGACAGCGTCTTGGAAAGGCGACGCCAGTTGAACGGCGATTGAGGCGGGGTAGGCGGCATTCTTCTACAGGTACGGGTTACGCCAAACTTGCAATATATGGGAGGTGCCTGAAGTTCTCGGCGTGATCGAGTCCATATCCGACAAGAAACTCGTTGGGGGCGTCAAAGCCGGTAAACCGGGGCGGAATCGGGAGATGGGTGGCATGGTGCTTGTCCAGCAAGGCGCAAACCTCAATTGAGGCTGGCTGCCTCTCCCGTAGTACCTCGATAACGCGGCTGAGGGTTCGTCCTGAATCAACAATGTCCTCCACGAGCAGGATATGCCGCCCCCTCAGCTCGGCCTGTGGATCATAGACCAGGCGCACATGTCCGCTTGACACTGTTTCCATGCCGTAACTCGAAACTACCAGAAAGTCGACCTGCAACGGGCGCCTGACTTGCCTGACCAGGTCGCTCACGAAAATGAAGCTCCCTTTCAGCAGGCCGAGGACGAGCAATTCTCCGTTGGGATACGCAGCACCGATCGCAGCGCCCAGTTCCCGCACGCGTCCCGCGATCTGTTCCTCGGTAAAGGCCACACGCTTCACCAGACGCCCCTGGAGCCTCGGATCACTCACGCAGACGCTCGCATGTGTAGTGCACCATTCGTCCCTCGCGACCAACTGCGTCCTGACTGGCCTTCACCCCGGGAATCCAGACCAGATCGTCTCCACACAGCACCACCGGCCACCCAATTCGAAGCGGTCCAACGATTCCAGCGTCCGCGAAGAAGCGTTTGACCCTTCGCCGGCCACCACTTCGGTCCGTTTTCAGGCGATCACCCGCATGCCACTGCCGGACAACGGGTTCAACAGACTTTGGAAGGAACATTCTCCAGGCATCCTTCCCGCTTTCGCCCACCTGAATAGTAGCGGCTGGCTCTGCTGAAAACCGGAAAACACCGAATCTTGTCTCGCCTGCCGGCCGAAGCCGCATCACCGCCTCCAATGCCTGACGCCGTTTCACGATGGTCAGGTCTGAGCGGCGCCGGACCGCTTCGTATCCGCCGGAGATCTGACCCCTTGAACCGGGCGCCGCTCGAACAACGTCGGCGAGGCGCATCAAGCCGCGGCGATCGAGCGTGATCCCCGCGCGTGCGGCGATTGATGGCAACAGCAGGCGCAGCGACTCGTCCCCAAGATCGTCGAGCGCGTTTGCGTCGAGCACGATCAGCGCGCCTTCGGACGGTCCCCCTCCGAGGATGAAGCCTTCCGCGACCGAATCCACCTCGATGCGGAGCGCCGCCGCACGCTTCGAGAGCGAGAGGATTCTCTCCTCGAATCGAGGCGTCACTCGACGAATGGCCGGCAGCAGGTCGAGCCGGATTCGATTGCGAAGGAAGGCGAGTGACTCGTTGGTAGGATCGTTCGTGAACGGGACGTCGCGTCGATTTGCGTAGTCGTCAATCGTCGCGCGATCGTGCGCGAGGAGCGGACGCTCCACCTTCGATGGCGCGAGCAATCCCGCGAGTCCGCGCGCACTCGCGCCGCGAAGGATCCGCATGACCACGGTTTCGATGTGGTCGTTCCGCGTGTGCCCGGTGACCACATGAGCTTCTTCGGCCGCGGCAACGCGCTCGAGGAACGCCCAGCGTCCGGCGCGCCACGAAGCTTCATCGGCTCGTCCGACGTCGAGTCGTTCGGAGATCGCCGCCAGCCCATGGCGGGCCGCCGTGGCAAGCACCATCGCGGTCGCTTCTGTCGCCGCCTCGCCGCTTCCGTGATCGACGCTCGCGACAACGATTCGATGATGCTCGGTGCGCAGCCGCGCGATCGCGTCGAGGAGCACGGCGGAGTCCACGCCTCCCGACACAGCGACCACGAGGCGACTCCGGCGCGCGAGCAACTCGCGGACTGCATTCTCGATGACGCGTACCGATCCATCGCGCATCGGTAGAAACTACTCCGTCAGGAGGGACACCGCCCATCGTCCACACGGTCCTTCCGGCCTACCAGCGCTGCAGGCGCCTGAGTAGCTTGCGATCACACGACTCGCGGAGGAGAGAGGTGGAGACGCATGGACCGCTTGGGACTCTCTGGGTTGGACTGGGTCTCGGCGCTTTCTACACGGCACTGATCTGGGTGAATCTCCTGCTCGGACACATGCTCACGCCCCTGTTCTTATTGCCTATGACGTGGTTGCAGGACCTGATGGCGCGACGGAAAGCGAAATAACCGCGGCAATCGGGAATCGGTAATCGGGAATCGCGGAGTCGTTCCGGACTCTCGGATTCCCGATTTGTTTTTTTGCGCCAGATTCCGTTCGATTCCCGATCCCCGCTTCCCGATTCCACGAGGGAACCATGTTCATCGTCCTGCTGATCCTCACCGCCCTGGTGGTGTTCTGGTTTGTGGGCGCCTACAACACGCTCATCTCGCTCAAGAACCAGGTGGCGAACGCCTGGAAGCAGATCGATGTGCAACTGAAGCGCCGGCACGACCTCGTGCCGAACCTCATAGCGGCGGTCAAGGGCGCGATGAACTTCGAACGGCAAACGCTCGAAGCCGTCGTGTCGGCGCGGAACCAGGCGATCCAGGTCTCGTCAGGCGGAGACGTCTCGAAGATCGCCGCTTCCGAGGGCCAGCTGACCGGTGCACTGCACCGCCTGCTCGCTGTGGTCGAGAGTTACCCGGACCTCAAGGCAACGGGGAACATCGGCCAGCTCCAGGAGGAGTTGACGTCGACCGAGAACAAGATCGCGTTCGCGCGGCAGCTCTATAACGACGTCGCCACCCAGTACAACACGAAGCAGAAACAGGTGCCCACCGTGTTCGTCGCCGGGATGGCCGGCGCCGTGCCCGCGCCGCTCTGGGAGATTACGGACGAAGCGGAGCGCGCCGTACCGAAGGTCGAGTTGTGACTAGTGACTGGTGACTAGTGACTGGCCGGTGTCAGGACCGCGCAGATCACCAGTCCCCAGTAACCAGTCACCAGTCACCAACTGATGGAAGACGCCGTCGACCTCTTCAGCCAGCAGCAGTCCAATCGCGTCAGGTCCCGCCTCCTGATCGCGGGATTCATCGCATTCTTCGCCTGGCTGGGATTCGGCGGCGACTGGCTGCTCTGGCAATTCACCATCGGTGGCCCGCGCGAGGCGTATCACCACACGTTCCCGTTCGTGGGTGTGGCGCTGACGCTCGTCGCGGTGATCGGCGCGATCATCGCCTGGCGTCGCGGACCGGAGCGCGTGCTCTGGTCGACGAATGCGTTCGAAATCGTTGAACCCGCGACCGAACAGGAGCGACGCCTCGTGAACGTCGTCGAGGAGATGGCCATCGCCGGCGGCATTCCCCGTCCGCGAATCTGGATCGTGCCTGACGAGGATCCCAACGCGTTTGCGACCGGTCGTGACGTGAACAACGCGCACATCGCGGTGACCGCAGGGCTGCTCGAACGGCTCGATCGCGACGAACTCCAGGCGGTAATTGCCCACGAGCTGGGCCACGTGAAGAACCTGGACGTCCGGCTCATGACACTGCTGGCGGCGCTGGTCGGCGCGGTCGCGCTCGTGGGCGACTTCATGCAGCGCTTCTTCAGGGGAGGCGGAAGGATCAGGGGCGGCTCGTTCAGCAGCGGGAGTCGCAGCGGCGGAGGAAAGAAAGGCGGCAATCCTCTCGTCATCGTCGTGCTCGTCCTGTGGATCCTGAGCTGGCTCCTCGCGCCCCTCGTGACGAGACTCCTCGCGCTCGGCGTCAGCCGCAAGCGTGAGTACCTCGCGGACGCGATGAGCGCGCAATTCACCCGCAACCCGGGCGCGCTCGCCAGCGCGCTCGAGAAGATCGAGCACGAAGCGGCGCCAACGAAGAGCATCAAGCGCGGCAGCGCGCACCTCTGCATCGCCGATCCACTGGGCCGGCGACTCTCGAGTCAACAGGGCTTCGTCGCCGAGCTGTTTGGTACTCATCCTCCGATGGCGATTCGAGTCTCCAAGTTGAAGGCGATGGCGTACCAAGCGGATGTCAGAGGTCGGATGTCGGATGTCGAACAGCGACCTGCCTGAGCCTCACAGCGAAAATCAGAGGTGCAGTTTCTGACATCCACCATCCGACATCTGACCTCCGGCGTCGCGATCGTCGCGGTTTTCGCGTCGTCGGTCGCGGAAGCGCAGTATCTCACGCGTCCGCAGATCCCCTGGCGCACCATCAACACCGCGCGCTTCGACATCCACTTCCCCGCCGAGATGGAGGAGTGGACGCGCCTCGTAGCGCAGCGGATGGAGACCGTGGCCGACGCAGTCAACGCCGTCGTCGGTAACGCCCCGACATCCCGCGTCACGGTGATCGTCGAAGATCCATCGAACGTGGCCAACGGGTTTGCGCTGCCGTTCCTGGAAGGGCCGATCGTGTTCCTCTGGCCCACACCACCGTCGCCGTCACCAACGTTCGGGACGCATCGCGGGTGGGGCGAAGCGCTCGCGGTGCACGAATACGCGCACATCGCGCACATGACGTTTCCGTCGCGAAATCCCCGTGACCGCCTGCTCTGGAAGTTCTTGCCGACGCAACTGAGTCCGTTGGCGCGAAAATCGCCGTCGTGGGTGATCGAGGGCTACGCGACGCTGATCGAGGGACAACTCACCGGCAGCGGCCGCCCCTTCTCGAGTGGGCGCGCCGCCGTGCTCCGGCAATGGGCACTCGAAGGGCGCTTTCCGACCTACGGCCAACTGAACGCCGCCGGCTCCTTCCTCGGCGGCAGCATGCGATACCTCGTTGGTTCGGCGTACCTCGAGTGGTTGCAGCAACGCAAGGGTGACTCGAGCCTGGTCCACACCTGGCGGCGCATGAGCGCGCGGCAGGAACGCTCGTTCGACGAATCATTCGCCGGTGTCTTCGGTGCATCGCCGGCCGAGATGTACGGCGCCTTCACGGTGGACGTCACCGAGCGCGCGCTGCAGGTCCGAAACCGACTGCGCGAAGCAGGCCTCGTTGAAGGCACGCTCGTTCAGCGATTGAGCGGCGCGACGGGCGAACCCGCCGTTTCACCGGACGGCAAGCACGTTGCAATCGTGGTTCGCTCACCGAACGGCCCGTCACGCCTCGTCGTCTGGGAAACTCACCCTCCCCCGGACACGGCGATCCGGCGTGCCCGCGCGCGCCTCATGGAGCGCGACTCGCTGGACGTGCCGGCATTCGATTCGTTCCCGCGGCCGAGGCGCGCGATCGCCACGCTGCATCCGGCGAGCGGCCGGTCGCACGAACAACCCCGGTGGATGCCCGACGGCATTCGCATCCTCGTCACGCGGGATGAGCCGGCGCCTAACGGCGTCACCCGGCCCGACCTGTTCATCTGGAACTCGCGCAACGGTGAAGTCACGCGCGTGACGCGTGGGGCGAGCATCCGCCAGGCGGATCCCGCGCCTAACGGGCGCGAAGCGGTCGCGGTGCGCTGCCACGCCGGAATCTGCAGCCTCGTGATCGTGACGCTGGAGTCGGGCGCCTGGCGCGTGCTTGTCGCCGGCAGTCCCGAGCTCGTGTGGAACAGGCCGCGGTACAGCGCCGATGGCTCGCGCATCGTCGCGAGCTACCAGGCCGGCGGCAAGTGGGGAGTGGCGCTGATCGACATCGTCAACAGTTTTCCGACAACCCTTGAGGGGCGTCCTCTTCACAGTGCCGCGGTCCGTCGGCTCGACGACGGGACGAGCGTGTCGCGGTACGCACCAAGCTTCATGCGCGGCGATCGTGAGATTCTCGTCGTGAGTGACCGGGGCGGCATTCCCAACCTCGAGGTCCTGCTGGTCGATGGCGGCGCACCGCGATCGCTGACTCGCGTGACCGGAGCCGCGCTCGGGCCGGACGTCAGTCGCGCCGACGGCAGCCTCTGGTTCCTGACCATGCGCAGCGGCGGATACGACGTGCGCACCATGCCGGCGCCTGACGAGTCCAGCGCGGGCGAGGTCGTGGCGATCGACGGAGCGTTGGCGCCGGTCGCTCCGCCGACGCGCGCGATCGCGGGCCTGAACCTGCGCGCGGACACCGTTCCGGTGATCGTACACGACTACGGGCTCGGTCCCCGCCGTTGGCGTGTGCTGCCCGGTGCTTCATTCGGCCCGGATGGAATTTCCGGCGTCCTCATGGCCGGCAACATCGACCCGATCGGTCGCTTGAGCATCGTTGGCCAGGCAGGAATCGGCACGACGGGCACCTGGCGGGGTGCGTCGATCCAGGCTGCACTGCGCCGCCTCAGCGTCGATCTCGACGGCTCGGCGTGGTACGTCGAGCACGAACCTTCGCGATCCCGTGACCACTTCGCGCCGGCAGCGACTGACATTCGTTATGCTGGCAGCGGCGTGCGGGCTGGTATCGCCGGCGAGGAAAGCAATTACGCCTACATCCTCCGAGCAGCGGCCGGCGCGGGCATCGTGAACAACGACTTCCTGAGCGACGCCGGGCGTTTCTCGCTGTCGGCCGACGCGCGCGCGCGCTACTCGGCGTCGAGGTCCAGCATTACCGGCCGGCTCTTCGCCGAGGCCGGCGAGACCGACGGTGAGGGTTGGCAGCGCACGATTGGCAGCGCGGCGATCGCCTTCGGCACGTCGCGTCGTTATGCACGTGGCGAGTGGCTCCTCGGTTCCGTCTCGGGCATCACCAGCACCGGTTCGGGTCGCGCCGTCGAGCAGTTCGTGGTCGGTGGGTCGAGCAATCCGTTCATCGACCCGGCGTTCCTGGCGCAGCGTGTCCCGCTCCCGGCGGTGCCGGCGGGCCTGGTCAGCGGACGGCTCGTGCAGATGTTCCGCGGCGTCCTGGGGGATCGTGGCTGGGAACCGTATTTCACCTGGGTGGCCGCGGGAGACTCGCTCACCGCCTACAAGCGAATCGCCGGGATCGAGCGCACGTTCGCGATCGAGCCGCTGGCATTCGTTCGCCTGCCAGGTGTGCGCGCGCGAGGCGGTGCGTCATGGTCGTTCGACGAGCCGTTCAAGAATCGCCCGCGGGTGTACGCCAGCCTCGCGTACACGCCGTGACTCAGCGGCGGATTCCCTTGAGCAACGATGACAGCGGCGCCTTCCCCGGCTTCTGCAAACCCGTCACGCGCGCCACGAACGGCGTCGCCAGCGCCACCTTGAGCTGGTAGTCGCCGAACACGTTCGGGTCGAACGAATTGGCGAGGATGAAGTACTGGACGCCCGGCTGCAGGTTGAAGACGATCCGCGAATTCGTGTCGAATGAATCGTTAGGATCGTTCGGATCATCCGGATCGACGTCGTCGTTGAACGAACGCTGGATCAGGGTTCCCTGGGCGTTCAGCTCGAGGAGGAACAGGTACGTGTCGAACGTCGCCGTCATGTCGATCTGCGCGTTGGTCGCGGACGTCACCTGGATGGCATAACCGTCGGCATACGTATTGTCGTTCAGCCGGCAATCGGTGGACGCCAGCGCGCCGTTGATCGTCTGGCCGACCGCGATGACGGCGGCGAGAGCGGTGGAGCACGGACCGAACACGCGTATCGTCGCGTTTGCGGAGCGAGCGTCGGCGGTCGCCGTGATCGTGGTGATCCCATCTCCCACGGCTGTCACGAGTCCCTGACCGTTGACCGACGCGACGGTCGGGCTGTTCGACGTCCACGTCACGTTCCTGGTGACGACGTTGCCTTGCTGGTCGCGGAGCGTGGCATTGAGCTGCAGCGTCTCGCCAACCAGGAGGGTATCGTTGGCTGTCGATAGCGTGATGCTCGCGATGGGCTCGGGCAACACCGTGATGCTCGCATTGCCGGTCTTCCCACCCGAGGATGCCGAAATCGTGGTAGAGCCGATCGCATTCGCTGTCACCAGGCCGCCGGCAGACACCGTGGCAACCGCCGTCGCCGACGAGGACCAGGTGACTGATTGGCCGGAGAGAATATTTCCGGTCGCGTCCTTCACCGTGGCGCTGAGTTGAACGGTCTCACCGACCTGCTTCGAGGAGGTTGGCGGCGACACCTCGACGCTCGCAACCACAGGCGCTGGGGCAGACGAATCTCCCCCGCATGCAGCGAGGAGCGCGCACAGCGTCAGGGAGGACGCGATTCGTGCGTTACGTACCCGTGCAATCCGTCGCTTCATGGTCATCTCGTGGTATTGGACGTCACGTAAGGGATGGTCGTCACCGAGCATGATTTGCCGTCCGGCAGTCTAGTCGCCTGCACGCGAAAGGCATACGAGACCAACGTGCATCATCCGAGCGCGTCCCTACCCTCGTCGGACAAAGTCCGTTCCCAAGGTAAAGGAGTTTCCCTTGAATAAGGCGTGCGCGGTGCCCACTATCCGCGAGCTTTTTCACCGGAGAAGAACGGCTCATGCGCATTGGAGTGCCACGGGAAGTAGTCGACGGCGAACGGCGGGTCGCTCTTGCCCCTGAAAGCGTCTCACGCCTGGTCAAGTCGGGCGTTGAAATCGCAGTCGAGCGAGGGGTAGGCGCCCAGGCCAACTTCCCCGACGAACTCTACGAAAAAGCCGGAGCGACCTTCGGTGATGTCTGGGGCTCCAACGTCGTGGTCAAAGTGCAGAAACCGTCCCTCGAGGAAGCGGGCCGCCTCGCGCAAGGAGCCATCCTGATTTCACTCCTGCCCGCGGCAACGAGCGCCGACCTGCTCGATACCCTGGCCAAGCGCGGCGTGTCTGCTCTCGCGCTGGAGCGCGTCCCGCGCATCACGCGCGCCCAGTCGATGGACATCCTCTCGTCACAGGCAACGATCTCCGGATACAAGGCCGTCCTGATCGGGTCCGCCGAGATGGGAAAGATCCTGCCAATGTTGACCACGGCCGCCGGTAACATCCCGCCGGCAAAAGTGTTCGTGCTGGGCGCAGGTGTCGCGGGGCTCATGGCCATCGCGACTGCGCGTCGCATGGGCGCTGTGGTATCCGGCTTTGACATCCGGGCCGCCGCACGAGAGCAGGTCCTTTCACTCGGCGCCACCTTTGTGGGACCGCCGCCGTCCGCGGATGCCGAAGCTGCTGGTGGCTACGCGCGCGCGCAGACCGAAGAAGAGCAACGTCAGACCATGGATGCCATGGCGGCGCACCTGAGGGACCAGGACCTCGTCATAACGACGGCGCAGATCCCGGGTCGGACAGCTCCGCGGTTGATCACCACCGCGATGGTCGGGACCATGCGCCCCGGGGCAGTGATCGTCGATCTCGCGGCGGAGACGGGAGGCAACTGCGAACTCACGAAAGCCGGTGAGACGGTGGTTCACGGCGGCGTGTCGATCGTCGGCGCCGTCAACCTGCCGAGTTCCGTGCCGCATCACGCAAGCCTCATGTTCAGCAAGAACGTCCTGACGCTGCTGCAACACCTCATCAAGGACGGCAACATCACGCTCAATCTCGAAGATGAGATCACGGGACCGATGTGTCTCGTGCATGCGGGAGCGGTGCGCCCCTGAGCTGAACCAGCGCGGTGATGACAATGTCGGAGACTGATCGCAGGGGCGTCTGGGCCTTCGTCACCGACAACAGCCTGCTGCTGGTTGTCGGCACTGTGCTCGCGTTGTTGTGGGCGAATATCGACCATCCGTCATACGAGCGGGTCGCGCATGCGTTGCAGTTCGCGGTCAACGACGTTGGCATGGTCTTCTTCTTCGCGCTCGCGACGAAAGAAATCGTCGAGGCCACGGTGCCGGGTGGAGCACTCGCGACAGGACGCGAAGCAGCGGTACCAGTGCTCGCGGCGTTGGGTGGGATGGCAGCCCCCGCGGGATTGTTTGCGTTGCAGGCGATCTTCACCGGTCACCCGGAACTGCAACGTGGCTGGGCCATTCCGTGCGCGACCGACATCGCGTTTTCCTACATGGCGGCGCGGATCATCTTCCCCAAGGGGCATCCCGCGATCCCGTTCCTCCTGCTGCTGGCCATTGCGGACGACGCGTTCGGCCTCATCCTGCTCGCGTTGTTCTATCCGACCGGCGCGGTATTACCGGGCAAGCTCGTTGGACTGATTCCGGCCATCTTCATCGCGTACCTGTTGAAGCGACGTGGCGTGAAGAGCTTCTGGCCATATGTCGTCATCGCGGGGGGACTCGCCTGGACGTCGCTTTTCCGCGGCGGCATCCATCCCGCGCTCGCGCTCGTGCCGATCGTGCCTTTCATGCCACACGCAAAGCGTGACGTCGAGATCTACGGCGAGCAGGAACCTCACCTGCCGGACACAATGAGCCAGTTTCACAACTGGTGGCACATTCCGGTGCAAATCATCCTGCTGCTGTTCGGCCTGACGAATGCCGGCGTCGAATTCTCG